>Ga0306924_10003368_pt1 | contig 15352 bp, 11 predicted proteins | sample sta12Can44000111_FD_203756 | JGI IMG/M metagenome (GOLD analysis project Ga0306924, IMG submission 203756) | Lab enrichment of tropical soil microbial communities from Luquillo Experimental Forest, Puerto Rico - statanox.12C.anox.44.000.111 (v2)... | ecosystem: Environmental > Terrestrial >... | reverse complement strand
ATATGCAAACTCGCGCGCAACGTCGGTTCGAGCAGCGTAATGGCCGCTGGCACGACGTCGGCCATGACGCGGGCGCCTTGACTGCCGCCGAAGATCAGCAGGCGCAGCACGTCCGCAGGTGCGCTGTAAGATATTGCCGCGGCCGCGATCACCGCGGCTCGGACCGGATTGCCGGTGAGCGTTGCCTTGGCCGCCAAATCCGGGGTGTCGCGGAAAGTCTCGGGAAAGGTCGTGGCGATGGCGGTGACACGCGGCGCCAGAAGCCGGTTGGCGCGTCCAACGACCGCATTGGCGTCGTGGATCACGGTCGGAACGCCGCGCCACACCGCGGCAAGAACCGGCGGAAGGCTGGGGTAGCCGCCAAAACCGACTACGGCCGCCGGATGCAATCGGCCGATCAGGCGCCAAGCCTGAAATAAACCGCGACCGAGCGCAGCTGCCGTTTGCGTCATTGCGAGCGGATTGCGCGACCGGATTGTCGCGCTGGCGACGACATGGATGACCTCTGGCACGAATGTATCGCCGAATCGTATGGCGCGACGGTCGGTGGCGAGATGGACTGCGATACCGCGCTCGGTGAGCGCGCTGGCCAGAGCCGCCGCCGGAAATAGATGTCCGCCGGTGCCGCCGGCAGCGACCAGCACCGACGGCGATTGCGAATTGTCCATCAGGCTGGACTCGCGGCAAATCCATGTGCGCTGGCAAGTTTGGCGCGTGGGCGCTCGCGGGTGAGCGCCACCAGCATGCCCATCCCGTAAGCAAGCGAGATCAAAGACGAGCCGCCGTAGGAGATAAACGGCAGCGTCATGCCCTTCGCGGGCATCAGATGAACATTAACCGCCATATTGATGGCGGACTGCAAGCCGAACAGCATGGCAAGGCCCGCGGTCGCGAAGCGAATGAACGGATCGTCGGTCGCCATGGCCTTCGCCAGCGCGCGAATTACGACGAACGCGAACAGTGCCGCAAGAATAAGGCAAAGCACCACGCCGAATTCTTCGGCCGCGACTGCAAAGACGAAATCGGTGTGGCCTTCCGGGAGCACACGCTTGATGGTGCCTTCGCCCGGGCCGCGTCCGAACCAGCCGCCGCGGATGAAAGATTCCGTGGCGATGTCGATGTTGAAAGTGTCACCCGATGCCGGATCGAGAAAGCGGTTGATGCGCTGTGCGACATGGGGGACCGTGAAGAAGGCGGCGATTAGCCCTGCGCCAGCAGCACCAGCGAGCCCGACCACCCAGATCAGACGCATGCCGGCGATATAGAACAGCGCGCCCCAAACCAGCGCGATCAGCATGGTCTGACCAAAATCGGGCTGCAGCACCAGCAACGCGACGACCACGACGAGCAGCGCCAGTGCGATCGAGTTCGCCGGCATTTCGGGTCGCTTCGCGCTTTCCGCGAACAGCCAGGCGATGAGTATGACGAAGGCGGGTTTAAGGAATTCCGACGCCTGGATGTTCACGCCCAGAATGACGAGCCAGCGCCGTGCGCCTTTGATCTCGGCGCCGAAGTAAGGCGTGACCGCGGTCAGAACCAAGCTCACGGCGAACACGATGAGCGCTACTTTGCGGATTTCGCGCGGGGAGAGAAACGAAGTCGCGACCAGAACCAGCGCCGCGGGGATGAGAAACAGAACCTGGCGATTAACGAAGTGAAACGGATCGAGCCCGATCCGCGCGGCGACGGGCGGGCTTGCGGCGAGGCACAGCACGATGCCGCCGAGCATCAGCGCCCCCAGCGCTGCCAAGGTCAACCGATCGACGGTTCGCCACCACTCACTGAAGAAGGTCGGTTGCGCGCGGGAAGCCATGATGACGCGATGTCCGTCCGCAAAATCCCCGGCCTAGTCCTGCATCGGACATGGTTTCCAGGTGATTAAGAACGTCACTAAGAACGTTTTCGGCCTCGTGAACGGCCGGCCGGGTTTCAGCGCTTCTGCAGCCCGGGCAACGCATGGACCAGTGCCCGGAAGGCGTCGCCTCGCACCTCGAAATTCCGATACTGATCGAACGAGGCGCAGGCGGGCGAAAGCAAGACCACGGGCTCATGAGCCGATGACGTGGCGGCATCCCGCGCCGCAGCGGCCAGTGCCTTTTCGAGCGTCCCGGTGATCTCGTGGGGCACCGCATCGGCCAGAGTGGCGGCAAACTGATCGGCGGCCTCCCCGATCAGGTAGGCCTTGCGGATCCGGGGGAAAAAAGACCGCAGGCCTTCGATTCCTCCGGTCTTGGGCCGCCCTCCGGCGATCCAAAAGATATCGTGGAAGCAGGCCAGCGCCTGGGCGGCCGAATCGGCATTGGTGGCCTTGGAATCATTGACGAAAAGAACGGCGCCGCGCCGTCCGACTTCTTCCATCCGGTGCACCAATCCGGGAAACGATCGCAACCCCGCCTGGATCGCCGCAGGTTCGAGGCCAAGCGCGAGCGCGGCAGCGGTCGCGCAGGCGGCGTTCTGCGCATTGTGCAGGCCGCGCAAAGAGCCGATGCCGCCGAGCTCGGCAATCGGCAAGGATTTCCCCTCCCGCGCGCCCAGGATCAGGCCGGTATCAACGTAGAGTCCGTCCTTCAGTTTGCGGTCGACCGAAATTTGCACCACGCGTTTTCCCATTTGCGCGAGGCGCGCGGCGATCTTCTCGCACCATTGGTCATCGACACCGACAATTGCGGTACCGTCATCGGGCACGCCGCGGACCAGACGCTCCTTCACCGCAGCGTAGTTTTCCATCGTGCCATGGCGGTCGAGATGGTCTTCACTGAGATTGATCAGGATTCCGACCGAAGGATCGAGCGACGGAGCTAGATCGATCTGATACGACGAGCATTCGATCACATGCACGCGACCGGGCTGCGGCGGCGCCAAAGAAAGAATCGGCGTACCGATGTTGCCGCCAAGTTGCGTATCCATGCCGGCGGAGGCCGTCAGATGCGCGATCAGCGCGGTGGTCGTTGATTTGCCATTAGTCCCGGTGATGGCGACGAACGGAGCGTTTGGCGCGTCGCGGCGGCGCTCGCGGCAAAAGAGTTCGACGTCTCCGATCACCCCGACCTTGGCTTTGCGGGCGAGTTGTACAATCCAATGCGGCACCGGATGGGTGAGTGGAACGCCGGGCGCCAGCACAAGCGCCGCGATCTTCGACCAATCGGCCTCGCGCAAGTCGGCGGTTGGAATTCCGCCCGCGCCCGCTTTGGCGACGCTTGCGGCATCGTCATCAAACGCGACAACATCGGCGCCGCCCGCCAACAGCGCGCTGGCGCTGGCCAGACCCGAGCCGCCGAGCCCAAACACCGCAATCTTTTTGCCGGCAAAGGTCGTGATCGGAATCACGCCGCCTATCTCAGCTTCAAGGTGGAAAGTCCGGCGAGGGCGAGCACGACCGACACGATCCAGAACCGAATCACGATCTGCGGCTCGGTCCAGCCGAGCTGCTCGAAATGATGGTGGATCGGCGCCATTTTGAATACGCGCTTTCCGGTCAGCTTATATGAAACTACCTGTACGATCACCGAGACCGCTTCCAGCACAAACAGGCCGCCTATCACCGCAAGCACGATCTCATGTTTGGTCGCCACCGCGACCGCGCCGAGCATGCCGCCGAGCGCGAGCGAGCCGGTGTCGCCCATGAAAATCGACGCGGGCGGCGCGTTGAACCAAAGAAAGCCTAAGCCCGCGCCGAGCACCGCGCCACAAAGCACCGACAACTCGCCGGTGCCGGCCACATAATGAATTTGCAAATAATCGGCGAAAACGGTGTTACCCGAGAGGTACGAGACCATTCCAAAGCTTGCCGCGGCGATCATCACCGGAACAATCGCAAGGCCGTCGAGCCCGTCGGTGAGGTTCACCGCGTTCCCCGCACCGACGATAATGAACATGGCAAAGAGCACGAAAAACCAGCCGAGATTGAGCACCAGTTCCTTGAAGAACGGAAATACCAATGATGTTGAGAACGGCGCATGACCAAGCCGCACCAGCGCAACGCAAGCGAGCCCGGCAATGCACGCTTCGATAATCAAACGGGTGCGGCCGCCAAAGCCGTCATGCGACTGCTTCGTGACCTTCAGATAGTCGTCGTAGAAGCCGACCAAGCCGAAGCCGAGCGTCACCCACAACACCACCCAAACGTAGGGATTGGTCGGGTTGGCCCACAGCAGCGTCGAGACCAGCATGCCGGAAAGGATCATCAATCCGCCCATCGTCGGAGTGCCGGCCTTGGCGATAATGTGCGATTTCGGACCGTCGGCGCGGATCGGCTGCCCTTTGCCTTGCAGAAGCCGCAGCCGGTCGATGATGTTCTGTCCAAACAAAAAAACGAACAACAGCGCGGTTATGACGGCCCCGCCGGTGCGAAACGTGATGTAGCGAAAGACATTGAGGACGGAAAGCTTGTCCGACAGATCGACCAGCCAATACAGCATATGCCATCAACCTTGTACGGAAGCGTCTTCCAGCGTTTCATGGCGCGGATAAGCGCGCTGCAGAGCTTTGACGATCACCGCCATGCGCGAAGCCAGCGAGCCCTTCACCATCAGGACGTCGCCGGCACGGATTGCCGGCAACACTTGCGCCTCGAGCGCGGCAGAGTCCTCTGCATAGCCGCCGCGGCAGCTTGCAGGAAGAGCTTGCCAGAGCGCGTGCATCAAGGGGCCACAGCAAAAGACCAGATCGATACTATTGGCAACGACTGCACCGGCCAGCGCGCGATGCAAATCCGAACCCGTCGGGCCAAGTTCCAACATATCGCCGAGCACGGCAATGCGGCGGCCCTGCGGCCCGATGGGCGATCGGCCCAGCACCGCCAGAGCCGCTTCGACCGAGGCGGGATTGGCATTATAGCTCTCGTCGAGAAGTAAAGCCCGACCGCCGGGAAGCTCGATCGTGATCGGCGCGCCCCGACCAGCCGCCGGCTGCAGCTCGGCAAGCGCCAAGGCGGCAAGTGCAATATCGGCACCGACCAGTTCCGCCGCTGCCAACACCGCAAGCGAGTTGATGACGAGGTGCCTTCCCGGTGCGCCGATCTTGTAGCTGAATCGGGTACGGAGGATGTCCGCTTCGACCGTCGAGCAACGCGCGTGCAGCGCGCATTTGATCAGGCGCGCGTCTGCTTGCGCATCTTCGCCAAACGAAATCACGCGTTCGATGCCGGCTTCATGCGCGCGCTCTTTAAGTTGCGAGAATTGGCCGATGTCGCGGTTGATCACGGCGGCGCCGTCGGGCGGCACGCCGAGGAATATTTCGGCCTTGGCATCGGCAATATTGGCCAGCGAACCGAGAAACTCGAGATGCACTGGCGCAATTGTAGTGACGACCGCGACATGCGGCCGAACCAGGCGAGCAAGCGGCGCGATTTCGCCGGCATGATTCATGCCCATTTCGAATACCGCAAACTGGGCGCTTGCCGGACAACGGGCCAACGATAACGGTACTCCCCATTGATTGTTGTACGAAGCGACCGATGCATGGGTTTCGCCATCTTTTGACAGCGCAAGCCGCAATGCTTCCTTGGTTCCGGTTTTGCCGACCGAACCGGTGACGCCGATCACTTTACCCCGCATACGGTTTCGGGCGGCGGCGGCAAGGTCCCGCAAAGCAGCGAGTACATCCTGCACAACCAACAATGGCGCCTCGGGCGGAAATTGCGCGCGCCGGTCGGCCGCGACCACGGCCAAAGACGCTTTGGCCGCCAAAGCGTCGACGACAAAGTCATGGCCGTCACGGCGATCGCCGCGAATGGCAAAGAAAGCCTCTCCGTGCGCAGCACTGCGGCTGTCGATCGAAAGGCCGCAAATCGATTCCGGGAGCGGCCCCTGGCGCGAAGCGCCCATCGCGTTCGCCATTGCTTCGACAGTCCACAGCGCGCGCGCGGTCATGCAGCAAGTTCCTTAAGGGTGGCGGCGACCGCCTCGTGATCGCTGAAGGGCATGATCCGGTCGCCGATGATTTGGCCGGTTTCATGGCCCTTGCCGGCGATAAGCAGGATATCGCCGCCCCGCAATTCGGCGATCGCGCGCCGGATCGCCTCGCGCCGATCGCTGACCTCGGCGGCCCCCGGCGCCGCCGCCAGGATCGCCGCACGGATCGCCGCGGGATCCTCGCTGCGGGGATTGTCATCGGTGACGATCACACGGTCGGCTTTGGCTGCGGCAACCGTGCCCATCAACGGCCGCTTACCCTGATCGCGATCGCCGCCGGCGCCAAACACGACGAGCAGACGTCCGGTCGCGTAGGGACGCAAGGCCTCGAGCGCCTTCGCCAGCGCGTCCGGCTTGTGTGCATAATCGACGAAGATTTGCGCGCCGCGACTTTCGCCGACGCGCTCGAGCCGCCCTTTGGCACCATCGAGGCGTTCGAGTGCCGCAAATACCGCACCGGCTTCGTCGCCGGTGGCAATAGCGAGGCCAGCCGCGATGAGCGCGTTCTCCGCCTGGAACTCACCAACCAGTGGCAAGCGGATCCGATAAAGCTTGCCCTCGTGTTCAAGCTGAAGCTTTTGACTGAAACCTTCGCGCACTGAATCGAGCAACCGAATTCCGGTTCCGTTGCGGCCGACTGTCGTGATCGCAAGACCGCGGGCTTGCGCCGCGCTTTTCACCGCTTCCGCATGTTCATGATCGACATTGATGATCGCGGCCGCGCCTTTAGGCAGCAATTCCTCGAACAGCCGCAGCTTGGCGGCAAGATACGATTCGAAGTTGTGATGATAGTCGAGATGGTCGCGCGTGATGTTGGTGAACCCCGCCGCCGCGATGCGCAAACCGTCCAGCCGATATTGGTCGAGGCCGTGTGAGGAGGCTTCGATCGCAAGATGGCTGACGCCATCGCCGGTCAGCGCATCGAGCGAGCGATGCAGCGCGACCGGGTCGGGCGTCGTTAGAGCGCCGTAGCTTTCGCCGCTCGGCGATACGATTCCGACCGTGCCGATGCTGGCGGCGCGATGACCGTTCGCCGCCCAGATCTGCCGTGTGAACGCCACCACCGAAGTTTTGCCGCTCGTTCCAGTGACGGCAGCGATCGCCGGCGGTTGGCGGGGGTAGAACTTGGACGCGATCAACGCGACGGCGCGCCGCGCATTGGCGACCCGCATGAAAGCAATCCCGGATGGCAGCGGCGTTGCCGGCGCGCGCTCGGCGACGATCGCGACCGCACCGGCGGCGATCGCCGCATCCGTAAAGCGCGCTCCATCAGCTTTGCCACCGGCGATGGCGACGAACACATCGCCGCGCTTGACCGCGCGGCTATCCGCCGTCACTCCGCTGACTTCGATTTCGGCATGACGCGCATCGAGTTCCGCGTCAGCGGGCGCAATCTCGCGAAGCTTCATGTTAGGGTCAAAACCCTCAGCTTCTAATCAGTTCTCAGTTTCCCGGCGGCTTAATTGACGATGCTGCCTTATCTGCTTTCCTTCACTGAGGCCAGTATCAGCTGATCGGCGCCTGGCAGGCCCGGACGCGGTTCAATTCCAAGCAGCGGCGCGATGCGCGCGACCACCGCGCCGCCGGTCGGAACGGCGTTCCAGCCCGAAGTGGTGAAACCATGCGTTTCGGGCGTCGCGTGCGGCTCGTCCAGCATGACCAAGAGCAAATAACGCGGTTGATCGGCCGGGAGTACCGCCATGAAATCGGTCAGCACCTTGGATTTCGAGTAGCGACCGTTGACCACTTTGTCCGCGGTGCCAGTCTTGCCGCCGATATAGTAGCCGGGCACGTCGGCTTTGGCGGCGGTTCCCTTTTCCACGTTCAGCCGCATCAAATAGCGCATGATGGCGCTGGTTTCCGGTTTGATCACGCGCTTGCCGAGGGTACGCGCATCGGCTTCCGAGCGTTTGAGAAACGTCGGTGGAATGAGAGTGCCGCCGTTCATCAGCGCGGCGATGCCCATCGCGGCTTGCAGCGGCGCAACCGAGAGGCCATGGCCAAACGCGATAGTGGCCGTATTCAGGTTCACCCAACGCTTGGGCACAATCGGTTCGGCGCTCTCCGGCAGTTCGGTACGCAAGCGGTCAAGCTGACCCATTTTTTTCAGAAACGCTTTGTGACCGTCGATGCCGACCGCGAGCGCCATGCGCGCCGCGCCGATATTCGAGGAATAGGTGAAAATCTCCGGCACCGAGAGGATACGATGCTGCGCTTCGAAATCGTGGATGTCGAACCGGCCCATGTGCAAGGGCACGCGCGCGTCGAAGGTCGATTTGAGCGTCGCCCTGCCGGAATCGAGCGCCATGGCGACGGTGAATGCCTTGAACGTCGATCCCATTTCGAACACGCCGGTGGTCAGCCGATTGATGCGTGACGGATCGAGCGCCTGGCGTGGATTATTCGGGTCGTAATCGGGCTCCGACACCATCGCCAGCACTTCGCCGGTGCGAACGTTGAGCACGAGACCGGCCGCCGCCAGAGCACCAAACTTCGCGCGCGCCGCGGCGAGCTCCTCATGCAAGACGTGCTGAACGCGCAGATCGACGGCAAGCTCGATGGGATCCTGTAGGCGATCCGTCGCTAAGCCCGCCATGTGCAAGGCGGCCAATCCTTGGCCATCGAGCCATTTCTCGATTCCGGCGATGCCCTGATTGTCGATATTGACGTGGCCGATCAAATGGGAAATTTCGGCGCCGTCGGGATAATCGCGTTTGTTCTCGTTGAGAAAACCGATTCCGGGCAGGCCTTGGCGATAGATCTCGCGCTGCTGTTCCGGGGTGATGTCGCGCCGGAGCCAGACAAATCCGCGTTTGGATGAAAGCCGCTCGCGCAGCTCGTTGGCATCGAGATCGGGAAGGTCCGCCGTGAGCAATTCGACCGCTTCATCGACATCGATCAGGCGGCGCGGTTCGGCATAGAGTGAAGGCACACGCACGTCGGTCGCGAGCACAGTGCCGTTACGGTCGAGAATATCCGGCCGCGCGGTCGCGATCGCGTCGCTTGATACCACACGATGGGCGGCATGGCTGTTTGAAGCCAGCGCAAACATCACCAGCCGCGCAGCGATAATCGAATAGACCGCGGCGAAAGCGATGATGGCCAAACCGATGCGCGCCCGCGCCTTGGCATGGCGATCCACCGCGGTGCCATAAAGGATCTTAGCGATCAGCCATTGCCGCCACGGCGGACGCGCTCCGCCGGCGATCGGCGCGGCGAGCAGCGAGTCAGCGACTGCGCTCATTTTTCGATGCTCCGGTTGCGATGCCGCCGGTTGGACGGGGGGACGCCGCGCCATTCGGATTTGCCGGTGCCGGGAGCGTGCCGGTCACCTCGATCCTGCTCGGCTGTTCGAGATTCTCGATCATTCCGCCAATCGGATCGGCGCGCGTTGCGATATCCTGGACCGGACGTTCGGGCAGGCGGTCCAACGCGTCGAATTGTGTCGGCGCAATCGGCCGCAGCGGCAAGTACCGCTTCGCGAGCGTTTCGATACGCGCGGGGCTGTCGAGCTGTTCCCATTCCGCGCGGAGCGCTGCAATCTTGTCGCGCTCGTGACGCAGTTCGCCGCGCAACCTGGCGAGACGCTCGGCCTGAACCGTGGCATCGAATTTGATGCGGTAGACGTAAGCGGCGGCAAGCACCAGGACGCCGATCACAACAAGGTTCAACACGCGCAGAATCACCTCGGCCCTCGCATGATGTCGGTAAGTTGCGGCAGCGGTGGCAAGAGACCATCGATATCGTCCTCGCGCGCCGGCGCTTCGGTCCGTTCCGCGGCACGCAACTTCGCCGAGCGCGCGCGGGGATTGGAAGCCAATTCGGTTTGGTCTGGGGTTTCTGGCCGCTTTGTCAGCACGCGAAATGTTGCGGGCGCCGATGCGGATTGAGGCCGGTGACGCGAACCGCTTGGCGCCCGGCTGTGACCGATCAGAAAGCTTTTGACGATCCGATCCTCGAGAGAGTGAAACGCGATCGCCACCAGCCGGCCCGAAGCTGTAAGCACGCGCTCGGCGGCAACGAGCCCTAGGACAAGCTCGAAAAGTTCCCTGTTGATGAAAATACGCAGCGCCTGGAAAGTTCTGGTCGCAGGATGGATCGCACGATCGTGGGCCGACACCACTGCGCTGACGATCTCCGCAAGCGCGCGGGTCGACTCGATCGCGCCTTTGTTGCGGGCCCGGACGATCGCTCGCGCGACTGCGCGGGCGCGCTTTTCTTCTCCCAATTCAGCGATGATGGTGGTGAGTTCACGCTCGCTGGCCCGCGCGACGACATCGGCCGCTGTCGGCCCCGTGCTTGACATGCGCATATCGAGCGGCCCGTCGAGGCGGAATGAAAATCCGCGCGCCGCTTCATCGAGCTGCATCGACGAAACGCCAAGATCGAACACGATTCCGTCGATGCGGCTGATGCCGCCTACGATCGCCTCCAGATTGGAGAACTTGTCTTCGAAGAGCGCGAGCCGGCCCTGCGCCTCCGCCACGAGGGATGCGCCTTGCGCGATCGCCGCCGGATCGCGGTCAATGCCGATCACCCGCGCATCTGCGGTTTGCAAGATAGCGCGCGCATAGCCGCCGCCGCCGAAAGTCGCATCGACATAGAGGCCGCCGGGCCTGACCGCGAGCCAGTCGATGGCGGGGCGGGCGAGCACGGGAATGTGACGAGCCAGTCCGCCAGCGACAGCATTGCTGTCGCTGCCCGCTGTCATTCCCGTGCTCCGAGCGGTTTTGCCACCGCCATCCGGGCACCCAACTCCTGCTTGAAAGCGCGGACCTTCTCGGTGGCCTCCGCGAGTTCCGCGCGAAAGCGGCCGGGTTCCCAGATTCGAAATTTGTGGCCGAGACCGACAAAGGTCGCCGCATCGGTGATGCCGGTATGCGCCTTGAGGCTCTCGGTCAGCACCACGCGACCTTCGCCGTCGATCTTCAACGTTTCGCTCGTGCCATAGAGCGAGAGCGCAAATTGTTCGCGCTGTTCGGAATAGGGCGGATACCCGGTAAGCAGCGCCTGGATTTCCGCCAAAAGCGCATTGCCACCGGCATCGAGCGCGGGCCGGTCGAGCGCGGGATGACAATAGAGTCCATCGAAGCCGTCGCGCGCCAAAACCGCTCGGAAGGATGCCGGCACCGAGACGCGTCCTTTCGCATCGAGACGAAGCATGTAGTGGGACACGAACTGGTCCATCTTGCCCCTCGCCGCGAGGCCGGCGCGATAGGCGCATTGCGCTCGGCTTCTGTGGTCTGTGCCACCAACTTGGTGCCAGCCGCCGTCGTGGGAACAAATGGGCTACCATGGGCGATAATGGTCGTCAACGGGCCAAGGAGCACGCGGCAATGGCCTCGGAGCATTCTGATTAACGAGGGGTAAGCTTAAGGAACCGTTGAAGCGCAGGGGTCTCGTTCTGTGGTTTTTCGGGCCAATCAAACGCTGCTTGTCAGTCTGCAAAAGTCCGGTCGCCGACTTTCCGCGCTTCCGAAGCAAGGCGTTTCGGCTTTATTGAACGTTTCCTGTGCGCACGATTGAACGTTTCCTGTGCGCACGGGCACAAATCGCCTTGTCGCCAACCGGTGTTCTCCTAAATTCGCTCCCATGTCGCGTCCTGCGTTTACGCCTGATTCCAGTGTTGTCGTTGAAGTGACGCCTTCGCCTAATCACGGCGAGCGGAGCGACGGCCGGCGGCCGGATATGATCCTGCTGCACTATACGGGGATGGCGGACGCCGACTCCGCGCTGGCGCTGTTGTGCGCTCAAGGCAGCAGTGTCTCGGCTCATTATTTCGTCTTTGAGGACGGCCGGATTATGCAGATGGTGCCGGAAATCCGCCGCGCCTGGCATGCCGGCAAATCCGAGTGGGCTGGCGAAACCGATATCAATTCTTGTTCGATCGGAATCGAAGTCGCCAATCCCGGCCACGACCACGGTTATCCCGATTTTCCAAAGCGCCAGATCGCCGCTGTCACCGCGCTCTGCCGCAGCATCCAGACCCGCAACGCGATCGCTCCGGCGCGGGTCTTGGCACATTCCGATGTCGCGCCGAGCCGCAAGCAGGACCCTGGCGAAAAATTTCCCTGGCGTACGCTTCATGAATCAGGTGTCGGCCATTGGGTGAAGCCGACGCCGATCATGAATTTTGGCCAGGTCCTTGCGCCGGGGTCGCTCGGCGACGCTGTGGCCGCGCTGCAGAATCTCCTGCGCGAATACGGCTACGGCATAGAGCCCAACGGCGATTACGATTCGCACACGTTAGAGGTCGTGACCGCGTTTCAACGCCATTTCCGCCCCGACCGCATCGATGGCCACGCCGATCCATCGACGCGAAGCACGTTGCAGGACCTTCTCGCCAGCCGCGGCCGCGCCAAGACGATCGCGGCGCGGGTTCGGAGCGCGATGCTGCGCGCCGCAACTTGAACTTTTAAGCTTGTAGCGCGATCGTCTGCCTCGCCCCTTGACGGACAGCCCCGATACCCCCATCCCTGCGGGCGTCAGTCGGTCGGACGGCCGCTCCAGCGAAACCGAAAGGTTGCCGGAGAGGAAAGTCCGGGCTCCGCGGACAAGCGGTGCCGGATAACATCCGGCGGATGCGAATCCAGGGACAGTGCCACAGAAAACATACCGCCCCGGCATGTTGAGTTAGCCGCGGCAAGGGTGAAATGGTGCGGTAAGAGCGCACCGCGCCGACGGTAACGCCGGCGGCACGGCAAACCCCACCGGGAGCAAGACCGAATAGGGACGGCGCGAAGCCATGCGCAAGCACGAGCTTCGGGATGGTGTCCGGATCCAGCCGTCCGGGTAGGTTGCTTGAGGCGCCGGGCGACCGGCGCCCCAGAGGAATGGCCGTCACGCATGCGGACTTCCGTTCGCATGCCGTCCAGAACCCGGCTTATAGGCCGGCTGACGTGTGAATAAGGGCGCTCGGCGGAACCCCGCCGGGCGCCCGCCAATTTTTGCGACGGGCTCTGGCACGGCTTTTGAATGGAAATTGGTAAAACGGCTAACAGCACGGGCGATGCCTTCGCTTTAGGCTTCGCACATGGGTCCTTCTTCAATTACGGCAATTTGGAGTGAATATTTCCAAAGATGACTATGCAAATTGCCGGTTATGAAACAACATTCTATGTCTAGGTAAGCAACCATGGCCCGTACACCTGAACAGATCGGAACCGTCCGGATGGCGCCGCTGTCGCGCCTTCCAGCCTTCTTCGCGCTCAATGGCAAGCGCGCGGTGATTGCCGGCGGCAGTGCCGCCGCAGCCTGGAAAGCGGAGCTCCTGTCCGCGGCCGGCGCGCAGGTCGAAGTGTTTGCGCCGCAGGCGAGCGACGACATGCTGGCGCTCGCAAGCGCTCCGCCGAACGGCGCCGTCGTTATCCAGCGGCGAAACTGGTCCGTTGACGATTTTCATGGCGCCGCGATCGCGGTCGCCGATTGTCCGGACGACAAAGCCGCCGCGCAATTTGCCACGGCGGCACGCAATGCCGGTGTGGCGGTCAACGTCATCGACCGGCCGGCATTCTGCGATTTCTCCTTCGGCGCGATCGTCAATCGTTCCCCGCTGGTCATTGGCATTTCGACCGAAGGCGCTTCCCCGGTGTTCGGCCAGGCGATCCGGGCCAAGATCGAAGCGCTGATTCCGCAAGGCTTCGCCCGCTGGACGGCGACGGCCTTGGCGTGGCGGCCACGCTTGCGCGCGCTCGCTTTGTCGTTTCGCGCTCGCCGCAGCTTCTGGGAGAGGTTCACCGCCCGCGCGCTGGCCGCGCCGAATCGGACGCCGGACGAGACGGATCTCGACGGCTTGCTTGCCCCAGCATCGCGCGCAGGCGGATCGGTGACCCTGGTCGGCGCCGGGCCGGGCGATCCGGAATTGTTGACCTTGCGCGCGGTGCGCGCTCTGCAATCGGCCGATGTGATTCTGTTCGACGATCTTGTCTCGACCGGTATTCTGGATTTTGCGCGCCGTGAGGCAAAAAAAATGCTGGTCGGCAAAACCGGGCATGCACCGTCCTGCCGTCAGGATGACATCAACGCCCTGATGATCTCGCTCGCCAAGGGCGGGCGCGCCGTGGTGCGATTGAAGGGCGGCGATCCCATGATCTTCGGCCGTGCCGATGAGGAGATCGCGGCGTGCCGGGCGGCGGCAATTCCGATCGAAGTTGTACCAGGCATCACCACCGCGCAAGGCGTTGCCAGCCGACTCTTGGTCTCATTGACGCGCCGCGGCCAAGCACGCCGCGTGCAATACATTACCGGCCACGGTCGCGGCGGCAGACTCCCCGCCGACATCGATTGGAAAAGCGTCGCCGACCCCAGCGTGACCACCGTCGTCTATATGCCGACCAATACCTTGCTTGATCTCGTAGCCGCTGCGCTCAAAGCCGGTCTCGCCCCGCAGACGCCAGCGATCGCCGTGGCATCCGCGACGCGCGCCGACGAGCGTGTGATCGCAGCGACAATCGCCGACTTGCCGGCGCGCCTCGCCGCCGAACGGCCCGCGGGGCCGGTTGTGGTCATGATCGGACGCGTGTTCGCTCACCTGCAAAGCGGCGCCAGCGAAGTCGCTTTGACGCCTATCCAGCGCCCGATACCGTTAGCCAAGTGATTGCCCGAAGGTTGCACAGAACGGTCCCCGCCGCCTATCTATCTCCTGCATGAACAGCTTGACCGCCCCACCCTCCGTCGCGAGTTCCGCGCATTTGCCGCCCCACCAGGCGGGCCTGATCGACGCGCGCGTTACGGCCATTGACGACGTCGCCCGCGACACCAAGCTCTATACTTTTGCGCGCGTCGACGGCGCGAAGTTGCCCGCTTACGCGCCGGGCGCGCATATCGATCTGCATCTGCCCAATGGATTGGTGCGCCAATTCTCATTGGTCGTGCCGGATTCGAACCCGGACAAGTATGTCGTCGGCGTCAAGCGTGATGCCGCCAGCCGCGGCGGATCGCGCTACATCATCGAGGAAATGCGGGTCGGCAATGAGATCAAGATCAGCCCGCCCCGCAACAATTTCCCGCTGGTGGACAACGCCGAACACGTCGTACTCATCGCCGGAGGCATTGGCATCACGCCGATCTGGTGCATGGCGCAGCAGCTCGCCGCGCTGAAGCGATCCTGGAAGCTCTACTATGCGTGTCAGTCGCGCCAGGACATGGCGTTCCTGGAGGAATTGAAAAAACTCGATTCGCAAACCGTGCATCTGCATTTCGACGAGGAAGCCGAAGGCAAGTTTCTTGATCTCGCTGGAGCGATCGAAGCGGCGCCACAAAATACGCACTTCTATTGCTGCGGACCCAACCCGATGCTCAAAGCCTTCGAGACAGCCGCGGCAAGCCGGCCTCGCGGCAATATCCATATCGAATATTTCACGCCGAAGGAGGACGCAGCGACCGGACATATTGGCGGATTCTGGGTCGAACTGGCGCGTTCCGGCGAGGAATATTTCATT
>Ga0306924_10003363_pt1 | contig 15360 bp, 13 predicted proteins | sample sta12Can44000111_FD_203756 | JGI IMG/M metagenome (GOLD analysis project Ga0306924, IMG submission 203756) | Lab enrichment of tropical soil microbial communities from Luquillo Experimental Forest, Puerto Rico - statanox.12C.anox.44.000.111 (v2)... | ecosystem: Environmental > Terrestrial >... | reverse complement strand
ATCGAGCTTTGCCAAGGCTGCGCCGGAAGAGATGGCTTTCGCCGCGAGACGGGCGGCCTCCTGATAATCGCCAGCCATCCCCGAGACGAACAAAGCGGCAGCGGCATTGAGGATGACGACGGCGCGCCGTGGCCCGTCGTCTCCCGTGAAAATGTTGCGAATCAGCACGGCGTTTTCCGCAGGCCCGGCGCCGCGCAGCGTTTCGAGGGAAGTGCGCGGGAGGCCGAACTGTTCGGGAGTCAGAGTGAAACGCCGGATAGCGCCGTTATGCACTTCGGCGACCAGGGTTTCACCGAGAGGAGAGATTTCGTCGAGCCCCCCAGCGCCATGCACAACAAAAGCGCGGCGAACTCCGAGTTCCACCAGCGTGGCGGCAAGGAGTTCCAGATAATCAGGCGAATAGACGCCGAGGACTTGGAAATCGGTGGCCGCAGGATTCGTGAGAGGGCCGAGAAGGTTGAAAACGGTGCGTTTGCCGATTTGTTTGCGGGCGGGAACGGCGTGGCGTGTGGCGGCATGCGCTGCGGGGGCGAACAGGAAGCCGATGCCGACGTCGCGAATGGCGCGGCCGGATACTTCGACCGGGAGATCGATGCGCACGCCGAGCGCTTCGAGGACGTCGGCGGAGCCACAGCGTGAACTGACCGAGCGATTGCCGTGCTTGGCCACACGGGCGCCCGCAGCGGAGGCGACAAAAGCGGCGGCCGTGGAAATGTTGAAGGCTCCGGAGCAATCGCCCCCGGTTCCGCAGGTGTCGATGAGATTCGAAACGCGGCTCTCGACGGGGACGAAGACCGGGGCCGCGTGGCGGCGCATTACGGTAGCAAAACCGGTGAGCTCGGCAGGATGAATTTGGCGCTGGTTTAAGGCTTCGAGCCAGCGGACGATGTCGGCGGTGTCGACGCGTCCGGAAAGCAGCTCTTCCATGAGGAGTTCGGCTTCGGGTCCCGAGAGCGGATCGAGACGTTCGGTTTTGGCAATTAACGATGAATGTTTATTCACGGAAATCACAGTCCGCCCCATCCCTTTACCTTGCCGGAGGTGGGCCGCTAAAGTAAACTTTACTGTTTCAAGAAGCCTCAAATTCTAGCATCTGTGTACCACTCTAGAGTCGCACAGATCGTCGGTCCTGGCTCCGCCGGGGCCGTGCAAAAAAGGCAGAACCTCAAATGAAGATCCACGAATACCAAGCGAAAGCCATCCTCTCGCGATACGGGGTAACCACGCCGCGCGGAGAAGTGGCGTTCACGAAGGAAGAAGCTCGCGAAGCCGCACAGCGGCTGAAGTCCAATATCGTGGTCGTGAAAGCGCAGATCCATGCCGGGGGCCGCGGGAAGGGCGGCGGCGTTAAATTGGCGCGTTCGGCGGATGAAGCGGCGGAGATCGCTTCGCACATTTTGGGCATGACGCTGGTGACGGTGCAGACGGGCCCGCAAGGCCGAGTGGTGAAGCGGTTGCTGATCGAAGAAGGACTGGACATCAAGCGCGAACTGTATCTGGGATTGCTGATGGATCGCGAATCGGGGCGGCCGGTGTTTATGGCCAGTGCCGCGGGCGGAATGGAAATCGAGCAAGTGGCCAAGGAAAACCCCGGGGCCATTCTGCGGGAGCAGATCCATCCGGCGGTCGGGTTGCAGCCCTACCAGGCGCGAAAGATTGCGTTTGGTTTGGGATTGACGGGCGAACAGGCGACCGCGGCTACACCGTTTTTGCAGGCGTTGTATCGGGCGTTTGTCGACACCGACGCATCGCTGATCGAGATCAATCCGTGTGTGCTGACCGGCGAAGGGAAGTTGGTGGCGCTGGACGCCAAGATGACGTTTGACGACAACGGCTTGTTCCGGCACAAGGACCTGCGAGAACTGCGTGACCTGGATGAGGAAGACCCACTCGAGGTCGAAGCGTCGAAGTATGGATTGAACTACATCAAGCTGGATGGCAGCGTGGCGTGCATGGTGAATGGCGCCGGGTTGGCGATGGCGACGATGGACATTATCAAGTACGCGGGTGGATCGCCCGCGAACTTCCTTGACGTGGGCGGCGGCGCTTCGGCGGATCAGGTGAAGAATGCGTTTCGCATCTTGATGAGCGACCCTGCGGTGAAAGCCGTGTTCATCAATATTTTTGGCGGGATTTTGCGCTGTGACGTATTGGCGACGGGCGTGGTTGCGGCCGCTAAGGATTTGAGTGTCAGAGTACCGATCGTGGTGAGAATGGAAGGGACCAACGTGGAAAGCGGACAGCAGATTTTGCGGGAGAGCGGACTGAACTTTACGATCGCGGACGGCATGAGAGATGGAGCGCAGAAGGTGGTCGTGCTGGCGGGAGGTGCGCGATGAGCGTACTGGTGAACGAAAAAACGCGCGTTCTAATTCAGGGATTCACGGGACGCGAAGGCACTTTCCACGCCCAGCAAATGATGGAGTACGGAACGCATGTTGTGGGCGGCGTGACCCCTGGCAAGGGAGGCACGAAGCATCTCGAGCGCCCGGTGTTCAACACGGTGACTGAGGCGGTGAATGCCACGGGTGCGGACGCCTCGGTGATTTTTGTACCGCCGCCGTATTCGGCGGACGCGATTCTGGAGGCCGCGGATGCGAAACTGCCGCTGGTGGTTTGTATCACGGAAGGGATTCCGGCACTGGACATGGTGCGCGTCGCCGAGGTGTTGAGCCGCAGCAAAACGCGGTTGATTGGGCCGAACTGTCCGGGAATCATTTCGCCGGGAAAGTGCAAGATAGGCATTATGCCGGGACGCATCCACAAAGCCGGAAACGTCGGCGTGGTGAGCCGCAGCGGCACCTTGACGTATGAAGCGGTGCACCAGCTGACGCAACTGGGAATCGGCCAGTCGACCTGCATCGGAATTGGTGGCGATCCGATTATCGGAACGACGTTCCTGGATGCGATCATGATGTTCAACGAAGATCCCGATACCCACGCGATCATCTTGATCGGCGAAATTGGCGGCAATGCGGAGGAGAAGGCGTCCGCCTGGATCGAGGCACATGGTAAGAAGCCGGTAGTGGGATTTGTTGCGGGACAAACGGCACCTCCGGGACGACGGATGGGGCATGCCGGCGCGATCATCAGCGGCGGACAGGGCACGGCGAAGGACAAGTACGCCGCCATGAAAGCCGCGGGAATCCACACCGTCGAGACGCCTGCGGATCTTGGAACGACCGTAGCAGCAACACTGAAGCAGGAAGTCAGGAAGTAAGGGCTCCGGCTGAAGAGGAGAGACTTGCGATTGGGCCCGTGGCCTGCTTCCTCACCTCTTTGCTTCGTTACTTAGTTATTTCGTTACTTCAATTCTCAAGCAAGGAGTCTAACCAGTGGCGATTGAGCGCACGTTTGCAATTATTAAGCCGGACGCCGTGGGGCGTGGACAGCAGGGGGAAATTCTGGCGCGAATCCAGAAGGCCGGGTTCAAAATTGTGGCGATCAAAACGATGCGGCTGACCAAGGAGGAGGCCGGCGGATTTTACGCCGTGCACCGCGAGCGGCCGTTTTTTGGAGAGCTGACGGATTTTATGAGCTCGGGAAAAATCTTCGCGATGGTTCTCGAAGCGGACGGAGCGATCGCAAAATGGCGGGAGACGATGGGGGCCACCGATCCGAAAAAAGCGCCGCCGGGAACCATTCGCCACGATTTCGGAACAAGCATCGGAAACAACTGCACGCATGGGTCGGATGCGGGGGAAACGGCGGCCTTCGAAATCGGCTACTTCTTTTCGGGCATGGAATTGATCTAGACCGACGGGGCTGCAGGAAATTCTCGATGGTGCATGGGGCGTGCGCGTGCCTGGCCATTTGCTTTCTAATGCAATTCCGGCTCGTCTAGGTAGAATGGAGAGACCGGCCCGGGTGTGGAGGTGCATATGGCCCGATTTTGCCGCCGCCAATTTCTTCAAAGAGGCGTTTCCGTAGCCGCCGCGGGGTGGCTGGCACCCACATCGTGGGCGTACCGGCTGGGCTCACTTCACATTACGAATCAGAAATTCTCCGCAACGGACACCGTGACGATTGGGGGCACCGGCATCCGGACGTCGCGGCTCGCGATGGGAACGGGGACGGTGGGATCGGGGCATCATTCAAATCAAACCGCGCTGGGCCTGGAGGGGCTGTCGCGGCTGCTGCAAAACGGCTATGACAACGGGCTGCGGTTTTTCGATGCAGCCGACTCCTATGGCAGCCACCCGCACGTAGCGGACGCGTTGAAGCATGTAGACCGCAGCAAGGTGACGGTGCTGACGAAATCGTGGGCGCGCAGTGGACCGGAGATGCGCGCGGATCTCGATCGGTTCCGGCGGGAGCTCGGAACGGAGCAACTCGACATTGTGCTGATGCATTGCGTAACCGAAGCCGATTGGACGACGCGTTTTCGTTCCGCGATGGACGCACTGTCAGAGGCGAAGGAAAAGGGCATCCTTCGGGCGCACGGATGCTCCTGCCATTCGATCGACGCGCTGCGCGCAGCGGCCCAATCGCCGTGGGTGGAAGTGGATCTGGTACGGATCAATCCCATCGGAGCACACATGGACGCCGATCCGGAGACGGTGCTGGGGGTGATCCGCGAGATGCGCGCTGCGGGAAAGGGCATTGTGGGCATGAAGATTCTGGGCCAGGGTGATTTGCGGCAAAAGCAAAACGAAGCGATTCGCTACGCGCTGGGCCTCGGGGTGCTCGATGCGTTCACCGTGGGCGCGGAATCGATCCCGGAACAGATGGACCTGATTCACCGCGTTGCGGCGGCGTAGAACGTTGCCGGCAATCTCGCGGCCTGATTCCGAAGAGAGTAAACGCACAGCATGGATTCGTTTCGCGAACTCGGGCGCGTGCTTTTGACACTGGGCGCGTTACTGCTATTGATCGGAGCGTTTTTCTATTTTGGGGGGAAATTACCGTTCCGGCTGGGGCGATTGCCGGGGAACATCGTCCACGAAGGAAAGAACACCACGTTTTATTTTCCGATCGTGAGCTGCGTGGTGCTGAGCGTGGGATTGAGCTTTTTGTTCTGGTTGATAAGCAAACTGCGCCGCTGACTTGCCTTGGCGCACGCATTCCGGATGCGCTAGACTCGGGCCAACCAGGGAGGCCTCCGATGAAAGGATCACCGAAGGTCATCGAGCAATTGAATAACGCCTTGCGCGAAGAGCTCACGGCGATAAACCAGTATTTCCTACATGCGGAAATGTGCGAAAACTGGGGTTACGAAAAGTTGTCGGAATACATCAAGATGCAGTCCATCGGGGAAATGAAACATGCCGAGGCGTTGATGGAGCGCATCCTTTTCCTGGATGGATCGCCGACCATGAAGCCGATGGAATTGACGGTGGGCAAGAACGTCAAGGAAATGATTCAAAGTGATCTGGACCTGGAGCTGGGGGCCGTCCGGGATTACAACACCGCGATTCAGATTGCCGTGCATGAAAAAGACAATGGCTCACGCGATCTCTTTGTGCAGCTCCTAAAGGACGAGGAAGAGCACGTGGATTGGCTGGAAGCCCAGCTCCATCAAATCAAGGAGCTCGGCTACGAGCGGTATCTCACCATGCAGATGGGAGAGAACGAAGAGGAAGAATAGCGGGCGATCCAGCCGTCCCAAAAGAGCGTCTTAATCGTTTTCCGAAGCTATGAGCCAACTGCAATTCAATCTGCAGCCAGAACGGCGAATCTACAGCGTCAGCGATTTAACGGCGCGGATCCGTGACCTGCTGGCGACGAATTTCACCGACATCGTAGTGCAAGGGGAAATTTCGAACTGCCGCGTGGCGGGTTCGGGGCACATCTATTGCACCTTGAAGGACGACCGCGCGCAGGTGCGTTGCGTGTTGTTCAAACAGCAGCAGCGGGGGATGAAGTTTCGTCCGGAAGATGGCCTGCAGGTCATGGTGCGCGGCACCATCAGCGTGTATGAGGCGCGCGGAGAATATCAGATTTATGTGGAAACGATCGAGCCGGTGGGGCGCGGCGCGCTTCAGCTGGCATTCGAACAGTTGAAGAAGCGACTCGCGGCGGAAGGGTTATTCGACCCGGCGAGAAAGCAGGCGCTGCCGCTGCTGCCGAACCGCATAGGCTTGATAACGTCGCCAACGGGTGCGGCAGTGCGCGATGTGGTGCGGATTCTGAGGCGGCGTTTTCCGAACGTTCACCTCACCTTGTATCCCGTGCGCGTGCAGGGTGCGGAGGCGGTCGGTGAGATCGTCGAAGCACTGCGTTACTTCACGAAGAAACGGCTGGTAGACGTGATTCTGTTGGTGCGCGGCGGCGGCTCGCTCGAGGACTTATGGTCGTTCAACGAGGAAAGCGTCGCGCGGGCGATTGCGGCGAGCGCAATTCCGGTGATTTCGGGTGTGGGGCACGAGACGGACTTTACGATTGCGGATTTTGTGGCGGATGTGCGGGCATCGACGCCGTCGGCGGCCGCGGAATTGGTGCTGCAGACGCGGCGGGAGTTCGATAAACACCTAAGGGATTTGCGCGAATCGCTCGAGAGTCTCCTCCGCTACCGTGTGCTGGAGCTTTCGAGGCGCATGCACGAATTGGCGGGGAGGCCTGGCTTCCGCCGTGCAGTGGATTTGCTGCGGCAGCACCGGCAGCGAGCCGACGAACTGACGTCGCGACTGGCGTTCGGCTTGCGTGGGCGGCTGGACCTGTCGCGCCGGCAATTGAATAGTGCGCAGATGCGTGTCGCCAGGTTTGATCTGCGGGCTCGCGTGGCATGGATGCGCAAACGTGTAGGTGAGTTGGATGTCAGACTTTCTCGGGATTTGCGCTCGCGGCTGGAGATGTCGCGCCGGCGGCTTGCCGCCGTGCATTTGCAGATCATGTCCTGTGATTTCCGCGCCAAAATTGGTTTGCTGCGATTGCGCTTGAAACAGCGAGAGCACGACCTGCGGGCTCGGGCAGAACGGTTGATTGGCGTGAAACGCGAAAGCCTGAATCGGCTGTCGTTACAGCTGCAAGAACGAAGCCCAGAGCAGTTGCTCAAACGGGGCTATGCGATCGCCACCGATGGCGCGGGAAACATTTTGCACGATGCCGCCCAGGTGAGCATCGGAGATGCGGTGTCGGTTCAACTGCATCACGGGCGACTTAACACCGAGGTGAAGGATAAAACGCCGTAAGAGACTGCGCGTCACTCTTCTTCGTCAGCGGAGACTTTGAGGACGGCGAGGAAGGCTTCCTGGGGAATGTCGACCTGACCGACGCGTTTCATGCGTTTCTTGCCTTCTTTTTGCTTCTCGAGGAGCTTGCGTTTGCGCGTAATGTCACCGCCATAGCACTTGGCGAGGACGTTCTTGCGCATGGCCGCGACGGTTTCGCGTGCAATGATGCGGCTACCGATCGCTGCTTGTATGGGAACTTCAAACATCTGGCGCGGGATTAATTTGCGCAGGCGCGTGGCGAGTTCGCGGCCGCGCTCGTAGGCCTGTTCGCGATGACAGATCAGCGCCAGCGCGTCGACCGGTTCGCCACCGACGAGGACATCGAGCTTCACGAGATCGGATTCCTTGTACCCCGCGAGATGATAGTCGAGAGAAGCGTAGCCGCGGGAGGCGCTTTTTAGCCGGTCGTAGAAATCGAGAACGATTTCGTTGAGCGGCAACTCGTAGGTGAGCATGACGCGGGTAGGCGAGAGGTATTCGAAATTCTTTTGCGTGCCGCGCTTATCCTGGCAAAGCTGCAGGATTCCGCCAACGGACTCGTCGTTGGTGATGATCATGGCCTTGATGATGGGCTCTTCGATCTTCTGAATGTCGCTGGGATTCGGAAATTTGGAAGGACTGTCGACTTCGCCGGTTTCGCCGCCAACCCGGGTGATACGGTAGCGCACGCTGGGGGCAGTAGTAATCAGGTTCAGCCCAAACTCGCGTTCGAGGCGCTCCTGCACGATTTCCATGTGGAGCAGGCCCAGAAAGCCGCAACGGAACCCAAACCCAAGGGCCACGGAATTTTCCGGTTCGTAAAAGAAGGCGGCGTCGTTTAGTTTCAGCTTGCCGAGTGCATCGCGCAGCGGCTCGTATTCGTCGGCCAGCACGGGGAAAAGGCCGGCAAACACCATGGGCTTGGTAGCTTCAAAACCGGGCAGAGGAGGCGCCGGACGGTCGGCTTCGACGATGGTGTCGCCCATGCGTGCATCGGCTACTTGCTTGATGTTGGCGACGACGAAGCCAACGTCGCCAGCTTCGAGTTCCTCGAGGGCGATGGGTTTAGGAGTCAGTGCGCCGAGCTGCTCGACTTCATAGAGGTCATCGCCGGCGCACAACTTGATTTTCATATGTTCGCGAATACACCCCTGCTTGACTCAGACGAGAACTACGGCGCCACGGTAGGAGTCGAACCAAGAGTCGAAGATCAGGGCTTGCAGAGGATGATCGGCACTGCCTTTCGGGGGCGGTATGCGCTGTACGATCGCTTCCAGCACCTCTTCGACGCCTTTGCCGCTCTTTGCACTGATCATGAGCGCGTCGTCTGCCGGAATCGCGAGTACGTTTTCGATTTGTTCCTTGACAAAGTCGGGTTGCGCGGCCGGCAGGTCAATTTTGTTGATCACCGGAAGGATGGTGAGATTATGTCCGGCGGCCAGGAAGGTATTCGCCACGGTTTGCGCCTCGACCCCCTGGCTGGCATCGACGACGAGTAAAGCACCTTCGCAAGCCGAGAGGGCGCGGGAAACTTCATAGGAGAAATCGACATGGCCCGGGGTGTCGATCAGGTTCAGACGATAGGTGTTGCCATCTTTGGCTTGGTAGTGCAGGCGGATGCTCTTAGCCTTGATGGTGATGCCCCGCTCCCGCTCAAGGTCCATGGAGTCGAGGACCTGTTCGTGCATTTCGCGTTGCGAAAGCGCGCCGGTCAATTCGAGGAGACGGTCGGCCAGGGTGGACTTGCCGTGGTCGATATGCGCGATGATGCAAAAATTTCGTACGAACTTGGGATCCATGCGAGTCCGTCACCGCCAGGTCAGTCCTGATGGTTTTGCGAGTTAGACGGCGGGGCTAAACGCGTGGGCGCAGAACACCCGCTTCGAAAGCATGCCGTGTAAACATCTAGTTTGCCACAAACGCGAAAAGGCGTCAGCCCGTCTGAAACGGGGGAAGCTTGCCTCTTGGCGGATTCCACATCGCGGGGATGCGGTGATTGGCCGCCCGTGGAAGCCCGGTATATAGTGGGAGATGATTCGAACCAGCCGCGAGTGTTCGATTCCTGCAAACACCGGAACGCGAAGGTAAGCCAGGCCGATGGCCGACGTAACGAAGAATCTGGAGCGCGCGAAAAAGTTCCTCGAAAGGAATCGCTTTGAGGACGCGATCGAGGCGTACCTCGCGGTGCTGGCGGAGTCGCCGCAAAACGTGGAAGCCACGCAGATGCTTGGCGACCTGTACACCAAGATGGATATGGCGGACCGCGCGGCGGTCTACTATGGCCACCTGTTCGAACTTCTGGTGGATCCGAAAGACGAATCGAAAGCGCTGGCGATCTACAACCGATTTCTGAAAAATTCCCTTTCTCCCCAGCCTCCGGAACGCATTGCGCGTTATGCCTTTCTGCAGCAGAAACAGAATCATCCCGAGGAAGCCATCGAGCAGTACAGCAAAGCGGCCGAACTGTTTGGCCAAGCGGGCCGCGTGGAAGATGCGCTGTTTTGCTGGGAGCGCACCGCGCAACTGGATCCCGAGAATCTCGAACGCCAGTTGAAAGTGGGGGAGAGCGCGGCGGCATTGGGCAAGAACGCACTTGCGGCCCGGGCGTTTCTCCGGGCGGGAACCTTGGCGGCCACCAGTGGCGCACAGCAAGATGCCTTGAGACTGCTGGGGCAGGCGTACCTGCTGGCTCCGCAAGAGCGCAGCGTGGCGTTACTGTATGCGCAAGCGAAGTTGCGGAACGGCGAAGCAGCCGAGGCCGCGGCGTTACTGGAGCCGTTTGCGCCCAGCGAAAACGATGTTTCGTTTCTTGAGACCTTCGCGGATGCGCTGCAGCAAGCGGGGCAGTTGGACCGGGCCCGGGTAATTCTGGAGCGTTTGTTGCGGGAGAAAAACGAAGGGGTGACCCGGTTGTTCGGGCTGACGGATGCCTTTGCGGATTCCGCACAAGACACGAAGGCCGTCGAAATTCTCGCGGTGCTGAAGCGGCGGATGTTCGCGGACAAGAAGCAAAGCGAATTCACGGCGCAGGTGGAGGAATTGGGAGGAAAACATCCGGAATCGCTGGCGATTCTGGAATTCTGGGCGGGTTTGTACAACGAACTGAATCGCGAGTCGCAGTATTTTGAAGTGCTGATCAAGCTGTTTGATGCGAATTTCAATTCCGGGAATTTTGCGAAATCGAGCGAGGTGCTGGAGAGGCTTGTCGATATCGACTCCTACGATTATCGCAACCAGGAACGACTGCAGCGGTTGCACGGGCGCGTGGAGGAGGGGTTCTTGAGGCGCATTGCCGGGCGCATGGCCAAGACGGCCATGGTGAACCCCCATCCAGCAACGCCGCCAAAGGCTGCCGTGACACAAGAAATGGCCGAGACCGCTCCGGTCACGGAAGAGGGCAAAAAGCTGCAAGCCCTGGAAGACCTGATCGTGCAGACCGAAATTTTTCTGCAGTATTCGCTGCAAAGCAAAGCAGTAGAGCGGCTGCAGAAAATCGCCGCCATGTTTCCCGGTGAGGAAGAGCGCAACCCACGGTTGCAGAACCTTTATCAACTGGCGAACTGGTTTCCAAAAGCGCCGGCCAAATCCGAGCCACCGACGAGAGTTGGCGCAGTGCCTGTGGTGGAAGCGCAGCCGACTCCACCTACGGGACGAACGGGAAGCTACACGGCCGACACCTTGCGCGACCTGACAAAGATTTCGGAAATCAACCAGAAAACGTTCCGTCAGCAGACGCCACGAGCCATGTTGAACACCACGGTGACCGAAGTCGGCACGTATATGCGCGCCGCGCGAACCTTGGCCGTGATCGGTGCCCCCGGCCGGCCGCCGGAAATGTCCGCGGAATACTGCGCTTCGGGGTTGAAGCCGGCCCCTGGCGCGCAGGTGGTCTTTTTGCTGGCGCAAATGGAAAAGGCCGTTCCGGACGAGTTGGGTGGATTGGTGGTGGACGCGTCGGAGAGATCGATCCTCGGCGAATTGGGACTAGCGACCGCGCTTGGCGTGACCATCACGGACAAAGAAACGCAGGTGCCCGCAGGCATGTTGATCGTGGCGCACGCGAACGCGCATAAGTGGAAGCCCAACGAAACCTATTTTCTGCAGTCCATCGGCGACCAGATGATGATGAGCGTGAGCCACACGCGGCTGCGTTCGCTGGTAAGGCGCATGGGTGTGTCGGATGATCGTACGGGACTGATGAGCCGGAGTTCTTACGTGGGGTGTTTGCTCAATGAAGCGGATCGCGCCCGCACGCAGGGTACGCCGCTGTCGCTGGCGATTCTGCAAATCGATCGCGGATCGGAAATGTTGCGGCAGCAGGGGGAAGGGCCGCTCGAGAAATTCCTTGAGCAGCTCGCGAGGTCGTTGCAGCCGATGGTGCGCCAGAATGACATGGCGGTGAAATACACTTCCTGGGCGCTGGCCTTCATTTTGCCGGATACCACCACCTCGGGAGCGCACAACCTGGTCGAAAAGTTGCGCCGCGCGGCGGCGGGAGTTCGCCCGCCGTGGGATTCGACGCAAATCACGCTGAGCGCAGGGATCGTGGAAGCTGCGGCGAGGCAGGAATTCGAAAGCGAAGACATCGTCACGGACCTGATCAACCGCGCGGAGTTCAGCATCGACGAGGCGCGAAAACAGGGCGGCGATACCGTAGTAGTTTCGGATGCACCGAAACTTTAGACGTGGCGCGACTGAGATTCGCGACAACCGACCCACAGGGTGCATCCAATTCATTGACTAGCTAAGCGAGGGGACATGTTTCGAACGGACGTTGTGATTATCGCGGGAGCGCGCACCCCTATGGCGCGATACACCGGAGTATTTTCGGACGTGTCGGCGATCGATTTGGGAGTGCACGCGTCGAAAGCGGCGGTGCGACGGGCTGGAGTGGATCCAGGGGAAATTGACCATGTCGTGTTTGGGAATGTGCTGCAGACCAGTTCCGATGCCATCTATGGGGCTCGGCACGTCGGCTTGAAAGCCGGACTGAGGATCGAAACGCCCGCGGTAACGGTGAACCGGCTGTGCGGATCGGGGATTGAAGCGATCGTGCAGGCAGCGCAGCGATTGCTTCTTGACGAGGCCAACATTGTGTTGGCCGGCGGAATGGAAAATATGACGCAAGCGCCGTTTGTGATTCGCGGTGCGCGAAACGGACTGAAGCTGGGCGCAGGCACACTCGAAGATTTCCTGTTTGTCGGCTTGACCGATTCCTACTGCGGATTGCCCATGGCGGTGACGGCGGAGAACTTGGCGCAGCAAAAGGGGATTACGCGCCGTGACGCGGACTGTTACGCGCTGCGAAGCCAACAAGCCGCGGACACCGCCGCGAGGGCGGGGGTTTTCGGGGAAGAGATTTCGCCGGTTGAAGTGAAACAGGGGAGGAAATCGATTCTGGTCAGCGAAGATGATCATCGCCGACCCGAAACCACGCTGGAAACCCTCGAAAAGTTGCCGCCGTCGTTCAAGAAGGACGGAATGGTGACCGCGGGAAACGCGAGCGGCATTGTTGACGGAGCCGCGGCGGTGATCGTCACACGTGAAAAGGTGGCGAAAGAACGAGGGTTGAAGCCCGTCGGCAAGATTATTGCCTGGGCCGTGGCCGGAGTGGACCCCAGCCTTATGGGCATCGGACCGGTGCCCGCGACACGCAAGGCGCTGGAACTCGCCGGATTGAAACTCGAGCAAATGGACCGGGTGGAAGTGAACGAGGCGTTTGCCGCACAGTATCTTGCAGTCGAAAAGGAACTGGGACTGCGGCGCGAGAAAACCAACGTAAACGGGGGAGCCATTGCGCTTGGCCATCCTTTGGGAGCCTCGGGCACGCGACTGGTGATCACCGTGTTGAACGAATTGAGGCGGAAGGGTCTGCGCTATGGATTGGCGACAGCCTGCATCGGGGGCGGGCAGGGTATCGCGATGATTGTGGAAGCGGCAAGAAATTAGCCGCTGGAAATCCCTAGAAACCGCGGGTGTTCGTCGGGCGTTGGCGCGCCACGCGGATGACCTGTCTTTGGTACACTCTGACGGGTAGTCCTCCCGCCCGTTCCGGAGTTGCAGAGAGGAAAGAGGATGACGATTCGAAAAGTCGGTGTCGTGGGGTGTGGCTTGATGGGCTCCGGAATCGCGCTAGTGAGCGCGCAAGCGGGGTTCCCGACCGTGGTGCGCGAGGTGACTCCGGAGCTGGTCGAGAAGGGATTGAAGGGAATCGAGAAGAACCTCGCAAGGCTCGTGGAGAAAGGCACGGTCACGGAAGCGGCCAGGGGGGAAATCCGCGGGCGGCTCAAGGGCGTTACGTCGCTCGATGAACTCAAGGACTGCGACGTAGTCGTGGAAGCGATCATCGAGCAATTGCCGGCGAAACGGGAATTGTTTGCTTCGCTCGATTCGCTTTGCCCTTTGCATACGATCTTCGCAAGTAATACCTCGTCTCTGACCATCACCGAAATAGCCGCGGCTACGAGGAGGGCTCAGCGTTTCGTCGGCCTGCACTTTTTCAATCCGGTCCCGGTGATGAAGCTGGTGGAAGTGGTGAAAACGATCGCCACGGACCCGGCAGTCTACGAAGAGATGGTGACGTTTGGGGCCAAGCTCGGCAAAACGCCGGTGCGGGCGAATGATGGCGGAGGATTCATCGTGAACCGGCTACTCGTGCCGTATTTGCTGGATGCCATCCGTGCGTTGCAAGAAGGCGTGGGGTCGGTGGTGGATATCGATAATTCAATGAAATTCGGGTGCGGCTATCCGATGGGTCCATTTACGCTGCTCGATTTTGTCGGACTCGACACCACCTACTACATTTCGCAGATCATGTTCGACGAATTCAAAGAAAAGCGCTTTGCCGCGCCCCCTTTGCTGAAACGGATGGTGTTGGCAGGCTGGCATGGCAAGAAAACGGGCCGGGGATTTTACGATTACGCGGATCCGGCGAATCCGAAGCCGATGAGCTTGTGAGGATTGGAGAAATGGCCTACGAGAACCTGCTGTACGAGAAAAGGGACGGCATCGCGTTCATTACCTTTAATCGGCCAAAAGTGCTGAACGCACTCAACCGCAAAACGATCGAAGAACTGCATCACGCGTTGCTGGACGCGAGAGACGATGGCTCGGTGCGCGTGCTGATTCTGACCGGAGCCGGAGAAAAGGCCTTTGTGGCAGGCGCAGACATCAATGAACTGGCGCAGCAGACACCTGTGAATGGAAAGGAATTTTCGCTGTACGGGCAAAGCGTGTTTCATCTGTTGGAGACGATCGGAAAGCCTTCCATCTGTGCGATCAACGGCTTCGCGCTGGGCGGCGGTTGCGAATTGGCGCTGAGTTGCTCGATTCGACTGGCAAGCAAAGCCGCGAAACTCGGACAACCGGAAGTCAAGCTGGGGATACTTCCGGGTTATGGAGGATCGCAACGATTGGCGCGCCTTTGTGGCAAGGGCATGGCGCACGAACTTTGCCTGACCGGTGAAATGATCAGCGCAGAAGAGGCGCAACGGATTGGTTTGGTGAATCACATTTATGAGCCGGCGGAATTGTTGCCTTGTGCCGAGGGCATGGCCAAAAAGATCATCGAGAAGGCGCCGCTGGCCGTGAAGTACTGCATGGAAGCCATCGAGCGAGGGGTCGAGATGCCAGAGGAAGAGGGATTGTTTTTGGAGGCGACATTGTTTGGGCTGTGTTGTGCGACGGAAGACATGCGCGAGGGGACCAAAGCGTTTCTCGAGAAGCGCGCGGCGAAATTCCAGGGAAAATGAATATTCGAATGGCGGACAATCTGCAACACGGAAAAGTCGAAGGTGCATGGAGTGCGGCGGGGTTGCGGTTTGGCTTAGTTGTGAGCCGGTTTAATAGTTTCATCACCGAGCGGCTGCTGCAGGGGGCCGTCGATGTTTTGACGCGTGCGGGAGCGACCGGCAAGGACCTGGACGTCGTGCATGTTCCTGGCTCTTTTGAGTTGCCGCTGGCGGCCAAGAAACTGGCGGAAACGGGACGCTACGACGCGCTTATTGCCATTGGCTGTATTTTGCGCGGCGAAACAGGGCACTACGACTATGTGTGTTCCGAAACGGCGCGAGGTTTGCAATTGGCGCAAATGGAAACTGGCGTGCCCGTTATGTTTTGTGTGCTGACCTGCGACACGCTCGAACAGGCGATTGACCGCGCCGGCTTGAAAGGTGGCAACAAGGGAGCGGAAGCCGGACTCGCTGCGATG
>Ga0306924_10003360_pt1 | contig 15365 bp, 9 predicted proteins | sample sta12Can44000111_FD_203756 | JGI IMG/M metagenome (GOLD analysis project Ga0306924, IMG submission 203756) | Lab enrichment of tropical soil microbial communities from Luquillo Experimental Forest, Puerto Rico - statanox.12C.anox.44.000.111 (v2)... | ecosystem: Environmental > Terrestrial > Soil... | reverse complement strand
GTTCCCGTCGTGTGCTCAACTTTATTCGTCTCCTCATTTTCCGCCTTCCGGCGTCGTTCACGCCGGTAGCATTTTCCATGAGGCAACCACCCCCCTCTCAGTAGCAAATTTGGTGAGTCAATGCGCTCGACCACGACATACTGCACGAGCACGCCTGCTCACCAAGTCTCATACCATGTCCGCGGAGCGACATTTACTCTTCAACTGCCGGATGGACGATTGGCAATCGTCAACTGTGAAAGTAAGTTTGCGGAGCGCTTTGCGGGCCCGGCAGGAAACCACCGCAGTTGTCGCCAGCCGCTTGTGAATCATATCCAAGCTAATTTCCATGGGGACAAGACGAAATTAGAGTGGGTCGTAAGCCTAGTACGAAGAAGCAATCAGAAACCTACAAAGTTTTAGCGATTTTGGATAAGCCCGAACACGAGCGTTCGGGTCATAAGGAATTCTTAACCACAATCATATGGTACGTTCGCTTCGCATGGTGACTCGCGGGGCCTTTCAAAGCCCCGTCGATTACGCCCAGCACTCCCTGCCCTGGTCGGTAACTGCATATTCCGGGGCATGTGAATAGGGATTCCAGAGGGATGTGAATAGAGATTACGGGAGGATGTGAATAGGGATTGGACTAAACCGCTGCGCGGTATGAGCTAACCCAAACAGTCCAGTTGATCCGGGACCAGTCTTCGGCAGTTCCTGCGATATTCAGAGAAAAGATTTCTCCGTTCCTTGCAGGTTTCCTTGCGAAACCATGGTCTGGCTGCTTGCAGCACATTCCATTTCGCAAAGGAGCTTTCTATGACACCCCTTCGACAACGCATGATCGAAGACATGAGGATCCGCAATCTCGCCGACGCCACCCAAATTTCCTACTTGCAACACGTCTCGCAATTCGCTCGCTACTTTGGCAAGTCGCCCGATATCTTGGGAGAGGAGCAGATCCGTGCTTACCAGGTCCATCTCACCCAGGAAAAAAAGGTGGCTCCCGCTACCAGCATTGTCGCCGTATCCGCTCTGCGTTTCCTTTACAAAGTAACGCTGCGCCGCGAGTGGAACATGGACGAAGTCATTCCCACTCCCAAGATGCCCCAAAAACTGCCCATCATTCTCAGTCCCGAGGAAGTCCTGGAGTTTCTCGGCTGCCTCTCCAATAGCAAACACCGCACCATCCTGACCACCTGCTATGCCGCGGGCCTGCGTCTGTCCGAGGCCGTGGCTCTCCAACCCTGTCACATTGATAGCCAGCGGATGGTCATTCGCGTCGAGCAGGGCAAGGGACAGAAAGATCGCTATGTCATGCTCTCCCCCAAACTGCTTGAGATTCTTCGCCAGTGGTGGCGCGTCGAGCGACCCCAGACTTGGCTCTTTCCCGGGGATAAGCCCGACCGGCACATCAGCCCGGGCGCGGTTCAACAAGCGTGTGGGAGAGCTCGTTACCGCAGCCGCATTGCTAAGCCGATCGCACCACATTCCATGCGCCACGCCTTTGCCGTTCACCTGCTGGAACAGGGCACCGATGTGCGCACCATCCAACTGCTGCTCGGTCATCGTAGTCTAGAGACCACCGCTCGATACTTGCGGATCGCCACCACCAAAGTTTGCTCCACCACCAGTCCTCTCGATTTGTTACCGAGGGTGACGCCTTCCCCGAAACCAGCCTCACCCCAGCTCTGAGCACGGGACCCAATGGAGCGCCCCAAGCTGGAAGTGGGAGATGTGTTCCGTCGCTACGGCGAGACCTATCGCCAGCAGCATGCCGGATCTTTGTCTCGTGCCCAGCTCCGCGTCATGAGCGCGATCGAACGCTGTCGCACCCCGGCTCTGGGCGGCCATGTCGAACAATGCGATCAGTGTCAGTTCCAACGCATTGCGTACAACAGTTGCCGCGACCGGCATTGCCCCAAATGCCAGTGCCTAGCCCGCGCCCAGTGGATCGAGGATCGGCAAGCTGAACTCCTTGATACCGAATACTTCCACGTTGTTTTTACGCTGCCGGAAGAGATTGCTGCCCTCTCTTACCAGAATAAGGAAGTGATGTACGGTATTCTCTTCCGGGCTACCTCAGAAACTTTGCGCACCATCGCTGCCGATCCCAAACATCTCGGCGCCGAGATCGGCTTCTTCGCCGTCTTGCATAGTTGGGGACAGAACCTCAGGTTTCATCCCCACCTGCATTGTGTCGTTCCCGGCGGGGGACTCTCTCCCGATGGCACCCGCTGGATCCCCTGCCGGCCAGGTTTCTTCTTGCCCGTGCGCGTGCTCTCCTGCTTATTCCGCCGTTTGTTTCTCGAGTTGCTGGAGAAGGCCTTTGCCGACGGCCAACTTCAGTTCTTCTCCGCACTGGAGCATCTGCGCGAAAACCTAGCCTTCCGGCGCTACCTGGCTCCCCTAGGCAACCGAGATTGGGTCGTCTACGCCAAAAAGCCCTTCGCTGGACCGCAGCAAGTGCTCGATTACGTGGGCCGCTACACTCACCGCGTAGCCATCGCTAATAATCGCCTGCTGGATATCGAAAACCGCCAGGTGCACTTCCGTTACAAGGACTATCGGGATGGCGGGCAGCAGAAAACCATGACCTTGTCTGCCGACGAATTCATCCGCCGTTTCCTACTTCATGTACTCCCCGACGGCTTTCATCGCATCCGCTACTACGGCTTCCTCGGCAATCGCTACCGGCAGGAAAAACTGCAACAGTGCCGGCAACTTCTGGGGATGATAAGGGAAACGACTCCCGACCAGAGCACTCCCCGGGACTATCGCGACCGTTACCAAGCTCTCACGGGTTCTTCCCTCTGGGAATGCCCTGTCTGTCACCAAGGGCGCATGATGGTGATCAGGGTGATTGATCCTTTCGCCTCACGCCCCACACTCATCGACACCTCATAACAACATGAGAACTGCCATGGCTTTCGATTCCGGTCTCCGCCAACTTGCACCCGCCAAGCCGCCGATGAAGTGTTCTCTGGGCAGACTCCGACGACCGTCCCACAAGCTCATCCGCCCTCCCCGTTCCCAATCCCCATACATTTCTGCGGCCCAGATTCCCTCGCAATCGTCTCCTCGCGAGCCGCTTGCTCCTCTTCTGACTCGTTGGCGATCATTCAAAGCCCATGAAGCAACTTGCTTGCCAGCTGCCGCGCAGCGGTTTACTCCAATCCATTTTTAGCCCACCGCCGCGGCCTTAACTTCTCACCAAAACCATAGCTTCTCTTCGCCGCGGCGCTGGGCTAAAAATGCTCTGCATTCCGGGCATGTGAATACCGATTCCGGGGATGTGAATCCGAGCGGCAAAGAAACCGTTGGGTGGAACCCGGATCGATATTGATGTCTCTGGATCGGGTTTTCTGAGTTGGAGCCGAAGGCGGCGCTGGACAACCGGTTTGGGATTTCTCCTCTGGGTCAGAGGAGGAACCAAATGCCCCAAAAGGCTTTGTCCATGCGCAAAATCAGAGAGGTCTTACGTTTGCGGTACGATCTCGGCCTGCTCCAGGACGAGATCGCCCGTAGTTGTTCCATCAGCCAACCCAGCGTCCATCGTTACCTGGAACGAGCTGTAGCAGCCGGTCTGAGCTGGCCGTTGGCAGAAGATTGTGACGACCGCCGACTGAATGAGTTGCTCTTTCCGGCTGCGCCGGTGGATGGCAGTCCGCCTGCACGCAACCCCGTCGACTTCGCAGAAATCCAGCGCCAGCTACAAAGCAACCAGCATGTGACGCTGCAACTGCTCTGGGAGGAATATCGCCAGGGCCAGCCGAACGGATATCGCTACAGTCGCTTCGGTGAGTTGTACCGACGATGGCGGCGGAAGCAAGACGTAGTTCTACGCCAGGAGCACCAGGCCGGCGACAAGATGTTCGTGGATTGGGCCGGTCCGAGCATTCCGATCTACGATCACAAAAGCGGCGAAGCCAAACCAGCCTCGCTCTTCGTCGCCGCACTAGGCGCCAGTTCCTACACGTTTGCGCACGCCACCCTGAGCCAGGACCTCCCCAACTGGATCGCGTGTCACATCCTGGCATTCGAGTTCTTCCAGGGTACGAGCAAGTTAATCGTACCCGACAATCCACGCACGGGTGTCAATCGCGCCTGCCGCTACGAGCCCGATCTGAATCGCACCTACCTCGAGATGGCGCAGTTTTACGGCGTGGCCATAATGCCAGCCCGTCCTTACAAGGCCAGGGATAAGACTTGGATTTCATAATGCCCTTTGTCCAGAAGATCTAGCGACGAACACTGGCTGGATCGCGCTGCGACCACCATGTCCTTTGACGATGGCCAGGTCCTGCAAGGGTTCGTACAGAGAATGATTGCGGCTGTCGCATTGTAGTCGGCGCAGAAAACCTAATCGGGTCCATTCATGCACTGTCGTCACGGCGATTCCCAACTTCTCACTCATTTCCTTCGCCGTCAACAGGCCGCGTTGGCGCAACCGACCGAATCGGCTTTTCAGATGATACGCGCCGCGGATCCAGGCCACTTTCTTGAAGGTATAGGGCTGATCTTGCCAGGTGCGGTGTCCCTGCTGGTTGAGGATTTCTGCAACCTCACGGTCACAGTGATTGTTGAGCAAACGGTCGATTTCGGCGACAACCTCTGGTTTGGGCTTGCGAATTTGTGCGATCGGCACGGGTGGCTCCACCACCAGCGTGCGCAGAGCACCTCCACGGAGCCGAACGTGAACCGTGATCTTGTCCGCCTTAAGCAGAGTGACATCTTCGATCAACAGACGTAGCATCCGCTTGCGTTCGCGAGCCTCCACCCCGGGATCGTTCCAGATACGGGGGAAATCATTGGCCAGGGAGAGAACTTTTTGCCGTGTCTCCTCATCGACTCGCCGACGCTGCTGTTGGTTTTGTTGCTCATAGTCCGCTTGTGCCGCAACGTGAATCCGCAGTTTCTCATTCCATTCTGCCTCGAGCTCACTGGCCACGAGGCGATGATCCGGATCCACTTTGAGGAAACGACGGCGGGCCAGCTCCGCCTCGTAACGGGCGCGTTCCACTCGTTGCTGGCGTAGCGCATTGGTTTCGGCAAACCGTGCCTCTACCTCCTGCTCCACGGCAAGTGCGACTTCCAAAGTAAGCGGTTGCATAAGCTCTAACAGCAAATCACTGATGGCCTGGTCCACTCCCTTGCCGGGCACACGCTGGCACAGCTTGTCCGCGGAGCGGATGGAGGCTTTCTGGCAGAGGTAGATCGGTAGCTTGCCGTTCCTCCCCTCTTCGTAACGCACTCCCATGCGTTCTCCACAGATGCCGCACAGCACGCGGCCCTGCAGCAGCGCCGGACCCTCTCGTACCGGACCGATGTTGCGCTCGCTGCCAAACGCAAAGGCATTGTCGGCCAGCCGTTTCTGATTCGCCTCAAACTGCTCCCAGCTGATATAGCCGGGATGCAAGTTCGGAATCACAAACTGCCACTTCGCCTGCGGTACTTTTACGGACGTGTACTTGCCATCTGGTTTCCGGGTGCTGCGCGTCCGGCCATAGACGAAGGCTCCCGCATAGCGAGGATTGTGCAGAATCTGAAGAACCCTCGCATGCTCCGCTTGCCCCCAGAGCAGCTCCCCTTGATGCGCTCCGCTCCGAATGCGACGGGGAAAGCGAAGCCGCTGTTCGCGGAAATAGCGTACGACCTGCAGGGCCGAACCAGTGCGCTCAAAGGTATCGAACACCAGACGCATGCAGGCCTGCACCTCCTTATCGGGATCGAGGGCGACGGTCGCGTCGTTGCGGTATACCAATCCCACCGGCGGTGCCATCTCCAACTCGCCGCGTCGCGCCTTATTCAGCACGCCGCCGCGCATACGCGCTTTGAGAAAATGCAGTTCGGCTTGACTCAGTTCTCCTTTCAATCCCAGCAGCAGTCGATCATTAAACGCGGTGGGATCGTAGATGCCATCCTCGTCCAAGATCAAGGAGCCGGTCAGTGCGCACAGTTCGATCAAGCGATGCCAGTCGGCCGAGTTCCGCGCCAGCCGTGAGACCTCGAGTCCCAGAACCATGCCAGCCTTGCCCAAAGCGACCGCATTGACCAGTTGCTGGAATCCATCGCGGCCCTTGGCTTGCGAGGCTGTTTTTCCCTGATCGCAATCGATCACGTGAATCTTGTCGCGGGACCAACCCTGCGCCACTGCGCGATCTGCCAGAGCATATTGCCGCTGTGTGCTCTCGATATTTTCCAGCACTTGACGAGGCGTCGATTGGCGGATGTAGAGGTAGGCATCACGCTCCAGATGGGAGCTGGTGACTTTCAGATCCGGCATAGTGAAGCTCCTTCGGATGGCTGAGAATCAGGGTGGCCATGAGTCGGACAAGTTCGGTCGTAGGCTCGCCGAAGTTCGGCGCGCACACGGGAGGAGGAAGGGGGTTGGAAACGGGCACCGAGGTGGAAGACATCAGTTGATTGCGCTCGCGAACCCAGCAGAACATTCCACGGCGAAGCAAAATCAGACCCTCGGGGTCGGATCCATTCTGATCAGACAGTTCCAAGAGGTGGGGTCGCAACCATTCGTAGGCTTCTGCTGCTTCTTTCGTCGTCGGCAAGTTCACCTCTTCGGAGGGCGTTTTTTTTTGCGGCGTGCGCGAGCCCGTTCGAGACTGCGGCGGTGAATCGTAATCCCAAAGCGATCTCGAACAGCTTGCACACATTGCCCAGTCGTCATTCCGGGCTTGGCCGTCTGCAAAGCTGCGACGTAGTCGAGAACCTCGGGGGAGAGCTTGTGCGCCTCTTTGGGTCCGCGGGGTTGAGGTATGAGGCCGGCCAGACCGGCGTGGTGGAACGCCGCTTGCGTCTGATAGAAGGTGGGCCGAGAGACCCCGAAAGCCATGGCCACCCGGCGAATCGGCATACCTTCGACACGGTGACGACGCAGCATCTCGTAGCGGACCTGCAGCAGGTCCCTGGCGTCGAAGAAAGGATTTTGCTCGAACAGCGGGTCTGCTACAGCCTCGGGATGTGGATGAAGGGTTCGGGTACGCTTCAGCTCCACCATCTTGGGGTCGGATCTGCGCTTGGCCATCGAGGAGCTTCTCCAGTGTTGTGTAATTATAATTATGCCTCACATGTTGGTTTGTCAAACCAATTCGCAAATTGCTTATTACTCTCTTGGTTCGATATACCGTAGTTATTGCTCCAATATAGAGGGAGATCCGGACTGTCTCGCGACACACGAGTGCGGCCAATTTACCTTTACCAGTGGCGGCATAGTCTGGTTTACCCACCCTTGGTCTCTCCTCGACGCTTTTCGCGCTGATCCAGGTGCTGACGGAGTTCCAATAAGTCGTCTACTCGGAATGCAGAGCAGCCTGCAGAAATCGACGTGAAGGCATCGACCGGTACGACATCGGTGACGTTCGTGTGAAAGGACTTCAGGGCGCCGTTGGGGCCATAGAAGAAAACTCGATCTTCGCCCCAGTTGTGGCTTCGATGGACTAGTTCGTACTCAGCTCCGCGCAAGGGATGGAAGGGATGGGTGATGCGGAACCGACCAGTCGATCGATCGGCACAGCCTGCAGTTGACAACACTCGATAAAGCTAAAGTGGAAGCCGCCGTGCTCCTGGCCGAACGCTGGCTGATCGCCGTACTGCGCCACGAAAAGTTCTTCTGCCTCGCCGATCTCAACCAGGCCCTGGCCCAACTTCTCGAAGGCTTGAATCAGCGTCCTTTCCGCAAGCGGGAAGGTACTCGTGCCTCGCTCTATGCTGCCCTCGACCGACCGGCGTTGCAGCCGCTCCCGGCCGAGCGCTATGTCTTGGCGGAGTGGAAAACGGTGCGCGTGAACATCGACTACCACGTCGAGGTCGAGCGCCACTATTACAGCGTTCCCTATCAGCTGGTGGGAGAGAAACTGGAAACCCGCTCCACGATCACCATGGTGGAGATTTTTCACCATGGAAAACGGGTGGCCTCGCACCCTCGCAGCTTCACCGCCTACCACCACTCCACCGTGCACGAGCACATGCCCAAGAGCCATCAGGCGCATGTGGAGTGGACCCCTTCACGGTTGATTCATTGGGGGGAAAGCGTCGGGGAGGCGGCGGCCCAAGTCATCCGCACTATCCTGGAAAACAAGCCCCACCCGGAGATGGGTTATCGCGCCTGTTTGGGCATTCTCCGCCTCGCCAAGACCTATTCCAACGCGCGGCTGGAAGCGGCTTGCCAGCGGGCCCTCGCAGCCCAAGCCTGTTCCTATCAAAGCCTGAAGTCGATTCTTAAGCGCGGGCTGGACCGGCAGCCTAGCCTCTTGGCGGAAGCGGAACGCTCCAGCCCGCAGCATGAAAACCTCCGCGGCGGTCACTACTACACGGCCCCTAGCAAGCAAGTGCATTAAACGTCAGTTGAGGAGACAACCCCTATGTTGCACCAACCCACGATTGAGAAACTGCACACCATGAAACTGCACGGCATGGCCGATGCCTTCCGTGCTCAACTGGAAACCACCGAGTTGCACCAGCTGAGTTTCGAAGAACGTTTTGCCCTGTTGGTCGATCAGCAGTGGCTCTGGAAAGAAAACCGGGCGCTGGCACGTCGTCTGCAAGCTGCCAAGTTGAACCAGCGCGCCGTGATCGAAGATGTCAATTACCAATATCCCCGCGGACTGGATCGCCAGCTCTGGCGCACCCTCGCCAGCAGCCAATGGGTGCGCCAGAAACTCAATCTCGTGTTGCTCGGACCCACCGGCATCGGCAAGAGCTGGCTGGCCTGTGCCCTGGCCCAGAAAGCCTGTCGGGACGGCTTCTCCGTTCTGCACAAGAAAACCAGCGAGTTATTCCGCGAGTTGGCCATGGCCCATGCCGATGGCAGCATCGGCCGAATGCTGCTCCGCCTCGCGCAGATCGATGTGCTGTTGCTCGACGACTTTGCTATGGCGCCTCTGAAAGACAGCGAGCGCCGTGACTTTCTCGAGGTCTGTGACGACCGTTATCAGCGCCGCTCCATGATTCTGACCTCGCAGATGCCTGTGGCCCATTGGCATGAGCAGATCGGCGATCCCACCATCGCCGACAGCATTCTCGATCGATTGCTGCACAACGCCTACCGCATGGAGTTGAACGGCGAGTCCATGCGCAAGACCCTGGGCCGCAAACCGGAACCGGAGGAGGGCCAATGATAAATGCGACATCTCGTTTACAACTGAAGCAGCCGACCGGCTGGTTTGCCGCCGGCCAGGAAGTAGAGTGCGCCCTGACACTGCTTTCCGACGCGACTTTCAAGCTGTTCGTCTGGCTTTGCTTACATGCCGAGCGCAGCCGAGGTGCACTCTCGATTACTCCCCCAGAGTTGGCCAAGCTACTCGGCAAAACCGAAAGCGACATCCATCTTGCCCTCGAAGAGCTGCAGCGGCAAGGGGTGGGCGTGCTGGGTGATGGCATCATCCAGATCAGCCCTCGCTTCTGGCCGTATCAACGGGATTCCGATCCCGCCACCAGCGATGAATCGCGACCCTACGTGGAGCAAGTGAAACCTTTCTTTCTCCAACGCCGCTGTGTGCAGAGCAGTTTTACGGCTGCCGATGAGAAACTGGCTCGATCGCTCTATGGTCGGGGTGTCTCCCTGATCCAGGTCGAGCGCGCCATTTTGCTGGGCGCTCTGCGCAAGTACGCCACTATCTTGCACAACGGACGCGGCACGCCCATCACCAGCCTGTACTACTTCACCCAGCTGTTCGACGAAGTTCAGCAGGAAATATCGACTCAGTACTGGAGGTATGTCGCCGACAAAGTGAAGACCTTTGAGCAAAACTGGGCCGGTTTCAAGCCAGAGAAACTGGAAACGAAATAATGACAAAAACGGATACGAAATAATGATAAATCGTGCCCTTCCCCCTTGATTACTGTCGAAGGTCTCAGGCATGATTGCAACTCCAGCGTCGCTTCGCTCCGACTTTATTCACATCGCCGGAACGTTCATTGGACTAAACCGCTGCGCGGTATGAGCTAACCCAAACAGTCCAGTTGATCCGGGACCAGTCTTCGGCAGTTCCTGCGATATTCAGAGAAAAGATTTCTCCGTTCCTTGCAGGTTTCCTTGCGAAACCATGGTCTGGCTGCTTGCAGCACATTCCATTTCGCAAAGGAGCTTTCTATGACACCCCTTCGACAACGCATGATCGAAGACATGAGGATCCGCAATCTCGCCGACGCCACCCAAATTTCCTACTTGCAACACGTCTCGCAATTCGCTCGCTACTTTGGCAAGTCGCCCGATATCTTGGGAGAGGAGCAGATCCGTGCTTACCAGGTCCATCTCACCCAGGAAAAAAAGGTGGCTCCCGCTACCAGCATTGTCGCCGTATCCGCTCTGCGTTTCCTTTACAAAGTAACGCTGCGCCGCGAGTGGAACATGGACGAAGTCATTCCCACTCCCAAGATGCCCCAAAAACTGCCCATCATTCTCAGTCCCGAGGAAGTCCTGGAGTTTCTCGGCTGCCTCTCCAATAGCAAACACCGCACCATCCTGACCACCTGCTATGCCGCGGGCCTGCGTCTGTCCGAGGCCGTGGCTCTCCAACCCTGTCACATTGATAGCCAGCGGATGGTCATTCGCGTCGAGCAGGGCAAGGGACAGAAAGATCGCTATGTCATGCTCTCCCCCAAACTGCTTGAGATTCTTCGCCAGTGGTGGCGCGTCGAGCGACCCCAGACTTGGCTCTTTCCCGGGGATAAGCCCGACCGGCACATCAGCCCGGGCGCGGTTCAACAAGCGTGTGGGAGAGCTCGTTACCGCAGCCGCATTGCTAAGCCGATCGCACCACATTCCATGCGCCACGCCTTTGCCGTTCACCTGCTGGAACAGGGCACCGATGTGCGCACCATCCAACTGCTGCTCGGTCATCGTAGTCTAGAGACCACCGCTCGATACTTGCGGATCGCCACCACCAAAGTTTGCTCCACCACCAGTCCTCTCGATTTGTTACCGAGGGTGACGCCTTCCCCGAAACCAGCCTCACCCCAGCTCTGAGCACGGGACCCAATGGAGCGCCCCAAGCTGGAAGTGGGAGATGTGTTCCGTCGCTACGGCGAGACCTATCGCCAGCAGCATGCCGGATCTTTGTCTCGTGCCCAGCTCCGCGTCATGAGCGCGATCGAACGCTGTCGCACCCCGGCTCTGGGCGGCCATGTCGAACAATGCGATCAGTGTCAGTTCCAACGCATTGCGTACAACAGTTGCCGCGACCGGCATTGCCCCAAATGCCAGTGCCTAGCCCGCGCCCAGTGGATCGAGGATCGGCAAGCTGAACTCCTTGATACCGAATACTTCCACGTTGTTTTTACGCTGCCGGAAGAGATTGCTGCCCTCTCTTACCAGAATAAGGAAGTGATGTACGGTATTCTCTTCCGGGCTACCTCAGAAACTTTGCGCACCATCGCTGCCGATCCCAAACATCTCGGCGCCGAGATCGGCTTCTTCGCCGTCTTGCATAGTTGGGGACAGAACCTCAGGTTTCATCCCCACCTGCATTGTGTCGTTCCCGGCGGGGGACTCTCTCCCGATGGCACCCGCTGGATCCCCTGCCGGCCAGGTTTCTTCTTGCCCGTGCGCGTGCTCTCCTGCTTATTCCGCCGTTTGTTTCTCGAGTTGCTGGAGAAGGCCTTTGCCGACGGCCAACTTCAGTTCTTCTCCGCACTGGAGCATCTGCGCGAAAACCTAGCCTTCCGGCGCTACCTGGCTCCCCTAGGCAACCGAGATTGGGTCGTCTACGCCAAAAAGCCCTTCGCTGGACCGCAGCAAGTGCTCGATTACGTGGGCCGCTACACTCACCGCGTAGCCATCGCTAATAATCGCCTGCTGGATATCGAAAACCGCCAGGTGCACTTCCGTTACAAGGACTATCGGGATGGCGGGCAGCAGAAAACCATGACCTTGTCTGCCGACGAATTCATCCGCCGTTTCCTACTTCATGTACTCCCCGACGGCTTTCATCGCATCCGCTACTACGGCTTCCTCGGCAATCGCTACCGGCAGGAAAAACTGCAACAGTGCCGGCAACTTCTGGGGATGATAAGGGAAACGACTCCCGACCAGAGCACTCCCCGGGACTATCGCGACCGTTACCAAGCTCTCACGGGTTCTTCCCTCTGGGAATGCCCTGTCTGTCACCAAGGGCGCATGATGGTGATCAGGGTGATTGATCCTTTCGCCTCACGCCCCACACTCATCGACACCTCATAACAACATGAGAACTGCCATGGCTTTCGATTCCGGTCTCCGCCAACTTGCACCCGCCAAGCCGCCGATGAAGTGTTCTCTGGGCAGACTCCGACGACCGTCCCACAAGCTCATCCGCCCTCCCCGTTCCCAATCCCCATACATTTCTGCGGCCCAGATTCCCTCGCAATCGTCTCCTCGCGAGCCGCTTGCTCCTCTTCTGACTCGTTGGCGATCATTCAAAGCCCATGAAGCAACTTGCTTGCCAGCTGCCGCGCAGCGGTTTACTCCAATCCATTTTTAGCCCACCGCCGCGGCCTTAACTTCTCACCAAAACCATAGCTTCTCTTCGCCGCGGCGCTGGGCTAAAAATGCTCTGCATTCCGGGCATGTGAATACCGATTCCGGGGATGTGAATCCGAGCGGCAAAGAAACCGTTGGGTGGAACCCGGATCGATATTGATGTCTCTGGATCGGGTTTTCTGAGTTGGAGCCGAAGGCGGCGCTGGACAACCGGTTTGGGATTTCTCCTCTGGGTCAGAGGAGGAACCAAATGCCCCAAAAGGCTTTGTCCATGCGCAAAATCAGAGAGGTCTTACGTTTGCGGTACGATCTCGGCCTGCTCCAGGACGAGATCGCCCGTAGTTGTTCCATCAGCCAACCCAGCGTCCATCGTTACCTGGAACGAGCTGTAGCAGCCGGTCTGAGCTGGCCGTTGGCAGAAGATTGTGACGACCGCCGACTGAATGAGTTGCTCTTTCCGGCTGCGCCGGTGGATGGCAGTCCGCCTGCACGCAACCCCGTCGACTTCGCAGAAATCCAGCGCCAGCTACAAAGCAACCAGCATGTGACGCTGCAACTGCTCTGGGAGGAATATCGCCAGGGCCAGCCGAACGGATATCGCTACAGTCGCTTCGGTGAGTTGTACCGACGATGGCGGCGGAAGCAAGACGTAGTTCTACGCCAGGAGCACCAGGCCGGCGACAAGATGTTCGTGGATTGGGCCGGTCCGAGCATTCCGATCTACGATCACAAAAGCGGCGAAGCCAAACCAGCCTCGCTCTTCGTCGCCGCACTAGGCGCCAGTTCCTACACGTTTGCGCACGCCACCCTGAGCCAGGACCTCCCCAACTGGATCGCGTGTCACATCCTGGCATTCGAGTTCTTCCAGGGTACGAGCAAGTTAATCGTACCCGACAATCCACGCACGGGTGTCAATCGCGCCTGCCGCTACGAGCCCGATCTGAATCGCACCTACCTCGAGATGGCGCAGTTTTACGGCGTGGCCATAATGCCAGCCCGTCCTTACAAGGCCAGGGATAAGACTTGGATTTCATAATGCCCTTTGTCCAGAAGATCTAGCGACGAACACTGGCTGGATCGCGCTGCGACCACCATGTCCTTTGACGATGGCCAGGTCCTGCAAGGGTTCGTACAGAGAATGATTGCGGCTGTCGCATTGTAGTCGGCGCAGAAAACCTAATCGGGTCCATTCATGCACTGTCGTCACGGCGATTCCCAACTTCTCACTCATTTCCTTCGCCGTCAACAGGCCGCGTTGGCGCAACCGACCGAATCGGCTTTTCAGATGATACGCGCCGCGGATCCAGGCCACTTTCTTGAAGGTATAGGGCTGATCTTGCCAGGTGCGGTGTCCCTGCTGGTTGAGGATTTCTGCAACCTCACGGTCACAGTGATTGTTGAGCAAACGGTCGATTTCGGCGACAACCTCTGGTTTGGGCTTGCGAATTTGTGCGATCGGCACGGGTGGCTCCACCACCAGCGTGCGCAGAGCACCTCCACGGAGCCGAACGTGAACCGTGATCTTGTCCGCCTTAAGCAGAGTGACATCTTCGATCAACAGACGTAGCATCCGCTTGCGTTCGCGAGCCTCCACCCCGGGATCGTTCCAGATACGGGGGAAATCATTGGCCAGGGAGAGAACTTTTTGCCGTGTCTCCTCATCGACTCGCCGACGCTGCTGTTGGTTTTGTTGCTCATAGTCCGCTTGTGCCGCAACGTGAATCCGCAGTTTCTCATTCCATTCTGCCTCGAGCTCACTGGCCACGAGGCGATGATCCGGATCCACTTTGAGGAAACGACGGCGGGCCAGCTCCGCCTCGTAACGGGCGCGTTCCACTCGTTGCTGGCGTAGCGCATTGGTTTCGGCAAACCGTGCCTCTACCTCCTGCTCCACGGCAAGTGCGACTTCCAAAGTAAGCGGTTGCATAAGCTCTAACAGCAAATCACTGATGGCCTGGTCCACTCCCTTGCCGGGCACACGCTGGCACAGCTTGTCCGCGGAGCGGATGGAGGCTTTCTGGCAGAGGTAGATCGGTAGCTTGCCGTTCCTCCCCTCTTCGTAACGCACTCCCATGCGTTCTCCACAGATGCCGCACAGCACGCGGCCCTGCAGCAGCGCCGGACCCTCTCGTACCGGACCGATGTTGCGCTCGCTGCCAAACGCAAAGGCATTGTCGGCCAGCCGTTTCTGATTCGCCTCAAACTGCTCCCAGCTGATATAGCCGGGATGCAAGTTCGGAATCACAAACTGCCACTTCGCCTGCGGTACTTTTACGGACGTGTACTTGCCATCTGGTTTCCGGGTGCTGCGCGTCCGGCCATAGACGAAGGCTCCCGCATAGCGAGGATTGTGCAGAATCTGAAGAACCCTCGCATGCTCCGCTTGCCCCCAGAGCAGCTCCCCTTGATGCGCTCCGCTCCGAATGCGACGGGGAAAGCGAAGCCGCTGTTCGCGGAAATAGCGTACGACCTGCAGGGCCGAACCAGTGCGCTCAAAGGTATCGAACACCAGACGCATGCAGGCCTGCACCTCCTTATCGGGATCGAGGGCGACGGTCGCGTCGTTGCGGTATACCAATCCCACCGGCGGTGCCATCTCCAACTCGCCGCGTCGCGCCTTATTCAGCACGCCGCCGCGCATACGCGCTTTGAGAAAATGCAGTTCGGCTTGACTCAGTTCTCCTTTCAATCCCAGCAGCAGTCGATCATTAAACGCGGTGGGATCGTAGATGCCATCCTCGTCCAAGATCAAGGAGTCGGTCAGTGCGCACAGTTCGATCAAGCGATGCCAATCGGCCGAGTTCCGCGCCAGCCGTGAGACCTCGAGTCCCAGAACCATGCCAGCCTTGCCCAAAGCGACCGCATTGACCAGTTGCTGGAATCCATCGCGGCCCTTGGCTTGCGATGCTGT
>Ga0306924_10003359_pt1 | contig 15374 bp, 13 predicted proteins | sample sta12Can44000111_FD_203756 | JGI IMG/M metagenome (GOLD analysis project Ga0306924, IMG submission 203756) | Lab enrichment of tropical soil microbial communities from Luquillo Experimental Forest, Puerto Rico - statanox.12C.anox.44.000.111 (v2)... | ecosystem: Environmental > Terrestrial >... | reverse complement strand
ACGCGGGAAGGCTGAATTAAACAAAGTCACTATTTCGGGAAATGAAGGGGAAAGGCGGCCGAAGGGATACGCTCTTGGAGGATGAGCTGACCCCGCACTGAGATCGGAAGCGCAGGTTACCGGAGGCGCCGGGCATCTCCTTCTAGAGTTTTCGGCAGCGCCGATTTGGCAATAAGGCCGAGAATAATCGCAAGTGGTGCAGCGATGATTAGCACAAGCCCAAGCGTGAGCACGACGCCGAAGAGCAGCAGGACAGCAACGACACCAATGAGCGCGCCGAGTAGCGACACCGCGCCGACGATAAGCCATGCACGCCATCCAGTCGTAACCGTCCGTCGGCCGTTGCAATTAACAATCAGCATGCGCTTGCTCTCGGCCATTTCGCGGTGGAGACGCTGGTAGCTGCTGCCTTCCGAACGCGACAGAGGGGCACCGGCGTCAGGCTGCGGAATGTCTGGTTATCTCCCTGGATATTTGAGGCGAATGCCATTAGCAGAGCTAAACTAGCGAACGGGCGAGCCTAGCGGTGTATAAGCTCGCCCGATTGATCGCTCCCTTCGAAAAAAGCCGCTCAGGCGTGATGCGCCGAGACGCCTCGCGCCACATCCGCGGTGGTCCGCTTCGATCCCGCGTGAGAAATATCGCCCAGGCTTAAGATGCCGACCATTCGTCTGTTCTGGTCGATAACCGGCAGTCGACGGACCTGCTTTGTCTGCATGACATCCGCTGCCTGATTCACTTCGTCAATATCCCGGCACCACACGATGCCCTCCGTCATGACGTCTCGGGCCGTCAGACCAGATACCTCCTTACCGCTTGCTACAGCTCGAAGAATGATGTCGCGATCCGTAACCATACCGATGAGCCGATCATTTTCGCCAATCGGAATGGCGCCAACGTCTTGCTCCAGCATTTTCATTGCTATCACTGCAATAGGCGTGTCTGGTGAAACCCATTCGACGCCCTTGTGCATGGCCTCTTTGGCTTTCATTAGGATTCTCCTCTCGATGTCGATCCAGACAAAGCGACTGAAAAGTGGCGGCAAAACAGGCTCTTCTTCAGTTACAACGTCTGACCCTGCGGACGCTCCCATTGGAACTCGTTGAACTTGAGTTCCGTAAACGTAACCCTGTCACGGGCGTCACTTGAGCCGGAGCCTTAATCACGCGGCTTCAAATTGCCCACGCGATGCTTCCGCAGCTACCCCGGTGGTAGCCTTTGTCATCTCATTTGCCTTGTGCATGAGCTCCTTACCTTGATCTACGATCGTTTGAGCTTGCCGACTGGCGAATTCGGTATGAAGCTGAGCCAGTTCCTGCGGTTCCCTCGCACGAACTAGCTTGTGCATAAAATCGAAGCTGTTGGAGAGCATCTCTTCCGCAACCAGAAGTGACCGCTGGCGAAATTCAGACGACTGGTGTTCGATATCGTCGACCGTCTTTCGGGTGATCGTGAGCAAGTTTTGGAACAACATCCTGGTCTGGTCGAGATTGTGCTCTGCAATCTCGCGCATGCAGTTCATGCCGTAGATTGTTCCCTGCATGGCTTCTTCGGTGGTTCGTTCAGCAAAGCGAGTTGGATTTTTGGCCATAGCTCCTCCTCTTTAGAAGTGTGATCGGACTGGATTGAATGGGCGGGTGCCGTGCTCATGCGCGCATGTTGGGCGCGCAACCATGGCCCATGTGAGTCAACTGACGTTGTCGATTCGAGGTTCCGGGAACTGCTCAATTTTTTGCCGCGACCTCGGTAAGGGGATTGAGGAACACGAATCGGCGGCCGCCGGTCAGATTTTTTACAGCAGAAAATTAGCGCCGGGCAATTTGCGGACTTTTACAACAATATCGGCACCACCCGGAAATCCCTGAGAGCGCGAGTTACTTCCGGTTACTGGTGCGCTGCGGACCCGGCGTCGACTTGTCGGAACAAACCGTGGCGTTCACTTACCAGACTGAGCCGGCTTTCCGGCGGTTCTGGATTTGAACCACGGTTCCGGGGCCTTGCCGGAATTGTTCTGGCCTCTCCATTTTCGAGATTTGGCGCCAGCATCGGGCGAGTTCCTGCCAGCATTGGGCGGCCTCTGTAAATGCTGCCATTGCGGCGGGGTCTATGGCTGATGCGGCGCGCTGTTCGCAGGCCGTGGCGGCGGCAAGGCAATCGTGCACTCTGGCGGGGTCTTGCTGAGTTGCCATGCGTTACAAACGCGCAAGGCGGTAGAAATTTCCCCGACATGGAGTGGTGGGCTGGACCGGGTGAACCCCGAGCGCGGCTGCTCCCGGCCGGCGCATTTCAGCGCGTGAGGCGGCCCGGCCGGATGCGTTCCCTTGAGCGCCATGGCCGATGGCGGGCAGATGCATTTGCCCGAAATTGCCAGCGGCCATGGTTGGACCGCCGCGTTGGCATGCTGGCGCCGATCGAGGGCGCAACGTGACGCCTCGCGCAACCCGCCAGCTCGACCTGGCAGAAGGACCCCCGGGTGTGCCGGTGCGCCCGCTGTGCTCGATCGGCCGATAGACGGCCTTCTCAATCCCTACTGCGTTACCTTTCTGAAATCTTGCCTGTGGCTATCAGCCGCTGTGGACGGTCATTGATTTGCGCTTGGTCGAATCGATCTGAGGGTTAGGGTTTGTGGTGACAGGTGCGAAGGGCAAACATGCTGATCGACGGTTTCCTCGCTTCCCTCCTGGTGACACTGGCAGCGGTCGGTTTTGCTTCGTTCTGCCTGACCTTCACAATGATAATGAAGGGGGACACGGAAGTAGAGTCTCGGATCATGGTCAGCACAATCGTTGGCACCTTTTTGGTGGCTGGCTTTTTTGCCTTTGCAATGAGAACGGTTGGTCACATCCGTCTCTGGTAGCGGGTCCCGTTTACTTGGTCGTGTGCAGACCGGCCCTCACCGCTGAAAATTATCCTGATTGGCAGGGGAATTGCTCGGCCGCGCGGCTGGAATGGGCCGGCCCCGTCAGGGAGTAGGTCGCCGCGGAAAGAATGCGCTGCTGATCGCGACCGCATTCCCAGGGGCAGGTCCTCGCTGATGCAATTTTCTGCTGTTGAGGCGGCCTATTCTTTGCCGTCCTTCTTGGGCTGGATTTGCTGTTGCTGTTGTACGCCGATGACAACGCGCTCCTTGTCGATCTCTCTAATGGCCTCCTCCAACAAGAGTCGCGCGCGAACCGCATGGCCACCCTTCTGAGCCGATACCGCAGCCGCGAGCAACCGCGCAAATTTTGACCGCTGCTGAGCCATCAGGAGCACCAATACACCAAAGGCTTAAACACTGGCGGTTCACCATCCGACACTGGATCAACGAGCGCGCAGGCGCTGCAAAAAAAACCCGGCGGCAAAGAGGCTGCGACCGGGGCGCGTAGTGATCCGCCCGGCGATGGGGCTGAGCGGGCGGGTAACGTTGTATAGGTTAGCAAGGCTTGATTGGGCCGCAGCGGTACGACATTGCCGTCGGGCGCCAAAAAAATAGGGCCCCGACCGTGCCACACAGCCCGGGTCCGGCCCCTTTAGGCAAGGAGTCATAACCCTCCTTGTTGGTTTCGGGCTCCAGTTGGTGGATCGAGGCGGATCGCCTCGGTGTAATCAGCGATGGCGCGATCGTAGTCGCCCTTGTCGGTGTAGGCGTCTCCGCGGCCGCCGTAGGCATTTGCTTATCTCGGACCGAGACGGATCGCCTTGCTCTAGTCGGCAATCGCGCGGTCCCGTTCGCCGTTACGCTCCCACGCATTGCCCCGTTTGACGCGAGGTCGGTTGGGTCGAGCCTCTTGCGAGACCCAACGCCGTCGCCGCCTTCGCAAGTTGTCGATCTTCGCCGTCGAGAGCCCGCTCGACCGTTTGGCGGTCCCGTCCTAATACCTGGATCTTTCCTTGATTTTCAATGATCCTTTGGAGAGAACCATTATCAGAGATTCTCTCCAGCGAATGTTATACTTGGTATCAAAACAAGTAGCATTGGTCCGAATTGATGGCGCGCCCATGTTTTTAGTATCCCGTGGCTCTCCCCGGTCAATCGACGTCTTTATCGAATCCACCTCGCAATATGCATCTCTCGTTCCATAGCCTTTTCTATCGATGACTAATGGGTTTTCGTCCTTCAGACAATCACCCGTCGGGTTGATGTAAGATGGTTCACGCAAAATGTACCATTCTTCCCCTCCGCACCATCTACCAACAAATTGATCGGGAATAACTGCTTTGGCGTGAGCCAATCCAGGCAAGGTTGCAAACCCAATAGCTGCAACGATAGTAAGCCGAGCTTTATTGGTCATCACTCATTGGCCGAAGCCCCTCCTTGCGCGACATTTCCGGGTATTGCCAGAAGCCGACAGTACTCCCGCATTCCGTTGACTCAAGGCAACAGCCACACGGGCATCCAGACAGCGGGTCGCTTGTTGAATGTCTCCAGCAGGCCGGCGAAGCCATCAAGCAATTGACTTAAGAAGCATCGGCGCATTGCGCGTTCCTTGTCAGAAGTGCCCACAGCGTAGGTCCGTGCCGGAACTCACGGCTGTGACAGCCGTCACATTGTCCCGTGTAGGAGCGACGACAGCCTCCAAAAAAATTGGAGGCCTGACGCTCGGGTTAATCGCCTGTGCGTGACCGCCGTCACAGTCATGGCAATCCGGCATGCGCTAGGCTGTTGCTGGCCTGAGGGAGTTCAGCAATGAGCAGAGAAAGAGACTTTTTGTTCAGGAAGCGGATTTCGCGAGCCTTCGGGGCACGCGCAACCATAACCCGTGGCGATCTCATCTTTCGTGCTGTCATACTCGCCGGGATCGCTTGCCTCGCGGGGCTGCAGATCTGGCAAGTCGAGGGGAAGGCCATGGCCGTCGCCACGCAAAAGCCCGAGTATACCATCACCTCCAATTCGTATCTGCCGATCCAGAGGCTTGAGCCGGTTTACTGAAGCCGGCGCGGAGCAGCGGCGCCGCCCCGCGCTCCGGTTGAAGTTCCGGCTGCCGGGCAAACAACCGCTCGGGTTCGGTACCCCCGATGCTGCTCGCACGTGCGACATCACTCCTCCTGAAGCGAGGAGTGATCGCGGGATCAGCTGCTGAGGCGTAATCTTACGGCAAATTCAGGAAACTGATGCGTGCCGCGATGCGTTGTCGTCAGGGGCTGCCTTCATATTACCCTCATGGAGCAGAAAACATGAAAAAAGCTCTCCTGACAGGAGTCGCCCTGGCTTCACTGTCCTTCCTCCCGGCGAGCGCACAAGTAAATTCGCCAAAGCAGCCGCCCAATCAACCTGTTGCCCAGCAAACTGACTCGCGTGGTGCACAGCAAAATGCCAATCCCGCCCAGCTCAGTCGTGATGAGATCATGCGGGCTCAGCAGGCGCTCGACCAGAAGGGGTTCCAGGTGGGCAAAGCGGATGGAATCGTGGGGCAACGCACCAAGCAGGCGCTCAATAAGTTCCAGCAAAAGCAGGGCCTGAAGCAGACCGGCCAGCTCGACCAACCCACTCTTTCAGCGCTCGGAATATCGCAGAACCCATCAACCACCGGGCAAGGCGCAAAGCCGCAGAACGAGAAACTATCGTCCCAACCGGGATCCGGCATGAAAAAGTAACGTGAGGTCCTCTGGGTGGTGCAGAGAAGCGTCGCAGGAATGAAGTGTTCTTACGGCGCTTCTCGCCATTTCCGGACCCGAGTTGACGTCCCGAGCTTAGGCTAGCAGCAAGGTAGCAAGCTCACTTTCGAGTAAGGCAGGCCACCAGCACCGAACATGCGTCGAGTCGGCCTTCAGACAGACCCAGCGCGTAATTTGTGCAAGGCTGGCAGGGCGACGTTGCGGCGTGGGGCTTGTCGTGCCTATCCGGTCATTGTTGGAACAAGAGCTTACGTTCTTTTCGCCCACGGACGTGATTGCGCTCACCTCGGCCTTCGAGGACACCTTGCGTGCCTAGCGGCTGGTCGATCGCACCGATCCGCTCGTGCTCATGATTGCCAAGCGTATGATCGAGCTGGCTAAGCATGGCGAGCGCGATCCGGGGCGCTTACGCGGTTACGTCTTAAATCAGTTCCAGGCGCGATCTCGCTGACGCTTCACGGCCATGTTGCCGCGCCGCCGAGCCCTCGATGGCCTCGTGGGCGCGCAGCGTGGCCACCCCGGTGATCTGGCCACGCGTCTCATCAGGAGGCGGCGATTCCACGGCACGTCGCGTTGCCGTAGCGACGGCAAAATTCGCGACGTGAGATTGCGGCATCGGCCACTTGCTGGCGCTCGCTCATCGCGCGTCGGCTGCCGCGTGGGTGAAAGGCGAGCAGGATCAGCTTCCTATAGAACGTTTCCAGCGCCCCCATCACTCCGGGCGCCAGGTCGCGAAGGCTGGCGCCGAACTGGGCAACTTGATTCCGCAGGATGGTGCGACCGACCAGAGCTGTTTCACCGCATTCTTCGAGGGCCGGGACGAGAGAGGCGAACTCCTGCTCGAACACGTCCTGCCACCGCTCCCCTGCCAAAAGGATCGCCAGTAAACTGTCACCGGCGATATGCATCTCGAGCACGGGATCGTTGGGCCGCACAATGGTGCCGTCGTCGAGGGACCATAAAGTTTCGTTTGATGAAAACGTCGCAAATCTGTCCAAACGCCAAAGCCGAACAATGCGGCGCCGGCTGACCAGAGTTGGGGGCCCGCGCTTGCGCTCGAGTTCCCTCACCATGAGCATGCAAACCGCCCGGAGAAGAAGACGGCCCGGCTTGGTCCCCAGCAACTCCCATCCAAAACGCAGTCTCGACACAGCATCCTCACACCGTTGAAGCTGCATGCCTACAATTCGATTGCCATGCTGTGGTTCTGTAACGAACACCGTAATTTTTGAGACGGACCCTCCCGCCCTGAAGAAGGTTACGCTGCAAACTGGCGCACGGGCGCTTTCGCAGCATGGGTATGAAGCCCGCAGACGTGCTGATAACCCGTGCGACCGGCGCGTTTCTGTGCACACGCATATTCCCTGATTTCGCTATGCTCAATCCGGGCTGCACCTACTTTCCAGGGCGGCCCCCGGGCCGGCAGCTCCAGGGCAGCATCAGTCGGGTTTGAGTCGCGTTTCACCGGGAAACGGCGCTATGGATCCGCCATGCGGAAAACCCCACAGCGGGCGAGCCTGTGCCGAGCATGGCTCGGTGCAGGCCTTGCGGCGCTCCTCGTCACCTCTTTCGCTGGTTCTTGCCATGGCCGGGAGCGATTGGCCGGCGACGTCGAGCGGATCAAGATGATCGGCTTCACCGTCGGCGACATGGAACGCGAAGTGGAGTTCTTCTCGAAAGTGCTGCGCTTCGAGAAAGTCTCGGATTTTCGCGTCGTCGGAAGCGAATATGACAAGCTGCAGGGGGTGTTCAATGCCAACATGCGCATCGTCCATTTGCAGCTCGGTGAGCAGACGATCGAGCTCACGCAGTATATCTCGCCCCCGACCGGACGACCGGTCCCGATCTCGTCCTACAGCATTGACGAATGGTTCGAGCACATGGCGATTGTCGTCACCGACATGGATGCGGCATACAGCATCCTGCAGGAGCACAATGTCCGGCAGATTTCCGCGCAGCCGATCACCATTCCCCAATCCAATGCCGGCGCTGCCGGAATCAAGGCGATCAAGTTTCACGATCCGGAACGCCACGATCTGGAATTGATCTACTTCCCGCGGGGCAAGGGCAATGCAGCGTGGCAGATGGCGAGCAACCGCCTGTTCCTCGGCATCGACCACACCGCGATGACGGTGGGGAGCACGGAGAAGGGAGCAACCTTCTATCGCGAGCTCATGGGATTTGAGATCGGCGGCACGACTCTCAATACGGGACCGACCCAGGCAGTGTTGGACGGGCTGTTCAACGTCACCTGCCTGGTCACGGCCATGCTGCCGGCGCGAGTGCCGGCGCATGTCGAGTTCCTGGACTACAAGACGCCGGCAGGCGGCCGGCCGATGCCCGCCGACACCAGCGCGAGCGATCTCTGGCATTGGCAGACAAGCCTCGTCACCAGGGACATAGGAGCCCTCGCCGACCAATTGCGCAAAGCGGGAGCGCAATTCATTTCACCGGAAGTGATCGTGATCCCCCAGGATGCTCAAGCAAAGCTCGGATTCAGAAAAGCGCTGATGGTGCGCGATCCGAATGGCCATGCGCTGCGCCTGATCGAGGAGTAGCCAGAGCACTGTCGCATCCGCCCTGCAATGGAGCGCGCAATGAGCAGCCACAATCAATTGCTCGATTTTATTGCCCGGGTTTGTCTCGTGCTTCTCTTCCCGTTCAGCGCGCTCAACAAAATCTTCGACCACCAATCCGCCATGGCACAGGCTGCCCATGGGCTCATCCCGCTGCCGGCAACAATGGCGGAGCTGCTGCTCGTCCTCGGCGGCACGCTGGAAGTCATTGGTCCCATCTGCATCCTCGTTGGTTTTTATCGGCGGCAGGCGGCGTTGCTGTTCATTTTCTATGTCATTGCGACGGCCGTCCTGTTCCACAATTTCTGGAGCTTTCCGTTCAACGGCGACGCCTGGAACCAGAACTTCTGGCCGTTTCTCAAAAACTTCGGGCTCGCTGGCGGGTTTCTCTACATCGCAGCCGACGCAAAGATGCAGTCGTTGCGCGATGCGTTCTCGCTGCGCCCGCGCTAGAGGAGCGCGTTTCGCTGACATGTGATTAGCAGTGCGACACGCTCACCCTGCTCCCTCTCCCCGTCCTTACGGGGAGAGGGTTGGGGTGAGGGGCGTCGCCTGCGCCAGACCAACGTGCCCCTCACCCCCACCCTCTCCCCGCTCAAGAGCGGGGAGAGGGAGTTCCGACCGAGCGTGTGGCAGCGTTGTGCATCAACTTCACCGGAACACGTTCTAACTGTAGGTTACAGTTCGATACACAATGCTCGCTCCATGTCCCATCAGATTTCCCCGCGCGATCTGCGGCGATCTCGGCCAGGCGGAGCGGCGGGAATGGTGGATCGCGAATGGACTGGCCGGCTACGCGGGCGGGACCATCGCCGGCAGCCTGACCCGGCGCTACCACGGTTTGCTGATTGCTCCGATCGCTTCGCCGCTCGGCCGGCGGCTCCTGCTCGCCAAGGCCGACGCCACGCTCGTCGCGGGCACCCGCTCCTGGCCCCTGTTCACCAATCGCTGGAGCAGCGGGGCAGTCGCTCCGGCAGGTCATGTCCGGATCGCGAGCTTCCACCTCGACGGCTCCATTCCGGTATGGACCTACGACATCGAGGATCGGCAGATCGAGGCACGCATCTGGATGGAGCCCGGCGCGCATACGACCTATGCGGCCTGGCGGCTTCTTCCGGAAGCGAGCTCGCCGGAGCAGGGTTTTTTGCTGCGGATCGTGCTCTTGGCGAACAACCGCGATCACCACGGCACAATGCCGGTCGGCGACTTTGCTCCTGCGATCCGCTGCGAAGCCGACAGCCTCATCGTCACCGATGCCGCTCCTTTTTCCCTGACCATCCGGGTGCCTGCCGGCAACATCGCCCCCAAGCACGAGTGGTACCGGGATTTCGACCTTCCTATGGAAGCCGAGCGGGGACTGCCTTCGGTCGACAATCATCTCTGCGTCGGCGAGGCGACGGTGCCGCTCATTGCCGGAGAATGGCGCGGCATTGTTGCAAGCCTCGAGCCTGACCCTTCCGCCGACATTGGCGCCGCGCTGACGCGCCGGCTGCAGCACGACGGTGCCGCCGTTGCCACGGCGATCGCCAGCTGTCCGGCGATGGAGCAGGCGCCGCCATGGATCGCGCGCCTTGCGCTTGCAGCCGATGCCTTCGTGTTCTCTCGCCCGCTTCCTAACGAGCCTGACGGCCAGTCCGTGATCGCGGGCTATCCCTGGTTCGGCGACTGGGGCCGCGACACCATGATCAGCCTGCCGGGGCTTGCGCTCGCGACCGGGCGGCCGGAAACCGCGCTTAGCATTTTGCGGACATTTGGGCGTTTCGTCAGCCAGGGAATGTTGCCCAACGTGTTTCCCGGCGCCGGAGACCACGCCGACTACAATACGGCGGATGCCTCGCTCTGGTTTTTCGAGGCATGGCGCGCCTACGTCGAGGCGACCGACGACATCGGCGCCCTGCGCGATGTGTTCCCCGTCTTGGCCGACATGATCGAATGGCACCAGCGAGGCACGCGCTACGGCATCGGCGTCGATCCCGGCGATGGCCTGCTCAAGGCCGGCGGTGTAGGGGTACAGTTGACCTGGATGGATGCGAAGGTCGGCGACTGGGTGGTCACCCCGCGCATGGGCAAACCGGTCGAGATCAACGCGCTCTGGCACAATGCGTTATGCATCATGAGCGCGTTCGCGAAGCGACTGGGCTTGCCGGACAGCTTCAGCGCACAGGCGGAAGCGGCGAGGCAAAGCTTTGCGCGTTTCGTGCGGGCGGACGGCGAGGGCCTCTATGACGTGATCGACGGCCCCGACGGCAACGATGCGAGCATCCGGCCGAACCAGATCTTTGCGGTAAGCCTGCCGCACAGCCCGCTCTCGGCACAGGACCAGGCGCGCGTGGTCGCGATCTGTCGGCGTCATCTTCTCACCGCGTTCGGATTGCGCTCGCTGGCACCTGATGACCCCGAATACCACCCAGGCTATGGCGGCGGCGTGCGCGAGCGCGACAGTTCCTATCATCAGGGGCCGGTGTGGGGATGGCTGCTCGGCCCCTTCAGCCTCGCTCTCAACAGGGTGACCGGGAACGCAGCCGCCGCGCAGGCTTTGCTGATCGGCATGCGGGACGCGCTCAAAGACCAGGGAATCGGCACCATCGGCGAGATTTTCGACGGAGACCCTCCTCACCATCCCCGCGGCGCGCCGGCGCAAGCGTGGTCCGTCGCCTGCACGCTCGACGCCTGGCGCCTGCTCGAGGAGGCCCGGACCGCCGCCGACCGGAAACCGACCGCACATGCCGCAAGTAGTTGATCGCGAAAAGCAGCGCATCGAGGAATGCCGAAGCGGCGTGAAGGACTGGCGCCACTTCGGCCCTTATCTCAGCGAGCGGCAATGGGGCACGGTGCGCGAGGACTACAGCCCCAACGGCACCGCCTGGGATTATCTCACCCACGACCAGGCACGCAGCCGCGCCTACCGCTGGGGCGAGGACGGTCTTGCCGGCTTCTGCGATGACCGGCAGCTGCTCTGCCTGTCGCTCGTGCTGTGGAACGGCCGCGATCCCATCCTCAAGGAGCGGCTGTTCGGGCTGACCAACGAGGAGGGCAATCACGGCGAGGACGTCAAGGAGCTCTATTATTACCTCGATGCGGTGCCGAGCTACGCTTACGCGCGCATGCTCTACAAGCTGCCGCAGGCGGCATACCCCTATGAGCAACTGGTTCAGGAGAACGCGCGTCGTCGTGGGTCGAACGCGATGGAGTTCGAGCTCATCGACACCGGCGTCCTGGATGAAAATCGCTATTTCGATGTCGAGATCGAATACGCGAAGGCAGACTTCGACGATGTGCTGATGCGGATCACGGTGCATAACCGTGGTCCCGAGCAGGCCGCAATCCACATCCTGCCGCAGGCGTGGTTCCGCAACGTGTGGAGCTGGTCGCCGGGTGTGACCAGGCCGCTATTGAAGGATCAAGGCGGCGGCGCGGTGCTTGCGCAGCACGCGGAGCTCGGCGCCTTTACTCTCCATTTCGAAGCCGCGGATCGGCTGCTGTTCTGCGACAACGAGACGAATTTCGCTCGATTGTTCGGGGTCGGCTCCGCGCAGGGCTACTGCAAAGACGCATTCCATGACTACGTCATTCACGGCCGATCCGAAGCAGTGAATTCTGCCGCGGAAGGCACCAAAGCAGCCGGATTGTATGTGCGCGAGATACCGGCGGGCGACCGCGTCGTGGTGCGCGTTCGCCTCCGCGCCGGCGACAAGCGCGCAGATGCTTTCCTCAATTTCGATGATGTGTTCACGCAGAGCATTGCCGAGGCGGACGCCTTCTACGCCGCCTTGCAGAAGGGCATTACCGACGAGGACATGCGGCGTGTACAGCGCCAGGCGCTTGCCGGCATGTTGTGGAGCAAACAATTCTACTATTTCAAGGTATCGGAATGGCTGGACGGAGATCCGCTGCAGCCGCCGCCGCCGGAAGGCCGCAAGCATGGCCGCAACAGCGCCTGGCGGCATCTCTTGGCCGGCGACATCATCGCCATGCCGGACAAGTGGGAATATCCGTGGTTCGCCGCCTGGGACCTCGCCTTCCACTGCGTCACGCTGTCGCTGATCGATCCGGATTTCGCAAAGCAGCAGCTCCTCCTCCTGGCCGAGGTGCGGCTGATGCATCCGAACGGAGAGCTGCCGGCGTACGAATGGGCATTCGGCGACGTCAACCCGCCGGTGCATGCCTGGGCGGCGATGCGCGTCTTCGAGAACGACCGCGTGCAGCGCGGTGGCGACGGCGATCTGAACTTCCTGGAGCGGCTGTTCCACAAGCTGTTGCTCAACTTCACCTGGTGGGTGAACCGCAAGGACCCGCAGGGCCTGAACATTTTCGAAGGCGGCTTTCTCGGCCTCGACAATATCGGCGTGTTCGACCGCTCGCGGCCGCTGCCGACCGGCGGCTGCATCGAGCAGTCCGACGGCACGGCATGGATGGCGATGTTCTGCCTCAACATGCTGCGCATATCCGTCGAGCTCAGCAAGCGCGACCCGGTCTACGAGGACATGACGCTCAAGTTCCTAGACCATTTTCTGCACATCGCACGGGCAATGACGGACATGGGCAAGGAGGGCATCGGGCTCTGGGACGACCAGGACAATTTCTTCTACGACGTGCTCTGCATGCCGTCGGACGAGAAGATTCCGCTGCGGCTGCGCTCGATGGTCGGCCTTATTCCCTTGTTTGCGGTTGGCATCGTCGAGCAGGAGGTGACCGACAAGCTGCCCGAGCTCTGGCGCAGAATCGAAGTCTATCGTCAGGCTCGGCCGGAGCTGGCGCAGCTGGTGTCGCGCTGGAACGAGAAGGGCGTCAACGGCCGCCGGCTGTTTGCTCTCGCGCGCGTGTTTCGCATGACACAGATCCTGCGGCGCATGCTCGACGAAAGCGAGTTCCTTTCCCCTTACGGAGTGCGCGCGCTGTCACGGGCCTATCTCGATCGGCCCTATGATTTCGAATACAACGGCGTGCACTATGGCGTGAAATACGCGCCGGGCGAATCCGAGAACGCGCTGTTCGGCGGCAACTCGAACTGGCGCGGCCCGGTCTGGATGCCGGTCAATTATCTCCTGATCGAGAATCTGCGCCGTTTCTACGAGTACTACGGCGACGGCCTCACCATCGAGTGCCCGACCGGGTCAGGGCGCATGATGAGCCTCGAGCAGACCGCTGACGAGCTGTGCCGGCGCGTGCTGAGCCTGTTCCTGCGTGGCGCGGACGGCAGGCGTCCCGTCTTCGGGCCCTATGAGAAGTTTCAAGTGGATCCGCATTTCCGGGATTACATTCTGTTTCACGAGTACTTCCATGGCGATAACGGCCGCGGCTGCGGTGCCTCGCACCAGACCGGCTGGACCGGGCTCGTGGCCAACCTCATCGCTCAGCTGGCCGACACCCGCTGACACCTCGAGGGCCGTCGGAACAGTCTTGCGTGCCGGCGGTTCCATGGCTGACGCCGAGGTGATCCGAGACGCAGCACAACCCACACGCCGGGAGATTTTGATATGGCTTTGAACGACATGGCTTTGAAAGACAAGGTCGCCATTGTGACCGGCGGCAACAGCGGCATTGGCCGCGCCATCGTCGTGGAGCTGGCGCGGAAAGGGGCGAGCGTCGCGATCGACTACATCGCCCATCCCGAGGCCACCAAAGCGCTCGAGGACGAGATTGGCAAGGCCGGCGGCCGCTCCATCGGCGTGCAAGCCGATGTGAGCAAGCCTGCCGACCTGCAGAAGCTCGTCGACGCGGCCGTCAAGGCCTTCGGTCGTCTTGACATCATGGTCAACAATGCCGGCATCGAGACGCGCACATCCGTCCTCGATACGACCGAAGCCCAGTACGACAAGGTGATGGACGTCAATCTCAAAAGCGCGTTTTTCGGCACGCAGATCGCAGGCCGACAAATGATCAAGCAGGGGAACGGCGGCCGCATTATCAATATCACGTCGGTGCACGAGGATTGGCCGATGCCCGGTAACACCGCCTACTGTCTCGCCAAGGGCGGCATACGCATGCTCACGCGAACCGCAGGCGTCGAGCTCGCCAGGCACAATATCCTGGTGGTCGGAGTCGGCCCGGGCGCGGTCGCAACGCCGATCAATCTTGGCACCATGAATGACCCCGCGCTCCTCGCGAAGCTCGACCAGGCCATCCCGCTCGGACGCATGGCGCGGCCGCAGGAGATCGCCAGCGTCGTCAGCTTCCTTGCCGGCGACGGCGCGAGCTATCTCACGGCCACCACCATCTTCGCCGACGGCGGCATCATGCAGAGCAGCGTCGGCCTCTAACGCGAGCTTCTGCGGCCGACGTGAGCGCGCCCGCAAACGCGAGCAGGACGGAGATCGGCATCGTCTATGGTGCCGGCGTCGTGCAAGGGCTGGCGCTGGTGATGTTTCCCGCCGCCAGCGCGATCTTCACGAGCCCGGAGGGGTTCGCTTTCGACAGCACCCGCTATGGAGCGATGTTCCTGCCGCAGGTGGTGCTTGCCGTCCTCGCTTCGGCGCTGGCACCGAAGCTCGCGCGCCCATGGAGTTTGCGGCGGGTTCTGCTCATCGGCCTTGCAGGGGATATGGTCGCCATGGCGCTGCTCGCCGCAAGCCGCCTGCTGCTCGGCGCCCCCGACACGGCATTCGCCGTGCTGCTCGTTGCCACGGCAGCGTTGGGGTTCGGCTTTGGCGCTACCGTGATGGCGCTCAATACGTATGCCGAAAGCTTCTTCCCGGCCAGCGCGGATCAGGCGGTTCTCGCGCTCAACGCGCTCCTTGGCCTGGGCACGGCGCTTGCTCCGGTGCTGGTCGCGGTGGTGGTGATCATCGGCGCCTGGTGGGTCCTTCCACTCGCCGTGACCGGCATTCTGGCGATTATCATCGGCCTCGCCCTGATGCAGCCCTTGCGCGCTGCCGGACCGGTGCCTGACGGCAACGCACCAGGGATCGGCTGGCGGAGCCTGCCGCAGCGCTTCTGGCTCTATGCCGGCGCCGTTTTCCTCTATGGCATCGCCGAGACGCTCAACGGCAACTGGGCGATCCTTTATCTGGGCAGTGAACGCGGCGTGTCGGCGCGCGCCGCCTCGTTCGCGCTGACTGCGTTCTGGACGGCGGTCACGCTTGGGCGCGTCATCGTTGCCATGGTCTCGCGCCATGTGCCCGCGCACTGGATCTATTTCGGGCTCACGGTCTTGCTGATCTTCTCGTTCGAGCTTGCCTCGCGTGTCGCCGGCGAGACCGG
>Ga0306924_10003358_pt1 | contig 15376 bp, 13 predicted proteins | sample sta12Can44000111_FD_203756 | JGI IMG/M metagenome (GOLD analysis project Ga0306924, IMG submission 203756) | Lab enrichment of tropical soil microbial communities from Luquillo Experimental Forest, Puerto Rico - statanox.12C.anox.44.000.111 (v2)... | ecosystem: Environmental > Terrestrial >... | reverse complement strand
AATCAACATCATTGTGCCTGCGACGGCTGCGGTTCCGAGCGCGATCATCCCCGTCACCGGCCTGTACAGCAGTGGGGCGGAAGCTTATGGAGGACAATACATTTCTCACGTACAGCTGAGCAGCGGCCAAACGATATCGCTCGCAGTGCCTTCCGAACGTCTTCTCCCATCCGCATCTTCACTGACGTTGAACCCAAGCAGTGTAACTGGTGGTACGCAATCAACCACTGGCACGGTGACGCTTAGCGGGCCGGCCCCCACAGCCGGCGCGCAAGTTATGCTTTCCAGCAGCAACGCGGCAGCGAGCGTGCCTTCCAGCGTGACCGTTCCTGCCGGAAGCAACAGCGCGACATTCACGGTCAGCACCAGCCCGGTGGCCGCACCGACCGTGGCCACTATCTTCGCGTCCTATGATGGCGTAAGCCCATCAGCCTCGCTAACGGTAACACCTCTTCCAACTGCTTCTTCGCTGACGTTGAACCCATCTAGCGTCACTGGTGGTGCCCAATCTTCTGTGGGCACGGTAATGCTGAGCGGGTCGGCTCCCGCAGGGGGTGCGCAAGTTATGCTTTCCAGCAACAATGCGGCAGCCAGCGTGCCTTCCAGCGTGACCGTTCCGGCAGGAAGCAGCAACGCAACTTTCACGATCAGCACCACCGCCGTGGCCTCGTCCACTCCGGCTAGCATCTCCGCGTCCTATGGTGGTGCCAGCATTTCGGCCGTGCTCACCGTGCTCCCTCCAGTCCCATCCGCGCTGACTTTGAGCCCCACGAGCGTTACTGGTGCTACATCTTCTCCCACTGGCACAGTGACACTTAACGGGCCAGCTCCGGCAGGCGGCGCACACGTTCTGATTTCCAGCAGCAGCGCAGTTGCCCGCGTCCCGGCCAACGGCGTGACCGTTCCAGCTGGTGCCATTACTGCAACCTTTACGCTGAGCACCAGTGCAGTGGCGACATCAACCACGGTCACCGTTTCGGCATCGTTTGGTGGTGGGACGCAGACGGCCACGCTCACTGTGCTACCGCCGATCCTGTCCTCGCTGACTCTGAATCCCACGAGTGTTATCGGTGGTCCGCTGGGAAACTCTACCGGCACGGTAACGCTGAATGGGCCAGCTCCGGCAGGGGGTGCCCAAGTTATGCTTGCTAGCAGTAACGCAGCGGCGAGCGTACCGGCCAACGGTGTTACCGTTCCGGCTGGAGCTACTACCGCAACCTTCATGGTGACTACGAGTGTTGTGGTCGGCTCAACTTCCGCAACCATCTCGGCGACGTATAACAGCACGACTCAATCAGCAAATCTTACGATGACATTGTAGCGATACGGAGACGTCAACAACCAGGTGACCTCGGGCCAAACGATAGTAATGGCCCAGCTTTAGACAGGTAGAAAGGATTGCCGTGAGCCAGATATTCGAGGCCTTGACCATTGCACACGACCCGGTCGTGGACAAGGTAGAGTCTTTGTCGCCTGGGCCGGGGGAGCCCACGGATGGCTCCTGCGAACTTTTACCGACAGTCTTCACTCCCTCAAAGGTTGATGTATTCGGTAGACTGAAAGACCATACCGCCCAGCTTCCTGGCCGGTTGAACTTATCCCATAAGAGAATCAGAAATTACTTGATTCTTGCTTCCTTTGTGACGGCGCTGGTGTTGTTGGGAACAAACCATGCATTCCTCCGGCATGGAAGTGCATTTGCCAACAGCCAGTCCATCTACGGCGTGGTATTTGAAGGAGCAGTTCGCCCGTCCAATGAGGTCGAGATCACTGCCGAGTCAACCGGCACGGTGTCCGACATCTCGGTCAAGGTGGGCGATGTCGTCCAGCAGGGTCAACAGCTCCTGCGTATGGATGATCGCGAGGCGCAATTGGGTGTCAAGCAGGCGAGAGTCGACCTCGAGGCGGCGCAGGCAAAACTCGACAAATCTCGCGGGCAGCTGGCCGACGCGGACGCCCGTGTGGCCATATCGCAACGCCAAGAGCAGTTAGTTCCAACCCGGCAGTGGCGGGATTCTCCGGAACGGGCGGGAGCCGCTTACGACCAGGCTTTGCTCAATTACAACCGTGCGAAGAAACTGTTCGAAGCTGGTCTCATTGCCGAGCAAGAGCTGGATATTCGAGGTAGCGAACTGCGGATGGCCCGGGATGACCTGGAAAACGCCAGGCAACTGGCGGCTGTTTCCGCGCAGCTGGCTCACGATCAGGCCGACCAAGCCGACTTGCAAGCGAAGGTCACGCGAGAGGAAGTGCAAGCGGAATTACGCCGAGCGGAAGTGAACTATGAGCGCGCCGAGGGGCAGGCCGACGCAACAGTCGTGCGTGCCACGACAGCCGGTGTAGTCTCCGCAATCCCGATCCGCTTGGGAGATCGTGTTCCTGGTGGGGTAGTCCTTGCGCGGTTGGCCAAACTGGATCGGATGATCGCGGAAATCCACGTGGCAGCCCAGATGATCTCGGAACTCCGAGTCGGCCAGTCGGCTCTAGTGAGCCTGCCGTCGTTACCCGCTCGCGAGGTGGAAGGCAGAATCCGAGCCATTAATCCGCTCCCCGCCGAGAACATGACGCACTTAGTCGAAGTCGAATTCGACAATCCGACTCTCTTGCTGGTGGCGGGCCAGCCTGCCGAGGTTAGGTTCGTGAGACCATGAGCCGTCAAACACCGATTTCCGTTCTTCTAACAACAGAAGGAACCTATCCGTTCTACAAGGGCGGTGTGAGCACGTGGTGCCATCGGCTCACGCACAACCTCCCAAACATCAACTTCACTGTGCTCGCCGTCGTTAGCAACCCGTCCCCTCAGCCAAAATACGATCTCGCCCTCAATGTGCGGGAGGTGATCAAAGTGCCGCAATGGGGCCTCCTCGAACCTGCAGAATATTCCTATCATCAAGCGGCTTCAGTGGTGCTGCGTAATCGATGGAATACCACTCCACAAGTCACCGCTTCCCGTTTCAAACCAATCTTCGAACGATTCCTGGCTCTTTTGTTCTCTTCTGATTGCGACAAAGAAGAGCTGGGCCGCGTGTTGCTCGAATTGCATGGCTACCTTCAATGGTTCGATTATCAGAAAACCATGAACTCTCTGGAGCCTTGGGACGTGTTTCGGCACGCGGTGCGTGCCGCATGGGAGTGTCGCCCCCCGGGCACGGAACACCCCACTCTCGCAGAATTGAAGCAAGCCTATCGCTTGCTGTATCACTTGCTGATGGTGCTTCATTTCCCGATTCCTTCGACAGACATCACGCATTCATCGGCGGCATCGTTCTGTGGCTTGCCTTGCGTGCTGGCAAAACTCGTGGATGGCACACCTTATGTGCTGACTGAGCACGGAATCTATCTTCGCGAACAATATTTGAATCTCCGTCGTCAAGTGAAGTCATTCTTCGTTCGTTGGTTTATTTACCGAGTGATTGAAAACGTGGTCGAATTGAATTATTACTTTGCCGATTTGCTGGCCCCAGTGTGCGCCTACAATACGCGTTGGGAAAGGCTTCTAGGCGTGCCCCAAAGCCGTATTAAGGTGATCTTCAACGGAGTTGATCCCGAAAAATTCTACCCCTGCAAGCAGGAGAGCTGTAGCCGAGCGCGCGTTTCGAGCGTCGGTCTTATTTATCCTCTCAAAGGACAACTCGAGCTCATTGACGCAGCTGCCATGCTCAAGCCAAAGTTCGACAACCTGGAAGTGCGCTTTTATGGGGCGCCTGCCGACCCCGAATATTTCGATTCCTGCATGTCGAAGGTCGCTCGGTTCGGGCTGGACGACTGCGTTACGTTTGCGGGTTCCACCAAGGAACCGTGGAAGGTGTACAACGACGCCGACGTCATGGCTTTCCCTAGTATTTCAGAAGCCTTTCCCTACGCTGTGCTGGAGGCCATGTCGTGTGGAGCAGCGATAGTTGCTTCGGACGTCGGAGGGGTGAAAGAAGCCCTGGGTGATTGTGGGCTCCTTGTGCCTGCCAGGACGCCGCACGCGATGGCCGACGCCATTGCTTCCTTACTTAGCAATGCGACAGAGCGCAAAAGATTAGGCCAGATGGCTCGGGCGCGCGTCCTCGAGCATTTTACCGAAGAGCGATTCTTGAGGTCTTACGAAGGCGCTTACTGCAAATTGCTCTCGTGCCGGCCCGAGCAATCCTTGCCGGCATATACCTCGTGATCGGAGCGTGTGTGTTGTTGTGTCGACTAGGGTTGACAGTCATGACGCTCGCAGGGTCAAGCTTGTTCTTCACGCCGTGTATTGTCCCCGATGCTACTGCCGGTGCGCGCCTGGCGATCTATTACGGATATCCCAGTCTGGTAAATGGCGCAAACGGAGATGTGGAGAAGGCGGCGAGTGTGTTCAGCAGGTACGACGTGGTAATACTGGGCGATGGCCTTGAGTTTCCGGACAAACAGTTCGCGCGCTACCCCACAGGGGAGCCAGAGGAGCACGAGAAGGTCTTAAGGATCATCGCGGCCGTCCGAGATCGCGGGTCAGGGACGCGTTTTTACGGCTACGTCTGCTTGGGCGAGATCCCGTTCGGCAAGGGCCAAAAAATATCACTTACGCCCGAACAATTGGAAGAGCGTGTGCGCCTGTGGAAGCAAATGGGTGTGGCAGGTATTTTTCTGGATGAAGCTGGCTATGATTTCGCCGTAGTTACTCGCGAGCGACAGAATATGGCGGTCAGGATCGTCCACCAGCTCGGCCTCAGAGCCTTTATGAATGCGTACTTTGTCGACCATTTGTTCAGCCTTGAAGACAACCTCCCTTACGCGGCTGGTGGCGCGAAGAATCCTGAACATTTGCCTCCCCTCCTAGATCGCCGTGATCTTTTCCTGCTGGAATCATTTCAAGTAAGAAATGGAAACTATGAAAGTGCTCCGGAGTGGCAGGCACGCGTAGACCTGGCTCTCAAATATCGCCGACGCTATGGGGCCCGCGTTTTTGCCACGACCACGACGACCGAGCAGGAGCCTTTCAGGGCAGAAAAGTTCAATTATGCATGGTGGACTGCCCTTCTCTACGACTTGGATGGTTTCAGCTGGGGAGAACCGAACTTTGCTGCGGTGAGCAACGCGTTACCTGATCATCGTTGCAGCTTGGAGAGCACGATACTCCCGTCTTTCGAACAGTCATCCGCGGTCCGTTCTGATAACACACACTTCTGGAGGAAAGCGGGCAGCTATTTAGTCGTCGGAGATAGCGTCACGCATTCGTTTCATCGCCTCCCCTTCGATGCCACGCTGGAACCAAAGGACAGCGAAGCTTGGTTAACTTCTCCTCGGGGAGGATCACTTTTGACTTGCGGGGGCGGTGCATGAATCATGCAGAGCTGCATATAAATGGCGAAGAAGCGGTACAGGTCGTGCATGCCCACGAGGTTGCAGCCCTGATTGAATCTTTGGGATGTACCGATCAGTTCGCGAGAGACAGGGGCTTCCCGGATATCTTTTCCCTAGCCGAGCATCTGTTCACGTTTCTCCAGCAAAACCCTGCTCTAGAGGAGACCGCCAGCCAGAAGCTCGGGCGGCTCTCCGTCTGGGCAGAAACAAGACGCGCACTGCGCAAGTTTTCACTCACCTTGGCCTACGCGATCCCTTGGGCGGTGATGCTGACCTTAGAGTACTTGCGACCGGACGCACTGCGGGTCTCTCCCGAGATCGCGGGAGCGTTGAGTCTTTCCCTCATCGCCAGTCTTATATCGACCGGCGGGTTCGTCCAGATGATATCCCGCTCCGGGAACTTCCATTACGGGTTAAGAGAGCCCGTTGTCGCGCATCGTACCTGCTTCTCACTGCTGAACCTTGGGCTAACGAGCAGTCTTGTTCTCGCCTTGCTTGGCATGCTAGCGGGTTCTTACTTTCATTTATTTGCCGCCTACTACCTTGTACTAGCGGCCGTCAGCTATTTGGCCCTGAGCCTTCTGTGGATGCTCTGCGCGGTGCTGTCTGTGCAGGGAAACGGATGGTGTATACCGCTCGTTTTCTTTCTCAGCGTTCTCGTCGGTGGTTTGATAAAGGTTCTCGCCAACCCGGGACCCACCGTTCTATTCATCCTCTGCCCATTGCTAGCGGTGTCGTGCGCGCTAGGTTGCGTGATGGCCGGTTCTTATGATGCACAGAGAAAGAACCCGCAGAGCAAGGATAGCGCTCGTCCACGAGGCGACATCATGTTCATCTCGCTTGTGCCTTTCTATTTCTACGGAACTATGTATTTCAGCTTTCTCTTCGCCGACCGGCTGACCGCAGGGAGCGCGGTTCCATGGGTTTCCGGCCTAAGTTTTGGAATAGACGCCGCATATAAAAGTGGTATGGATCTGGTGCTGCTGTCGTTCCTGATTACCGCCGCACTTGTGGAATATCTCGCCGACTCATTCTTGCGGTTCTGGCAAAGGCTGGCTACGGAACTGCCGGAAGCCGCAAGCCAACAACTGAAGATAAGTCTGCGGAAGCGTCACGCGGAATCGATGTTGGCTATCCTTATTGCGTTCGTGGTGATTGCCTTGAGCGCTTGGTTGGTGTTTTCTCGTTCGACCACCCTGGGCCTCGCCCCCAGCTTATTGCAAACTGCTGCGCTCGGCGGTCTGGGTTATCTCATGCTAAGCACGGCTTTGTTGGAAATCATAATTTTGGCCAGCGTGAACGCTATTTCCATGGCCTCGCTGGCAGTAGCAGTCGGGGTCGCAGTGAACCTGCCAACCGGATACGTGCTCAGCCATTTGTGGGGAGTGCAATACGCCGCTGTCGGGCTGCTCGTCGGCTCGGCTGTGGTTCTCGGGATATCTAACGCGGCGGTTAGACGTGTCCTCGGCCACCCTGATTATCATTATTCCATTTCGTGAGCTTTGCCGATGCCTCGACTGGACGCACTAAGGGCGTTTTGGATCCTCGGTATCTTCCTTACCACGTTTTTGTGGCTGCCAACCTATCTCTTTTCGGACAGGCCCAATTCTCCTAGGGTCATTCGCATTGCGGGCAACTGCGCCCGTACTGTGCTGGGTGTGACGATCCTAGTTTTTCTCTTGAGCAGTCTGAGAGTGCTCGGTGCGGTTACGGTTGTTTTGTTTTTTTGGGGAGCGATAGGCTTCGGCTGGTTTCGCAAGCGTGCTGGGACGCCTGGCCGTTTGCTGACGAAGCTGCAGGCAACCACGATAAACATGATCCGCCAGGTTGAATCTCGGTTGTTTGGCCTTTCGCGCCTCTCCCGCAAGCGTCCTTCCGCGTCTGCCCACCAGCCTTGGGGACTACGGATAAACCGGTGGCTGAGAGTCCTGGAAGGCAAGGAATTGCTGGGCGCATGCTTTGTGGTGGCCCTGTCCATAACCGTCGTTCTGCGCAGCGAGCAGGCGGTTCGAGAACTGCGTTTTGATCAGCCGGAGCAATACTCGACCCTGCTGCGGGCACGAGAATTGATGCTTAATATCCACGCTTCCCGCCGGCCGTTTGTATTTCCGGCCATGATTGCAGCCACGTCTTCGCTTAGTGGTACGGATCCCATGCAAGTGACGCGTTTCTTGACGCCCGCAATTGGCCTGTTAGTTGTTCTGGCCACCGGCTTGCTCCTTCAGGTATGCGCCCGTGTGGGTGTTGGATGCGTGGCCGCAATGTACTGCCTAGGTGCAGCTGCGTTCCCGCCTGCCGGAAACCAAACGGGAGTGGCCATATCCGCCATGCAAAAAATGGAGAGCGTCTTCAGCAGCTCCCCGGCTACCACCCGGGCCAGGCCCGAATTTGCGCTGGGTTTGCTGTTCGTTCTCTTGGCTCTCGTTTTTCTCGCGGATTGGTATAGGAACCGACGGGGTTGGGATTCCTTGCTCGATTTCACTTGCTGCCTGTTTTTGACGGGCATCGTTTCACAGGTGTTACTCCTGCTATTGGTGATGGCGGCTGGCGTTCTGCTGATTCGACCAATGGCGGGCCTCTTCGCTTTCGTGCTGTTGTGTTATGGGTTGATCGCTTGGGCGACTTTGCGCACCGGCATCACGATCCCTGACGAAATGCGCGCGATCTTGCCGATTTCTGCCGCCATCTTCGTGGGTTGCCTGCTTGCGTTTATAGAAGCGCAGTTAGCGGCCCGGGCCCGCTGGAAAGCTGAAACGGTACTGCTGGTTGCCTGCCTGTGCGTTGCCGTAATCTGGTTACGACCGCAAAGGTTGATTGGACGATGCCTCGAGTATGAAGCCGCAGCCCGTGCGACCGAGGAAATCGCGCATAGATTTCCCCGGCAGACCTGGGTTGTGGCAGCACCTGTAGAGCAGTTAGCTGAAACATTTGGCCTGGGAGGCCATGAAGATCTGGCCGAGTTTGTCGAGAAATATCGCGGCCAGGTCTCAAGCCCGCAGTTCCAGTTTCCGGATGCACGCGAGGATTTGTTTATATACGTGGAGAAGAGACCGTTTCAGATTTTCTCCCGGGAACCCGAAACGGTTTCTTTCTCCGTGCTGACCGACCCCACCTACCGCAATTATCGCTCACCGGCAGGACGAGCCAGCCTGGAGGCGGCGGCGCTACGGCTCTGTGAAAGCTACCGGCGGTACCACTCCCACACCGAAGTATTTTTTGAGAACGAAGTCCTCCGTATCTACCACGTACATCGGCAACCTGCTTCGGACACCAAGGAAGAACAGTGAGGACATCATGAACTCACGATCTCAATATTTCGGGCAAAATCATGTATAAAGAATTTTACAAACTGCGGTTTAATCCCTTTGAAATTACCCCAAATCCCTCTTTCCTGTTTCTCACCAGGAGGCATCAAGAGGCGTTGGCTGCCCTTTACTATGGTGTTCAGCGACGCAAGGGATTCGTGGCACTGACAGGGGACGTGGGGACCGGCAAGACTTTGCTGATCCGTTGTCTTTTGCGCATGCTCAAGAATAGCAACACCGTCTGGGCTCATGTCTTCAATTGCCGCTTGTCGTCGCTCGAGTTCCTTGACTACGCTGCCACGGAATTCGGGCTTGCCGCATCGGGCAAGACCAAGGGCCAGCTTCTACAGGACCTCAGCAAGTATCTCTTTTCCCGCCACCAGAGAAAATTGACAACCGTGATTGTGGTGGACGATGCCCAAGGACTCTCGATTGAGGTCCTCGAAGAAATCCGGCTTCTGAGCAATCTGGAGACGGAAACAGAGAAGTTACTCCAGATATTGCTTGTGGGGCAGCACGAGCTCGATGAAAAACTGGATTCCTTTGAGCTGAGGCAACTGAAGCAAAGGATAGCCCTACGCTCTCACCTTGAACCATTCAACTTAGAAGAGACGAGGAGTTATATACGGCACCGGCTGCGGTGTGCGGGTGCCCCTTCGGAAGCGCATGACCTGTTTGCTGATGAAACGATCGAAACAGTGTTTCGTCATACTCGCGGCGTCGCACGACTGGTCAACACAGTTTGCGAGAACGCCTTGATCGCCGCCTTCGCAAGACAACTAACCAGGGTGCCCCCGGATATCGTTGACGAAGTAGCCTACGATCTCCGCCTTCTGCGCCTCAATGCGGCGAATCCATCGCGGGCCGAATACGATAAGAGCAACTCTGGCACTGCAACTTGCATAAGCATCGCCGACAGCAGGACAGCTGACAGTTGACAGGGAAGGATGTAGCGGTGAGGCCAGGCGTTCGAGAAGCGATTCTGCCGCCACCGGTGATCTTCTCAACCGCTTGTGGCAGAGGTGGAGGTTGGCTGGCGGACACTGGCAGGACACCTTCACCCTGGACGGAGAAACCACAAACCGGTCGCGGCGACGACCCCCGCTGTTGTCATGAGTTGGTGCCTGAAATTCGAGCAGATGAGCCGATGTGTCGTCGGATTGTCGGCTCCATTTGTTCGGTCCCAAGGGACTAACCTTGTGGTCGTCGGAGAATGCAACATTGGCAAAGTGCTCCGGGCTCAAACGCGATCTGGAAAAGGTCCGCGAGGCTGCGACCGGCCCCGTAATCGTTCCCCAGTGTCTATCCATGGTTGTCCCCACAAAGAACTGAGGGTTTCCCTGCATTGACTGCCGGCCTTCGGTTACCAGTGCCTGGTCGCCTCGGTCGCGGACGTTGTCCCGCACCAGCGGATTAGTGAGCATGACGAACTCTATGCGCGGGTCAACTGGAATGAATGGAATGGCGGGAATATCTTCATGAGAACAAGAATAAATTTCGATTCCAGAAAAAATCCTCGCATTCAGGCGGCTGACCTGCTCGCTAGAGAAACTATGAAGCATAGAAGTCCGGCATTATACTCGCTCTTTTGCCTATGATCAAAAGTGAATTCAAGAGGGTGCTCTGCGGAAGTGGCACTATTTTGAATGGAGTGTTTTAAAGTGCCACAGCGTTGGCAGAGGAACGAGAGTAGGTCATGTAGCGAGCGGGAATAGCGTAGAAGAGCGGCCCCAGAAAGACGATGACTGCGAACTTCAAGCGTAGGTGAAGCTGCGGATTCAAAGGGCAGAGGACAAGGAATCAGGGTTTGTGATGACCATATTTGTTGTTTGTTCGTGGGTTTCGGTAATGACCGCCCTTGTGATGGGAGTTAGTGGAACCTGCATAAGTTCCACCGTGTGACTTGCTATGATGGCCACCACCATAGTAGGTTCCCGATCCCTTGGAATGCTTTTGGGCAAAGGCCGGGATGAACAGGCCGAAGGACAACACCGCAACTGCAAGAAGCTTCAGGATTTTCATAACTAGGTTCTCCCGCTTTACCTCGGCGTTGGTGACTTGTTTGTAGGATGAGCCTAAAATGCAAGGACGTCAAGGGCAGTCATTGCCAGACGAGTTGGCCCACTTTGAATAACTGGCCCAACTAGCAACTAGCAGTTGTATCGAACCGCTATCTCCTTCTTTCGATGTCTTTCACGATCGACCTAGCAAGCGGCCTCTTGCGTTAATAGCCGCCAGTGCGTTCCCCATGTTGTATCCAAGATTGAAAGCAGACAATTATGGAGCGGGCGATGGGAATCGGTCCGAAGCTTGGGAAGCTTCTATTACTGCCATTCATCGTACTTTCGTACTACTTATCCGTACCACATAAGATGGCCTGAGAGCGCCATTGTGGAGCGCAAAACCAGCGTTTACGTTCAATTCGAGAGCGCGTGCGATAGCCGGCCCTTGTCGCCACGCCCAAAAGAGTAGGCGAAACAACCCAGCCCAGCTATGCGGAAAACCTTTTCCATACAGGATCTAAGACCTTCTCTCGCGGTGATTCTTCGCACCCGCCCGGAGATTGTCAAGCTGGCCTCGGTACTCAGGATTCTTGGACAGTCATCCTTGAGCGCCTTTGTCATTTATACGGGGCAACACTATTCCCCTCGGCTGGGGAGTGAAATCTTCGAAGACCTGCGACTCAAACCGCCCGACTGGAACCATTTCCGCTGCGCCGGGAGAACGCACGGAGCCCAGACGGGAATGATGTTGTGTTATCTGGAACGCATCCTGTTGAAACAGCGGCCACGCTGGGTGCTGGTGCAAGGGGACGTCAACTCCGCGCTTGCGGGCGCGCTAGCCGCCAAGAAGCTGGGGATAAGCGTGGCGCACCTGGAGGCTGGGCTGCGCAGCTTCGATCAGAGGATGCCCGAAGAGCACAACCGGATCCTTGTGGATCACATTTCCGACCTGCTTTTTGCGCCAACGGAACGGGCCGCCCGTCAGCTCCGTCGCGAAGGCGTGCGCGGCAAGGTGCATGTGGTCGGCAACAGCGTAGTGGACAGCGTGCTCGAAAACCGCCAGCGCGCGCGAGAACGGGAGAAGCATCTGCTAGCGTATCTGGGCCTGCAGCCCCGCCAGCCATTTTTCCTGTTCACCTTGCACCGGCAAGAAAATCTCGAGAATCCCGAGGGAGTGATGCTGGTTGCCGGAATCCTCCGTCGTGTGCTCCAGGAATTTCAAGTTCCCGTCGTTTTCCCTATCCATCCGGGCACCCAGCGTCGCCTTGAGCAAACAAACGAACTCAGGGGTCTGCGCAAGTTGCCTCAACTAAAACTCCTGTCGCCGCTTCGCTACCTTGATTTCCTCAGCTTGCTGAACGCATGCCGGCTGGTGTTTACCGATAGCGGAGGGGTACAGGAAGAAGCGTGCGTTTTGAAAGTGCCGTCTGTGACCTTGCGCGAAAACACCGAGCGCCCGGAAACGATTGAGGTGGGCAGCAATCAATTGGCAGGACTCGATCCGGAGCGGGCGGTTCGCTGTGCGCGGAGAATGTTGCGCCGGCAGCGGGGCTGGGCCAATCCGTTTGGAGACGGGCGTACAGGCGCGCGTGTTGTGCGGGTCATGGAAGGCGAAATGCAAGAACGTTGTTAGCTTCTTGTGGGTCGCTTGTTGAGAGGTGCTTCGCTGTGACAGGGAGTCTCGCTATCTGCAGAAAAGGACGTCGCGGCGCGCATCTGCTTGCGTCCCTCAGCGCCGCGTTGTACCTGGCAACCGTTAACGCAAAGGCACAGGATGCTCAGCCCGTTCCGAACGTTGCTAGCCAGGCCGCGCAACGCACAGCGAGCGCATCGGATCTCGACCGGGCATATGCGCTGCTGCAAGCCGGGAAGCTTGAGGAGTCAGTAGCAGCTTTTGAGCAGATCCTGACAAGCGATCCGGACAACCGGACGGCACGCCTCGAGCTCGGTTATTTGAAAGCTCGCCTGAGAGACTGGCCGGACGCAGTGCGATATCTGAAAGCGGTCAGCCAGAAGGAGCCTCAAAATCTTCGCCTGCGCATGGACCTAGGTTATGCGCTTCAGCACGTGGGACAGATTGACGGGGCAATGGAGCACTTTCGCGCCGTGGCCGATCAGCCGGGCGAACTGCAATCCCAGGCGCAGGGGGCGCTTGAGACTCTGCGGCAATTAAAGCTCGCACAGGTTAGCCAGCGAGACGCGCTTCTGAACACAGGCTATGCGCAACTGCGAGAGGGAAATCGGGCAGCAGCGCGCGAGAGCTTCGAGCGAGCGCTTGCCGAGGACCCTGACAACGTCACCATCTTGGCGGAAATCGGATACCTGGCGCTGGCCGAAGGCAACCTCACGCTTGCTGTGGAAAGGTTTGAAGCCGCTCGACGGTACGCAACTGAGGACTACTCCTTGCTGCTTCAGCTCGGCTATGTTTACGACCGCTTGCATGAGACTGCGGAGGCGGAAGACGCTTTTCGCGGAGCGTTGGCCAGCCCCGACCCGCGACTACGCCGCGACGCCCAAGCGGCCTTGAAAAATCTCCCAAGTGCCAACCTACAGCGGGTGTATCTGGACGTTTTGGCTGACCCTTTTTATGCCACGCGCTTCTCCAACGGTGTTGCGGACTTCGACGCTCAGCTTCATTGGCGTCCGAAGCTCCGCGGCCCCGTAAGTCTCTATCTGGGGAGCCATCTGACGCGGGATTCGCGTTCGCAAGGCGGAAGCCTGCCGGCGATTTTTTCTGACAACGTAGGGCTTTTTGGATTGGGCGTGGACCTTCAACCGCGCGGTTGGAACCTGAAAGTTCGTGCAGAAGCAAACCTGGCCTTTAATCTTGTAATGTCGCCGGTCCGGAATCGGAGTGTCGAGCCGGATTATCGAGTCGTCCTTAGTTATTACCGGGGTTGGACGGGGCGTTTGTGGGGACCAATCGGTTTGGCGACTTTCGGGCAGATCCGAAGCGAGCGGCTCTTCAGCGATCTGGACACCAGCGCGGGCTATTACAGCCGTTATCAGGACAACGGGCTGGCTTATCTGCAAGTTCGAGACGGCTTGCGACTGGCCGACTGGGGACCCTCGCGCTTCGGGTCTTATATCATTCTCCGTCTCGCCAAGGATACCAACCGAGATTTCTTCAACAACGTGGGGGAGATCGGTCCGGGTTTGGAGTTCCGTCCTTATCAGGAGTTCAACCTGAGCTTCCGAGCGGAATATCTGCGTGGCGTCTATTACGGAATCCATAACACTCAATCGAACCCCTTTGGCCCCAACTACGGAGATTTTCGGCTGACGCTTCTGCTCGGCCATCGGTTCTACAGGTAAGGAAAATGAACTTCTGGATGGCAATCCTGCGTTGGTTCTTGATCGTGGCAGCAGTGGGGTTCGTGCTCAGCGGCCTCGACGACCTTTACGTGGACGCGTACTACTACATCCGGCGGCTCTACCGGCGACTCTTCATAGTGAAGCGCTATCCCAGGCTGAGCGAGGAGGATCTGCGCCGAGTCCCTGAGAAGCGGGTCGCGGTGATGATCCCGGCATGGCACGAGCACGCCGTAATCGCGCAGATGCTTGACCACACGCTCCGCTGCCTCGACTATGGGAACTACGAAATCTTTGTCGGTACGTACCCTAACGACGAGCCCACGATGCTCGCTGTCTCTTCATTGCAGGAACGCGATCTTCGCGTGCACCGCATTGTCTGCCCGCATGACGGCCCCACTAATAAAGCCGACTGCCTCAATTGGGTGTTTGAGGGCATTCGCTTGCAGGAGAAGCGCACGGGTGAGCGCTTCGAAATTTTCGTCATCCACGATTCAGAAGACATCGTTCATCCGCTCACCCTGAAGTTAATGAATTACTTGATTCCCCGCATTGAGATGGTCCAGTTGCCAGTAGTTCCTTTGGAAATGCCATGGCATCATCTAACGGCAGGGACTTACCTAGACGAATTCGCTGAGTTCCACACAAAAGACTTGCTGGTGCGTGAACGCGTGGCTCGCATGATTCCTTCAGCTGGAGTGGGTACCGGATTTAGCCGCGGAGCCTTCGAAGAACTTTCTCGGAACAAGCGCAACCAGCTATTCAACGTGGAGACCCTAACCGAGGATTACGACTTCGGGTTCCGCCTGAAGGAGCTGCATAAGAAATCCATTCTGCTGCACTACTCCGTCGAACGCACGCAACTGGTGCGAGCGGGATGGTTCGGCAAGCGAGAGAAGCTGAAGAAAGTGCGAGAGCTGGTCGCCACAAGGGAATATTTCCCCGCGCGTTTTCGGGACGCGGTGCGTCAGAAGTCGCGCTGGATATACGGAATCGTATTTCAGGGCTGGGCGCAGTTAGGTTGGGCGGGCAACATCCGAATGCGCTACATGTTGTGGCGCGATCGCAAAGCCCTGTTATCCAATTTTATAAACGTAGTGGGCTATCTGCTGGTCCTGCTGTACATAGGGACATACCTAGCTTCCCTCCTGCGCAGCGGAGAGGGCCACGGGATGGTCCCGGTTCTAGTCACGAGCGGGACCTGGCTGTGGTACCTAATCATCGCCGCTACGATTTTGATGCTCCATCGGTTGGTGCAACGAGCCATTGCTGTCGGCAGGGTCTCCAATTGGAAGCAAGCCCTTCTTTCCATTCCCCGTTTGGTTTGGGGCAACGTACTGAACTTTTGTGCCGTCTGGAGGGCTACCTACCAATTCTACCGCTCGAGGCTGACAGGACAGCAGGTTCCTTGGACTAAAACCGCCCACG
>Ga0306924_10003357_pt1 | contig 15381 bp, 11 predicted proteins | sample sta12Can44000111_FD_203756 | JGI IMG/M metagenome (GOLD analysis project Ga0306924, IMG submission 203756) | Lab enrichment of tropical soil microbial communities from Luquillo Experimental Forest, Puerto Rico - statanox.12C.anox.44.000.111 (v2)... | ecosystem: Environmental > Terrestrial >... | reverse complement strand
CCCGGCGCGTTATTTTCTTCGCGCGTTATGAAGCCAGCCAGTTCGGCTCTCCGTACATCGAGACGGAGCACCTGCTGCTGGGTCTTCTGCGCGAAGACAAGGCGCTCACCAATCGGTTTCTACGGTCACATGCGTCAGTGGAGTCCATCCGTAAGCAGATTGAGGCCCATACGACCATTCGAGAGAAAGTTTCGACCTCCGTGGACTTGCCCCTTAGCAACGAGTGTAAGCGCGTACTGGCCTACGCCGCAGAGGAAGCCGAGCGTCTGTCGCACAAGCACATTGGCACCGAGCATTTGCTGTTGGGACTCCTCCGCGAAGAAAAGTGTTTCGCAGCCGAAATTCTGCACGAGCGTGGACTGCGACTGTCGACGATTCGCGAAGAATTGGCACGCACCTCACAGGAGAAGGCGCAGCCCTCACAGCGTAATCGTGAGTCTTCCTTGCTGTCCGAGTTTTCCCGCGATCTGACGCAGTCCGCGATGGACAACCAACTCGATCCTCTGGTCGGACGGGATGGCGAACTGGAGCGCGTGGTTCAGATCCTGTGCCGCCGCACCAAGAACAATCCGGTGTTGATCGGCGAGCCGGGCGTCGGCAAGACGGCGATCGTCGAGGGTCTGGCGCAGCGCATTGCCGACGGCGAAGTGCCGTCGTTTCTGGCAGACAAGCGTATCCTCGCGCTTGACCTTTCGCTTATCGTCGCCGGCACAAAATACCGCGGGCAGTTCGAAGAACGGCTCAAGACCATCATGAAAGAACTGATGGAGTCGCAAAATTCCATCATCTTCATCGACGAGTTGCACACCCTGGTGGGCGCCGGCTCGGCTGAAGGTTCCCTGGATGCGGCGAACATACTGAAGCCTGCCCTCTCGCGCGGCGAGATTCAGTGCATCGGCGCAACCACCCCGGCTGAGTTCCGCAAATCCATCGAGAAGGACCGCTCACTCGAGCGCCGCTTCCAGGCCGTGAAGGTCCCACCGCCAACGGAGGCCGACGCGGTAAAGATTTTGTTCGGCATCAAAGAACGCTACGAGAAGTTCCACGCGGTCACATATACAGACGAGTCGATCACCATGTCGGTGTCGCACTCGAATCGTTATCTGCCTGACCGGTTCCTGCCCGACAAGGCGATCGATCTGATCGATGAAGCGGGCGCGCGCGTGAAGTTGCGGCAGACTTCCCTGCCCGAAGACATCACCGAAGTGCAGAAGCGCATCAAGTTCATCGTGCATCGCATGGAGAACGCCATCGCGAACCACGAGTTCGAGAAAGCGCGCTTCTACTCCGACGAAGAACGCAAGGAGCGCGACAACCTGCGGGCCTTGCGCGAGAAGTATCACCTCGATGAATCGTCCACCGGCGTAGTTGGCCGCGAGGATATCGAAGACGTTGTGTCCCGCTGGACGGGCGTGCCCATTGCTTCCATCAAGGAAGAAGAGAGCCAGAAGCTGCTGCGCATCGAAGAAGAGCTCCACAGGCGCGTCATCTCGCAGGACCGGGCTATCTCCGCGCTGTCTCGCGCCATCCGCCGCTCGCGTGCTGGCCTGAAGAGCCCAAACCGGCCCATCGGATCATTCCTCTTCCTCGGCCCAACCGGCGTCGGCAAAACCGAAGTCGCGCGTACCCTGGCGCAATTCATGTTCGGGAGCGAGAAGTCGCTGGTGCGTTTCGATATGTCGGAGTACATGGAAAAGCACTCGGTCTCGAAGCTCATTGGCTCGCCTCCGGGCTACGTCGGCTACGAAGAAGGCGGCCAGTTGACCGAGCGCGTTAAGCGTGCGCCCTACTCCGTCGTACTGCTCGACGAAGTGGAGAAGGCGCATCCTGATCTCTTCAACATCCTGTTGCAGGTGTTCGAAGACGGCCAGCTTACGGATGGACTCGGCAACACGGTGGATTTCAAGAACACCATCATCATCATGACGTCGAACATCGGAGCCCGCCATCTGCAGAAGCGCACCGGGCTGGGCTTCCAGTCCGAGGCCGAAGACATGGTCTCCGGCAAGGTTGAGGAGATGGTGCGCAGCGAAGTGAAGCGCACCTTCAACCCCGAATTCCTGAACCGTCTCGACGAGGTCATTATCTTCAACGCCCTGACCGAGGCCGACCTGATCCAGATCGTCGAACTGATGGTGAACCAGCTCAACCAGAATCTGGCGCAGCGGGCCATCACGGTAACGGTGACCGAGGATGCCCGCAAGTGGATCCTCAACAAGACAGTCGTCGATCGCAGCTATGGTGCGCGTCCTCTGCGTCGCGCGCTCCAGAAGTACATCGAGGACCCGTTGTCCGAGGCTCTCATCCAGGGAACCTTCGAGCAGCGCCCGGCGTTCATCGAGGTCTACCTCGAAAACGATCAGCTCTTTTACCGTCCCGTCGGCGAGGAGAAGGTGGAAGGTGTTTTGCTGTACAGCGCGCCGCTGATCTAGGCTGTGACGACAGTACGAAACCGAGGGGGAGCGGCGGCGCTCCCCTCGTTTTCTTGAGGCGTACCCTGGCAATCAATCGCCAATGGCCGAGCCGCTTGGTGCTGTCGGCTTACTCCGTATCACGAAACAGGCATGGATCGTGGTGGACGAGGGCTGAGCGCAATTTCTGAGGCTCAACGCGATTGGGTTTCCACCTCGGACGATTTTCCCACCATTTACAATAAAGGGTTGTCCGGCCGCTCCAGATCGCGGGCTGGTAAAGGAGCACGCTTTGATCGCACGCTATACCCGACCCGAAATGGGACACATCTGGAGCGACCAGAACAAGTTCCGCACCTGGCTCGAGGTCGAGCTGGCGGCCACGGAAACCCTGGCCGATGCCGGACTGGTGCCGCAGTCGGCGACGGTTGCCATCCGCGAGAAGGGCGACATCGACCTTGATCGCATCAACCAGATCGAGGCCGAGGTGAAGCACGACGTCATTGCCTTTACCACTGCGGTCGCTGAAAAGGTCGGCCCTGAGTCACGCTGGCTGCACTTCGGCCTCACCTCCAACGACGTGGTGGACACCGCGCAGGGGCTGCTGATCAAGCAGGCTTCGGCCATAATCCGCGAAGATCTCAAGAAGCTGCGCGAAGTACTGAAGCGCCGCGCCTGGGAGTTTAAGGACACGCCGATGATCGGCCGGACCCACGGCGTACACGCCGAGCCGATCACCTTCGGGCTGAAGCTGGCCAATTGGTACTCAGAGATGCTGCGCAATATCGATCGCTTCGAACTTGCAGCCGAACAAATGCGTGTCGGCAAGCTCTCGGGAGCCGTGGGGAACGGCGCTCACCTTGATCCGGAATACGAGGAGAAGATCTGCCTACGGTTGGGGCTGAATGTCGCAGCGGTGTCATCGCAGGTGGTCCAACGCGACCGCCACGCATTCTACGTCGCCACCCTCGCAGTCATCGCCTCGACCTTGGACAACATCGCCACTGAGATTCGGCACCTGCAGCGCACCGAGGTTCGCGAAGCCGAAGAGTTCTTCAGCGAGAAGCAGAAGGGCTCGTCGGCGATGCCTCACAAGCGCAATCCCATCACCTGCGAGCAGATCAGCGGTCTGGCGCGCGTAGTCCGCGCCAACACACAGGCCGCGATGGAGAACGTCGCGCTGTGGCACGAGCGCGACATTTCGCACTCGTCCGTGGAGCGCGTCATCCTGCCCGATTCAACAATCCTCGTGGACTACCTGCTCAACAAGACGACCAACCTGATCGCCACGCTGATGGTCTATCCGCAACGCATGATGAAGAACCTGGAATCGACGGGCGGGCTGGTGTTCAGCGGACAGTTGCTGCTTGATCTCGTCGAAGCCGGCGTGCTGCGCGAAGATGCCTATCGCATGGTGCAGGCAAATGCCATGAAGGCGTGGAAGGAAGACCTGAACTTCCACGACCTGATCATGAAGGACAAGGAAATCACCTCGAAGGTGAAGCGCCAGACGCTGGAGCATGCTTTCGACCTGCAGCGGCCGCTGCGCAACATCGATAAGATTTTTCACCGCGTCTTCGGGGAAACCAGCGGCGACTGGGGCGTCTAGAGTTTCGCTGCCGCCTAGGCAAGGCGGTTGATGATCGACGCTACGTACCCGGCTCCAAAACCGTTGTCGATGTTCACCACCGACACATTGGAGGCGCAGGAGTTCAGCATCCCCAGCAGTGCGCTTAGTCCGCTGAACGAAGCGCCGTAGCCTACACTGGTAGGTACCGCAATTACGGGCACACCCACCAAACCGCCGACGACGCTGGGCAGAGCTCCTTCCATTCCCGCGCAGACCACGACTACGCGAGCCCCGGTCAGCGCTTCGCGCTGGGCCAGCAGTCGATGGATCCCGGCAACTCCAACATCGTAAACATGCTGAACCTGGTTGCCCATGATCTGCGCGGTCACAACCGCCTCTTCGGCAACTGGGATGTCGCTGGTTCCCGCGGAGACCACGATGATCTTTCCCTTGCCATGAACGGTGCCGTCCTGCACAAGCGTGATGGCGCGTGCCAGTTGGTGAAATTCGGCCTTGCGGAATTTACCTTTCACCGCGCGAAACTGGTCAGGCGTGGCACGGGTGGCCAACACGTTATTGCCGTGCTTCGCGAGGCGCGAGAATATCTCGGCGAGATGGGCGGGAGTCTTGCCCGGCCCGAAGATCACCTCCGCCATGCCAACACGCAGCGACCGATGATGGTCCACGTTGGCAAATCCCAGATCTTCGAAGGGTAGATGCTTTAGCTGCTGCATCGCCTCATCGGGTGTGAGCTTTCCTCTCTTAACCTGCTCGAAGAGCTTGTTGATGACTTCGGATTTCATCACGGCGCACAGCGTCGAGCGCTGCACTGCGAGCTTATCATCTGCCGGCGTTGGCCGGTATGTCCGTGCCGTTCCGCTTATGACGGGTGTTACGATACAAGATTGCGATGCCGGCTGCTGAGAATCCAATCCCACGCACGCTCACCGTTGCCGTTACCGGCGCCAGCGGATCCATCTTCGTCAAACATCTTTTGAACGCGCTCGATCGAGACGACCGCGTGGGAACGGTCAACCTCATCCTCTCCGATGGCGGTCTGCGCGTGATGGCCGAGGAGTTGCAAGTCAGCGGGCGCTACGACTTGGTCAGCAAGCTGCTGGGACGGCTGTCGAATAAAATCCATCAGCAGAACAATGAGGACATCGGAGCCAATGTCGCCAGCGGCTCTTATCCGACTGACGCGATGATTGTGCTGCCCTGCAGTATGGGGACGCTGGCGCGCATTGCCAACGGTATGGTGATCCAGTTGATCGAGCGCGCTGCGGATGTTTGTCTGAAGGAGCAGCGGCCCTTGATTCTGTGCGTGCGTGAGACACCGTTCAATCGCATCCACCTCCGCAACATGACTCTGGCCGCCGAGGCCGGCGCGACCATCTTTCCGGTCATACCGGCGTTCTATTTCCGCCCTAGCTCCACCGAAGAGATCGCGCACGAGTTCGGGAACCGCGTGTTGGCGCATATTGGGTTGGCACAGCCCGACGCCTACCGGTGGAAAGCGACCTAGCGACGCAGGACCTTGTTTGGCCAGTCCGGAAAAATCTCCTGTATCTCAACCTCGCCATTCCAGCCGCCGCAAAGCAGCGGGTTGAATTGAGCTCCGGGGCGCGCCGGCTACGAGCGGTAGACAAAAACTCAGCCGCGTCGTGGCGGCGAGACCGTGACACAGGCTGCTATAGCCTCCACCTATTCTCTGCCGCGGTGCACTTTCTTTTGCTGTTGCCGCTGCCGCAGCAACTCCAGAAACTGTCGCAGCGTTTCGGGAGAATGTCCGGCGAAGTGATTGTTCACGTACGTGTAGACCTTCATCTCCTTTGACAGTAGGTAATCCACGACGGCGCTCCACTCCATCAGTTCGCGGCGACGATCGACGACGGTCTTGTCCCAGATCCTGGTGACTTGCTCTATTGTGTACCGGTCTCCGAGCAATCGAATGTAGACGAAGTCGGAGGTCACAAGGTCCCCATTGCGCATCAGTTCGGAGGGACGGGACATCCAGGGATGGTCGATTAGCGCAAACGCGATGTTGTGCTTTCTGAGCAGGTCGAGCAATTCCGGACCGAGCCAGCCCTGGTTGCGGATTTCCAGCGCGAAGCGAAAGTCATGCGGCAATTTCGGCAGGAAGCCACGGAGCCGCTCAAGGAACTCTGCCGGCTGGCCAAACTGTTTCTTGTTGTAATACGGAAACTGGAACAGCATCGGGCCCAGCTTATGTTCGAGCCCTGACATCACGTTGACGAACTGGTGAAATTGGTCATCGCAATTAATGAGGCGGGCTTGGTGGGTGATCGATTGCGGGACTTTGCAGGCAAACACGAAATCCTCGGGCGTTTGTTCGTACCAGTTGCGAACCGTCTTCTCTCTCGGGATCCCATAAAAGGTCGCGTCAATTTCGACCGACCTGAATTGCTCTGCGTAGAATCCGAGGTAGGCGGCCTTCTTCAGTCCAGGAGGATAGAAGCTCGTCTCCCATCCTTCTGCCGTGAAGGAGCAGCTCCCTACCACCAGGTGATCAAGTGTGACCATCATGGCATTGTAAGAGACTGGCGCCGGGTTGCGCAGCTTGCTCTCGCGGAGTGCGATCGAAACCGCCGGTATAATCAGCGCGAAGCCCCACGTCGATCACCGTGAACAACTATCCCCACTTGAGCGGCGAAATCAAACGTCTGGCGATCGAGGCGGGATTCGACCTCGCCGGGGTGGCAAGCGTCCACGACACTGCAGAACACCGATTTTTTTCGCAGTGGATCGCTGACGGCTATGCCGGGGAGATGACTTATCTGGAAACTCGCAATTACGCAGGCCAGTTGAAGCGTGCCTCGCTGCGCAACGCCGCCCCATGGGCGCGGTCGGTGGTGGTCTGTGCTCTGAACTACAACACCGCACAGCCCTACTCCACCCACGCCGGAGCGACCACGCAGGGTTGGATCTCCCGATACGCCTGGACGCAACGTGACTACCATGATGTGTTGCTCGCCAAGCTGCGTCAACTCGAAGCCGGCTTCATCACACTTTGCGAGCGAACTGGGTTGGACGTTCCCCGCACGTGGTGCTACGTCGATACCGGCCCCGTGATTGAACGCGTATTTGCCCAGCAGGCCAACATCGGATGGATCGGCAAGAACACTTGTATCCTTAACGAAAAACTGGGATCGTGGCTGTTTCTGGGTGTCATCCTGACGTCGCTCGAACTGACGCCTGACCTTCCGCCTCCTGATCGCTGCGGCTCCTGCACCCGATGTTTGGATGCCTGCCCAACCAACGCCTTTCCCGCTCCCTACCAACTCGACGCCACAAAGTGTATTTCCTATCTCACCATCGAGAAAAGGGGAGCGATTTCCGAAAACCTTCGCTCTGGGATCGGACGGCAGGTGTTCGGCTGCGACATCTGCCAGGATGTTTGTCCCTGGAACCGCAAAGCGCCGTTGACGAAAACTCTGGAATTCGATGCTCGACCGAGCTTAGTGAATCCGGAATTGGATTGGCTGGCGCAGATGAGTCTCGACGATTTCCGTGAGGTGTTTCGCGGCACACCGGTCAGGCGCGCGAAGTATAAGGGGCTCCTACGCAACGTCGCCATAGCCATCGGAAACAGTGGCGAAGCGCGATTTCTTTCGATCCTCGAAAGTCTCACACAACATGACGAGCCCATAATTGTCGAAGCTGCCGAGTGGGCACTGCGACGAATTCAAGCAAGTCAAGGCTCTCGTCGGGAGGAGTGAACATTCGTTCATGCGCGATCCTCAAAGCTGCTCGGCAGGTGTAGGAATTACTCTCGCGCGCTATGGCCCCTTAACCTAAATTGCTGCAAACTCACTTTTTAAATTGTGGCACGTCGATTGCTTCACCAAGTCGATTGCTTCACCAAGAAGCGAAGAGCGAAATTGAATTCCCCTGGAAGCTGCGAGTCCCCGCTCGCGCCTCACGCGGAGGATGCCCAACCGCACCCCAGGCGGGGTTGAAGTTCTCCCCGGGGCATCGAGCCTTCCGGCCACCTCCGGTCCGGAAGGCGTTTTTGTAGCTGGACACGCGCCCAGTGAGACGATCGATCGCGCTCCAGCAGAGCGTGTGACAACCAGCTCAATTCTGGCTATAACAGTCACGATGACTGAAGCGCTCAGCCGCCGATTGAAACAGGCCCGGTTTCTCAATCCCCAGCAGGAGGCGGTGCTCAGCCTGTCAATCGCTGCCAACCGTCTCACGGCCATGATCGATGAGATTTGTGAGAAGCATGGACTAACCCGCTCGCAGTACAACGTCTTGCGAATCTTGCGGGGGGTACATCCCCAGGGGCATCCCCGGTGCCAAATCGCCCAGCGCTTGGTCGAACGCGCACCCGACGTCACCCGGCTCGTCGACCGCCTGAAGGCCAGAGGCCTGGTCCGGCGAAATCGCGGTGGCCAGGACCAGCGTCAGGCTATAGCCTATATCACTCCCAAGGGAGTGAAGCTGCTGCAGGCGATCCAGCCGGAACTCGAAAGCCGGACCACGGCACGCCTTTGCAAACTGAGCGAGAAGGATTGCCACGACTTGAGCCGCCTGTGCGCCCTCATCTTCGAGGACGAGGTGTCTGGTTCGAGCGAGCGCAGAGACTCCGAATAATCCGTCGGTCAACCCGTTGAATTCCTCCGCTCGCAGTCTTGCGTATCTTATGTGTTATAACACCTACTTATGTGCTGGAACGCATATGGTTAGCGCTCAACGATGTCACATTCATCGACGCCGACCGACAGGAATGGGCGGCGGGCAGGCTGCTCAACTTGCCACCGACAAGGCCCTTAAGCACGTTTCATCGATTGTTGAAAGCCGCGCTGCAAAACACGCGGCGTACGTTCTCGCGATCGACGCTGATCAAATGAACAAACCCTCCCTTGCGGGAGGGTTCAGTGGTTTTGTCGCTAACTTGGATGCTCGAGTGGCCCACTGACATGGCGCGGTGAGCCGCCGGAACTTCTGCGTGGCGGAGACGCCTATACGCGCGCGACGTTAGCGGCCTGGAGCCCTTTGGGGCCCTTGGTCAGTTCGAATTCGACGGTCTCGCCCTCACTCAAGCTCCGGTATCCACTCTCCTGGATGGCCGAAAAATGTACGAATACGTCCTCGCCCGTGGAGCGCTGAATGAAACCGTACCCCTTGGCTCCGTTGAACCACTTCACTGTGCCTTTCTCTTTCACAAACTTGCTCCTTTCGCATGAACTTGCTGGAATCACCCCTGCTTCGCGGAAGGTCTGCACGTGACCCTGAGGCACGCACGAAAGACGTCTCCACGTTGCCGGGAAACAAGGGTTGCCGCTCAGTTCGCAGCTTTTACGCAATGAGAAAAGGCACACCAAGCTGCCTGGACGCACCACTAGCTCTGCGTCCGTGCAGCTCCCTGGCCCGTGCAATGCGAAATATTCGACTGCTGGCAGAAACATCAACCCAAATCGGCATTTCGGCGAAGCCGAAAGCCTCCCCAATCGCCCTTCCGAAGGGGGAGTTACGAATAATTACAGGAACTCCCTGATTTGGCAAGTGTTTCTATCACAGCACTTTCGGGGGATTTCCCCGGGGCTGACGCTCCTCCTGAACGAGGCGGTCGGAACTGCCCCGAAGGCCACGGTTTTCCTCTGATACGATAAATGTAGAATGGGCAGCGAGCTCGCAGCTTCGACCGGTGGTGCACCGGGGCCACCAAAGCCTCCTTCAGAAGCCTTGGCAAGTTCGGTTAACCATATTGGAGACAATGAGTTACAGGCAACCCCTTTGCAAACCGGAACAGCCGCCAAGCGGCTTCTAGTACACGACGACAGTCGCCAGATGTTGCGCTACCCAGCCGCACCTGACTCGCTGCGGCGGCGCTTGCGCCTTTATGGTTGGCCCACGTTGCGCTACCTGACCCAGACCGAGGTGCATACCTATGCCTTTTCGGTCGCGGCGAATTCCATTTTGTCGCTTTGTCCGCTGATTGTACTGCTGCTTACAGTGGTTCGCCGCGTCTTTCATTCACAACAGATGTACAACGTAGTGCTGCAACTTCTGCGCGACTTTCTGCCCAGCAACCAGGACTTCGTGATCAGAAACCTGCAGTTTCTGGCTACCGTGCGCGGCCGCGGACAGTTGCTTTCTCTGGTGATGCTGTTCATTACGTCTACCGGGATATTTCTTCCCCTCGAGGTGGCGCTCAACAGCATCTGGGGATTCACCAAGAACCGCTCTTATGTGATGAATGCCCTCGTCGCAGTGGGGCTGGCCATAGCTTGCGGATCGCTGGCTCTACTCTCCATTTTCCTGACAGCGCAAAACCTGCGGATACTAGGACTTGCCATCGGGAATCAGAACTTCGTCTTTCGCGGTCTCGGGTTTGTGGTGATGAAGGCATTCGCGATCGTGACGACGATAGCGATCTACTTCCTCATTTACTGGCTGCTGCCCCATGGGAAGGTCCCTGTGAGGGCAGTCATGCCCGCGGCGATCATCACTGGACTCTTGTCGGAAGGCGCGAAATACATTTACATCCTCGCGCTCCCCTGGCTGAATTTTCGAGAGGTGTACGGACCTTTTTCGGTGTCGGTCACGCTGATCTTCTGGTCGTTCTGGAGCGGCATGCTCCTGCTGGGCGGCGCCTACCTTTCCGCCGCTGGACACAGCGACCGCATAGCTGCGCAGAAAGCCACCGCCTGCGAGGGCGCCTAGCGTTTCTGATCGACGCGGCCGTCGCTGGTTTGAGACGAATGCATCGGTCCCGCTATTTGACCGCTTTTGTCCACTCATCCACCCAGGCGTTGACTGTCTGATACCACAGGCGGCTGTTCTGTGGCTTTAAGACCCAATGTCCCTCGTCGGGGAAGTACAGCAGCTTCGACGGAATCTTGAGCCGCTGCAGGGTGGTGAATAACTGGAATCCTTCCGACACGTCCAGCCGGTAGTCCAATTGCCCGTGGACCACCAGCAAGGGCGTTTTGAAGTTGGTTGCGGACAGGTGCGGCGACCACTTCCGATACATCTCCCGATTCGTCCAAGGCGTGCCCTTAAACTCCCACTCATTGAACCACAACTCTTCGGTCGTGCCGTACGCCGACTCGGTGTTAAACATGCCGTCGTGCGAGACGAGGCACTTGAAGCGGTCGGTGTGCCCCTCGATCCAATTGATCATATATCCGCCATAACTGGCTCCCAGGGCGCAAACGCGGTCGCTGGCGACGAAAGGATAGTTCTTCTGCACGTAGTCGAGACCCATCATCAAGTCCTCAAAAGGAGCTCCACCCCAATTGCCGTTGATGGCGTCGATGAATTTCTGGCCGTAGCCGGTCGAGCCGTGAAAGTTGATCATAACGGCGAGGTAGCCATTTGCCGCGAACAACTCGGGGTTCCAGCGATACGACCAGTCATCGCCCCACGCCCCCTGGGGACCGCCGTGAATGAGAAATTTCACGGGATACTTCCTTTTCGCGTCGAAGCCCGGCGGCCTCACCAGGAACCCCTGCACCTTTGCCTTCGCTGCGCCAGTGAACCAGAACGACTCCATCGGCTCCATCGCGACCATCGACAAAAGTTCGTCATTGAGGTGCGTCAGAGGTTTCGATTTCGACAACAGGCAATCGGGGAGGGAGTAGGCTGCGGGCGGCACTGCGATCCTGCACATCGGATACTCCAGCGGCGCCGTGTAGACCTCGTTGGGTGCCGAGATCGACATGGTGTTGAAGACCAGCGTTTTGCCATCCGGCGTCGGCATTGGACTGTCGTTGAACCCATCGACCAGTTCCTGGGGCCAGGGGTTCGGCTGGTCGATCTTCAACGCATAAATCGGCGACAGTCCCTCGTTGCCCGAGGTCAGGTAGATCGTTTTGGAGTCAGGGGCCCAGGCGATCGCGTCCACCCATCGATCGAAATTCGGCGTTAGGTCGGTGATCTTGCCAGTTGCTCGTTCATACAGCATCAGGCGGAAGCGGTCGCTCTCGTAGCCGGCGCGAAGCTGCGAGCGATAGGCGATGTACTTGCCGTCTGGTGAATAAATCGGCGTGCCATCGCTGCCCGGGTTAGTCGTGACCCTCCTGGCAGCTCCGCCGCCCACGGGCACCACAAACACGTCTGTATTGGTGCTGGTGGCTTCGGATTCGTCGGTATTGCAGGTATAGGAGACCTCTTTCCCATCGGGCGAGAAGGCGTACTGGTCCTGCCCTCCCAGGCTGAACGGCGGCACGTCGTAATCGCCTGGCGTCAGATCGCGCGCCACGCCGCCTTCGATCAGAACGATAAACAGGTGGCTGCGCTTCCCGTCTCTGAACTCGTTCCAGTGCCGAAACATCAAACGTTCAAACGTCTTGGCCTTTACCTTCGACTTCGCTCGCTCTTCGTCCCGCTGCTTGTTGCAGGCATCGTCTTTGCAGTCAGGGAACACCCGGGAGACGAACACGACGCTTTTGCCATCCGGCGACCAGGTACCGCCTGAGGCTTCCGTGGAGATCTCCGTCACCTTCTTTGGATCCCCGGTGAGGACACCACTGGCGGGATCGAAGTCCTGCACCCAGATTTGGGAGCCGCCATCGCGGGACGACTCAAAAATCACCCGTGTGCCGTCGGGTGAGAAACGGATGCGGTCCTCGCCGGCACCGCTGGCCGGGGTGAGCCTTTTCGTATCGCCTCCGCCGACAGGGACTATCCACAGGTGCGGCTTCTTCGAGTTTTCTTCCAGATTGACGTCGACCGCGCTGAAGGCGACCCACTTCCCGTCAGGCGAAACCGCCGGTTCGCCGATTCGCTTGAGTTGCATCATGTCTTCAAAAGTGAAGGGATGTCTCAATTGCGCAAAGCCACAGAGCGGGAATGCCAGCAGCACTGCGAAAAAAATGCGAGGTAACATGACGCCTCCATGGCGCGAGCGAGAGCACTTGGAAGTACAACGCCGTGCGCCCAAAACCTTCCAGTCTAAATCAACCGCGCACCAGCCGAGCAACTGGCCTTTCATCCTGGTGTTATAGCGTTTGTGGCTTTTCAAGCTCCAGACTCGCCACCGGTTTCATCGGGGGGGCACATCGAATACAATGAACGCGGGGACGTACATGATGTATCGACAGAAAATTCTTCCGATCGTCGCCTTCGGCGCATTGGTCATCGCAATTGTAGTCTGCGACTCGATTGCATGGGCCCAGCGCGGTGAAGGCGAACTCGATTCCTCGCCGCCAAAGGGCATCACCGAACAGGAGATCATTCAGCGTTTCGCCGCTAAGGAAAAGGAATTCAAGACCGCGCGCGAGCAGTACGCTTATCGCCAGTCTCTGACCGTACAGACCCTCGACGGCGACACGGTTAATGGCGAGTTCAAGGAAGTCGAAGACGTGCTGTTCGACGATAGAGGGAACCGGGTCGAGCACGTGGTCTTTGCCCCCGGCTCAACTCTGGTCGGCATTACGATGACCAAGGAAGATTACGACGACATCCGGAACCGCATGCCATTCGTGCTCACCAGCGATGAAATCCCGGAATACCAGATCCTCTATGTTGGGAAGCAGCGGATCGATGAAATTGGCACGTACGTCTTCGATATTGCTCCCAAGCAAATCGAGAAGAACAAGCGCTATTTCCAGGGTCGCATCTGGGTGGATGACCAGGACTTCCAGATCGTAAAGACCTATGGCAAGAACGTGCCCGACCTGGGCACCAAGAAACGCGGCGGCCAGGAAAACCTGTTCCCCAACTTCACCACGTGGCGCGACCGGGTGGATGGAAGGTACTGGTTTCCGGTCTACACCAAGGTCGACGACATGCTGCACTTCTCGACCGGCGACATTCACATCCGTCAGGTGGTGAAGTACACGGACTACAAGCGCTTCGGAGCCAAGTCCAAGATCACCTACGAAGGCCAGGAGATCTCCAAGGAACAGCCGTCGGGCACTGCTAAGCCGGGAAGTCAGCAGCCCGCCCAGAGTCCATCACAGCCGAAGCAGTAAGCAATTCGCAGGGAAAGCCAAAAAGCAAAACCGGTTGATTGGGTCCCGCTCTTGCTCAATAGTAGAGATACTTCTGCCACTTCGAGTCGGAGCGCCCCATCAGCCGCATGATGTGGCGGCTGGTATGCAGGTTAAACGCTCGCGGTTCGCGGGTGAGACGCATGTTGGCCTCGTGCGGCAGCATGTTGCCCTTTCTGCGATTGCAGTTGTGACAGCAGGCCACCAAGTTCTCCCACGTTGACGCACCGCCGCGCGAGCGCGGCACTACATGGTCCAGCGTCAATTCACCTGCAGCCAGAATTTTTCCGCAATATTGGCAGGTATTGCGGTCACGCAACAGTATGTTCTTCCGCGACAGCGCCCGTGTCTGGTGCGGAATGCGCCGGTACTCCAGCAGCCGGATCACCGACGGAACGTTGATCGCGATGCGCGCGGCGTGCAAATGCTGCCCGTTGTGCTCTTCCATCATGGCCACGCCCTTCAGCACCAGAACGATGGCGCGCCGGGCAGCGCAGACATTGATGGGTTCATACGATGCATTCAGCACCAGCACGGGAGCGTGCATCGGCGAGCGGTGAATACGCTCCTCCGTGCTCGCCCGCGCGTGATGCATGCAGCCGGCCAATGATTTTCCATATCGGGACGCTGTGCTTTGAGCCGCCGTGGACATAACCCCCTAGACCGAAACAGCCATCTCCGCTGCTTCGTACCCCTCCTGTTTTCCACATTCGACAGTCTCCGGCAGAACCGCGCTTTTCACGGTGCGGGCCACCATTGCTGCCCAAACCCGCTCGGCCCCTGCTTTCTTCAGCACACGGGCACACTCGGAAACGGTCGTTCCCGTGGTCATCATGTCATCGACAACGATCACGGTCCTGCCCTTCACTCGCTCAGGGGTAATGACTCGAAATGCGTCGCGCAGGTTGGCCACACGCTCTTCGCGACTAAGCCCCACTTGGGAGTGCGTCGGGCGTTGCCGTTGCAGCAATCCGGCCGCAGTTTCGAACGACTGCGGCAGGCGATTTTCGGCGGCGCGAACAATCAGTTCCGCCTGATGGAAACCGCGTTCACCGCGCTTGCTGGCATGCAGCGGGACGGGCACGATGAGCGGCAACCAGTCTTTGTCTCCGCTCGCGACCTGCTTAATGGCTTGGGCCAACATGCCTCCCAGCACGGGCACAGCCGGTAGAACTTTGTCATATTTCAGGAGATGGATCAGGCCACGCAGAGCTCCTTCGGACTCTGCGAAGGACACGGCGCGCTCGAAATCCGGATCGAAGTCGCGCCAACCATGGCAGCGTCCGTCGCCCACCTGCAACTGCGCCGGCAGGAGGCGTTCGCCGCACTGCAGGCATTGCGGCGCTCGAATCGGTTGGCTGGAACTCCAACACTCCTGACAAACGGCGAGACGGGAGATATGTATGAAGGGGATACTACAGAGCCTGCAATCGGA
>Ga0306924_10003354_pt1 | contig 15391 bp, 9 predicted proteins | sample sta12Can44000111_FD_203756 | JGI IMG/M metagenome (GOLD analysis project Ga0306924, IMG submission 203756) | Lab enrichment of tropical soil microbial communities from Luquillo Experimental Forest, Puerto Rico - statanox.12C.anox.44.000.111 (v2)... | ecosystem: Environmental > Terrestrial > Soil... | reverse complement strand
AGGCGGCTGTGCCGATCTCTCTGCCTCCAAGCCCTTGCGCCGGAGCCAAATAGGCGTCAGGCCGACTACCACTGTCATCGGCGACTGAATGCGAGACGGCATGCGGATGCCGAAATGGAGCGGCGTGACGGCTCGCATATCGTGCAGGTAATCGGGCCTGCGGGCTCCTGCACGAAACTAGCTGCCGATTGTCGGCCTGATGTTCCGCCTTTTGGGGTTTGGCGCCATGCGGCTGACCGGGATGATAGCTTGTCGGCTTTTCCAGAGTCTTCGCCATCGCGCCGCCGGAAATCACCAAAAACGCGAGCGAGATGCCGATCGTTCGACGCATATGCATCCGGCATAGTCTCCTTCTTGCAGAGCGTCCCCATTGCGGGGAAGCACGATCGCGCGGCCACACCAATGGTATTGATGGGCTTGGGGAAAGCAGATCGGTGTCGTCCCGGATTGTTGCCGACGCATCCGGGCAGGACAGGGAGGAACAGGGCAAGCTAAACAGGGTAAAACAGCAATGTCAACACCAACTGATCTTGCCTCGACCAGCAGCCGTTTTTCGGACTGTGATCGGCTCAGTTAGGCGGGGAGAGGCGACTCCGAACGCGTTGCTCGCAGGTCAGCTCACTATTATTGTGGGGCTCCGGTTTTATTGTTAGAAATCTTCAATTTTAATGGTTCCAAAAACGAAAGGGCCGAGGGCTAAAATCGCGGTTTAAGGTTTTTGTTAACGAATTGTCGCGCACGGCCGTATCCCCGACCCGGTTATTTAAAACCAAAGTCACCCGGGTAGCCGGTGCGCTGCCTCGTTCGTCACCACAAGAATTGCGAAAGTGCGGGACAACATGGTTAAGGCGGGACCGCGCGAAGCGATAAATACACGAGCATGATCCTAGGTTCGGCCGCGTGATATATCAGTCGGCAACCTAGGAGGCCGGCATGGCTCTTGCCGTCGCGATCCAGATGGATCCGATCGACACGATCAACATCGACGCGGATTCGACCTTTGCGCTGGCTCTTGAGGCCCAGGCGCGCGGGCACGCGCTCTACCATTATCTGCCCGACACGCTGACCCTCCGCGACGGGCGGCTCCACGCCCGCGGCCGGCCTCTTGAGGTCACCCGGCGTCATGGCAATCACCATCGCTTTGGCGCCCATGAGGAGCTCGATCTCGCCGGGGTCGACGTGATCCTGATGCGCCAGGACCCGCCCTTCGACATGGCCTATATCACGGCAACGCACCTGCTCGAACTGTTGCCGGCAGACGGCCCCCTCGTCGTCAACGACCCGGCTGCGGTGCGCAACGCGCCTGAGAAGCTCTTCGTACTGCGCTTCAAAGAGCTGATGCCGCCGACACTACTGACCCGTGACCGCGACGAGATCCGCGCCTTCTGGAAGGAGCACGGCGACATCATCCTGAAGCCGTTGTTTGGCAATGGCGGTGCCGGGGTATTCCGGCTGCGGCCCGGTGACGAAAACCTGACTGCGTTGCTGGAGATGTACGAGCAGATCCAGCGCGAGCCGGTAATGGTCCAGCGCTATGTGCCGGAGGTCCGCCAGGGCGACAAGCGCATCATCCTCGTCGAGGGCGAGCCCGCAGGTGCGGTCATGCGGGTGCCTCCCGAGGGCGAGGCGCGCGCCAACCTGCATGTCGGAGCCCGCCCGGAGCGAACCGAGCTGCGCGCCCGTGACCGCGAGATCTGCGCCGCGATCGGACCGACCCTGCGCGCCCAAGGGCTCGTCTTTGTCGGCATCGATGTGATCGGCGACTGGTTGACCGAGATCAACGTCACCTCGCCGACCGGCATCCAGGAGATCGCGCGGATCGACGGTGTCGAGATCGCGCCGAAGATCTGGGACGCGATCGAAGCGCGCCTCGCCGATCGCACCGAGCGCCGCCCGGCGTGAAATCAAACCCCGAAGGAGTTTTACGATGACAGATGCGCGCAATGTTCTCGGCGAGCCGCTTACCGAGTGCTGCACCAAGCCGATGACCGGATTTTATCGCGACGGCAGCTGCAACACCGGACCCGAGGACGTCGGGATGCACACCGTGTGTACCCAGGTCGATGCGGCGTTTCTGGCGTTTTCAAAAGCGGCCGGCAACGACCTGTCGACGCCAGTTCCGGCATTCGGCTTTCCCGGTCTCAAGCCGGGCGATTGCTGGTGCCTGTGCGCCGAGCGCTGGAAAGAAGCGTTCGACGCCGGCAAGGCACCGAAGGTCAGGCTGATGGCGACCCACGAAGCGACCCTCGAGGTCGTTTCGCTCGAGCTGCTCAAACGCCACGCGATCGATCTCAGCTGAGGTCGGGGCGATGGCAGAAATCGGCCTCTTCGAGGCGATCTATTCCGCCCGGTCGTTGCGTCGACTGAAGCCTGATCCGGTGCCCGAGGAGCTGATCACCAAAATCCTCGATGCGGCGATCCGCGCGCCCTCGGGCGGCAACGCGCAAAATTGGGCCTTTATCGTCGTCCGCGATCCCGTGCAGCGCCGGAAGCTCGGCGCGATTTATCGCAAGGCCTCCGACATCGCGGAAGCGGTTTATGCCGCGCGCGGTCGCCCGCCTCACCTGACCGAGCGGCAGTTTGCCCGGCTGATGACCACCGGCGCCCACCTTTGGCAGCATCTGGGTGAGGCGCCGGTGCTGCTCCTCCCCTGTGGGCGCCGCCCTGCACTGCCGCCGCGCGAAGCACTGCCGTCCGAGATCGCCGCCCGTTGGGAAGACGAAGTCGCTTATGCCGAGCGCATTCGTGGCGCCAGCATTTATCCCGCCGTTCAGAACATCATCCTCGCCTGCCGGGCTCTCGGCCTCGGCACGACCATCACCACCAACCACATCCGCTGCGAGGACGAGGTCAAGGCGCTGCTCGGCATCCCCGAGGATGTCGCGACTTTTGCGCTGATGCCGATCGGCTGGCCGCTCGACCGATTCGGGCCTTTGACCCGCCGTCCGCTTTCCGAAATCGCTCACGCCGACCGCTGGGGAGCCGCCTGGCTCGGCTGATTTGCGCCCCTCCGGGCGATCAATTTAAAACCGAAAAGTTAGGCCCTGGCGGTTTTCGCTTTGTCATACCGTGTTTGTAGGATAGAACGTAACGAGAACGTTGAGCGGTCGGCGAAATGGATATAGGCGTCCTTACCGGTCTCGCGGTGTTGTTAATGGCGGCGGCCGCGCTTGCCGGAGTGGCGCTTGGGCGTCACCTTTGGCCGGCGACCCGCAAGGGCGACGCGGCGGCGCTGAGGGCCGGCGAAATCGAGGTCGCGCGGCTGACCGAGGAGTGCCGCGCGGTGCGCGGCCGAGCCGACCAGCTCGACGCCGACCACCGGGCGGCCTCATCGGAGGCGAAGGCGGCGGCGGCCGAGGTGGCGCGGCTGACCGAACGCGAGAATGCCCTCTCCGATAGGATCGCCGTTCAGGCTGCGCAGCTCGCCGACATCCAAAAGCAGCTGACCGCTGAGTTCGAGAATATTGCGAACCGGATTCTCAGAGCCAATGCTTGCGAGCTATCGGAGAGCTCGCACAAGGCGTTGGCGGCGGTTCTCGATCCATTGCGTGAGCGCATTCGGGATTTCCAGAGCAAGATCGAGAGCACCTACGCGACCGAGGCGCGTGAGGTGATGTCCCTCAAGGAGCAGATCAAGCTGATCGTCGAAACCAGCCAGGCGATCGGCAGCCAGGCAGATGGCCTCGCCAAGGCGTTGCGCGGTGACTCGCAACGCCTCGGCCGGTGGGGCGAACTCGCCCTCGAACGCATCCTCGAGGCGGCGGGCCTGATGGAGGGCCGGGAATACGTCTCGCAGGGGCGCGGGCTGGGGTTGAAGAGCGACGCCGGCGGAACCCAGAAGCCGGACATCATCGTCATGCTTCCCGAGCAGCGGACGATGATCATCGATTCGAAGGTCTCACTTGCGGGTTACGAGCGCTTGATCGCCGCCGGCGAAGACGCGGACCGTGTCTCCGCCGGAGACCGTTTCGTGCGCGACGTCAAAGCGCATATCGATGATCTGGCCGGCAAGCGCTACCAGGACAATGAGAAGCTCATGGCGCATGACTGCGCGCTGATGTTCGTGCCGATCGAGGGCGCGCTCGCCGCCGCCCTGGCGCGCGACCGCGAGCTGTTTACCTACGCCTGGGATCGCCGGGTGGTGCTGGTCGGTCCCTCGACCCTGTTGATGACACTGCGCACGGTCGCTTCGATCTGGCGCTACGAGCTGCAAGGGCAGAATGCGCAGGAAATCGCCCGCCTGGCCGGCGAGCTCTGCGACAAGGTGAGCTTCAGCCTGAATGATCTTAATAGCGTTGCCGAAAAGATCACCGCGGCATTGAATAGCCACAATGAGGCAGTGAAGCGGCTTTCCACCGGACGAGGCAATGTCCTGTCCATCGGAGCTCGCATGCGCGATTTGGGCGTCAAGGCAAAACGCCCAATGCCGGCAATGCCGGTCGAAGGCGGGTTAATCCCGACAACCACCGAGGAACTCGGCGAGGCAGACGCTTCTTGACGACCGAGCGAACATGAGCGGTCCGCGAAGCGCGGCCGATTGAAGCCGATCGAGGACGGCACCCTCCCCAGGCGCCGGGCGGCGCGTTGTGCCGCTAGCTGATCGAGAAACCCCTGGCCGGGCGGTTGGCCGAGCGCTACTGTCCGACCACAATTACCGCCGACCCGATAAAACGGGCGGCAACGGTGGGCGTCAGAAGCCCGCTCGATTGAACAGGAGGTACCTGGGAATGACGCGAGACCTGCGCGTGCTCGCAGCAGCGGGTTCGCTGTTGCTGGCATTGTCGGCCGCCGATTCGGCGTTCGCCCAAAAATCGGGCGGCATTCTGAGATTGGGTCATTTCGACAGCCCGGCGAGCATGTCGCCGCTCGAGGAATCGACCCAGGCGGTCAACCGGCCGATGTCGGGCGTGTTCAACAATCTGGTGATGTTCGACCAGCATGTGCCGCAAAACAGTTTGCGCTCCATCGTGCCGGACCTGGCGATGAGCTGGGCCTGGAACGAGGAAGGGACCGAGCTGACCTTGCCGTTGCGGCACGGCGTCAAATGGCATGACGGCAAGCCCTTCACAGCCGCCGACGTCAAATGCACCTTCGACCTGCTGATGGGAAATGCCAAAGAGAAGCTGCGCATCAATCCGCGCAAGTCGTGGTACGTCAACGTCGCCGAGGTGACCACCAACAGCGAATTCGAGGCCACCTTTCATCTGAAGCGGCCGCAACCTTCGTTTCTCGCCCTGCTGGCGACCGGCTGGTCGCCGATCTATCCCTGCCATGTCAGCCCGCGCGACATGCGTAGCCATCCGATCGGCACCGGCCCGTTCAAGCTCGTCGACTTCAAGCCGAACCAGTCGATCACGGTGACGCGCAACGTCGACTATTGGAAACCGGGCCTGCCCTATCTCGACGGCATCGAATACACGATCATCAAAGACGTTTCGACGCGGCTTCTGTCGTTCCTCTCCGGCAAGGATGACGTCTTCTTCGGGGTTACAATGCCGCAATTGAAGGACGTCAAGAACCAGGCGCCGCAGGTGATCTGCGAACTGGTCACGCCAAACGTCCCCCGCAATCTGCTCGTCAACCGCGACGTGCCGCCCTTCGACAACCTCGATCTGCGGCGTGCAATGTCGCTGAGCCTCGACCGTCAGGCGTTCATCGACATCCTGGCCGAAGGCCAGGGCGACATCGGCGGGATCATGCAGCCTGCGCCGAGCGGGCTTTGGGGAATGCCGCCCGACCTCCTGAAGACATTGCCGGGCTATGACCCCGACGTGCAGAAGAGGCGCGCCCAGGCGCGCACATTGATGGAGAAACTCGGCTATGGCCCGGACAACCGTCTGGCGGTGACCGTCTCCACGCGCAACCTGGCACCTTACCGCGACCCGGCGGTGATCCTGATCGACCAGTTGAAGCAGATCTATATCGACGGTGTGCTCGACCCCCTCGATACTACGCAATGGTATCCCAAACTCATGCGCAAGGATTACACGGTCGGCCTCAATGTCACCGAGACGGCGGTCGACGACCCGGATCCGGCCTTTTACGAGAACTATGTGTGCGGCGCGCAGCGCAACTACAGCGGCTATTGCAACGCCGAGGTCGACAAGATGGTCGACGCGCAGTCGGCGATGAGCGATGTCGAGAAGCGCAAGCGGATGGTTTGGGCGATCGAACAGAAGATAGCTGACGACGATGCGCGGCCGATCCTCTTCTACACTCGCGTCGCGAACTGCCGTTATTCCAAGGTCAAGGGCGTGACGACCCAGGTCAACAGCATCTATAACGGCCAGCGCTTCGAGGACCTCTGGCTCGACAACTAGGCGCTTCGCCTCTCCCGGCGAAGCGCCTCGTCAAGAGGGACAAACCGGGGGCCACAACAGGGTGTCCCGGTTTGTCAGGACCTTCATCTACGCGGCGTGGAGGAGTTCCAAGTACTCCTCGTAGACCGACATGTTCTTACCAAAGGAGACTGCCGCAGCCCGGGCGCCGCAGACCAGATGCATCCAACGCCAGGGCTCACGCGTCGTGTTAAATTCCTCGACGATCGACTGGTGATGCTTGAAGGCGTGCATCTCGGTGAAGTTATCGTGGCAGACGATCTCGGCGAGGCGCGCGACCAAAGCCTGCGGGTCGTACCCGGATTTCACATATTGCGTGGCGAGGTTCATCGTCTCCTCGACCTCCGGCACCGCCTGCATCAGCCCGAGATTGGTGACCGTGGACCAGTCGGTCGGCGGCTGGTGGTAGATGCTGTGGGCGATCGTGTCGAGGAGTTCGTCCTGCGTGCGCGCCGGCAGTTTGGCGACGGCGGCCATATCAGGCCGCGGCGCCGGCGCCATACGCGTCGCGGTCGAGCGGATCTCCGGACCCGACTGCCAGGTTAGCAACAGCAATACCTTGTTGCGAAGGCTGATACCGTCGAGCCGCAACAGGTAGCGCCGCAGATTGACGCTGGTGTGCAGGTGGACATCCATCGGATTTCCCCCGAGGGAGCGCATGAACAACCCGGCAGCCCCGATCGACAGCGCCTCACCACCGCCCTCGAGAGACAGCCCATTGGCCAGGGCCTTCGCCATCAGCTTCGGGATCTCGGCAAAGACGTCGACGCGCCCGATCGCCTCGCCGAGCTCACCGATCGCCGTCGTCTCGTCCTCGCCGGTCCGCTGACGGAGAATGCGCTTTAACAACTGATGTTCTTCGATTAACGCTTCGATCGCCGGTATCGGCGAGGGCATCGGATTATTCGGTGCGACCGGGCTGCGGGTCACGAAGCGCACCACCGGACGCATCACTACGGGCAGAAGCGCCTTGTCGAGAACGCCGGTCTCGAAGGCGCGCCACACGGTGCCGGGAAACATAAAATAGTGGTCGTCGTGAAAATTCTTCGGGATCGCCACGCTCATCAGCAGATCAAAGGCCTCGATCGGGGGCACGTTTTTCCAGATCCACTGGAAAAGATGGTCGGACTTGTTCCATTCGCCGCGCTGCACCGCCATCAAAAACGCTGACTTGGCCGACTCGAACCCGCCGGCATCTTCCTCGGCGAACTCCAGCAGCTGGTATGGTCCCATCGCTGGGTGGTTGATGTGCTTGTTGGTCAGCGCCACGTGCTGCAATACCGGAACAAAGCGCTGCTCGCCCTCGAGGCGTTCAACCGTCTTCGAGATCGCATAGAGGCCAGCCAACGGGTGCAGCGGACCGCCGTGATGACCGGGCGGCATTTCGGTCGAGCGGGTCACCGCGAGCGCCGAGGCGGTCAGCATAGTCTGCGTCGGCACCCCGGCACGCAGCTTTTCGAGCGCGCGATCTACAACCTCTGCCGGAGGCGTGTCCTCGATGAACTGGACCAGCGGCTCGATAGCTGCGGGATATTCGACTCGTCTCGGCATCGGCATCGTGGGTTCTCCTCAAGTGCGGTCTAGTTGCTTGGCTGGTTTCGCTCTCTCAATGGACGCAGCGCCCTTTTGTGGCTGAAACGCGATCGTGGACCATGGTGCGCACAGTATCAACGCAGAACAGAAAAATGAATCGGGTAAAAATGCATCGGAGCTATACGCTGGGAGCCTCCCTCTCCCAACTTTGGCGTGCCCTTTGTGGTGTCCTGGGTGTCGAGAAAAGCTCGATCAGCCGGTCGCGGATGCCGCGTCGTCAATCGAGAGCCGCACCGCGTCACCGCCGCGCCAGGTGTCGCGACGCAGATGCCCGGCGACATGGATCGTGACACCACGCGTCTCGGTGAGGAGTTGGCCGAGCGGTGTCCCGGCAGCTCGAAAGGCGATCGCCCGCAGCCGAGTTCCGTCGAGCGGATCGGTCAGCGTGCACCGCAAATGACCGTTCCCGACGAATTCGGTATGCGCGACCCGAACCCCGGGAAGCACGAAACGCGGCTCCGGGTTGCCCGTGCCGAACGGCGCCAACCGATCGATGTGGCCCATTAGCTCGGCCTGAGCGGCACCAAGGGACAGCGCCGCATCGACCCGCAACTCGGGCACCAGCCGCTCATGGTCGAGCCCATCACCCAACCGCTCGTCCAGAAACGCTTGCAACCGGTCGAGCTTTTCCGCTGCAACCGTAAATCCGGCCGCCATCGCGTGCCCGCCGCCATTGATCAGCAGACCTGCTTGCCGCGCGGCGACCACTGCCGGACCGAGCGGCAGGCCGGCGATCGAGCGGCCGGAGCCCCGACCGATCCCATTGCCGAGCGCCACAACGCAAGCCGGCCGCTCGTAGCGCTCCTTGAGGCGTGCGGCCACGATTCCGATGACCCCCGGATGCCAATTCTCCGCCGCTGCGAAGACAAGCACCGGCGATCGCCCTGACCCTTCGACCAACGAGATCGCCGCCTCCAGGGTGCGCGCCTCGATGTCGCGGCGCTCGCGATTGTAAGCGTCGAGACGCTGCGCGAGATCGGCGGCGAGCGCCGGGTCGTCAGTCGCGAGCAGACGCGCTCCGAGGTCGGCGTCCCCTACCCGCCCCCCAGCATTGACACGCGGACCGAGGACAAAGCCGAGATGGTAGGCATCGAGCGGTTCGCTGACTCCGGCGACCGCTGCGAGCGCGGCCAGACCAGAATTGGCGTTGCGTCGTGCGACCCTGATCCCTTGTGCGACAAAGGCGCGGTTCAACCCCGCGAGCGGGACGACGTCGCAAACGGTGCCGAGCGCCACCAGGTCGAGCCAGGCCATCAGGTCGGGCTCCGTACGGTCTCCGGCATACCAGCCCACCTGGCGCAGCGCACGATTGACCGCAACTATGAGCAGAAAGGCCACCCCCACCGCTGCCAAGCCGCCCTGCCGGCTCTCCTCGTCGAGCCGGTTGGGGTTGACGATGGCCGCCGCACGCGGCAGCAACGGCTCGGCCACGTGATGATCGACGACGATGACTTCGAGCCCGGCCGCGGCGGCTTCGGCAAGCGGCAAATGAGCATTCGTCCCGCAATCGACCGTGACGACAACGCGCGTCCCTTCCGCAAGCAAACCCAACAGCGCCGGCGTGTTCGGGCCGTAGCCTTCGCGCAGGCGGTCCGGCACGTAGATCCGCGTGCGGCCTCCGATGGCCGCAAAAAACCGCGCCAGCAACGCCGCGGATGTCGCTCCGTCGACGTCGTAGTCGCCGAAAACAGCGATCGTTTCGCCCTCGCGCACGGCGCAGGCGAGCCGCGTCGCTGCAACCTCCATGTCACGCAGGTGCGAAGGGTCGGGGAGCTGATCGCGCAGGCGCGGGTCGAGAAAACCCGGCGCATGGTCGTGGTCGACGCCGCGCTGAGCGAGCAACCGACCAACGATTTCGGGCAAACCCAAGCGCTCGGCAATTGCCTGCCCCTCCGCAATGTTTCCCGCCCGCAACCGCCAGCGACGGCCGCAAACCGACCGCTCTACCGCGAAAACGTTGCCGGCGCCCCCCGCGCCGTCCATGGTCTAAGGGCTCATCGCGCGAACGGAGCAAAGCTCTGTTTGCGCGTAAAGTCGTGGCGCGCTTCGACATAGCGCACGGTGCCGGTCTTGGACCGCATTACCACCGAATGTGTTGACGCGCCGCCCCCAAAGCGCCGCACGCCGCGCAGCATCGTGCCGTTGGTGACCCCGGTGGCGGCGAACATCACATCGCCCGAGGCGAGATCCAAGAGCTTGTATTTGCGATCGAGGTCGGTGACCCCGAGACGGTGCGCGCGGCCGCGCTCGTCGTCGTTGCGGAACAACAGCCGCCCTTGCATCTGACCGCCTATGCAGCGCAGCGCCGCCGCCGCCAGCACGCCTTCGGGGGCACCACCCGACCCGACATACATGTCGATCCCGGTTTCCGGATCCGAGGTCGCGATCACTCCGCTGACGTCGCCATCCCCGATAAGCGCGATCCGTGCGCCGGCCGCCCGCACCTTGGCGATCAGCTCGGCGTGGCGCGGCCGGTCGAGGATGCAGACCACGAGATCCGAGACTTCGGCTTTCTTGGCCCTGGCAAGGTTCTTGAGATTGACCGCCGGCTCTTCGTCGAGATCGACCAAATCGTCGGGCAGCCCGCCACCGACTGCGATCTTGTCCATATAGACGTCCGGAGCGTTGAGAAAGCCGCCGGCATCGGCCATCGCGATGACCGCGAGCGCGTTGGCGCTGCCTTTTGCAGTGATCGTCGTCCCTTCGAGCGGATCGAGCGCGATGTCGATCGGCGGGCCGTTTCCGGTGCCGACCTTCTCGCCGATATAGAGCATCGGCGCTTCATCGCGCTCGCCTTCGCCGATGACGACGGTGCCGGCGATCGACAGGCTGTTCAATGCCTCTCTCATCGCGTCGACCGCTGCCTGGTCGGCTGCCTTTTCATCACCGCGGCCCATCCAGCGCGACGCCGAGAGGGCGGCGGCTTCGGTGACTCGGACGGCTTCCAGTGCCAGATTGCGATCCATTTTCGAGGTCTCGGGCACGGCTTTCCTCCTGTTTCGCTGTGGCGGTTCTTTTCAGAAATCTTCGATGCGAATCATGTGCGGCGGGTCGAGGACCGTATCGAGCGCTTCGATTTTCTTAAGCGCCCGGCGCATCGCCGCCTCGACCGTGACATGGGTCGTCAGCACCACCGGCACAGCCTCACCAGGGGCGCGCCCGCGCTGGATCATCGATTCCATAGACACCTGCTCGTCGCGCAGGGCGGCGGCGACATCGGCAATTACGCCCGGCTGGTCGACCACCATCAATCGTATGTAATAGGCACCCTGATGCCGCTCGATCGGCGCTCCGGGGAGCGGGCGCAGATTGGCGGTCGGGACGCCTAGCGGAGCGACGTAGCGTCCCGCGGCGATATCAACGAGATCCGCCGCGACGGCCGAGGCGGTCGGCTGGGCGCCGGCACCGCGCCCTTCCAATACCACCCGGCCGACGAAGTCGCCCTCGACGACGACCGCGTTGTACACGCCCTCGACCGCCGCGATCGGCGTCGAACGTGGCACCATGCAGGGGTGGACGCGTTGCTCGAGCCCCGCCTCGGTCAGCCGCGCAATGCCCAGGAGCTTGATGCGATAGCCGAGTTCCTCGGCAAAGTCGATGTCAAGCCGCGATACGTGACGGATTCCCTCGGCATAGACCCCATCGAGGTCGACCGGGCGAGCGAATCCGACGCTCGCGAGGATGGCGAGCTTGTGCGCCGCATCGATGCCGTCGATATCAAAGCTCGGATCGGCTTCGGCATAGCCGAGCTTTTGCGCCTCGGCGAGTACTTCGGCGAACTCATGCGCGGTTTCGCGCATGGTCGTCAGAATGTAGTTCGAGGTCCCGTTGAGAATGCCGTAAAGACGCGTGAGCCGGTTTCCGGCGAGACCCTCGCGCAGCGCCTTGATCACCGGTATCCCCCCGGCGACCGAGGCCTCGAAGGAAAGCGTGACACCTTTTTCCTCGGCCCGCGCCGCGAGGCTGGTTCCGTGATGCGCCATCAGCGCTTTGTTGGCGCTGACGACGTGCTTGCCGTGGTCGAGGCCGGTGTCGATCACCCGCCGGGCGATGCCGTCGGCGCCGCCGATCAGTTCGACGACGACGTCGACCTCGGGATCAGCTGCCATCGCCGCGGCATCCTCGTACCAGCGCACCGCAGAAAGATCGACCCCGCGATCGCGGCGCCGATCACGGGCGGAAACCGCGGCGACGACTATCCTGCGGCCAGCCCGCTGGGCCAAGAGATCCGCCTGCCGGTCGAGCAGCTGCACGGCACCGGCACCGACCGTCCCGAGGCCCGCGACGGCGATCTTCAACGGCGGTTTCACAATGTCGAGGGTAATCTGCGCATGGAGTTGTTTCGAGAGCGTTCGTGCAGTCTAGCCGGAGAGCCCAAACAAGCGGTTTACGTCAGCCTAGCTGATACGGGGCCGCAACGCGAATCGGCTCAGTGTTCGAGCAGTACGTCGGCGCGGTTTTCGACCGGATCAGCCCCTGACGGGGCGGCCTCGACCGAAATCTTGTCCGATGGGATCCCACCCTCGGTCAAAGCGGCAGCGACGGCTTGGGCGCGGTCTAGCGCGGCGCGGAAGCTATTGAGCTGCTCGGCCGCCCCGCTGCCGGCGGCAGCATAGCCGACGACGCGCACCTTCCCCGGGTTTTGCTGATAAAGCGGCACGACCTTCGCGAGGGTCTGGCGATCCTGGTCGGTCAGGGCCGTCGAATCGGCTGCGAACTTGACCTCGGCGGCCGGCGTGCCGGCTATCACGGGCGGCGGCTTCGGGCCGCTCTTCCCGGAGTTGGTGAGCGGTGCCAATACAGGTGGTGGCGGTGGCGGCTGGTAGGCGGTCGAACCGATCGCCTCCGGCATCGGAGCCGGCGCGGGGGGCGATGCAAGATGCGGCGCGGCGGGCGGGGCGTTTGCTGCGCTCGGCGCCGGGGTCGGGTATGGCGGCGGTGGGGAGGACTGGACTTGCTCGGGATTTGGCACGGAGCGAACTTCTGGCACTGCGAGGCTCGTCTCCATCGGTGGAGGTTCGGGCGGCTCGCCGGATTTGCGCAACCCTTGCCCGGGCGCGGCGCTCGCCTTGCCGGAGGCGGCACCGGAATCCGGCGCGGACGGGGATGCATCCGGCGCCGGTGCCGCGGGCACGGCGGCTACTGCTGGTTTGGCCTGCGCGTCATAGGTTGCCTCAGGCACCGGCGGCGGAGGGGGCGGCGGCGGTGCCGTCACGGCCGGAAAGCCCGCACGCAATTTCTCATCGCTATACTTCGCGTTTGTGCGGTCGGCGATCAGGCTCTGCGTCAGCTTCTCCCGTTCGGCCGCGGTCAATGCCCGGTTGGGCGGCGGCGGCACCGTAGCGAGGTTCGGATAGTCAGACGCCTCTCCGGCGGCGAGATGCTGAGTATTGGGCGTCGTTTCCGGGTCGGGGTCGTTCTTGCTTGCGCCCGTCCAATCACGCCAGGTCTCGACCGGATTGCACGCGCCCAGCCCTAGAACCACAGCCACAATGGCGAGCCGACGCACCGCGCACCGAGAGAAATGGGGTGTGCCCATCATCATGACCGCATTCCCGACGAAGCAGCAGTGCCGCGAAGGCGCGCACCTTCCAGACGCCACACATTCTCGGCCACTGATGTATTAGATCCGCCCCGACGCGTCACTACATTTGATGACGTGGAAAATCGACCGCACGAAGCGAAAACGGCCATGACGGAGAAGAACCGTGACAAACCCGAAGGGGGAGCCGCGCCGCATAGACAAGATCAGCCGGAGCTCTCCGAGCTTTCACAGCAGATAACCGACATCGCCGAAAAAAGCCGACATATCGTTGCGGAATTCCTCAAGCGGCAATCCGCCGATAAGGGCGTCGGAATGGCGGACCCGCTGAGCATCGGCGCCGCCTTTTTCGAGATGACGGCGCGGATGATGTCGGACCCTGCGCGGATGGTCCAGGCGCAGTTGTCGTTGTGGAACGACTACATGACCCTATGGCAGCGCACTGCACAGCGGTTCCTCGGCGGCAGCGCGGAGCCGATGATCGAACCGCCTGCCGGCGACCGGCGTTTCCGCGATAAGGCATGGACCGACAATACGCTCTTTGACTTCATCAAGCAGAGCTATTTGCTAACGGCGCGCTGGCTGCAAGGAACAGTCAAGCAGGTCGACGGCATCGACGAACGCACCGCGCGCAAAGTCGATTTCTATACGCGCCAGTTTGTCGATGCGATCGCACCGTCAAACTTCCTGCTGACCAACCCCGAAGTGCTGCGGGCGACAATCGAAAGTCGCGGCGACAACCTTATCAATGGGCTGAGGAACCTCCTCGACGACCTCGAGCGCGGCAAAGGACAGCTGGCGATCAAGATGACCGACATGGCGGCGTTCCGCATCGGCGAAAACATCGCGGTGACGCCGGGCAAGGTCGTCTACCAGAACGATCTCTTACAGCTGATCCAATACGAACCGACGACCGCGACGGTCAAGCGCCGGCCGCTGCTGATCATCCCGCCTTGGATCAACAAGTTTTACATCCTCGATTTGCAGCCGGCCAATTCCTTCATCCGCTGGGCGGTCGCAGCGGGCCACACAGTGTTTGTGATTTCCTGGGTCAACCCAGACGAGCGGCTCGCCGCCAAGACGTTCGCCGACTACATGCGCGAAGGCCCGCTCGCGGCACTCGACGCGATTGAACGGGCGACCGGCGAGCGCGAGGCCAATGCGATCGGCTACTGCCTCGGCGGCACTTTGCTCGCCAGCACCCTCGCCTATATGGCCGTCAAGCGCGATACCCGGATCAAAAGCGCCACCTATTTCGTGGCAATGGTCGATTTTGCTGAGGCCGGCGAGCTGTCCGTCTTTATCGACGAGGAGCAGCTCACGGCACTCGAAGAGCGGATGAACACAAGGGGATATCTCGAAGGCCGGGCCATGGCGACGACCTTCAACATGCTGCGGGCCAATGATCTGATCTGGTCTTTTGTCGTCAGCAACTATCTGTTGGGCAAATCGCCTTTCCCGTTCGATCTGCTCTATTGGAACGCTGATTCGACGCGCATGCCGGCGGCGATGCACAGCTTTTATCTGCGCAACATGTACCAGAAGAACCTTCTGGTTAAACCGGGCGGCATCACCCTCGACGGAGTGCCGATCGATCTGAGAAAGATCAAGACGCCGTCCTTCCTGTTGTCGACCCGGGAGGACCACATCGCGCCCTGGCGGTCGACCTACGCTGCCACCCAGCTCTATAGGGGCCCGGTCGGGTTCGTGCTGTCGGCTTCGGGCCATATCGCCGGCGTCGTCAACCCTCCGGGCAGCAAATACGGGCACTGGCAGAACGACAACAACCCGCCGACATCGGAGGAATGGCTCACCACCGCGACCGCGGTGCACGATTCGTGGTGGCCGGTATGGGAGAGTTGGGTCTCGCGATATTCAGGCGGCGAGGTGCCGGCGCGCCACCCCGGCGATGGCAAGC
>Ga0306924_10003353_pt1 | contig 15395 bp, 17 predicted proteins | sample sta12Can44000111_FD_203756 | JGI IMG/M metagenome (GOLD analysis project Ga0306924, IMG submission 203756) | Lab enrichment of tropical soil microbial communities from Luquillo Experimental Forest, Puerto Rico - statanox.12C.anox.44.000.111 (v2)... | ecosystem: Environmental > Terrestrial >... | reverse complement strand
CACGGCTGCTCCCGAATCTCCAGCGGCTCGGTCTCATACAAGGAAGACTCTTGCGTCACGCGCACCCCGCGCCGCCCGAGCGCCGCAATCGCCCGCACAATATTCTCCGCGCGATTCCCCATATTCGACCCCAGCGATAAGTAAATCGTCGTCATCTAAGCCGCATCTCTCCAATTTAATTTACCGAGTCATCATACCCGCACATTTCCGCTTCGAAGCATTTGCTCCGCCCACGTAGCTTCGTCGCGTATAATCTTCTAGACGTTCGTACCCCTTCCTGAGGTGATTCATGCGCTGGACTCCTGGCGGCGTAAGCGGCGACATCGAAGATCGTCGCGATAGCAGTGGCGGCGGAGGTTTCGGATTCGGCGGCGGAGGCGTTCCATTCGGCATCGGCGGCCTTTTGGTCCTGCTCGTTCTCAGCTTCATCTTCAAGCGCGATTTGATCTCACCCTTTCTCAATTCCGGCTCGCCCGGTGGCGCCGCCACCATTAGCCGCCCCGAAGATCCCGCGCGCAAAGCGGCCGAATCGCGCGAAGTCCAGTTCGTGTCCTTCGTCCTCGACGATGCCCAAGCCGATTGGGACAAGCTGATCCCCAACTACCGCCACGCCAAGCTCGTCCTCTTCCGCGATCAAACCAACTCGCCCTGCGGCCAGGCCGGCACCGCCACCGGTCCCTTCTACTGCCCCGGCGACGAAAAGGTCTACCTCGACCTCGGCTTCTTCGACGAACTCCGCAGCCGCTTCGGCGCCTCCGGCGAATTCGCGCAGGCCTACGTCATCGCCCACGAAATCGGCCACCACGTGCAAAAAATCCTCGGCATCGAACGCACCGTCCGCGCCGAACAGCAACGCAATCCGGGCGCCGCCAATCAACTCTCCGTGCTCCTCGAACTGCAAGCCGATTGCCTCGCCGGCGTCTGGGGCAACTCCACCGAGCAGCGCAACCTGATCGACCAGAGCGACGTCACCTCCGCGCTGAATGCCGCAGCCGCCGTCGGCGACGACCGTCTCCAAAAACAGGCCACCGGCCGCGTGATGCCCGACAAATTCACCCACGGTACCTCCGCCCAGCGCGCGCAATGGTTCAAGACGGGCCTCACCTCCGGCAGCATCAAGTCCTGCAACACATTTTCATCCGGCCCGTAAGAGACGAAAACTCGAAAGCGCCGTCTAATTCCAGCAGTCTTGTTCCACCGCCCGGGTGAATCGTCCACTATGAATGGTTCCGGCCCTCGATGAACGCACTGATTCGCGACATTCGCTACGCGCTTCGAGCCCTCGCCAAAAATCCCGGCTTCGCCATCGCCGCAATCCTCTCTCTCTCCATCGGCATCGGCGCGAATACTTCCATCTTTAGCATCACCAGCGCTCTTCTCCTCCGCCCGCTTCCCTATAAAGACCCCGGCCGCCTCGTCATCCTTTGGAACACCTCGCCCGGCCTCGGCATCACCCAGGATTGGTTTTCCACCGCGCAATATTTCGACATCAAGAACAACCACTCCGGCTTCGAAGATGCCGCCATCGCCTACGGCACCAACGACAACCTCACCGGCAATGGCGATCCCGAACGCATCGGCACCATCCGCGTCTCTTCGAATCTTCTCCCGATGCTCGGCTATCGCGCCGCAATGGGCCGCCTGTTTCTCCGCGACGAAGACCTCGCCGGCCATAATCCCACCGCGATTCTCAGCTACGGCACCTGGACTCGCCGCTTTGGCTCCGACCCGCAAATCCTCGGCAAAAAAATCGCCATCAACGGCACGCCGCGCGAAGTGGTCGGCATCCTCCCGAAATCCTTCTCCCTGCCGCGCGAAGTGATGCCCACCCTCTATGGCGCTGAAAATCAGGCCGAAATTCTCCTGCCTTTTCCCATGAAGCCGGATGCCGCGCAGAATCGCGACCACGAAGACTACAACATCATCGGCAAGCTCAGGCCCGGCGTCAGCGCCGCCCAAGCCCAAGCCGAAATGAACACGCTCACCGCCCGACTCCGCCAGGATCATCCCAAGGAATATCCGCCCAACGGCGGCCTCACCTTCGCAATCGTCCCGCTCCAGGACCAAGTCGTTGGCGACGCCCGCCGCACCTTGATCATTTTGCTCGGCGCCGTCGCTTTCGTCCTCTTGATCGCCTGCGCCAATGTCGCCAATCTCCTGCTCTCCCGCGCCGTCGCTCGCCGCAAAGAAATCGCCGTGCGCACGGCCTTGGGCGCCAGCGCCCGCCGCATCATTCGCCAGTTGCTCACGGAAAGCATCCTGCTCGCGCTTTGCGGAGGCGCGCTCGGAATCGTCTTCGCGATTCTCAGTGTCCACTGGATTCACGTGCTCGGTCCGAAAAGCGTTCCGCGTCTCACCGACATCGGCGTCGACCGCACAGCCCTGCTCTTCACCTTGTCGCTTTCCGTTGTATCCGGAATTCTTTTCGGCCTCGCTCCGGCCCTGCGCATCGCGCGCCTCGATATGCACGCCGCCTTGAGTGACGGCACGCGCGGCTCCGCCGGCACAGGCGCCGTCTGGGGACGTGGCAATAATCTTCGGCGCCTCTTCGTCGTATCCGAACTCGCGCTCTCGGTCGTCCTGCTCATCGGCGCTGGTCTGCTAATTCGCAGTTTCGCCAGCCTCGAAAACGTCGCGCCCGGATTCAATCCCCGCGGCGTCCTCACGCTTGAGCTCACCACCAGCGGCCTGCGTTACAAGGACCGCGCCACCGTCCTCGCCACCTACCGCCAGCTGAATGTACGCCTCGAGCGCATTCCCGGAGTCTCCGCCGCCGGCGCAGTCTCCTCGCTTCCGCTCAGCGAAATGTTTGCCTGGGGTCCCATCACCATCGAAGGACGCACGCCGCCTCCCGGCGAAAATTTCATCAACGCCGATGAGCGCATCGTCAGCGGCCACTATTTCGACGCCATGCAGATTCCGCTGCGCCAGGGGCACTTCTTCAACGACCTCGACACGCCGGATACTCAAAAAGTAGCCATCATCGACGAATATTTTGCCCAGCAGTATTGGCCGCGCGAAGATCCTCTTGGTAAACGTATTCGTTCCGGCGGTCTCGATTCCAAAGAGCCCTGGATCACCATCGTCGGCGTCGTGGGCCGGGTGAAACAGGACGCGCTCGATTCAGATCCGCGCATCGCTTTCTATTTTCCGCATTCGCAGTACACCACGCAGGCCATGAACGTCGTCTTGCGCAGCAATGTCGCGCCCGCTGCGCTCACCTCCGCCATAAAAAAAGAAATTCACGAGCTGGACCCTGATCTCCCGCTCTACAACGTGCGCACCATGGACGACCGCGTCCAGGAATCCCTGGCGCGCCGCCGTTTCTCCATGGTGATGTTGGCGCTTTTTGCCGCTCTCGCCCTTGCTCTCGCCACAATCGGCATCTACGGTGTGATGGCTTACATGGTGAATCAGGGGACGCGCGAAATCGGAATCCGCCTCGCGCTAGGCGCCACGCAGAAAAATATTCTCCATCTCATCGTGCGCCAGGGAATGATTCTCGCCCTGACGGGCGTGGCAATAGGTCTTGCCGGCGCTTTCGCGCTCACTCGCCTGATGCGCAGCCTGCTTTTTGGCGTGCGTTCAACTGACCCGCCCACCTTCGTGGGAATCGCCGCCCTGCTCAGCCTGATTGCGCTGCTCGCCAGCTACATCCCGGCCCGCCGCGCCGCCCGAATCGACCCGATGGTTTCCCTGCGCTGCGAATAACCGGCGAGTCGATCGTCCGCCGGCCTCTCGCTGCAGGATTAGAATCCCGCTTTCGCCTGATCACCGTGGGACCAGAATACGTATTCGCGTCCATCACATGGCACCAGTGGCACCACACCGCTTCCAGATCGAGCAGCACAAAGCGCTTCTCGCGCTTCGCATCCGCGAACGCATCCGACCACGGCCGCCATTTTAGTTGCTGGGAATGAACTGCGTCGTGCTGCGAGGATTCGCGCTTCATCTGCGATCCTCCCGTTTGACCGAACACGGAATGCGCGGCAAACGCTAGGAATAAACAGGTTCTAAGAATGGTTTTCATAGCCTCTGCCACTGGTACGCAAATCCGCCCCAATCGGATTCATGCGCAGTGCGCCTGCTCACTCGTTGACAGTCGGCCCTGCACCAACGTAGCCTCAAGACAATCGACAAATATATGAAAAAAGACTCGCACAAATCGATTCGCAGCCGCTCCAAACGGACCTTCGCTGGATTGCCGCTCATTGACGTCGCCCTCGGGCCACATCGCGGCGAGCCCCACGGCAAAGCGCGCGGCATCATCGCCATTGGTGACGAAGCACGGGGATGGCTTGCGCTAGGCGGCTCCGCTCGCGGATACATCGCCCTCGGCGGTAACGCTCGCGGCATCCTCGCTCTCGGCGGCAAAGCAATGGGAGTTGTCGCATTAGGCGGAATCTCGCTGGGTTTGATCTCAATGGGCGGCCTGGCGCTGGGCGCAATCGCCATGGGCGGCCTCGCTGCAGGCGGAATTGCCGTCGGAGGCCTCTCAGCCGGCGCCTTGTCCGTCGATGGCCGCGAACGCAGGAAGAACTCTTAATCCCTCGCCGCGAAAGCGGCCTGTTTGGAGTGCGGCGGCTCGTCGCCGCTTTCATAGCCCTGGCTTGCCGGGACGGTTTAGATTCAGTTACAGCATCGCCGCAACCCCCTGCGTCACACCACATTCACCAAAGCGAAGCTGAATCGGTCGATGAAGTCGCAAGATATTTCAGCCTGCCTCTTGCGGCGAAGTTACCGCCTCGGCTCGCGGCGCGTCTATCTAAATGAGCAGGAGGGTGGAATTAGTTGGAAGCAGGACGTACTTGGCGAGAAGGTAGGGCGGCCCGCCAGGGTCGAGACCGTAGTTCTAATCTACGTTTCCGCGATTAAAACGCCGCGCAAGTGGCTGTAAATAAATAACTTGCCAACTTATAATCGAACAGTTAAACGGGGGGTAGCTGATCTCGTTCCCCGGCTCAAACGGAAAAATTTGGCGGGCTAACTGAAAAGAGCAGGCTGGCGCCGCGGCTCATCGAAGCCGAAATGCTTGTACGCCAGCGCCGTTGCCACGCGGCCGCGCGGCGTACGGTCAAGCAGCCCCAGCTGCATCAGGTAGGGCTCGTAGATTTCTTCGATGGCGTCTTCTTCCTCGCTGAGCGAGGCGGCGATTGTATTCAGGCCCACCGGGCCGCCTGAATATTTTTGAATGATGGTGAGCATCAAATTGCGATCGACTTCGTCGAGGCCGTGCTCGTCGACGCCGAGCATGGCGAGCGCATCGCGCGCCACGCCCAGGGTGATGTGGCCCTTGGCGCGCACTTCGGCAAAATCGCGGACGCGGCGGAGCAGGCGGTTTGCGACGCGCGGGGTGCCGCGGCTGCGGCGCGCGATCTCCCCCGCGCCTTCGCGGTCCATGGTGATGCCGAGAATTTTTGCGGAGCGCTCTACGATGCGCTGCAAATCCTCCGGCGAATAAAATTCCAGGCGATGGACAATGCCGAAGCGCGAGCGCAGCGGCGCCATAATCAAGCCCGCGCGCGTGGTGGCCCCGATCAACGTGAAGCGGTTCAGCTGGTAGGGATGAACGCGCGCCCCGGGGCCCTGGCCGATGATCAGGTCAATGCGGAAATCCTCCATCGCGGGATAAAGGATTTCTTCGAGCGCCGGCTGCAGCCGGTGAATTTCGTCGAGAAAGAAAAAATCGCGCGCGTCAAGCGATGTGAGGACGGCGGTGAGGTCGCCTTTTTTTTCCAGCAGCGGGCCCGAGCTGATTTTGATGGCGGAGCCCATTTCGTTGGCGAGGATTTGCGCGAGAGTGGTCTTGCCGAGCCCCGGCGGGCCGTAGAGCAGGACGTGATCGAGCGCCTCGCCCCGGTTGCGAGCGGCGTCGACGGCGATTTTCAGATTTTCTTTTACGCGCGACTGGCCAATGAAGTCTTCGATTTTCTGCGGGCGCACCGTTGCGTCAAGTCGCACGTCTTCGTCGAAGGCCCTGCCGGAAATGATCCGGTTGCGGTCGCCGGTCATTCGTCGCGGCCTGCGCGGGCGGATTTTTGCATCGCGGAGCTGCCGAGAATCTGCAGCGAGGAACGAAGCAGTTTCTCGAAGTCGTTGCCGGCGGCCGCGCGAGATTTTTCAACGGCGCGCTCGACCGACTTCGCATCGTAACCAAGATTCATCAGCGCGGAGGCCACGTCGTCCTCGAGTTGAGAGCGCGTGCTGGGCTTGCCAGCTTCCGGAACATCAATCACGACGAGCCTGTCACGCAACTCGACGACGATTCGCTCGGCCGTCTTGCGGCCGACGCCGGGAATTTTCACGAGCTGCGCGAGATCGCTCTTGCGGATTGCGGGCACCAGCTCTTCGATGCTCATCCCGGACAGAATCTTTAACGCCAGCGAAGGACCCACGCCGGAAGCGGAAATCAGCAGCTCAAAACACTGTTTTTCGCGTGCCGTAGCAAATCCGTAGAGCGTGATCTGGTCCTCGCGCACGTGCGTGTGTATCAAGAGGTTCGTTTCGGCGTGCAGGGCGGCGAGGCTCGCGAACGTGGAGAGCGGGATCTGAACTTGATAGCCCACGCCATTCACGTCCAGGAGAATCTGATTGGGGCGTTTGTCAATGAGCTTGCCGCGAAGCGAACCGATCATGTCGAGCGATTATTCCTGAGCGTCGCCGGGGTGTCAAATGCGGGCGCCGCAGGCCCACAAAATGCGCGTGCACCAAAAAGGTGCACTCACACTACAAGTAGAAAATCCGAATCGATGAATTTGTTAATTTGTGATTGCGGTGGAACTAATCGCCGGGGCGCAGCGTATTCAAGAAGAGCGCTGCGAAAACAGCATGCCGCTGCGTTCGGCATTCTCCGAAAATTCGGAGAATGTTGCGTTTTTACTCATTTTTGTCGCAGGTCGAGCAAGCTGTTCGCTTTCGCACGCACGGTGTCCGTATGCGGAGCGATTTCGTTATAACGATTGCTGCAAGGCTTTTTTTATGAATCTTTTGAAATGGCGCTCCCAGTGCAGAAGCCATCGCGTCTAAGAGTTTGCAAGGGGCGAGTGAGAACAAGGAGAAACAAAATGGAACATCGTCGAACGAATTTTGTGGTGACAATACTGGCGGCGCTGGCTCTGGTGATTCCAATCGCAGCTCGCGCCGACGATTCAAAGACAGTCAAGCCGGTTTCCCGCGTCGCTGTCGATCTGCATAGCGCAGCTACTCTGGCCGGAAAAGATCTCAAGCCCGGGACGTATCAGGTCTCTGCCGACGGGTCGAAGATGACGGTCTCTCGCGACGGAAAAGTGGTGGCGGAAGCTCCGATCGAGTGGAAAGACGGGCAGAGCAAAGCCTCCTACACATCCGTTGTGACTGACGGTAACCAGATCACCGAGGTGCATTTTGACGGCAAGGCGAAATACATTTCGGTTACGGGGGGCACCGTAGCAGGGAAGTAATGAACTGGAGCAGGCTGGATTTTCGTGGTGGTCGTGGAATGGGCAGCGTTCGATGCAGCGAGCGCTGCCTTTTTTTCGGTGGACGAGATGAAGCGACGCACGTGAATCCGGTTTGCTGAACGTTGGAGGGGCAAACGATGGGCTGCGGCGGGAGGGAGACCTGCGCTGAGGTATACGCCACGGCGAATGGATTGGGCGGTGGTGTGGGCTGCGCGGGCGGGTCTGAGACCGCCCCTATTGTTACTTTGCGTTTTCGATTAGCGTGACTTCATCGATTACGCCGATTACAGCATTGTCGATGGGGGAGTTGGGGCGGCCGACGGCGGTCATCGCGGAGAAGCCTTCGGCGGAAAGCAGGACGCGCTCTCCGATTCCGGCCTCCACGGCATCGAGCGCGAGAACGGCTTCGCCGCGGTCGGAGCCGTCGAGATTGAGCGGCTGCACGAGAAGGATTTTGCGGGCTTGGTGCGACGGATCTTTTTGAGTGGCGACAATGTCGCCGACGACGCGCGCGATCAGCATTCAAGGATTCCCGGATTTGGCGGCGTTGATTTCGTCGACGATGCCGACGATGGTTGCGTCAGTGGGCGGCTCGACGGGAAGAAACGGAAAGCTGGCTTCCTTGCCCCGGCACCAATAGACGGTTTCACCTGCTCCAGCACCCACGGAATCGAGCGCGACGATCGCTTTACCCTTGTCGCGGCCGTGACGGTCGATGGGCTGCACGATGAGAAGGCGCTGGCCATTGAGCGTAACGTTCTTCATGGTGGCAACGACTTTGCCGATGACGCGGCCGAGGATCATTGATGCGGATCCTGCGCTGCACTCAGGATGGCGATGATTGGTTGCATCGTCATTTTTTTCGGGCGGCGAGTTCGGATTCGTGATGAGAGTCGAGGTGGATGGAGTCGACGATGCCGATGATGGCGGCGTCGACGGGGCGGTCTTTGCATTCGGCGGCCATGCGGGCGGAGCTGCCGGAGACGACGAGGACGGTTTCGCGGAAACCGGCGTCAACGGTATCGACGGCAATCAAATAGCCGGATTCGTCGGCGCCCTCGGGATTGACGGGTTTTACGATGAGCAACTTCTTGCCTTCGAGGCGCGGGTCTTTGCGAGTGGAAACGACAGTGCCGACGATGCGAGCGAGAAGCATAGTTTCTGAGATCGGTAACGTCTGTGAATCCGAATCCGATAGCGGCGAAGATGATTCTGCGCTTGTGCGCCGAGCCTGGGCGCTTTGCCGTTCGCGACGGCTACTTTGCGGCTGCCATCGGGGTCTTGCCGATGGGCAACACGTCTTCGAGCGATTGATGTGGCCGCGGGATGACGTGGACGGCGATCAATTCGCCCACACGGCGCGCGGCGGCAGCGCCGGCATCGGTGGCCGCTTTCACGGCAGCCACATCGCCGCGGACCATCGCAGTGACGTAGCCAGAACCGATCTTCTCCCAGCCGACGAGCGTGACTTTGGCTGCTTTGACCATGGCGTCTGAGGCCTCGATCATGGCGACCATGCCGCGCGTTTCGATCATACCGAGTGCTTCGCCCATTCTGGTTCCTCCGGCTTGTGGACGTTACTTCAGGGGCTAAAGCCCCTTCAAGCTTGCGTGCGTTGCGCCGCGGCTGAAGCCGCGGCCTACAAAGCTCGCCGAAAGGTCAAACACAAACGCTTGCTGCACACGACGGCACGGCTGAAGCCGTGCCCTGACGAAAAGCCCAAGGACTTTGCGCTAACGGCGCGACCGCTCTTTCTGTGCTTCATCTACGAGCGCTTCGAGTTCGCGACGCGTCAGGGTGATGCGCTCGGAATCGGCGCCGTCTGCCGTGACTGGACAGTCGGGGCCGATGGACGAAGCTGTTTGAACGCCGTAACGGGCGCGAGCCGCGAGCAATTTTTCCACATCTCCGCTGGAAAGCAAGACTTGTTTGCCGATTAATTCGGTGACGAGGGAGACGCGGGCGAAATGTTCGGTGGTCTCCATGCGGAAAAATGCGTTGAGCAGATCCTGGCCGTAGCAGACCACGCCGTGATTGGCCATCAGGATGGCTTCGTAGCTCTGGACGAGAGGCTCGAGCGCTTCGGTGAGTTCGCTGGTGCCGGGAGTGCCGTAGCGAGCGACCGGAATGCAACCGAGGGAGAGCACGAGTTCGCAGAGGATTGCTTTGTTGAGGGGAACGCCCGCAGCGGCGTAACCAGTAGCGGCGGGCGGATGCGCGTGGCAGACGGCATTGATGTCCGGGCGGCGGCTGTAAATCAGGAGATGCATGCCGAGCTCAGAGCTGGCGTTGCGACGGCCGCTCAGTTTGCGGCCATACAGATCGGTGATGACGAGATCGTCTGGCGTCATCATGCCTTTGCTGATGCCGGTGGGCGAAGTGAGAATCCGGCGGGGGTCGAGGCGAAGCGAGATGTTGCCGTCGGTGGAGGCGACGTAACCCCGGTCGTGAATCCAGCGGCCGACGGCACAGATGTCGCGGCGGTGTTCGTCCTCGGTTTTTAAAGCGCCCGGCGAAATGGCTTCCGGATACAGAAATGCCTCCCAATACGAGATCGCTGGGGCGCGCAGCTGAATCCGCCAGGCACCCTGGACGGATGCCTTCAGGATCGCAGGCTGCCTACGAGATCACGCGTAAATGCCGCGCAATTTCAGGGCGCGAGCCACACGATCAATCGCCACTATGTATGCTGCGATACGATTATTCACCCCGTGAGTTTCGGCGTAAAGAACAACTTGATCGAAACTTTGTTCCATCACGTCCTGTAGGCGTTCATTTACTTCGCTTTCGCGCCAGAAAAAGCCCTGGCGATCCTGCACCCACTCGAAGTAGCTGACGGTGACGCCGCCCGCGTTGCCGAGAATATCGGGGATGATAAAGATCCCTTTCTTCTCGATGATCGGATCGGCATACGACGTCGTGGGGCCATTGGCGCCCTCGCAGAGTATCTTGCAATCCACGCGGTGAGCGTTTTTCGTGGTGATCTGATTTTCCGTGGCAGCGGGAACCAGAATTTCGCAGGGGTGGAAAAGGACTTCCTGCGCGCTCATTTTTTCGCCGCCAGCGGGGAAATCGGGAAGCGGTTTGCGCTGGCCGTACACCCATTCGATCAACTTGGGGATGTCGAAGCCGCCTTCGTTGTAGAGACCGCCATGAATATCCGCAACGCCGATAATTTTGTAGCCGGCTTTGTGCATCAGATCCGCGGCCTGCGATCCCACATTGCCAAAGCCCTGAATGATGACGCGAGCGCCGCGGCGCTGCATTCCGAGCTTTTGAACGGCTTTATCGCAGCAGATCATCAACCCGCGGCCCGTGGCTTCGGTGCGGCCTTGCGAGCCGCCGAGTTCGAGGGGTTTGCCGGTGACGACGGCGGTGGTGGCCTGGCGGCTGTGCATCGCGTAGGTGTCCATCACCCAGGCCATGGTTTGCGCGTTGGTGCCGATGTCGGGCGCGGGGACGTCGCGCTCGGGGCCAAACCATTCGCTCAGCTCGGCGGTGTAGCGGCGAGTGATGCGCTCGATCTCGTTCTTGGAGAGCTTGTTCGGGTCGCAGATCACGCCGCCTTTGGCGCCACCGAAGGGAATATTGACGACGGCGCACTTCCACGTCATCCAGGCGGCGAGGGCGCGGACTTCGTCGAGCGAGACGTCGGGAGCGAAGCGGATACCACCCTTCCCTGGGCCGCGGATCGTGGAATGCAGCACGCGATAGCCGGTGAAGACTTCGAGTTTTCCGTTATCGAGCGGAACGGGAATGTAAACCGTGATTTCCTTGCTGGGGTACTTCAGATAGCGGTAAAGGCCATCCTCTAAATTCAGCTTATGCGCGGCGATTTCAAAGCGCGATTCCGCAGACTGATCAACGTTTAATTCATCCCGCGCAGCCGCAGACATGGAACCTCCTGGAGGGATCTGACGAGCATGAGTGAAACCTTCGGAATTCGTTGTTATAGGCAGTCACAAAATTGCGCCAATTTGGCTTATGAAGAGCGGGGGCAAGTATACGAACAGGCGGAACGCGGCGCAAGAAAGGCTTTCTTGAAAATGGTCTGCAGACTGACACAAAACGATACAGTAATCAGTTGTGGGAGTGCTGCGTGACGAATTCGCGCAGAAGAAGTTCGGCGAGGCGGCTGGTATCGTGGCGGATCTTGCCGCGCTGCCGCAAGAGATCGGAGGTGATATAGGGCAAGCTCATGCGCTTGAGTTCACTGAGCGAAGGCTTCACGATCTCGGCGCCCTGGGCGCGATAGCGGCGCAGCATTTGCGGAGAGGCGGGCGTGCGATTGATCACCGCGGAGTGGAAGATGGGAATACGGGTGTGTTCGTAAATGGCGCGGATGTGATCGGCGACGGAGTAGTGTTCGGTCTCGCCGGGTTGGGTCATGAGATTGGCAATGTAGACGCATTTCCCGCTGGAGCGGGAAATTGCTTTGGTGACGCCCTCGACGAGCAGATTAGGAATGATGCTGGTGTAGAGAGAGCCGGGGCCGACGAGAATCAGGTCTGCATCGTGAAGGGCAGTAAGCACCTCGGCCAGCGGGCGAACGCGACGCGGGACGAGTTGGATGCGGCGAATTCGCTTCTTGGAGCTCGAAATTCTTGTTTCGCCGGCTACGATGGAACCATCTTCGAGTTCGGCTTCGAGAGTGACGTTCTCGGTGGTGGAAGGAAAGATGCGTCCACGAATGGCCAGCACGCGCGAGGAAACATGGACGGCTTCCGGGAAATCGCCGGTGATATTCGTGAGCGCGGTGAGAAACAGATTGCCGAAGCTGTGGCCGGCGAGGCCTCGGCCCGCGGAAAAACGATATTGAAACAATTTGCCGAGGAGATCCTCGTCCTTCGAAAGCGCCACCATGCAATTGCGGATATCACCGGGCGGAAGGACTCGATAGTCGCGGCGGAGTCGGCCGGCGTCGTCGGTGACGGTGACGACTGCGGCGAGATCGGAGATGGGGCGTTGAATCCCGCGTTTGGGGTCGCCGACGTGTTGCTTGAGGGCGCGAAGAACGGTGGAGAGTCCAGTGCCGCCGCCGAGTGCCACGATGCGAACTGGACGGATGCGAGCGTGCAAACTGTTTTTCACGGAGGAAAATCGAGGCTAGGCGCTCGAACCGTCTCGCTCGGGGTAGAGCAATTCCGTGAAGCGAGGATCTTCCTGCAGGAATGCGAAGTCCTCATCGTTACGGGCGTGATAGCGATTCTCGGGGCGGAGTTGGATTGCGATTTTCAGATTTTGCATGGCTGAATCGGCTTCGCCGGTGAGGCAATCGAGTGCGGCCATCGCATATACGATGTGGTCGGCTTTGGGAGCGGATTTGCGGGCGCGATCGAGGTGTTCGCGCGCCTCGTCCCAGCGGCCGAGATTCATGAGCGCAACGCCCTGTGTGTAATGCTCTTCGGCGGATTTGGCGGCCGGAGCGGGCAGGCGAGAAATGCGCTGTTCGCAGATGCGGACATGGACTTGTGCGCGATCGCGAAGTTCTTTGCTGGGGCCTTCCAAGGCGCGCTCGAGGGACTGCTTGGCGCGCTGAAACTTCTGTTGTTGAAAGTACTTAAGCGCCTGTTCGTAGAATTTGAGCTGAGCCAGCTTGGCAGCGGCGTCCGGGTCCGGGGGCATCAGTTTTGCCTTGGCGCCCGTCTTTAAGCTATTTGTTTTCAGCATCTTCTGGCTGCCTCGCGGCGACCGAGAAGTGCGGGCTGCACGATGCTTCACGTGGTGGCTCCGATTACTGTCGAGGAAACATAGCAAAGTCGAGCACTTGCGTCAATGCAGGGCTCAACGTAGTTGGCCAGAGGATTTTGGCGAATTGGACACAGAATGTCAGTTCGGGGCTGAATTCCTGCTAACTGGCAGTGCGGTGGAGAGTTGTCAATTGCGCAGCATGGGGTGGCGGTCGCGTTGGCGTGGGTGCGAGCCTGTGCTATAAGTAACCCCGGCTGCAAAACCGAGGAATTGTGCCGTTTATTAATTTTCCAGCGCGCGAAATTAACTGCAAGCTTGTCTACTATGGTCCCGGCCTCGGCGGGAAGACTGCGAACCTGCAGTGGATCTACGAACACACGGGGTCGAATCAAAAGGGAAAGATGGTTTCGCTCGCGACGGAGACGGATCGCACACTTTTCTTCGATTTTCTTCCGCTGGATCTGGGGACTGTGCGCGGATTCCGGACGCGCTTTCATTTGTATACCGTTCCGGGGCAGGTGTTTTACGAGGCGAGCCGACGGCTGATTTTGAAGGGCGCGGATGGAGTGGTGTTCGTGGCGGATTCGCAGGAAGAGCGGCTGGACGCGAACCTCGAAACACTGGACAATCTGCGCGAACACCTGAAGGATCACAATCTGAATTTCGATACGATTCCTTATGTGCTACAGCTGAACAAGCGCGATCTGCCCAACGCTTTGCCTGTGGATGAATTGCAGAAGCAGCTCAGCGTGAAGGGTGAGCCTTCGATGGAGGCTGTGGCGGTTACGGGGCAGGGAGTGTTCGATACACTGAAGGAAGTGGCGAAGTTGGTGCTTGCGAATCTGAAGAAGAACGCGTAACTGTGATTGCGTAAACCTGAAGGTAACCTCTATTGGGGTTGTTCCAAGACCTTGCGCTCCAGCCTGCCGGGAAACCGCGAGCACAAAAAACAGAAATAAGACCGCAGGCGGGAATGACCTCTTACTCGCACAAATCGGCTTTCATAGTTTGATCAGTTGCGAGGGATAGTACACGAATCCATTAAGCCATGGCGACGCCGCCGCGGAAGCTGGCGACGGCTTTGGCTTCGTCGGTGTAGGTGGGGATGGATTGGATCAGGCGTGTGAGTTCGAGGACTTCGCGGACGTGGCCGGTAGGGTTGAGAAGCTTGAGGCTGCCGGCGTTGCGTTCGAGCGTGACGAAGGAGCGAACGAGGGTGCTGATGCCGGAGCTGTCCACCTGTTGAACGCCGGCGAGATTGACGAGGACGTCGCAGGGGGCGGTTTCGGCGAGCCGCCGCAATTCGGCGCCCAGTGCGTCATTGCTGTTCCCGATCGTAATGCGACCCCGTAGATCGAGGATGGTGACGTTTCCGGCTTTTCGCGCGGCAATTTGCAGGCCCATGTCCCCTCCCCATTCAGCATACTGGCGTAATACCGGTGGCTGCCGAGTGCGCATTATAACCCCGCAAGTGCTTGAGTTAGCAAGCGATCGCACGGCGTGGCTGTGCCGAAATCAGCAAAATCAGCGGGCAGCAAAAAGGGAGGTGAAAGCCAAGCGGCGTTCCACCTCCCGGGGTGGGTGGGCTCGTTGCCGGCTCGTCCTTTGGATGGTACTTCCGCGTCTGACGACCCGGCAACCCGGCAAGAAGCCGGTGTCCACGGATTAATTCTGAAATACCACGAGGAAAGAAATGGTGTCAACGCTAATCGTGATGAATGGCGGCGGGCTGAGGCGAGTTATGAGGCTTCTTGGGCGCAACTGAAATGCGGGGTTGATCCAGCGTATCGCGAATCTTCCGCGCCAAGTTGCGGGGAGAATAGGGTTTTTGCAGTATCGGCAATCCTTTTGCAGCTCCTTTTGAAGCGAAGCCATATCAGCGCTGTAACCCGAAGCAGAAATTACAAGAACATCCGGTTTGATTGCGCAGATGCGCGAGTAGATATGCGGCCCACTCAGTTTGGGCAGAACAACATCCAGTAAAAGCAGATCGATTTGGTCGCGCCGCGTTTCGAATTCATGGAGGGCCTGTTCACCGTCAGAGGCAAGAATCACTTTGTAGCCGAGGTTGGTGAGAGTTTCGAAAGCGAGATCGCGCAGGCTGGGATGATCTTCTACAACGAGACGGGGGAACGAGGATTTCGATGTGCTCCTGTATTAGTTCGTGACGCGGGTAGTCGAAGAGCTTCTCTGTCTGGACATTTGTGAGCACGATGCGGCCGTGCTCATCAACGATCACGATCGCATCAGGCGCCGACTCCAAGA
>Ga0306924_10003348_pt1 | contig 15401 bp, 19 predicted proteins | sample sta12Can44000111_FD_203756 | JGI IMG/M metagenome (GOLD analysis project Ga0306924, IMG submission 203756) | Lab enrichment of tropical soil microbial communities from Luquillo Experimental Forest, Puerto Rico - statanox.12C.anox.44.000.111 (v2)... | ecosystem: Environmental > Terrestrial >... | reverse complement strand
AGAGTTGGCGGAAATCGGTGTCGATGAATCCAGGCTTGCGGCCCTTGTGCAGCACACGATGGAAATCGAATGGGCAGTTTTCAAGAGCGCTCTGATGTTGCAATATCACGGCCTCGACCAAGACGCTCGGAGCGTTGTCGAGTCGGTCAAACTGATAGTACGCGGGGGAAATGAGCGACCATGACACAGGGAGACCGGAAATGAGTAAGCTCGAATTAAGTGAACCAGAAAGCCAGTTGATTGAAGTGCTCCGGGAATGGGAAGGCGATGACGCATATCAGATGGTCATCGAACGGCGTGAGGGCGCTTGGGACATAAGCCTCAAACAACTTGGGACTGACCGTGCCGCGCGCGGGACGGGGGCGACGTTTGATGCTGCCTGGGACGGCATGGACCCGCTATGGGCCTAGTCACCCTATGAACGTCATGGCCTCTCCCCACCAGCTACGCGCCCTCTTGGAAAAATTTTTCCAGCAACGCCGCGCGGCCGAGCAACGGGGTATCCCATGGGCGCTCGATTTCTGGACATGGCTTGAAATCTGGCAATCCAGCGGCCACCTACACGAACGTGGGCGGTGTCGTGGGCAATTTCAAATGTGCCGTCTAGGAGATGTCGGCCCTTACGCAAGCTCGACCGTCAGGATCGACCGCATGGAAGTCAACGCCAGCGAGGCCCAAGCCGCCAAGAATCGCATCCGGCTAGCCCGTCAGCAGGCCGCCTGTGCAGCCGCCGAGGCCGCAGGTATCACGACCACCCCCTCAACCTGATTTCTCACGTAGGGGCCTTCCCAATGGCTTGGAGAGGTATCTGCCAGTTAGAGATACCCCCGGATAGGGGAAATACCCCCTTTCCAATATACACGAATAAGGTATTAACCCCCCTTTCCAGAAAATGATAAGATTCTGACGGCATGCCACACTTCGACGCCGCCGCCCCGCGCCACCCGAATGGCCCCCCGGCAAGTGGAGCGGACCCAGGCGGACGAAATTGAAAAACAAAAAACGGCGGGCGATTTCTCTTCTTTCCGGCGGCGATCTTACTGGCGAACAAGTAGCCAAACTCTGAACAGTTGCGCTCGTGAGCAAAGCAGCGTTCCGGCAGCGTTCCACATTCATCGGAACAGCCAATGGGCAAGCTCGAGCAGCGCGAGCAGCGTTGTGATCATGGTGATCGAGGTCAAGAGGTCAGCGAGCATTGTGGTGATGGAATTCAAGCGAGCGTGCGAGTGAAACCCTTGTTTCACACCTATCATTGATGTTCTAACCGGCGAGGATCATGACATTAGGGCGTGTACTCATAAAATCGCGATTGGTGACAGCGACCTGATCAATGTCCGCTTTGCCCTACTTTGCGGACTCAAGTCGGACATCTCGCGAGGTCAGAGAAGTGCCATTAGCGGAAGAACAGGGCCGCGCTCGCGGTCTTTCTTGGACGAGGTTTCGGATGAGAGCTTCAGGTTCGACAGAGCCGATGTCCCGCGGCGGGAATGACCCCGCCGCGGAGGTTGAACGGCTTAAATGTCAGTTGGGATTCAGGCTGCCGAACAAACCGTCCGTCTCGCCGTTCGGGCCAGCGGTGAAATAAAGCGTGTTAGCCGCCCCTCCATTGCCGTTGTTGCTGCCGAACCTGATGGCCCACAGCCCGTCGATGAGGATCGCCTGCCCCTTGGGGTCGCGCACCTTGCTAAGAAATCTGCCCGTCTCAGGATCGAAGGCGTTGATAGCACCGTTGCCGAAGTTTCCGATCCACAAAGCGCCACCCAGTTCGCCGAAACCAGTCGGCGCTAGCGCCACGCCCCAGGGCGAGTTGAGCTGGTCGTGCTGGGCGAATCGTTGGCGGAAAGTACCATCGAGGTCGAATACGTCCACGATGCCATGGCTTTGGCCCGCTACATCGTCGTGCTTTTCCGCGTTCTGCACCGCGAAGGTGACAAAAAGTTCGCCCTTGATGGGAACGATGTTGAACGGGGCATAAGAACCTGGCAGCTTTGGATCAACAAACGCTGGCGGAGGGGTCAGCGTCTGCCAGTTGACATTATACATTTCCACCTTGCCGCTCCGGAAATTGGTGACATACAGGCGGGTCTCGCCCTTTGCATCCGTGGCGATGGCGAGTCCTTTATAGACGGCTCCCGTCTTAGGGTTGTCGTTGGGGTCGAAGTTATTGCCGGAGTTGTTACGCGCGATGATCCCATAGTTGCCCGCTTTCGCGGGGTCAAAGCCTTCCGGGTTGACGCCGGGGTTCCAACCGACAATCGTCCCATCCTCGGTTGCAAAGATGAAGAGAGCCGGAGCCGACATCGGGTTCTTGTTTTTGTCCACGCCCGAAATAATGAATCCTGGCGTGGAGCCAGGTAAAGTTGTGATATTGAAGACGGTCCCGGTCGGTGCCCCACTCCTGCCCAAGAGGTCGACCGGCGTCGGAATGCTGACGACCCGCGGATTGATGGTCACCGAATTGGGTGCGTTAGCAGGAACATTATAGAGCGTTGATACCCCGGCGGCATTGTCCGAAATCCAGAAGGGCGAGCCGGTTGGAGTTTCGGTGACACCCCAAGGATTCAGCAGATTTGGATCAACCGTACCAGTGTGGGAAATGCCATTCTTGTCGATCAGCGGCGATTTGTTGACGACAAGGTCCGTTGCCTTGTAACCGCCGGTTTTGACTGCGGCGGGTGTCCCAAGGTACGAAATGAATACAGCGAGCAGCACGGTCGCCAGTGTAGAACGGCGCATAGTAGCCTCCCTCGACGAATGAACTGCTTGTGACCAGGTGACGAACGGCAGACCGTCAAGCGTTGTCTGACGGGCGTGTATGTTCAGTTAGGTGACAAGTTGGCGGCACGGCGGCCGATGCGCTGAATGCGCGGGACTTACAGCGAAGACGTCGACCGAGCGACCATCCGCGTTGCGGCAATGCGCGCCGTGAGATCGAATATAGACGAGGTTCGCTGGGTGTTCAATCGCTCCATTTGTCCATTTTGGCGATGTCCGCTTTGTCCTCAAACTCGGTCATTCGGCCACGTTGGCTCAATGTCCGGTTTGCCCGAAAGCGGACACGGCTGGGTGATTTATGAGTACACGCTCTAGTCAGCAGCACCCAACAAACATCGGCACCTGCTCGCGCACCCATTCGTCGAGTGCCTGCATCGGGATGCCTTCCTCGCGCCTAGCATCCATTTCGTACACCCAGGCGCTATATTGCCGGTCTTCCATGATTCGCTCGGGACTGCGCCAGTACAAATCTCCGTCCGTCAGCCCGACGAGCGGCAGAGGTGGGAATTTTGCCAGCAGGTGCGGGTCGGTCCGCACCTCGATCGGTGTATGCCGGTATGCCATCAAGCCACGAGCATAATGGTCGAAGCGCGGGTGCTCGTCGTAGCTCCAGTCCGCGCTCTTCAACGAATTACTGAAAAGCCCTACGAGATTGAGCCGACGGTCGTCGTCATTCTCCATCGCCGCTTCAATATCCTGCTCGTGCAACGGCAGGATAGGCCATTCTGGTGCATCCTGGCGGAACCGCTCGCGGGCACACAGTGCCCTGCAGACTTGCAGCAGGAAAGGTGTATGGTCCATCAGATCCGGGATGAACACTCCACCGACGACAGGAACTTCGGCGAGTGTTTTTGTAAGCATACGGGGGTTTTTGAATAGCCCTTTGATATAGCTTTCAAACTCGTTTGCACATGTTTCAAGGAGCATGGCATTACCCCTTTCTCGCCGTTGGGCGATAGCTATAAATTCATGCAATCATTGTACCAATGATCGTTCGTCAGAACAAGATAAAAAGCCAGCCGCCACAAAGACTTACTGATGCGCGCGCCGCGCGGCGTCAGTGCGCCGTCGCCCGCATGAACGCGGTCACCTTGGTCAGGATTTCGATCACCCCATCGACGAGCACGTCGATCGTCGGCTCGTGCGCATCTGCGCCAAGCCGCTCCAGCAGCACTCGGCGGCCTTGCGAACGCGCTATGACAAAAAAGTCGAGGCCGGACGCTTCCTGAAAAAGCCAATACAGATTCGCAATTTTTTCACCGCCCCGTGCCTTCGTCGGCGCGGTAAGCCCGCCATTCATCCATTCGAGACATCCCGCACTGATGGCGGCTGTTGCGTCCGCCACCGCTATGCCCAGACGCTGTTCAAGCTCTCCCGATGGAGCGGGTGCAGGCTCGGGCGTTACAAGCTGCAAGGCGCTAGCGCCGTTCATGGGGATCTCCCGGACGAGATGCTTGCCCCCGCGCGCCAACAGTGGAGTGATTTTTTCGAGGCTATCGACGATCAAGAGCGCAACGGGGGCCAGGGCACACCCTAGCCGATCGAAGGGAACCCCGCCATTGCCTCGCAGGCGGTCGCTGGCGCGATTTTTCTATCAGGGAGCGTCGGACAGCGGCACCGCCGCTCGATGTGCTGCACAGGCTTCGTAGGAGCTTTCGTCCAATCACTCTAATAACGTTGTACAGGAGATTGCGCGCGTTGACTCTTGCCAGCTTGCGCCGGGACGTGTTACTGAACTTTCAATACTCCAGCGCCCGACCGTCGCTCGCTCATGCGGCCGACTACCGTGGTCCTAGGAGTCGTTCGCATCGGTCGTCCTAACGCCAGCCTGCGTATTGGTTGGCGCAGTAGCCCGAATGTAGCTCGCGCGCACCGCGTGGTCGTCAGCTTGTATGTCTGACACGCCACGTATCCCGCAGAGAAAAGCCACTCCACCAAGCGGTTCATCGCTGGCTGGCCGGTGCGTCTTTTCGCGCGCGAAATTCCCCGACCCATCCATCGATACCGCTTTGGTCTTCAAACCAGAGGGTTATCGACTATGAGTCAACTATCCACCGATCTTAATCACGAAGAAAAGCAGCCGCTTGCGGTGCCGCCGCTCGAAGCCGCCGCTATGCTCTCGATAGGCTTGTCGCACCTTTACCATTTGATGCACATCGGCGAGTTGGACAATTTCCATTCCGGCCGCTCGCGCCGCATCACCGTAAAATCGATTGAAGCCTACATTGCGCGTCAGCTTGACGCTGCAACGCACAGCCGGAAGCGACGGAAGGAGCGTGGATAACAACAATCGGTCCAGTGCTGGCGGCACTGGACCGATGTATGGAGTGACGGGTTCTGAGCTTGAACCCCATCCTTTTAACAAAATCGCCAAAACTAGCAAGCCGGATCGTGACGTACCGCAAGGTGTGCCATGACCTCCGGCCCGCGACTATCACGACAACAACGCCGTCGGCTCGACCGGGTGCTGCGTAAATTACACCACACCGATGCCTGCTCCATTTGCGGCACCCCTTTTCCTCACAATAGCCAAACTGCAAGTGGGTTCGACGCGCAAGGCAATCTTGTTTTGGCTGGCGAATGCTGCATGAAACGAGTTGCCAAGATCTTCACGCGCGGATTCTACAGCACTCGCAATTATGATTTCTTACAGCCGCTCGACGCCAAGTCCACCAGCACCAAGCTAACTGACACACAGATCACCGATGCGATTGCGGCTTATCAGAAGGTCATCGCTGCTACCGATAAGCGATTCGATGACATCGTGCGTCGTGGTGGTGGTGCGCGCGCCAGCGGGGTCATTCTCAAAGTCAACCCGCACGACGGGCCGTGGAAAGAAAATGATCGCAATTGGTTCGAGCAAAACCCCAAACGCTCACACCGCGCGCGCTTGCCGTTTCCCGGTGAAGCCGACAAAGAGGCGGCAGGAGCTCCAGCCGAGCACACAATGATCATGCTTGTACGCCAGGTCGAGCCTGGTAACCGGCTGAAGACCAACTTCTATCTCATCACCGAGGCGCTGCCCGTTCCCGACGACGAAGCCATCATCCACGCGCTGTTTGAGATAGCGATGGAGCGCGAGCCACCGCCACCTAACGCCGAAGCATTCCACGCCTTGATTGCGAAATACCAGACACAGGAGTCGGGCCAATGACGCTTGACCAGTCCAATGAGCACGAGCCTAAGCGCAAGCCTGATACGTACCAGATCGATTTTGCTAAAGCGTCGCTACCGGCAGCCCTGATCCCGCTCACAACACAGCCACGCTGGGTGTGCTGGCGCTGGGAATGGCGCAAGGGGAAAGGGACCAAGGGGACATGGACCAAGCCGCCGATCCAGCCCGGTAGCGGGTTCCCGGCCTATGCCAAGAATAACGATCCGGCCACATGGGGAACGTTCAATGAAGCCGTGCAACGGGTCACGCAGGGTGCAGCCGTTGGAATTGGCTTCTGCTTGTTGGGATCTGATATCGCCGCAGTGGATCTCGATCACTGCCGTGACCGTACGAACGTTACCGCGTGGGCCTTGGACCTCGCGGGAAAGGCACCGGAGAATACCTATTGCGAGGTGACGGTCTCAGGCGAAGGCTTACGCCTCATCGGTCTCGGGACAGGCCCCGAGCTACATCGCAAGTTTCCGGCCGCCGATGGCAAAGGCTCGTTCGAGCTTTATCGCAACACCGCTCGTTATATCACGGTCTCAGGAAGAGCAGTCGTCGGTGCAACGGGTCCGTTGCCCAAGATCGACAGCTTGCTCGACTGGCTGTTGGCGGAAGCCGGTCGGCGCACAGCAACACAGAAATCCACAAACAAAGGGAACGGCGGTTTCTTCAGCGATTTTGGCGGCAGCGGTGGATTGGGTGAAGGAATCCCGGAGCGCGATGAGACCGGTAGTGGGTTCGGCTTTCGTTTCTTCATACAGAATTGTCACACCAAAGACTTGAGCTACGAGCAGGCGCGCGCGGCAATTCTGGCCGACAAGAACGAAGCTGGCGAATGGGCCAACCGCTCTGACGAACGGCAGCTTAAACGCGCGTGGGAACGCAGCAAGTTACCAGCGGAACTGCGCAACATGCTGCATCTGGTGGGTGACCAACCCGTCGGGAATTATGAAACGCGCGGACAGCTACTGTGGGCGTTCATTCATGCAGCCCGACGAAAAGGCATCGACGAAAATAAAATCGTCGATGTGTGTCTGGATGAGACATACCAAGGCTGCGCAATCTATGAGCACATCCAGAAAAACGGCGGCGAAAAATACATCAAGCAGCAAATTGAACAAGTCATAAACTCAAACCCGCCAATCGACGAACAACAACAGAGCCTCATCCGCATCGAAGGCGGCAAGCTCGACGAGCACTGGCGCGAGGTACAGCGTGAACTACTCAAGCGCGGTTGCCCCGTCTATGTTCGCGGCAACCGGTTAGTGCAACCCCTCTGGCGCTGGGAAAAGGCGGAGGACCGCGAGGTTCTGACAGCGCAATTCGTACCATATAACGTGCATCGTCTGGCTGACATGGTGGCGCACCATGCGGTCAAGTTCCAGAAGTTTGATGGGCGTAGCAGAAAGTGGAAGAGTATCGACCCGCCCGACAAGCTGATCGAGCGCATCATTGAGATCAAGCACTGGGAATTTCTCACGATTGTGGGCATTATCAACACACCCACGATGCGCAAGGACGGAAGCCTGCTCACTACGGAGGGCTACGATCCGGCAACACAGCTGTGGTTCAAATCTTCCGGCGACGTGACGCTGCCGCCAATACCAGACAACCCCAGCAAGGAAGACGCGCAAAAAGCGTTGGCCCTGCTCAAAGAATTACTGGAGGAATTCCCATTCCGCGATGGCAACGACCGCTCGGTGGCATTATCGGCGGCGCTGGCTGGTCTCATGACACCGATATTGCGCGGGGCACTACCAGCCGCAGTACCGCTGTTCGTCATTAGTGCAACCGAACCACGTTCCGGGAAAACCTATCTGGTTCACCTCATTGCAGTCATTGCAACGCCACATCCCGGTGCCAGCCGCAGGCGCTGTAAAACCAGAAGAAATGGAAAAGCGGATCGAAACAGCGGCGCTCAGTGGACGGCCGATCATACATCTGAACAACCTGCCCAACGGCATGGTGGTGGAAAGCGAGGCGCTGGCGCAGCTGTCCACCGAAGGGCTGGTTTCCATTCGCAAGCTCGGGCGGCATGAGGAGGGGTTATGCGACTGCCGAGCAGCGACGGTGTTCTTGAACGGGAACAACATCATCATAGCGGCGGATCTCGTGCCGCGCACCGTCATGAGCCGCCTCGACCCGCAACTCGAACAGCCTGAAAACCGGGTATTCAAAGAAAACCCAATCGAACGGGTTCGCGCGGATCGCGGCAAGTATCTCGCGGCGGTATTCACCATTGTGCGGGCCTACAAGGCCGCCGGTTGCCCCCGGCAGGAGCATAAGATCGTCGCCGGTTTCGAGGCATGGTCGCGCCTGGTGCAGCAGCCCCTGATCTGGTTGGGCGAAGCGGACCCGTTCGGCAGCATGGAGGAATTAAAGGCGCTGGACCCAAAGCAGGATGAACTGCACGAGCTACTAGGGGTACTGAAAAAATATTTCGAGGCAGACGAGCAGTTTGCCGTCGCAGATTGCTGGCAGAAGGCGGAAGAAAAGGAACAGGAACGCCATAGCTTTCGCTGGTATTACAAAAACCAGGATCTGCGAAAGGCCATGACCGACAATTACGGGAAGGTTGACCAGCGGTCATTTGGCCAAAAGCTCATGCGCCACCGTGACCGGATGTGCAACGGCTGGTGCATCCAGGTGGTGACCGATTCGACGCAGACGCGGGTCAGCGTCTTCAAGCTGAAAAACGTCTCTGGGGGCACCGACGCCCAGCCCAAGGGGGCTGCCACACCTGAAGCCCTGCAGCGGGAGACGGCCAAGATAAAAGCAAAGAAGACGGCGGAGGCAAAAACCAGGGCCAAGATGCGTGCCAGCACGGTGTTCGCTGCTTGGCGGGACACGATCGGCGTGGGCGCAACCCGAACTGCGGATCAGGTGATCGAGATTGCCGAGAGCTACCCGGAACTGAAGGCGGCGCTGATTGCGGTGGCTGGGGAAAAGGGCGGCGAGAGCATCAGCAACGCCCGCCTCGACCGCTGGCTACACAGCCACACCTACACCTTCTTCCACGGCCTGCTACTATGCAAAAAATACAACAAGAACGGGTCGTGCGGGTGGACACTGGTGGCGACGGACCAAGCCGTCGGCGAAGGAAGTGCGCTTTTTTCCACATAATAACAGCTCCCAGCCGCGCGGGAGAGGGGTGCCCCCGGCAGGGAGGAGAGGGTTGCGGTTGTGCGGTTGCTGCGGTTAGCTTTCAACCACTCTATAGAAAATGTCATTGCCATTTCCTAGGCATTGCTTTCTAGGCAACCGCAGCAACCGCACAACCGCAAAAGGGACGTTTCGTTTTGGAGGGGACCCCAATAAAATTCTAGATTTTATTTTATGAGCATAAAATCTATGCGTGTGCTCGTTTTGAAAATAAAATTTCGTCGGATGAATTATTTTCGAGCCGTCGACCCGTAGGTCCGAAATGCTGGCTCCAAAAATTCATTGTCCGATATTTTTGACTGCGTGCGCGGTGCAGGCCCCGTCAATCGTTGTCGCGATATTTTTTAAGCCCCGTGCGCGGTTTGGGGGGCGCGCGATCATGGTGCTGAGTCAATGGCTTAGACCTTGCACATTTGCACACTTAGGTTTTTGCGTCGTTCACGGCTGCGGCGCGTGCGGAGAATGTTATCGATTCCATGCAGGTTAACTGAGATTTTTGTTCTGTGAAAGCGGGGTTCCCAGGAGCGATCCTAGGGGGTTTTTGGATATTTGCGGAACGGAGGCTAGTGAAGATGTGTAGCACGATCAAGCTCTTGTTGTTGAGACTGATCCCAATCAGTGCTCTCAGTCTGTCGCTTGCGGCGATAATCAAATCCTTGCTCAATCTCTTTTATGGAATATTCCATACGGTTTTCCATGCAACTGTACCACTTAGGACTGCTAATTGTGCCTTTAGTCTCACAAAGCTTAAGATCACGCTCAAACTTTTGGTGTCTGTGTTCAGCCGCCTTTTCACGCCTAGCTTCTAGTTTTGCCGGATGTATTGCTTCGTCTACAATCCCGTAGATGCACGCTGCGGGCAAGGCTAGTGCCATGGCAACCACGAGCACAGTGTTGATCTTGTATAGCGTCGTTACTTTTTTCATTGCTACCTCGAATGTAAATGGAAAAAATTCGTTTTCGAAAAAATGTGGCCACGGTTTTAGCTCTTTGACGCGGGCGCGCCTGCCGGGGGAGCCTTCCAAACAATTTTAAATTCATGTGAGTCGCGACGGTGTGCTTTGACGGGTGCCAGACAGCCGCGTTTGACCAGAATTTCGGCTGCTTCGAATGCCTTCTTCCGATCTCGGGTCGGGTTGGGTCCAAGCGCGCAGATGTCTCTCGCGGTGAGTGTGTTCTCCGTCCAATGGTTCATGATCCAGTCGAGCAGTTTTTCGTCTGGAGAGGCATTCCGGTGCGACTGTTTGGTCGTCGGAGGTGGCTGTCCCAGCCGTTCAAAGAGGCTGCCCATCTTCGCCATCTTCTTTCTCGAATGAAGCGAAAGGAATCAGTTCTTGCTCGTTGGGGTCGGCATCGTTTGGATCGATGGCTATTGATTTATTGTAATGTTCAACGTCGGCACCTAGCTGGATGGATATGATGAACCTGTCGGCTGCCGGTGCAGCTTGCGGGCCATTGGCTGCAAGCTGATCGAGCGTTTTGATCGAATCGATTCTGTGTTTTTCGTTGGCGTCGGGATCGCGCATGATTTTTCCGAGAATTGGGGCTGCGTCTATGACCTCGACTTGCGCGCGTTCGCGCTTGGTCGAGCCATCGCGGATGCGTCTCAGCTTTTCAGCCTCAATTTTTTCAACCAGCGCGTCGTCAGTCCCCAACTGATTCCAGGTAGCGGCATCGAACCGGTATTTTTTCTTGATTTGAGCTTCGGTCAGCAAACCATCAGCGTATCTGGCCATGTCGACAATGAATCCGTGGTCATCGATGAGGGACGATGTTGGGAACTTTACGATGTTGGTCATCATTGCCTCTCCCGCTGTGACGGCTCGTCGCGCATGACCTCGCTCGAACTTGGGTACAACGCGCGCCAAACCGCCAGCAATTTGGCAACCATAATCTCCGCCTCGTTGGCATCGTCGAACGGTCCGCGCCGTTCCAGTTCGGCATCGATTGCTGGGATGCCGGTGGTGAGCGGTGCCGTCATAATGCATTCTCCGTGGAGTGGACCCTGATCGGAGGATATCACCTCCCTGGCGGCTGCCATCCTAGCCCGTTCTGAAGCCCAGCGCGGGGGCCTTCTAGGGGGTCTCTGGCTTCAGCACCCGCCAGATCGTGGCCACGCCGACTTCGTAGTCCCGTGCTAGCGCCGTCATAGCCTCGCCGCTGGCGTGCCGCTCGGCGATCATTCGGCGCTGACCAGCGTCCAGGGCTGCTGGTCGGCCAAACTGCTTGCCCTGTGCCTTGGCGCGTCGGATGCCTTCCTCGCAACGCTGGCGAATCAGTTTGCGCTCGAACTCCGCCATGGCCCCCATGATCGTGAAAATCAGTTCGCCATGCGGGCTCGTGGTGTCGAGCCAAGTGTCGTCGAGCGCCTTGAGCATGACACCGCCCGCTTTCAGCTGGTCGATGATATTGAGCAGATCCCGGATGCTGCGGGCGAGCCGGTCGAGCTTGGTAATCACCAGCACGTCGCCCGGTCGCAGCGCCTTGAATGCTTTGGTTAGCTCGTGGCGACCGTTGGTCGATTTGCCGCTCAGTTTCTCCGCAAATACTTTCGTGCAGCCAGCGCCCTGCAGCCGTTCAATTTGTCCGTCGTAGTCTTGGTCGACGGCGCTGACTCTCGCATATCCAATAGTGGCCATGTTGTTGTTTTCCGTATGTTAGCGTTCCGAAATTAAGAAGTGCCCGTAATATCGCATAAAGTTTTGGCGGTTATTGTCGAGGTAGGTTGGCTGCCCTGGATCATGGGCAATCTTCGGGCTTCAGCTGTAGCCGGACCATCAATCGCAGTAGCCGCGCAATGGCGACTGGAACGACTGCGCTGTTCGCGTAGGCGTTTGACATGCGCGTGGATACCCCAAGGAACTATTTTTTGGATGGGAAACGTGCTCGTACTCGGACGCTCGTTTGGCGGTTCGCGTCACGCGCGGCAGGCCCCTGGGGTGGACTCCCGTCTCCAGCCTGGACTCGGGGGTGGAGTGGGGTATTAAATATATGTGTCCAGAAAATACCACTAGAAACCCTTTTTCTCATGAAATTTTGATCCAATAAGCTCATGCGCTCATGATTCAATGAATCAAAGGATTAAAATTTTTGCATAAAAAGCTCATGCGCTCATGCTCCATTGGATCAAAACTCCTCGGAGCGCGCACCTGGAACCATTCGCGTTAAATCTATCAAGGCCTAACACACTCGCGATTTTATTGGGTTTTTGGCTAAAACCTGTATACAACGTAGCTTAAAATCAATATATTATTGGTTTTAAGCTCATAATAGGGCAATTTGGTAACGGGGCAATGGGGCTATAGCCCTATAGCCTTCGGACTATGACGCCAGCTGGCGGATCACGGCGACATCGACGCCGTAGTAGTGCGCGACAGCGTGTTTATCCTCGCCTATTCGGACCCGATCGCGGATCTCGCGCAGCTGCTGCGGGGTCAGCTGCCGTGGCTCGCTTGGTCCCTTGGCGACCTTCGAAACCAGCGCCTCGATCAGATTAAGGAGGATCTTCTGATCGGGCTCCTTGCCGGTGTCCGCCACGATCGGGAAATCAAAATTAAAATACTCAAGCTCCCACAGCGGGTCGTTCGTGCTTGCCCGGTTCACCAGCCGCAGCGAGACGAGGTGCCGGGTGATGATGTCGCGCAGGATGTCCTTGTTGACGGCAACCAGCCGCCCTTCGGTGAAGTGGCACAGGCCCCTATCCACATTGAAAAGCTCGGTCTGGGTCTTTTCCGCAATGGCGTCGGCTAACCGGTCGACATCTTGTGGGCCGCGCCAGATGAAAATTGATTTGCGCTCGTCGGGTGCAGTGCTGGTGCTGGTCATCTTAACCGTTCCTTAAGACTTCCGTCATTGTCGCACGCAACATATCGCGTACAATAGCTTCAAACACAATGGAATGGTGGAAAAAGATGGCTAATAAGGTGCAGCCTTTCAGACAGCATCTCGTCGCCAGGGGCCTGCGTGCCGCCATGGCAGCGGGCATACCCAACCCTACTGTCGAATTTCACTCGCCGGACGGCGGCAAGATCGTCGTCGGTGCTGGCAGCAAGCCGACCGTGTCTGTGGTCTTGAAGCCCAAAATGCGTCCCTCCCGCAATCCCCGCAGCACTGCGAGGTAAAGCTATGGCACCAAAGACAAAGACTTCCGTGCAGCACGGTGCCGCTTTCGCCAAAGGCGGTTCGACTAAAATGATGAAGCCTCAAGCGGCAGGGGCGCAGAAGCCCGGTGGCACGGCTCATGCCGTCAAGGGTGGTGCGCCGGGGGCCAAAGCAGCCAAGGGTGGCGGCCATGCCCCGGTGCCTGGGCGCGTGCTGTCGGCCAAAGGCGGCCGCACTGGCGTGCGATAGGGAGAAACCGATGGCCAATTATCTGACCCAAGCCGACGTGCAAAATTACGGCAGCGATCTGCTCAACGTTACTCAGCGTGCAGCCATGCAGGCGGTCGAGCCTCACCTACAAAATCTTGAGGCGCAAAATAACGATCTTCGCCAGCGGTTGGCGCGTGAACAAAGGCACAGATTGGACCAACAGGTAGCGGCAGCGGTGCCGAACTATCAGGAGATCGATCGCGATCCGCGCTGGCACCAATGGCTGCTGGAGCCTGACGAATTTACTGGCCGTCCCCGTCAACTGCTTTTGAATGACGCAGTTGCATCTGGGAATGTTTCGCGTGTAAAAGCCTTTTTCCAAGGTTTCCAGCGAGCCATTGGCGGCAGCCAAAACCCTTCAGCGTCCCAAAGACACGCCCGGTCGGCTCGGTCCGGCAAGCCTGTCTACACACGCGAGCAGATTGGCAAAATCTACGAAGCGCGTCGCAAGGGTGCCTATGCCGGTCGCGAGGCTGAGTGGGCACGGCAGGAGGCGGACATCTTCGACGCCCAAAAAGAAGGCCGGGTGCAGGGGGTCTATCTGACCAAGTGAGACTCGCGTGATGTACGATGCGGCAGAAAATTGTTTTGACCGTTATGATTCACGGTCCCTATAATTGGGGCAAAAATAAACTTCTTGAGCTTTGATGCTGGCAAAGGAATTACACCATCTGGCGAGCATATGCTCTAGCAACTTGTCATTCGCGTGCGCTGTCCCAGTTGCCAGGAACAGCGCCGTGACACTAGTGAGGACACCCTCAGTATTCGCATTAATGTTCTCTCAGCGGTATTTGTTGAGGTCGGGGTGCATCTCTCTGTACTCCTTCGCTGCCGCGCCGAAAATCGATTTTACGATCTCGTCTGCTTCTGCCGCGGCCACCCGTCTCCGATCAGGCGGCCTCCACTCACTCATCAAGTTCAAGGTTTGTGGTCAGTGCCAAGATACCGCTTCAAGATTTGTTGGGCCAGTGCCAACGTACCGACTGGATTGGATTGTGGTGAGCTATTCTAGGGTAGCCATTGGCACGCTCATCGACAGGTGTGATGGCCGCCACTGGAGGCCACCCACGCCATACCCATGCTAGTGCCTCCAGTGGCTCCTAAGCTAGAGCCTAGGGCTAGCCACAGGCATTCAGCGCATTCTGCCTGTGGTCAGGGTGAAGGCGATCATCATCGGTGCTAGGATTGCCTTCACCCGCTACGCCACAGCCCATTAAAACGGCGCTGCGAAATCCTGGTAATACCTCACGGTCATCTCAATCGAGCGATGACCGTGCTTTGCAGCAATGTTAAATTCATGCGTTCGCAACAATGAGGCTCACACGTTTTCCTTTTCGTTGGCTGAGGCGTTTAAGGCTCGTCACCTTCGGCGAGGCGTTTTAGTCGCGCATTTTGTGCCGCCTTTAAGGCCCCCACCAAATCTCGGATTGCGCCTCTAGCTTGCTCGATCTTCTCTTGTTGCGCTGCTGGATCAGTTTCAAGCGCGTGCCTAGATCGGAGAGTGTAATTACGACTGCGTGGCGTGCATCATTAAGAGGCTTATCGCTCGGCGATGTTGTCATTGCCAGCGCCGCGATGTATTTGGCTTGCCGTACCACTCTGATCGTTTCCTTGCTGTTCGGATTAGTCGTTAGCGCAGCCCTCGCCGCCTCTGTCGCCTTTAGCTCTTCATCGGTACCGACCATTTGGACGCTTCCAGCACAGCGATCCGGTTAGTGAAATTGACTGGCTACAATGTATAATCAGCCTATTCAGATTAGGGTCTAAAGGGCCGGATGGGGTTCGTCATGGCAAAGATAAATCTATCAGGGATGACCGTTGAAGCACTCATGGACCTGCGGAAGCGGGTTGAGGAAACCCTCAATAGGCGTCGGGCTGAGCTTCAACAGCAGTTGGCCGCCTTGGGCGTCGCAAGGGTTGTCCGAGGCGGTGG
>Ga0306924_10003345_pt1 | contig 15405 bp, 8 predicted proteins | sample sta12Can44000111_FD_203756 | JGI IMG/M metagenome (GOLD analysis project Ga0306924, IMG submission 203756) | Lab enrichment of tropical soil microbial communities from Luquillo Experimental Forest, Puerto Rico - statanox.12C.anox.44.000.111 (v2)... | ecosystem: Environmental > Terrestrial > Soil... | reverse complement strand
CCAGGGCTCGTGATCAATGCCAACCTGATCATGGGTAATGCGGCCGAGAGTGGTACGGGCGGCGGCATCGCGCTCCAGCACGTCAATGGGACCGACGTCGTGAACTTCCCCACCAGTCCGCAGCGGTGGCACCACGTGACTCTCACCAACAACATCATCGTTAACAACGTCGCCGGTTGGGACGGAGCGGGAATTTCCTTTGTGGATGCGTTAAACGCGGATGCTATCAACAACACCGTCGCTTCCAACGATACCACCGCGTCGTCGGGCGTTCTGTTCAACACGCTCAACGCTCCGCAGGCGAGCCAGCAGGGACCCACTTGCACCATCAATTGCGGCTCGACGTCCGCTCCTCAGCCTGCCGGCCTGGTAAGCATTCAGAACAGCGCCATCCTGTCCGCGAATCTGCCGGCGACCATCACCTGCCCGCCCGGCCACTTCGCCGGAACCGGAAACGCCGCCAGCAACGGAACCTGCAGGAGGTTCTCGTATCCGAAACTCGAGAACAACGTCTTCTGGCAGAACCGGACATTCTACATCGGGGTGGGTGCACTGGGCGGAGGAACCCTGAACCAGCAGAACATCGTGACTCTGTACGATGCGTTCACGATCACGCCTGCGCCGAGCCAGCCGCCGACCGACGCGACCACTCCGACCGGCAACGGCACAACAATCACCGGCGGTACGGGCGCGTGCGTCACTCCGGTCAGCTACTGGGACATCGGTGTTCGTGGCGACACGGGTCCGACCAACCACGCTTCGACCGTCACGCTTAACCCAACCTACTCGGTGATGACCAGCACCACCGGATACGCCGCCAGCAACACGACGAATCCTCCGACGTTCCTGATCCAATACTGCAACGGCTCGCGGATTCCGCCGGAGAATACGACGGCCGGGCGTGGCTGGCAGGTGCCGCCGGGCATCTCCGACGCCACCGTGCCAAACCCCGTTTTCAACCTCACGCCCGCGGCAACCGTGGACGAAGGCAATAACTGGATCAACATGAGCTGGGGCCCGCTGGCCATGAGCAACCCGGTCACCAGCGACCCGCTGTCCAACTACGGACCGGCGGCTGGCTCTTCGGTCATCAATTTGATCCTGAGCACGGCCGCAGACAACTACGCCGATGCTCCGGTGCTCGACTTCTACGGAAATGCGAGGAAGACGAACAATGCAGTCGACGCCGGAGCCGTCGAGTTCATAAGCACGGCTGGTGCGCCGACGCTCATCTCCATCTCTCCCAACACAGGCCTGCGCGGAACGGTCGTTCCAGTAACCCTTACCGGAACGAACCTGACCGGGGCCTTCGCGGTCAACGTGTCAGGAACCGGGATAACCGTAAGCAATCTGGTGCCGGTAAGCGCCACCTCCGTTACGGCCACGTTCACTATCGCCGTTACGGCAGCCGCGACGGCCAGAAACGTCACTGTTTCCACGCCCGGTGGAGTGAGCAACCCTGTCACCTTCACGGTAACAGCACCGCCACCGCCGACGTTGACGTCGATCACGCCAACTTCGGGCGCGCGCGGAACCGCTGTCACCGTAACCTTTAACGGGACCAACCTGACCGGGGCCTTCGCCATCACAGGAATTGGCGGACTGATTCCCGTAACCAACCTCACGGTGGTTTCTGCCACCCAAGTGACCGCGACCTTGAATATCTCGAGGACTGCTCCGCTGGGCGTAAGAAACCTCGGCATCACTACCCCTGGCGGGACCAGCAATACCTTGCCCTTCACAGTGACTGGCGGTACGCCGGCGTTCACAGGGCCCGCTCCGGCCTTGACGAGCACCCCGGCCAACGGAACCACGAAGTCCGGAACCGTAACCCTCAGAAACTCTGCTACGGGGGCGAACGCCGGTCCGCTCACGCTCACGGCCGCGCCGGTAGTGAACAGGGTAACCGGCACAGGGGCTTTCACCGTCACGGGTGGTACTTGCGCATCCGGGACAGTGCTTGCACCGGGGGCCACCTGCACAATTATCGTGCAGTACGTTCCGCCAACTACCGGATCCCTGGCCTCGACAGCACACGTCACGATCGCAGACACCGGAGTAGCAACCGCCACGCAAAACTCGCCGAACTTCACGGCGAACTAACCCGGGCTCAGGGGCGACCGTAACGGTCGCCCCTACCCATCTAGGACAAGATGCAACTCGTGATAATGAAGCCAATCGATATGAGCAAAATACAATCTAGACTCAAATTCATGCTGCTGGTGGGGACCTTCGCCAGCAGCATTTTAGTTTCTTCTATGGCTGCGCAAACGCAGCCTCCTCCCCAATCGGTACCGGCCTCGGAGCCCGCCAAGGGGCAACAGGCTCCACCGCCGGCACCAAAGCCTTCCGCTTCGGCTTCCTCCTCGCGCTATCATCCGGATCGTTTTGCGGGGCGCGCCGGCACGTATTACGAACTGGTGTGGGGGGTGGACTCGCTCATTCTAAAGTGGGCCGAGTCCGGTGAGGTCATTCGATTTAGCTACCGTGTCCTCGATCCCGCAAAGGCCAAGGCACTGAACGACAAGAAGGCCGAACCGGCTCTGATCGACCCGAAGGCCGGCGTCAAACTCGTGGTGCCGTCGCTCGAGAAGGTTGGGCAATTGCGCCAAACCGGGACGCCGGAGGCCGGGAAATCCTACTGGATGGCCTTTTCGAACAAGGGCCGGCTGGTTAGGAAAGGCGACCACGTAGACGTGGTCATCGGGCAGTTTCGCGCCCAGGGACTCATTGTAGACTAAGCCTTCTACGCCTAAGGCGAACTGGTCCGGAACATGACGGTGCGCAAAGAAAGCGCCGTTGCTATGCCTGGTAATAGTACTAGTCCTGGTGAGAAACTCAAGTGAGGATCTATATGATTCGAAAGCCTTTGGCTGTCTTTGTTTTCTTCGTTTTCGCTTCTTCTCTTGCCGCTGGCCCAGGTTCTTCTCCTGTGGCGAAACTTTCCGCTGCGGACATCGCCGCGAAGAACGTCACGGCCCGAGGCGGCCTCCAGGCTTGGCGCGCGGTGCAAACAATGTCTATGTCGGGAAAGATGGGCGCTGGGGGCAACCAGCGCGCCGCTCAGCCCGTCCCTGTGCCCGGAAAAAAGGGCCACAAGTTTGTCATGCCTCAGAGGCCCACGGAGGAAGTCCAGCTTCCTTTTGTGATGGAGCTGGCGCGCCCGCGCAAGATGCGGCTTGAGCTGCAGTTCAATGGTCAAACGGCCATCCAGGTATTCGATGGTGCCAATGGTTGGAAGGTGAGGCCGTTCCTAAATCGGCGGGAGGTTGAACCCTACACTGCGGAAGAAATGAAAATGGCATCCGCGCAATCGGACCTAGACGGTCCGTTGGTCGATTACGCCGCGAAGGGCACCACGATTGACCTGGACGGAATCGAAAAAGTAGATGGTCGTGACAACTACAAGCTTAAGCTCACCTTGAAAGGCGGCCAGGAAACCCGTGTGTGGGTCGACGCCGCGACCTTCCTTGAAACCAAAATTCAAGGCCAGCCCAGGCGCCTGGATGGCACCTACCATCCCGTCGAAGTCTACTATCGCGACTACCGCTCCGTCAGTGGCCTCCAGATCCCCTTTGTTCTCGAGACCAGAGTTCTCCCGGTTGACAAAACGACGACGGGCTTCAAGGACCCTATCTTTCCGCCTGAAAAACTCATCCTTGAAAAAGTCACCGTAAATCCCAAATTCGACGATTCTCAGTTTTCGAAGCCGAAAATTGACGCAGCTCCAGCTCCGAAGGGCAAAAAAGAACCCTCGAAACCGTGATCATGACGGGCGCCATGAGGGAAGCCACCGTCTACGCTCCAGCGCAAAGATGAACGGTGGCCCGCAGTGCCCTTACCTGGAGTTGTTCTACCTAGTTGGGCGATCCTCAACCCAAAAACCTCGCGGCTTCCTTGCGCGAAACTAAAACTTATTGACCTTGCTCGTGCACGCAACGGGGTGCACCGCTTTTCGAGCTGTGGAGAGGACACGTCTATCAAGCGACAAGAGGCGCCGATTTCCTCGCGCGCGGCGACAACGACGCTTCGTCCGTACAGGCGCAGGAAACCGCAAGCAGCGTGGGCGGAACAAATCGCAGACCAGGCCGAAGTGCCTTGGCGCCGGAACGATCTTTCGTCTTGGCCATCCGTGGTCAATCAGTTGAGTTTCGAGGGAAGAAAAGATCACTCGCGTGGGTGCTCCACCCATAAATTGATTGCGGTCTTATTAGGCTGGGAGCACGGTTCTCGGCCTTGCTGCTCATTTGTAGGGAATAGCCATTCGCAAGATAAGAGGGAATCTCGCGGTAATCACTAACCGGAATATAAGGCCCTTCTTTGCCCAACTGGACATGGTAACGGTTGTCTTTGAACCGATGCGGAACTAAGCGCGTTCCTACACTCTTGCCACGGGAAACGATCGCAAACAGCATTACTCACTCCTCAGGAAAATTAAATGCTCGCCCATTCTACGAACGCGAGAGTGTGTCGGTAAGTGGGCAAAACTGTGGAAAAATGTGCATTCGTGGAAAAAATGTGCATGGCTCGTGGCTGAGCTTACGGGATTACATTCGTCTGAATTCCGAAGTAGAGGTCTGTTTCATGGGTGGTTTACGGGAGCGGCTGCTGAGGTTGCGCAATTCGGAGGCAATTTCGGCGAAGTTGTAGTTCCATAAGCGAAGACGCTTTTGAGCAGCCGGTACGCTGTGTGAGGAAGTGGAGTCCGGGGCGACCGAGCAGAGCGGCGCGGCGTTGAGCGCCGTGATGGTGACGGTTTGGCTTGCACGCTCGCCCAAGGTCCGCGGGAATTCGCGCTGCCGCCGATCGCAGTGGCTTTCATCGACTGTGTGAGCGTACCCGAATAAACCGCGTCACCCGTCATGAACCGCCACTAGCAGTCAGTTGTTGGCACCTCTTCCGCATTTTGCTCAGTGCTGACTGTATGATTTGACCTACACCTACATCGAACCAAAGCCCATTGCCGCTAAAGCCGAGATCGGCGGTTCGATTTGCAAAGAAGTGGTTCGACTTGCAAAGAAATGGTGAAGGCCGTGGTGAGACTTTGCACTGGCCTGCGCTGTTGCGAAGAGCAAAACCTCAGACTGATGCTGCGTACCGAGGGCTATCTGGGAGCGATCAAGACCACGCGAGCATCCCCGGTGCGCAATTGCGCAAAGCTTTGCTGTTTGCTTGCACTTCAAGCTACCGATGTCTCATAAGCCGTTGAAGTTTAATGAGACAGTTGTGGTATCAGACGTGCATTTATATTGTCAACTGAGGATGCAAGGAAAATCCTATAACGGAGTGCCATTATGAGACTAGTGCGTGTTGCTTTTCTGGTGGGTGTACTGTTGCTGCTTGGTGTCGGCCCTGCTTCGGCAGACCAAGTCACCAACGTGTTTTACGGCGTCGTGGTAGCGGCTGACAACTTCGGTAACCCGGCGACGACGCTTGACCTCGGCCACTTTTTTGGCGGACAGAACCTGGTCGGCGACACATTTACGCTTGCAATGACCTTGGACACCTCCCTCGTGGATCCGGGCAGCCCGTCGTTCATCACAGGAGGTGCATTCTATTTCGGCCCTAACCCGATGACAACAACTTTGACCATTGCGGGGTACACGGCCGGCACTAGCGGTATAGACGCTTCGAGCTTTGCCGCTTACGGTGATCTAGGCGGAACCATCGAGGCAATTCTCGAGGGATTCAACTGGATCAACCAAGTCCAATCCCCGGGCGTCTACGTCGATCTGACGACCCTTGTGAACGCTTCGCCGGATCTTACGACACCACTACCCGCGATGCTTTTGAGCAACAATGATTTCTCCAACAATGGTGCCGCTTTCTACGACACCGCTTGCGGTGAATTCCTCAACCTGGACATAGAGGCCGTGAACACACCCGTTGCGACTCCCGAACCTTCTAGCTTACTTCTATTGAGCAGTGGGCTTGCGATCGCGGGCCTGCGGCTTCGCGGCAGGAAAGCTCGAAACAGTTCCGTGGCAGCTTGAATCTCCCTCGCCGCGAAGCTTTGGTCTAATTGGGTTCGGAGGGAGCCTTATCTCCTTGACAGCCGGTTTCCCGACGCGCTGCTCGGCTCGTCGGGAACCATCTGGCTGTGTGCCCGAGTCCCCAGTTAGGAGTCGCGCCGTAACCGTTGTCTCGTCGGTGGGTCCGAGTGCTAATTCCGACATTTCAAGCGGTAGCCAAGGGGCGGTCTAAAGTAGAGAGCCGGCATCCTGTATGGCGTTTCAACTGCGATGTGGCCAAAGTCGAAGCGCATCGCCGCCGAGCCAGCGCCTCGTCCCGCTGATCTCTGCGACCAAGCCTTCGCAATAGGGTGACGTATACTGGCGTACTTGATTTTCCAGGATGACGCGCTCTTTCTTGGCTTTGGGCGTGAATCTGCCGGCCTTGTAGTGAAAAGCTTCTATTGGGGAAACATACAATCGTCTTTACGCCCGGCAGTTGTCGAGGAAATTACGCTCTCCAGTAAAAGGAAGATCCCTCGGAGCAACACGCAATCGCCGTTCGTAAAGCTACTAACGTCGTTCAGAACAACGGCCCGAGCCCCCACCCCAACACTCCCAGGCGATTGTGTAAGCGAATGATCGAGCCATCCGCCACGCTGAAAGCGTGGTTCAAACGAAAAATGTTGAACGCATAATTGACGCGCAAAGGCACGCCCAGCGCCGGCAAAGTCCAGCGCACCTCGAACCCCGCCGATCCGTGAAACAAACCGTTCGTGGCTCTGATGACCGTAGGGCGCGACCGTCCCAGCCAGTTCGGTAGCAACAAACCTGATCCGGCATCGAAGAATGTCGCTCCTTCGACGCGGCCTCCCAGTGGAAACCGATATTCCAAATTTGAGGCGGCCACGAGGTTTGCCCCGGCTGGCGCCGCCGAATAGGTTGTCGTCCCGGTGGGAGATACGGTTCCAAACGTCTCATAAGGTCCGAGTTCTCCCGGCCGCAACCCACGCACCAGATCATCACCGGAGAAAAAATGTGCGTACAGCGGCATGATCCCCTTGTAGCTGCCCGCAGCGCTTACCGTCGTTCGAAACGCCCATGCATTGTGGTGGCCGAGAAACTCATCGGGAAAAACGCGGCCGTATTCTACCTTCGATTTCAGCAGGTTCTCGCTGCCTCCAAGCCACCCGCCGGACACGGAATCCGTCACCTGCATTTTTTGATCACCGGCGTCGCGTGTCCATCCGATTCCGAGCGAATGACTGGATGTTTGGTTTCGCAAGTCGAGCGCTTGCGGACCTGCTGCGCTCGCAGGTTGGGTGACCACGTAGTCCGTCAGTGACCGGGAGAGCCCGTAACCGATTCGAACCGAGTCCACGTCAGAAGCAGCGTAACTCCAAGCTGCGTTTACCCCCTCGGTTTGGGTTCGTTGGAACGGAACCTGTACGCCCCGAGTCAAGCGCGGCCGAATGAATGTGTCGAACACGGAGAGCGCGAGCGTGCCCCGGGAACCAAGAAACCCCTCCATCGCCAGGCCCAGGGCCAGCTCGAGAGTCTCCGGCCCCCAATCGATTTGCGTCGAAATATACTCGTCTACCCCGAGTAGGTTAACGACGGTGTAAGCGATTCCCACTGTGCTTCCAAACTGTTCGCGCCCGCCGGCGAATGTCGCGCGTTGCCTGCCTTTCTCGTGAATGCGAATGACTACATCGGCTGTTCGTCCAGCTTCCTGAGTTGCAATCTGAATGTCCTCTTTCTTGAACGCTTCGAAATACCCCGTACGCGCGAGACGGGCGAGACCGGCCTCGAGTGCGTACTCGTCGAAAGGCTGACCCTCCACGAGACCGATGCGGCGGCGAAGATACCGGTCTGGGAATCGCCGGTTCCCGCGAAAATCAATTCGTCGCACGACGTAAGGTGGTATCGGATCGAAGTCGAACTTCACCAAAGCCAGACACGTTGAGCTGTCGAATGTCGGAATCGCCCGCAATCGATAAGCTCCAGCGCCCCTGTTATGTCGAGCCATCCGGTGGAGTCTTATTTCCCAATTACGCTGCAAAGATTCGACCGCAACCTGCGAGAATGGCAGGCCTGGGGCAACACTTGACAGCGTGGATTCGTATCTCTTCTCTGAACCTAGTTTTTGCCGGAGACCGGCACTGACTTCCACGGGACCAAAGTTGTAAAGGTTACCCGCTTCGATCCGTAGACCAACGCTCAAGCCGGACTCAGGCCTGCGCCGAAACCAGGGTAAAGAGCGGCCTGAAAAACTGTCCACCAAGGTCACTTGTGCCGTTCCTACGCGGGCCTGCGGAAATCCGTGATTTTGCAAATAGGCTAGAAGATTGACGCGATCCTCCTCACCCTTTTCGACGGTGAATACATTCTTGTTCCGGAATTTGGAAAGCCAGGCATCGGGAGCAATCTCGCGCATCTGTTTTCGCAAGACTCGGTCGGAAATCTCCGGATGCCCTGAGAAGCTTACGCCCACGACCGGCAAGCGTGGCCCGTCGTGAATCTGAAATTCCACTCTTACCCTGCGGCCCGGCATTTTTTCTTGCACGGAAAGCACTCGCGCCTCCGGGTATCCCATGGCAGCAAGTTCCGATTGAATGGCCACTCGGACTCGATGCAGTTCGACAGGGCTGGCGGGCACTCCGGTTCGCAGCGTGAGCCTCTTGTCCTCGAGCAGCTTCTGAATCTGTTGTTGAGAAAGAATCCTCGATCCGGTGTATTCCACTCCCACGAGAAACGGGTATTCCACGGCATGGAATTCGAGCTTGAAGTGCGGCCGATTGCCAATGGCAGCTTCGCTATCGAACTCCTCCGCTTTCACGAAGACATCTTCGAACCAGCCCAGCCGGTTCAGGGCGCGAAGATCTGCCGCAATTCGCGCTGCGTCAAAGCCTTCTCCGGGATGAATAGAGAGTTGCGATTTCGCCGTTTCCGCGGCAATGCGTTCGAGCCCGACGAAGGTGATTTCGTCGACGACGGCACCGACGGGCACGACCGTCGGAACCGCGGTCCTCATTTGAACGGCGGAATTGCTTTCCTGAGGGTGCGCGAAGACCGGGCCGACAACCAGCAGCCCGAGAAGCGGCACGGCCGTGGGAGTGCTCACGCGCATGCGTTCCCTGCACCGGGGAGTATCTGAACGGATGGATGAAGCGGCTTAGAGGAAGGGTTGTCCCGCCCTCCGCGAGAATTTCAAGAAGGCTCGGAGCGGGGGGCGTCCCGATGGTCGAGGTTTTCAGGAACACGAGTACCGAGCTGGCTGTAATCGCACCGCGTCTCGGTGGGGTTTAAGCGCCTGGTGGGGCCTTGACCTGGGCAACGGTCTTGGTCACGGCGCCCTGAGGCTGGTCCTCTTTGCCAGCAGCGCCAGTCTCTCCTCGTGGCTCATTGGCTCCCAGGGGACAAGCTTCTCGGCCAGCACATCCATTCTGCGACGCAGTGTCAACTCGAGGAAAAGCCCGAAAAAGTCCAGGTCCTCGAAGACCAACGAACCGGCCGCCTTCATCCGCTCGCGAATCCGTTCGAAATGAACCGGCATCTCGGTCCAGTGAAGGCTCGAGCGATGGTGATGGCAGAGGTGGAATCCTTCGTTCATGAAGTTCACCTCATCCACGACGGTCACGGTATTCGCGAAATAATCCTCCGGACGTTCCGGATCGCAGAAGGCGTGCTGCACCCATGCGGTGATTGCGTTGATAAAATTCATGCACAAGATCGGAACCAGCACGTAAAGAATCCCGATCCTCCAGTCGTAAAGGAACACAGCCGCGAAGTAAATGTAATAGCAGGCCATTCCCTGCAACATGCGCTTGCGGTTTTTTTCATCGCCTTTGGCTCTAAAGTAGGCGTAGGGAGCGATCCCGAGGACCGTCCAAATGTTGTCCGCCATGTACCACAGGAAATCGAGCCGGCTGGTTCGGTTGTAGCCCATTGTGTTGCGAGTGTCGTCGAATCCCGCGTTCTCTTTGTGGTGGAGGCACACATGAGCCGTCCGGCCCAGCTCCGGAATGTTGCCGTAAAAATATCCCAGGAAGAATTCGAGGTAGCGGCCGAAGACTTTGTCGTATTTTCCCGAAAAAAAGCCCTGGCGTCGGTGCGCCTCTAGGTGGCTGGCGCTGAACATCCTCACAAACCGCTGGAACTTGAGACCATAGAGCGCCACATAGAAGGCGATCACGAGCAGCAGCCGTGGCTTCCCCAAAACGAGCTGGATCGCGAAAATCGGCACGACGGTCAGCGTAAGCGAGATCATCAGTCGTAGCGCGGGAGCGTCTCGGGGGTCCCGCAGAACTTTTTGCCCGATCCGCTCGATAACCCGGTCGTATCCCCGCGAAAAAAGTTCATATGCCTCGCGTAGCGGACGAACCTTCCCGAGCAGCATCGCGGCGCCATGACATCCGAAGGAAAGTGCGGCGACCGGCAATGCGGCCACGGTGCAAGCCAAGCCCATGAGGACGGCGAACCACTGATACAGGAATAAGAGCTTCGGTTTGGCTCCCAAGCCAATCGTCAACGAGGCGGTGCCTATCTCGGGGTGATAAGTTTCCATTTCAGCGCCGTGGACCAGGATTTGGCTTACCTGCCTGCCTGGCCATATTAGGCTCCACAATGAACGGGAGTCAACGCCCTCCATGACAACCCTGCGCGTAGGATGCAGCCGTCTCCAGAAGGAAGCCTTGGCTCCGTCCGGGGAGGCTAGCCCTCCGGCGCTCGACTTGGCATTTTCATTGCCATCACGTTTTGCTGTAGAATCTGCCTTCCGACGACCGGGACCAATGAGCCTCTCACCCTCACCCAAACGACCGCTGATCTCGCGGCGACCTAACGACAAGCGCAAGATCGTCGAGCATTACGACTTCGTCAGCCCCTACTACCGCTCTCTTTGGGGCGAACACATTCATCACGGCTATTGGATTCGTGGCGACGAATCGAAGGAAGCGGCTCAGGTTCAACTCGCGGAACACCTCGCAAATCTGGCGAAGCTCTCGATTGGTGCCGAGGTGCTCGATATCGGCTGCGGTTTCGGTGGCAGCAGCCTCTTCTTGGCCAGAAAGTACAACGCTCGTGCCACAGGTATAACCATCTCTCCCGTACAAGTGGAAATGGCCCGCAAGGCGGCGGCAGAGGCAAGGTTAGACGCGCGATTCCTCTTGATGGACGCTGAAGCCTTAGCCTTCGAACAGCAGTTTGACATGCTCTGGTCTGTCGAGTCGATCTCCCACTATCAAGATCACCGGAAATTCTTTATGAATGCGGCACGGTTTCTGAAGCCCGGTGGCAGCTTTGCGCTTACCGATTGGTTCAAGCGACCGGGTCTCTCTCCGGCACAGACCCGTAAATTCATCAGACCGATCGAGGAGGGAATGTTCATTGAACTTGAATCAATGGACGATTACGAATCCTATTTGGTGGACAGCGGCCTCGAAATCGTCCACCGGCAGGATTTGACGCGCCAGTGCGCGAAAACCTGGGATCTCGGTGTGAACCTGATCCGCGATAGATCCTTCTGGTCCCTCGCCGCGAAGCAAGGAAGGCATTTTGTGACTTACCTAAAAGCATTTCGTGCCATAAAAGCTGGGTGCAGTTCCGGCAACTTTGTGTATGGCCTTTTTGTGGCCAGGAAACCTGCTCACTCCCAACCGAACAGCACAACACCCGCCGCTCGAAATTTCCGGTAAACGCCCCACAAGCCGGGCCCGGCTCGCTCCTTGAGTCACTCGTCGAATCACTCAACATGCTCCCTGTCTGCAGCCGAATACGCGTCAGGTCCTTCTTGCGACCTGTGCGACGGCAACCCTTCGGGGATCACGCGAGAAACGATCGGAATGATCGCCACAAGCAGCGAGCCTGAACCTGTATTACGAAGTTGTAGGGTGCCGCCGAGCTCTTTCACGCGCTGCCTCATTCCGGAAATACCCATGCCAATACTGTCGGGCCGGAATTCAGCAATTTGCTCGGATACACCTGCGCCGTCGTCGCCGACCGAACACGTGACGCGTCCGTCCTCATTCACAACGCTTACCCAAGCCCTTCGCGCGCCGGAATGCCGAAAAACATTGGTAAGGGCCTCTTGGATGATCCGAAACACGGCCCTCTCAACTTCCGGGGTCAGACGAGGGAATTCGTTCGGTTGCAAATCCAGAGAAATTGCGATGCCGCTTCGTTCGGCGACCCCGTCAAGATACCATTGAAGGGCTGAATGGAGGCCCACTTCATCGAGCATTGGTGGATGCAGTAGATAGGAAGTACTTCTGATTCGTTGGATGGTGTGATCGATCATGCCGCAAACATCCATGACCGACTGACGAGCCGGCTTCGCTAACAGATCCTGCTGATCGATGCGCTCCAGGATCATTTTCGCCGCGACTAGGTCTTGTCCGAGACCATCGTGCAATTCGCACGCGATGCGGCGTCGCTCCTCGTCTTGCGCGACGATCAGGCTGGCAGAAAGTCTGCGCAACTCCTTGTTGAGCGCTTCGAGTTGTCGCGCCCTGCGATGCAGCTCCGCAAACACGCTGACCTTCGCCCGTAACAGTTGGGGATTCACGGGAACGGAAATGTAGTCTACCGCCCCGCGCTGGTAAGCTTTGATGCGATCCAAGTCGGAAAGATGGACCCCGGAAATGAAAATGATGGCCACGTTCTGAAAGCGAGGGTGCTGCTGTATCATGTCCGCGAGTTCGAAACCGTCGAGGTCCGGCATGCTCACGTCCATAAGCACCACGGCAATATCGGTCTTGAGCAACGCTTCGAGCGCTTCCTTGCCGGAGTTCGCTTTGATCAGATTTTCGCCCAACTCCGCGAGGATGGCCTCGTAGGTCAGCAGTTTGGCCGGCTGATCATCGACCATGAGGATGTTAACCTTGTCGCTTGCGCTCATCCGTATCATCCAATCGCCATGGGCCTTGATTTATCTGTGCAGCCACATTCTTAGGACAGAAAGTAACTGCTCTGTATTCACGGGCTTCGCTAGATAGTCGGAGGCGCCGGCCTCCAGGCACTTCTCTCGATCACCTTTCATGGCTTTGGCGGTCAATGCCACGATGGGCAGGCGCCGGAGGGTGGTGTTTTGACGTATAACTTGCATGGTCTCATACCCATCCATCTCTGGCATCATGATGTCCATCAAGACAATCGCGACCTCCGGAGTCGATTCGAGAGTTGCAATCGCTTCACGGCCCGTGCCGGCCGTAAGGACCGCAATGCCGCGGCGCTCCAACACGCTGCTGAGGGCGAAGATATTCCGAACATCGTCGTCGACCACCAGAACCTTCTTGCCGACAAGAGCTTCGTCGGAACGATGCAGGCGGTCGAGCATCTTTCGCTTTTCGGGCGGCAGGTCGGCGACGATACGATGGAGGAATAAGGCTGTCTCGTCTAGCAGCCGCTCTGGTGATTCAACGCCCTTCACAATAACGCTGCGGGCCAAGGTGCGGAGCCGAGCATCTTCTTCCGGTGACAACTCCTTTCCCGTGAAAACGACGACTGGTAGATCGGAAAGGGAAGGATTGTCACGGACCGAGTCTAGTACATCGAAGCCCGACATATCAGGAAGGCGCAGGTCAAGCACGACACAATCGAACTGCTGACCACTCATCAGCTGGAGAGCTTCCGACCCTGTCGCGACGGTGGTGAGATCGACGTCGTCATGAGCAAGCAACTGGTGGACCGTGAATTGCTCGGCGGGGTTGTCTTCCACGACAAGCAGCCTCTTTCTGCGAGCGGAAGCGTACTCCTTCATACGTCCGAGGGCAGAACGAAGGATGTTCGGAGAAGTAGGCTTGGTCAGAAATGCGAAGGCGCCGTGAGCAAGCCCATGCTGGCGGTCCTCGTCGAGGGTCAGCATCTGAACGGGAATGTGCCTGGTAGTACTGTCTTGTTTCAGGTGGTTGAGCACGGTCCAACCCAGCATGTCGGGCAGAAATACATCCAGGGAGATAGCCGTCGGATGATATTGCCGCGCTAAAGATAGTGCGTCCGCTCCGTTCGAGGCAACAAGAACCTTGAAGCCCTCGTCTCGGGCCAGGTCCAGCAAAACTCGAGCGTAGTGTTGGTCATCCTCCACGATAAGGAGGATCGAATCGTCGGACTGCAAGTTGTCACGATCGTCCACAATTTGCTCAGTGCGAGCTTCCGAGATGCTGGCAGCGGCTACAGGGAGAGCCACCGAAGAGGATGCTTTGCTGCCCCTTGTGGGCGCCACGGTCGCCGCCGGGTCGACGTACGTTTGCGGGAGGTAAAGCGTGAAAACGCTCCCTTTGCCGAGAGCGCTGCGCAAATGGATCTCTCCGCCCAGCAGACTCGCCAGTTCGCGGCTGATGGCCAACCCAAGGCCTGTGCCGCCAAATTTTCGACTCGTCCCTGCATCCGCTTGCTGGAACGCTTCGAAGATGATGCGTTGCTTTTCGAAAGGAATGCCGATGCCGGTATCCGAGACCTCAAAGGCGACCGCAGGTGTACCCTTGCCGAGGACCGGGTGGCCTTCGTCCCACCCGGCTTCGACTGTCGATACGGATAGTCGCACGTTCCCCTGTTCCGTGAATTTGAAGGCGTTTGACAGAAGATTCTTGAGCACCTGCTGAAGACGTTTCGAGTCGGTCACCAGGCTGCGCGGCAGCCGAGTATCCAGGTGGACTTCAAAGGCAAGCTTCCGGTTCTCTGCTTCGTGACGGAAGGGGCGCGCAACCATTTCCAAGAGGGTGCTAAAGAAGACTTCCTCCGCCTCCACCGAGACCGTGCCGGATTCGATTTTGGAGAGGTCGAGAATATCGCTGATGAGGTTAAGTAGATCGGTCCCCGCACCGTGGATCGTGCGGGCGAATTCGACCTGTTTGTGCGTCAGGTTGCCGTCCGCGTTTTCACCGAGCTGCTGTCCGAGCACCAGAATGCTGTTGAGCGGCGTGCGCAGTTCGTGCGACATGTTGGCCAGAAACTCGGACTTATACTTGGAGGTGAGAGCCAGTTCTTTGGCCTTGTCTTCCAGAGCGCGCCGCGCCTGCTCGATTTCCTGGTTCTTGCGCTCCACTTCCGCATTCTGTTCGGCAAGCTGTTGGGCTTTCAGTCCAAGCTGCTCGTTGGTTTGCTGCAACTCCTTTTGCTGTGCCTGTAGTTCGGCGGCCAGCTGTTGGGACTGTTTCAGCAGTCCTTCGGTCTGCATTGTGGCTTCAATGCTGTTCAGAACGATTCCGATGCTGGCGGTCAGCTGCTCGAGGAAAGCCAGCTGAGACGCGGTGAAGGCGCTGAGCGAGGCCAGTTCGATAACGGCCTTGACGCGATCTTCGAACAGCACCGGCAACACGATAACGTTTCGCGGCACGGCCTCAAACAGGCCCGACCGGATGGGGACGGTATCAGGTGGCAAGTCAACGATCAGCAGCCGCCTTTTCCCCAATGCGCACTGGCCGATAAGACCGTCGCCGACATGCAGGTCCTGGCG
>Ga0306924_10003342_pt1 | contig 15413 bp, 10 predicted proteins | sample sta12Can44000111_FD_203756 | JGI IMG/M metagenome (GOLD analysis project Ga0306924, IMG submission 203756) | Lab enrichment of tropical soil microbial communities from Luquillo Experimental Forest, Puerto Rico - statanox.12C.anox.44.000.111 (v2)... | ecosystem: Environmental > Terrestrial >... | reverse complement strand
ACGTGTCCTCAAAACGTGGCTGCGCCACTACAATCAGCGCCGTCCACATGGGAGCCTCGATGGACTACCGCCGATCAGCAGACTCCGTCGGTCCCGCGAACAACGTCTCTAGAAACCACAACTAGAGACCAAGGAGATCGACGATGCCGCTTGACCTCGTGTTGCTCGCGGCCGCTGCGACGCTGCCTCCCCGCACCGCGGCGCCCACGCCCTCGATGCCCGTGTCGACCTTCTCGATCGTCGCGCGGGACAAGACCACCGGGGAGCTCGGGGTCGCCGTCCAGAGCCACTGGTTCTCGGTCGGGTCGGTCGTTCCCTGGGCCGAAGCGGGAGTCGGCGCCGTCGCGACCCAGTCGTTCGTGGAGCCGTCCTACGGCCCGCTCGGGCTCGAGCGGATGAAGAAGGGGGTCCCCGCCGACCAGGCGCTCAAGGAGCTGCTTGCGAAGGACCCGCACCCGGACGTTCGGCAGGTGGCGTTCGTCGACGCTCAGGGCCGCGCCGCGGCGCACACCGGCGAGCACTGCATCCCCGGCGCGGGCCACCATGTGGGCGACTCCTACACGACCGAGGCGAACCTCATGCTCACCGGCGAGGTCCCCGACGCGATGGCGGCGGCGTTCGAGGCGGCGAAGGGGCCGCTCGCCGAGCGCATGCTCGCGGCGCTCGACGCGGCGCAGGCGGTCGGAGGCGACATTCGCGGGAAGCAGTCGGCGGCCCTCCTCGTGGTCCGCGCGAAGCCCTCGGACAAGCCGTGGACCGACCGCCTCGTCGACCTGCGGATCGAGGACAACCCGGAGCCGCTGAAGGAGATGCGCCGGCTCCTCAACCTCCACCGCGCGTACGAGAAGATGAACCGCGGCGACGACGCGACGGCCGAGGGAAAGATGGACGTGGCCCTCGCCGAGTACGGCGGCGCGCAGACGATGGTCCCGGACAACGACGAGTTCGTGTTCTGGACCGCCGTCGCCCTCGTGTCGAACGCCCGCGAGACCGAGGCGCTGGGGCTGTTCGCCAAAGCGTTCCGGATGAATCCCTCCTGGATGCTGCTCGTCCCGCGGCTCCAGCGCGTCGGGCAGCTCCCGGCCACACCGGGGCTGGTCGAGAAGATCCTCGCCGTCGGTCCCGAGTCCAGCCTGAAGGCCGCCGCGCGCACCGGCACCCCGTGACGTGCTGAAGGCGCTCGCGGCGGCGGCTGCCCTGGCGTCGGTCGTCGTCGCCGTCGGGCTCGCCGTCCTCGCTCTCGGCCCGCTCCCCTCCCGCCGCGGGACAGCGGAGATCCCCCGCCTGTCCGCTCCCGTCGAGGTCCGCTACGACCGTGCGGGGATCCCGCACGTGCGCGCGATCCTCGAGACCGACGCGTGGCGCGCGCTCGGGTGGATCCACGCCTCCGACCGCCTCTTCCAGATGGAGCTCAGGCGCCGCGCCGCCTCGGGCCGCCTCGCCGAGATCCTCGGGGACAAGGCGCTCGCGTTCGATCGCGAGGCGCGCCTGGCGGGGTACCGGCGCGATGCGGCGCGAGACTTCGAGCAGGCCGGCGACGTCGAGCGGGCCGCGCTGATTGCCTATGCGGAGGGCGTGAACGCCTATCTCGCCGAGGAGCCGCTCCCCCTCGAGATGCGCGCGCTGGGCATCGAGCCGGATCCCTGGTCGCCGGTCGACTCCCTCGCGTTCGGCCGCCTCCTGAGCGAAGGGCTGACGATGTCGGCCGCGCACGAGCAGGCAGTCTTCGACGACGCCGTCGCCCGCGGTCTCGAGGCCGCGGTACGCCTCGCCGACGCCTCCGACGGGATCCGCACGGTCGTCGCCGACGGGATCCGCGAGGCGCTCAGCGTGGAGCAGGTGCCTGAGGCCGCGGCCTCGTCACCGCCGCGGGAGGCCGCGGCGGGGAGCAACGCGTGGGCGCTCTCGGGGCGGCGCACCGCCTCGGGCAAGCCCTTGCTCGCGGGCGATCCGCATCTCGACCCGGAGCGGCCGGGCGTCTGGTACGCGGCGCATCTGACGAGCGCGGACGGGCTCGACGTCGCGGGCCTGACGCTTCCCGGAGCGCCCGGCGTGATCATCGGGCACAACGGGCGCGTCGCCTGGTCCGTGACGATGACCCAGGCGGATGATGCCGATCTGTTCCTCGAGAAGGTCCGCCCCGCCGACGGAACCTGGCTCGACGACGGCGTGTGGGTCCCGCTCGCGCGGGCCGTCGAGACGATCCACGTGAAGGACGAGCCCGACGTCCGAGTCGAGATCCTCGCCACGCGCCACGGGCCGCTCGTCGAGAAGCCGCGGGGCGGCGGCCTCGCCCTCGCGCGCGCCCGAGCGTGGTCGCTGCCGGAGACGATCCTCGGGATCGCGCCGTTCCTCGCGGCCGATCGGGCGAAGGACGGCGAATCGCTGCGCGCCGCGTGGAGGACGTACCACGGGCCGCCGATCAACGTCTGCTGGGCGGATGACGGCGGACGCATCGGCGTCGAGGTCGCGGGATCGGTCCCGCGGCGCCCGGCAGGCGACGGCCGATTCCCGGTCCCGGGATGGACGCGGCGGTACGAATGGAACGGCGTGATCGCTCCCGCCGAGCTTCCCGAGATCTCGGACCCTCCGGAAGGATATGTCGCGACCGCCAACGACGACTGGAGCGCCGCGGGCCGTAGGCTCCCGTTCCCGGGACTGTACGCGAGCCCCGACCGCGTGGAGCGCGCGCGTGCCTTCGCGGCCGGATTCACGAGGGCGGGCGTCGCCGACATGCGTGCGATGCAAAACGACGTCGTCTCGCCGTACGCGCTGCGCATCGTCAAGGCGCTCGGGACCCTGCGCCTCACGGACCCGCGCGCGGTGAAGGCCGTGCGCGTGCTCGCCGCGTGGGACGGGCGCGCGCTCAAGCGGGGCCCGAGCCGGCTGTTCTTCGAGGTGATGCGCGAGCTGCGGGACGCCGTCGTGGCACCGGCCGCCCGCGGCACGTCGGGCGCGTGGGCGAGCTGGTCGCTGCTCGAGCGCCTGGTCACCGGGAGCGATGGGGACGACCTGTGGAACGATCCGGGGGCCCAGCGGCGCACGACGCGTCGCGAGGTGATCGAGCGGTGCCTGGCGCGCGCCCTGGACACCGTCGAGCGCGAAGGCGGAACGAACCCCGCGCGGTGGTCGTGGGGCAGCGTGCACCGCCTGACCTACCCCCACCTGTTCGCCGCGGCGCTCCCCGCGCTGCTCGGCGATCGCTTGCGGCTCGGGCCGATCGCGCTCCCCGGTGAGTGGCACACCCTCTCGGTGGCCGGGTTCACGGCCCGCGGCGGGCACTACGACGTCACGCACATCCCGTCGGCGCGGCTGATCGTCGATCTCGGAGACCCGGACCTGTCGCGCCTCGTTCTGCCGCTCGGGCAGTCGGGCCAGATCTTCGACGCCCACGCTGCGGACCAGATGCCCGCGTGGGCCGCGGGGCGCGATCTCCCCTTCCCGTTCACGCCGCGCGCGGTCGATGCCGCCGCCATCTCTCGGTTGCGTTTCGTTTCGCGGGAGTGAGCGGACGCGCCGACAATCCCGACGATCGGGCGGGGCGCGGGCATAGGCCGTATCGTCGGCATTGTCACCGTACGACCGGTGTCGCCGCCGAGCAAAATGAGTGTCCGTTCCGCTCCGGTTTCCCTCGACACGCGCGGATCCCCGGCGTAACTTTCCCGCGCTCGGGAGGATCATCTCCCCTCAGGCCGTCGACCTTCGAGCGAGAGGAAACAAGGGGATCGTGATGCGAACGGTCGTCGATGTGTTTCATGACGATGTGCCGAGAGCCTTCGCCTTCCTCGAGTCGACGCACGGCTTCGTGCTGCGTCGCGAGGACGACCACGGGTACACCGCGAGCGCGTCGCACGCCGACGTCCTCGTCGAGCTCGACTGGGGCTCGATCGTCGTGTCGATCCGGCCCGTGGAGACCGGACGCGCGGTGCGGTTGTCGTTCATCGTCGGCGCGAAGGACCCGACCGAGCTGTTCCTGCCGCGCTACCCCTGGGGACCGTCGGAGGCGCGCGAGGAGATCGAGCGCCAGGCCGAGCTGCTGCGGCGGTTCGCGGGCGAGCTGCTCGCCGGGGACTTCTCGAAGTGGTCGGCGCTCGAGGCGCACCAGACGCTCGTGCTCGAGCAGTGGCGCCGGGAATCGGAGCGGCTCGTGCAGGAGGCGCGCGTGAAGCTCGTGCGCCGCCGCGCGGAGACCGCCTGGTCGGAGCGTCGCTTCGGGGAGGCGGCCGCGCTCTACGCGTCGATCGTGGACGACCTGTCCCCGGCGGAGATCGCGCGCCACGAGTATTGCCGCCGCCGGACGATCCTGGTCGCCGTGCCCCGCCGGAAGGACGGTCGCATCGAGGGCATCGCATGATCCCGAAGGACGACGCCCTCTCGACGCGGCCGTCGTCGAAGGCGCGCGCGCGCGCGAAGCCGCAGCACGCCATCGAGGCGGCTCTTCCGCCTCATGCGCGCGCGGCGCGCACGCGCCTCGGCGAGCTGCTGCTCGCCCCGGGCCCCCTGCCGCTCGTCGAGGCGACGCTCCTCGTCGCCGCGGAGGAGTACCCCGAACTCGACGTGATGGCGCCGATGGCGCGCGTGGAGGCGATCGGCACCGAGGCCGCCCGCCGCGTGGCCGGCGTGACCAATCCGTTCGCGCGCCTGGATGCGGTGCGCGCGCTGCTCTTCGAGGACATCGGGTTCCGCGGGAACGTCGAGCAGTACGACGACCCGCGCAACTCGTACCTGAACGAGGTCCTCGACAGGAAGCTCGGAATCCCGCTGACGCTGTCGATCCTGGCGATCGAGGTCTCCCGGCGCGCGGGCCTCGAGGCGGTGGGGGTCGGCCTCCCGGGCCACTTCATCGTGAGGATCGTCGAGCAGGGGCGGAACCTCTTGATCGATCCGTTCCACGGGGGGCAGATCGTCACCGTCGAGGACTGCCGGGACCTCGTCGTGCGGACCACGGGACGCGCGTCGCTGTTCCGGAAGGAATCGCTCGACGCCGCGGCCCCCAGGGCGATGCTCACGCGCCTCCTCCTCAACCTGAAGCGGATCCACCTCGCCGCCGGGGAGTACGGGAAGGCGCTGTCCGTGGTGGAGCGCCTGCTGCTGGTCGCCCCGGGAGACGCGAAGGAGATCCGCGACCGGGGTCTGCTGCTCGCCCATCTCGGGCAGCCGGCGGCGGCCGCCCTCGACCTCGAGAGCTATCTCGAGATGGCGCCGGCCGCACCGGACATCGAGTCGGTCCGCGGCCGCCTCGCCTGGATCCTCAAGAAGATCGACGCCGGCCACTGAACTCCCGCGCCTTCTCGAATCCGCACCCAACCGGTTTGATCCGATCCTCGCGGTTCGCCATAATGGGTGATGCGCGCGTTGATGTGCGCGCCGAAAGGCCTCGATGGAAACCGTGTCGTCCACCACAAAATCGAAGGAGCCGGTCGAGACGTTGAGCCGCGTCGTCATCCGGTTCGCCGGGGACTCCGGCGACGGGATGCAGCTGACGGGCACGCAGTTCACGGCGACCGCCGCGGCGATCGGCAACGACCTGGCGACGTTCCCCGATTACCCGGCGGAGATCCGAGCGCCGGCGGGGACGCTTCCGGGTGTCTCGGGGTTCCAGGTCAACTTCTCCTCCGAGGACATCTTCACCCCCGGCGACGCCCCCGACGTCCTCGTCGCGATGAACCCCGCGGCGCTGAAGGCGAACGTCAGGGACCTGAAGCCGAACGGGATCCTGATCGTCAACACCGACGCCTTCCGCGAGACCGACCTCGCGAAGGCCGGGTACCAGAAGAATCCACTCGAGGACGGCTCGCTAGCGGCGTACCGTCTCCACGAGGTCGACATCACGCGGCTGACGCGCGCCGCCCTGAAGGACACGGGGCTGCCGCAGCGCGTCCAGGACCGCTGCAAGAACTTCTTCGCGCTCGGGATGATGTACTACCTTTACCACCGCCCGATGGACGTCTCGCTCGCGTGGATCGGGGAGAAGTTCGGGAAGAAGCCCGAGCTGGCCGAGGCGAACAAGCTGGCGCTCAAGGGCGGGTACGCGTTCTGCGAGGCGACCGAGGTCTTCCAGGTCACCTACGAGGTCCCGAAGGCGCAGCTCGCCCCGGGGACCTATCGCAACATCTCCGGCAACCAGGCGCTGGCGCTCGGATTCGTGGCGGCGGCGCACCAGTCGAACCGGCCGCTGTTCCTGGGGTCGTACCCGATCACGCCGGCCTCCGATATCCTCCACGAGCTCTCGCAGTACAAGAACTTCGGCGTGGTGACCTTCCAGGCCGAGGACGAGATCGCGGCGATCGGGGCGGCGCTCGGAGCCTCGTTCGCGGGGGACATCGGCCTGACGACGACCTCGGGGCCGGGGATGGCCCTCAAGATGGAGTTCATCGGCCTCGCGATCATGGTCGAGCTTCCGCTCGTGATCGTCGACATCCAGCGTGGGGGACCGTCGACGGGGCTGCCCACGAAGACCGAGCAGGCCGACCTGATGCAGGCCCTCTACGGGCGCCCTTCCGAGGCGCCGTGCATCGTGATCGCCGCGCGCTCGTCGGCGGACTGCTTTTCCACGGCGTACGAGGCGGTGCGCCTGGCGACCAAGCACATGACCCCGGTCATCCTGCTCTCCGACGGCTACATCGCAAACGGGGCCGAGCCGTGGAAGCTGCCGCGCGTCGAGGACCTGCCGGCGATCCCGGTCACGTTCAGGACCTCTCCCGACGGCTTCCTGCCGTACATGCGCGAGCCGCAAACGCTCGCGCGGCCGTGGGCGATCCCGGGGACGCCGGGGCTCGAACATCGCATCGGCGGGATCGAGAAGGCCGAGGGAACCGGCAACGTCTCCTACGAGCCGGCGAACCACGAGAAGATGATCCACCTGCGCGCGGAGAAGGTCGAGCGCGTGGCCCTCGACATCCCGCCCGCGGAGGTCGACGGCGATAGCGACGGCCTGCTCGTGCTCGGCTGGGGCTCGACCTACGGCGCGATCACCGGTGCGGTGCGGCGCGCGCGGGCGGAAGGGCGGCGCGTGGGGCACCTCCACCTGCGCTATCTCAATCCGATGCCCTCGAACCTCGGGGAGGTCCTCTCTCGCTACGAGCGCGTCCTGATCCCCGAGATGAACCTGGGGCAGCTCGCCTTCGTCATCCGCGGGAAGTTCCTCCTCGATGTGGTCCCGCTCAACAAGGTCCAGGGACAACCGTTCAAGGAGAGCGAGATCCTCGGCCGCATCGCCGAGCTGGCTCCCGCCAAGGAAGGGGCACGCGCATGAGCGGCACCGTCGCGCTGACCAAGAAGGACTTCATCAGCGACCAGGAAGTCCGCTGGTGTCCGGGGTGCGGCGACTACGCGATCCTCGCCTCGGTCCAGGGCGTCTTCCCCGAGCTGGGGATCCCGAAGGAGAACTTCGTCGTCGTCTCGGGGATCGGCTGCTCGTCGCGGTTCCCGTACTACATGAACACCTTCGGGTTCCACTCGATCCACGGTAGAGCGCCGGCGGTGGCGACCGGAATCAAGATCGCCAACCCCGGCCTTTCGGTGTGGATCGCGACCGGCGACGGCGACGCGCTGTCGATCGGCGGAAACCACATCATCCACCTGATGCGCCGCAACGTGGACGTGAAGGTGCTGCTCTTCAACAACCGGATCTACGGCCTCACGAAGGGGCAGTACTCCCCCACCTCCGAGGTCGGCAAGAAGACGAAGTCGACGCCCTACGGCTCGGTCGACCGTCCGTTCAACCCGCTCGCGGTCGCGATCGGGGCGGGATCGACGTTCGTCGCGCGCAGCGTGGACGTCTACGCGCCGCACCTGAAGCAGGTGCTCCTCGCCACGGCCAAGCACACCGGCACGGCGTTCGTCGAGATCTACCAGAACTGCAACATCTTCAACGACGGCGCGTTCGAGTCGGTCCGCGAGAAGGAGCACCGCGAGGAGAACCTGCTCCACCTCGAGAACGGTCAGCCGCTGCTCTTCGGCAAGGCGAAGGACAAGGGGATCCGGATGGCCGGGCCCTTCACGCCGGAGGTCGTGAGCCTCGGGAACGGCGTCACCGAGAAGGACCTGGTCGTCCACGACGAGAAGGCGCCCGTGGCGTATGCGTTCATGCTCGCGCAGATGGACGCGCCATCGTTCCCGGTTCCGATCGGGGTCTTGCGGAACGTCCAGGCCCCGGTGCTCGATGCCGCGATGAGCGAGCAGATCGCCCAGGTCACGGCCAAGAAGGGTCCCGGAGACCTGAAGGCGCTCATCTACGGCGGCGAGACGTGGGACGTCGTCTGAGAGCGTAGCCGCACCGCAACCCGGAATCTTCCCGATCGCGCGATCCTGAGCGATCATGCACGCCCATCCGAAGGAGTGCATGATGCGACGCATCCTCGCCGCCGCGATCCTGAGGCGGATCGTCCAGGACGCCTCGATGTGAGCGGGGCCTCGGCCCGCCCGCCGAGGAGCCCGCGCGCGCTCGCGGCGCTCCTCCTCGTGACGATCCTGTGGGGCTTCACCTTCGTCTGGATGAAGCAGAGCCTGGAGGCCGCCGCGCGCGTGTTCGGCGGCTCGGCGGGAAGCACGGCGGTCCTGCTCTACGTCTCGATTCGATTCCTTGCCGCCGCCGCGATCCTAGCAATCTGGCCGAAAACAAGGCAAGGCCTCGACAGGGGCGCCTGGCGGAGCGGGATCTTCCTCGGCGCCCTCCTCGCGGTGGGCTTCCTGTTCCAGATGCTGGGCCTCGAGAAGGTCACACCCCCCGTCTCTGCGTTCCTGACGAGCCTCTACGTCGTCTTCGCCGCGATCCTGACGATCGCGCTGCACAAGCACCGCCCTCATCTGCCTCTGATCGCCGGCATCGTCCTGGCGACCTTGGGCGCCGGTTTCATCGAAGGGCCACCGCATCTGACGTTTGGCCTGCCCGAGTGGCTCACGGTCGGCTGCGCCGCGATCTTCGCCGTGCACATCATCGCCACCGACCGGCTGACGAAGGCCCATCCTCCGCTCGCGGTGACGCTGACGTCGTTCATCGCCACCGGCGTGGTCGCAGCGGCGGGCCTGGGAATCTCTCTCACCCGCACCGGCGCACCCACGCACGATCAGATCCGGACGCTCCTCCACGACGCCGGATTCTTCGTTCCCCTGGCGCTCGCCACGATCTTCGCGACGGTTTTCGCGCTGACGCTCATGAACGTCTTCCAGCGCGAGCTCGATCCCGTGCGTGCGTCGATCCTGTACGCCCTCGAGCCGATCTGGACGACGATCATCGCGTTCTTCATGGGGCTCGGCCGCCCCGGCTTCTGGCTCTGGATCGGCGGCGGCGCGCTGATCGCTGGAAATTTGATCGCGGAGCTGGAGATCGCGGCGGAGGAGAGCGCGGGCAGAGGCTCGAAATAGCGGATTCCCCTTCGACTCCGTTGGGCGTATAAGATTGCCCATCGGGGCTTCTATGCGCGAGCCTGCCGTCCTCTACCTGACCGTCCTCCTGGCCATCGTTCCTGCGCGGGCGGCGAGCACCGGGACTCCCCCGCTCACCTTCGAAGATCGCGTGGCCGCGCAGCGGGCCATCGAACAGGTCTACTGGAACCACAGGATCTGGCCCTCGGCGAATCCCGCGCCAAAGCCACCGCTGTCGGCCACGATGTCCGACGACGCCATTCGCGCGAAAGTCACCGACACCTTGCGGAAGTCGAACGCGCTCGACCGATGGTGGAAGCGACCGGTCACGGGCGAGCAGCTGCAAGCCGAGATGGAGCGGATGGCGCGGGACACGCGCGACGGTGCGACGCTCCGCGAGCTGTTCCACGCCCTGGGCGACGACCCGTACGTGATCGCCGAGACGCTCGTGAGGCAGACGCTCGTCGATCGCCTGATCCACGATTGGTACGCGGGCGAGACACGGTTCCACGGTCCGCTCCGGGCCAAGGCGGAGGCAGCCCTGGCGTCGTGCAAGAACGTCGACTGCATGCCGTCGATGGACGGGCAGTACCGGCTGGATCGCTGGCGGCGTGGGAGCGACGGGGCGGGCGACGCGACGACGGCGCTCGACGCGGACGAGTGGACCGACCGTCTGGAGCGGCTGGCAACGAGCTTCGGTGCGAGGACCGACGCCCTCCCCCTGAACAAAATGAGCGGCCTCGAGGAGACGCGTGACGCGTTCCTCGTGACGGCGATCACCTCTCGAAGCGACACCGAGATCTCCGTGGCGACCGTCGTCTGGCCGAAGCGCTCGTTCGATTCGTGGTGGGGGCCGGATGCGGAAAGCGAGCGCCCGGCGATCACGCCGTCGGCGGCGACCTTCTCGGTTCCGGCCGTGTCGTCGACGGCCTGCTCGACGGACGCCTGGACCCCGACCAAGCAGGAGCCGCACACTCCCCGCAGCGGGCACGCCGCGGTGTGGACCGGAACGGAGATGATCGTCTGGGCAGGAAACACGTCAGGAAACAGCGGTCCACCGACCGGCGAGCGTTTCAATCCGGCGACGAATACATGGTCATTCATTTCCAACGGCGCGAACGCCCCGACCGGAAACGCGGGGTACACCGCCGTGTGGACCGGAACGGAGATGGTGGTGTGGGGTGGTCCATTCGCGAATACCGGTGGCCGCTACAACCCCACGAACGATTCCTGGACGGCCGTCTCCACGGGCGCGAACGTCCCCGTGGCTCGCTCTTCTCCAACCGCCGTGTGGACGGGCACGGAGATGATCATCTGGGGCGGACACGCGAACATCACAGGCGACCTCAACACCGGCGGTCGCTACAACCCTTCGACCGACACCTGGGCGGCGACCTCGACGGGCGCCAACGTTCCCGCTGCGCGTCAGCGCCACACCGCGGTGTGGACAGGGACCGAGATGATCATCTGGGGCGGAAGCGCCAACGGCATGCAGGTCTGGACGGGCGGCCGTTACAACCCTTCGACGGACGCGTGGCTGGCGACGCAGGGCTCGAACTCCCCCGCGGCACGCCAAGATCACACCGCGGTGTGGACGGGCACGGAGATGATCGTCTGGGGCGGATATGGCGGATTCAACCCGAGCAGCCCTGAGTATCTGGCCTCGGGCGGCCGCTACGACCCCGCGGCGAATAGGTGGTTCAGCACATCCTTGGATCCGGATGTCCCCGGGGGTCGCTCCCGGCACACCGCCTTGTGGACAGGCGCCGAGATGATCGTCTGGGGCGGGTACAACAGCGGGGTGTACGTCAACACGGGCGGCCGTTACGACCCCTCGACGGATTCATGGCTGGCCACATCGACGGCCGCGAGCGTCCCCGGGGCGCGCGCCGGTCACTCCGCGGTGTGGACGGGAACGGAGATGATCATCTGGGGGGGCGGCGACGGTAACCACTATTACGGCTCGGGTGGTCGCTACGACCCGTCGATGGACACGTGGACGGGCAACGAGGGCTCGAATGTCCCGGGCGCGCGCTCGTCCCACACGGCCGTTTGGACGGGCGCGGAAATGATCGTGTGGGGGGGAGCCGGACAAGGAAACACGGGCGGCCGTTACAACCCGGCGACGGACTCGTGGAGCGATACATCCACCGGGGCAAACTGTCCCGCGGGACGCGACTCTGGAACCGCGGTCTGGACGGGGACGGAGATGATCGTTTGGGGCGGAAAGTCAGGCAGCTTCGCGCAATACGGCAGTCGCTACAATCCCTCGAGCGACACCTGGACGGTGGTATCCGCAGGCGCAAACGCCCCCAGGCCGCGCTACTTTCACACGGCTGTATGGACCGGGACGGAGATGATCGTCTGGGGCGGGATGATCAACGCAAACACGACGATGAACGACGGGGGCCGATACAACCCCTCGACGGACACATGGATGGCGACCTCGCTCACGAGTGCCCCTTCAGCACGTAGCCAGCACTCTGCGGTGTGGACAGGGACGGAGATGATCGTCTGGGGCGGCACCGACCTCTATGGGTCTTATCTCGACACCGGCGGTCGATACAGACCGTCCAACGATTCCTGGAAACCGACTTCGACGTTCGGCGCTCCTGGCGGCCGTCGCCGACACACGGCCGTGTGGACGGGCGCGGAGATGATCGTTTGGGGCGGATCATTTCTTCCCACGGGCGGCCGTTACAACCCGGTGACGGACAGCTGGGTGTCCACCTCCGCCGGCCCAGCCGTTCCTGCGGGGCGCGAATATCACACCGCGGTGTGGACGGGCACGGAGATGATCGTCTGGGGCGGATACGACGGTCAGAGTTATCTCAACACCGGAGGCCGCTATTCCCCCTCGACGGATTCGTGGACGGCCACCTCCCTGGAGGCGAACGTTCCTTCAGGCCGTCAGCAGCACACCGCCGTATGGACGGGTTCGGCGATGATCGTATGGGGGGGCAGCACAAGCGCGAACACGATGACTTCGACTGGCGGACTGTACTGTAATTGCTCCAATCGCCTCATTGGCTACCGCGACGCCGACGGCGACGGCTACGGCGCGGCGGGACCGACGGTCGAGACGTGCGATGGCGCCCTTCCCGCGGGGTACGTTGCGGACGCGACAGACTGCAACGATGCGAACCCGAGCATCCACCCGGGCGCTCCGGAGGTCTGCAACGGGCTGGATGACAATTGCAACGGTCTCGTCGACGAGACCGGATCGAGCGTGGATGCCGACGGCGACGGGATTCACGATGCGTGCGACAACTGTCCGCTCGCATGGAACCCGGAGCAATCCGACTTCGACCACGACGGCGTGGGCGATGCCTGCGATCTTGACGACGGACTGATTTACGTCTTCGGCAGCGACGACAAGAGCTTGGTCGAATGGCAGCAGGAATCGGGTCCCACCGCGTGGAATGTCTACGAGGGTGATCTCTCGGTGCTCCGATCCACCGGCGTCTACACGCAGGCCCCCGGGTCGAACGCGCTCGCCGCGCAGTATTGCGGACTCACCGACACACAAGTCGCCGACCCCGATGCACCGCCGACCGGCTCCGTGAAGTTCTCGCTGGTGACCGGCGTGACCAATGGGCTCGAAGGGAGCCTCGGCACGGATAGCGCCGGGCAGGAGAGGCCAAACACGAATCCGTGTCCGTGACGGCGGTGACCACTTCGGCTCCGAAGCTGAGGGGGCGCCGGCTTCAATCCCTGCCGCCCTTTTTCTCGAAATCCCTCTTCAACCTCCCCAGCATCTCCTCGCGCCGGTCGTAAAGCCGCCGCCCGGGCCGCGGCGCGTGGCGCGTGAGCGCGTACGCCGCGAGGAGCGGCGCGATCAGGGTCGAGTCGCCATAGACGACGACCGTGCCGGGGAGCTTCTCGGGGTCGACCTTGCCCCAGGAGACCGCCTCGCCGGGAGTCGCGCCGGAGAGGCCGCCGGTGTCGGGGCGAGCGTCGGTGACCTGCACGAAGTAATCGTGGCCGGCCTCGTCGAGGCCCAAGACCTCCTGGATCTGCGGCTCGGTCTGGAGCATGAAGTTCTTCGGTGAGCCGCCGCCGAGGATCAGCACGCCCGAGGTGCCGCCCGACTTCTTCGCGTCGTAGACGATCGCAGCGGTCTCGTTGACGTCGCGGCAGACATCGAGGCGCGGACCCGAGCCTCGCAGCCACAGCTCGGCGACGTTCATGCCGATCGAGGAATCGCCGGGGGAAGACGTGTAGCACGGCACTCCGCAGCGGTACGCCGTGGCGAGCACGCAGGTGTCCTCGACCTTCAGCTCGTCCTCGCGCCCGGCGAGGTACTTGCCGAGCAGGTAGTGGAGCTCGGCGGTCGACATCTCCCGCTGGAATTCGGGGGCTTGCATTACCTTGCGCAGGTACGCGTCGGTCTCGAGCAGCACCGTGTAGTCGAACAGGATGTCGTAGATGCGGACGACGCCCTCGGCGCGGAGGATGCGATCGTCGACCTCGTGCGTGCCCTGATGGAGGGCGAGGCCGAGGCCGAAGTGCGCGTCGTGGTAGAGGTTGAAACGATCCAGTCGACGAACCCGGCGCGCAGGAGCGGGATGATCACCGAGCCGCCGAGCCCCGCCGGGGTCAGAGCCCCGGTGAGGCTCAGCCCGACGACCGCGTCGTCGGCGAGCATCTTCTCGACGAACAGGCGCGCGGCCTTCTGCAGACGGCCGGCGTTGTAGGCGAGGAAGGTCGCATCGATCAGATCGGCGGCCGTCATCCCCTTCTGGATCGGCTTCGGGTTGATGCGCGAGCCCGAGAGCCACTTCGACTTCGCCATCTTCAGGAACCTCCTGCGGGCCGGGCCGAAGATTCTGGCACGGAGGGAGGAGGCGCGGAAGGGTCCGCGCCGAACGCACCCGCGGCACGCAGCGCGGCGATCTTCGCCGCGTCGTAGCCGAGCCACGACGACAGCACGCTCTCGGTGTGCTCGCCGATCCGCGGCGGCGGGAGATGCGGGATCGCCGGAGAGTGCGAGAGCTTCGGCACCGGGCCGATGGCCCGCGTCGACGGCTCGCCGGGGCGGCCGACCTCGACGACCATGTTCCTCTCGCGCGCGATCTCGCCTTCGAGCGCCTCCGGGACCGTCCTCACCGGGCCCGCCGGCACGCCCAGCCGATCGAGGGACAACTGCCAGTGCGCTCTCGTGCGGGTACGGAATCGTCCGGCAAGCCGCGGGAGGAGATCGGCGCGGTTCTTCACGCGCTCGGGATTCGTCGCGAAGCGCGGGTCGTCCGCGAGCGCCGGGTCTCCGAGAGCCTCGCACAGCGCGCGGAACTGCCGGTCGTTTCCGACCGCGAGCATCAGCATCCCGTCGGCCGTCGCCACCGGCTCGTACGGCACGATCGACGCGTGGGCGTTCCCCCATCGCTCCGGGGTCTCCCCCGCCACGAGCCAGCTCGACCCCACGTTGGCGAGCAGGCCGAGCGAGGCGTCGAGGAGGGAGACGTCCACGAGCTGCCCCTCTCCCGTGCGGTCCCGGCGGCGGAGCGCCGCGAGGATCCCGACGGCGGCATGGAGCCCCGCCGCGAGATCCGAGATCGCAACCCCCAGCTTGTACGGATCGCCGTCCGGCGGTCCCGTGATGCTCATCAGGCCGCTCTCCGCTTGCGCGATGCTGTCGTACCCGGGCCGCGCCGCGCGCGATCCCGAAGCGCCGAACCCGCTGACCGCCGCGTGCACCAGGCGCGGGAACCGCGTTCGCGGGGCGTCGCCCGCCAGCCCCAGGCTCTCTCGCGTCGCCGTCTTGTAGTTCTCGATCAGGACGTCGGCCCGGTCGAGGAGCGCCTCGAAGGTCGAGCGGCCCGCGGGAGTGGCGAGATCGAGGGCCACGCCGAGCTTGCTCCGGTTGACCGAGAGGTAGTAGGCGCTCTCGCCCGCGTCCGTGAACGGCGGTCCCCAGCGCCGCGTGTCGTCCCCGCGCTCCGGCTCCTCGATCTTGACGACCGTTGCGCCGAGATCTCCCAGGATCATCCCGCAGTACGGGCCGGCCAGGATCCGCGACGCGTCGACGACGCGAACGCCGTCGAGGG
>Ga0306924_10003341_pt1 | contig 15416 bp, 12 predicted proteins | sample sta12Can44000111_FD_203756 | JGI IMG/M metagenome (GOLD analysis project Ga0306924, IMG submission 203756) | Lab enrichment of tropical soil microbial communities from Luquillo Experimental Forest, Puerto Rico - statanox.12C.anox.44.000.111 (v2)... | ecosystem: Environmental > Terrestrial >... | reverse complement strand
GCCGGTCATCGCGACCAGCTTGCCGCCCTCCTGCTCCTTCTTGATCAGCGCCATCTTGTCTTCCGGCGTCGCCTCGGCCAGGAAGTCATCCACCCCGGACTCGTCCGCGATGGCCTTGGCCGTCAGCGGGTTGTCGCCGGTGATCATGACGGTGCGGATGCCCATCCTGCGCATCTCGGCGAACCGCTCGGACATGCCCTCCTTGACGATGTCCTTCAGATAGATCACGCCGAGCGCCCGGGCAGCCCCGCCGGCGGGCTTCTCGGCCACCACCAGCGGCGTGCCGCCGACGGCCGAGATCCCGTCGACCATCGGGCCGAGGTCGTCCGGCGGCGTGCCGCCGCTGGCCCGGACCCACTCCCGGACCGCGCTGGAGGCGCCCTTGCGGACCTGACGCCCGTCGGCCAGGTTGACGCCGCTCATCCGGGTCTGCGCGGTGAACTCCACGAACTCCGCGCCGGCCAGCTCGCCTTCGTGCCGCTCGCGCAGGCCGTACTGGTTCTTGGCCAGCACGGCGATGGACCGGCCTTCCGGCGTGTAGTCCGCCAGCGAGGACAGCTGCGCCGCGTCGGCCAGCTCGGCCGCGGTGACCCCGTGGACCGGCAGGAACTCGCTGGCCTGCCGGTTCCCGATGGTGATCGTGCCGGTCTTGTCCAGCAGCAGCGTGTTGACGTCGCCGGCGGCCTCGACCGCGCGGCCGGACACGGCCAGCACGTTGCGCTGGACCAGCCGGTCCATGCCGGCGATGCCGATCGCGGACAGCAGCGCGCCGATCGTGGTCGGGATCAGCGCCACCAGCAGGGCCACCAGGATCACCAGCGACTGCGGCGCCTTGGAGTAGTACGCCATCGGCTGCAGCGAGATGACCGCGAGCATGAAGATGATGGTCAGCGAGGCCAGCAGGATGTTCAGCGCGATCTCGTTCGGCGTCTTCTGCCGCTTGGCCCCTTCGACCAGGGCGATCATCCGGTCGATGAACGTCTCACCCGGCTTGGAGGTGATCTTGACCACGATCCGGTCGGACAGCACCGTGGTGCCGCCGGTCACCGCGGACCGGTCGCCGCCGGATTCGCGGATGACCGGCGCGGACTCGCCGGTGATGGCCGACTCGTCCACCGAGGCGACGCCCTCGACCACGTCCCCGTCACCGGGGATGACCTGCCCGGCTTCGACCACCACGTAGTCGCCGAGCGCTAGTCCCGTCCCCGGCACCGACTCCTCGCGCAGCGTGCCCGGGTCCGCGCCCGGCTGCCAGTTGAGCAGCCGGCGGGCCACCGTCTCGCGCTTGGCCCGGCGCAGCGTCTCGGCCTGGGCCTTGCCCCGGCCCTCGGCCACCGCCTCGGCCAGGTTGGCGAACACCACGGTCAGCCACAGCCAGACCACGATGGTCCAGTTGAACACCGACGGCGACTTGATCGCCGTGTACAGGGTCAGGACCGAGCCGACCTCGACCACGAACATGACCGGGTTCTTGATCTGGACCCGCGGGTCCAGCTTCTTGAACGCGCCCGGAAGCGACTTCCACAGCTGCTTCGGGTCGAGCAGCCCGCCGCCGACCCGGCGCGGCTGGGCGGCCTGCCCCGGGGCGGCCGGAGCCGGAGTGCCCGGGCTCTCAGTTGTCACAGACATCTCAGTGCAGTCCTTCTGCGAACGGGCCCAGCGCCAGCGCCGGGAAGTAGGTGAGGCCGACGAGGATGAGGATGACGCCGACCAGCATGCCGACGAACAGCGGCGTCCTGGTGTCGAGCGTCCCGGCGCTCTGCGGCGTCGGCGCCTGTCTGGCCAGCGACCCGGCCAGGCCGAGGGCGAAGATCTCCGGCGCGAACCGGCCGAGCAGCATCACGATGCCGCCGGTGACCTGGTACCAGGTGGCCGCGGTGCCCAGGCCGGCGAACGCCGACCCGTTGTTGTTGGCCATCGAGGTGAACGCGTACATCACCTCGGTCAGCCCGTGCGGGCCGGGGTTGAAGATCGGGGTCTGGCCCTGCTTGGTGCCGATCGACAACGCGGCGAAGGTCAGGATGAGCACCGGCAGGGTCAGGAAGTACAGCGCCGCGTACTTCATCTCGGTGGGCCGGATCTTCTTGCCGATGTACTCCGGCGTCCGGCCGACCATCAGGCCGCCGACGAACACCGTGACGATGGCCAGCACCAGGATGCCGTACATCCCGGCCCCGATGCCGCCGGGCACGATCTCGCCCAGCGCCATGTCCATCAGCGTGATGGCGCCGCCGAACGGCGTCAGCGAATCATGGAAGCAGTTCACCGCGCCCGTGGACGTCACCGTGGTCGACGCGGCGAACAACGAGCAGGCGTGCGGGCCGAACCTGGTCTCCACCCCCTCGTACGTCCCGTGCGCGAGCTGCGGCGCGACGCCCGCGGTGCCCAGGTGGGTCTCGAAGTAGGTGATCCCGCCGACCGCGGCCGCCCAGATGATGACCATCACGGCCAGCAGCGCGAAGCCCTGCCTGTTGTCGCGGACCATCTTGCCGAACGCGCGCGGCAGGCTGAACGGGATCAGCAGGATCAGGAAGATCTCGAAGATGTTCGTGAACGGGTTCGCGTTCTCGAACGGATGGGACGAGTTGGCGTTCATGAAGCCGCCGCCGTTGTTGCCCATCTCCTTGATGACCTCCTGCGAGGCCACCGGGCCGCCGATGATCGTCTGGTGCCCGCCGGACAGGGTGGTGATCGTGTGGTAGTCGGCGAAGTTCTGGATCAGGCCGCCGGCCATCAGGATGATGGCGCCGATGACCGCGAGCGGCAGCAGCAGCCGGATCACGGACCGGGTGAGGTCAACCCAGAAGTTGCCGAGCTTGTCCGTGCGGGACCGGGTGAACCCGCGGATCATGGCGATCGCCACCACCAGGCCGACCCCGGCGGACACGAAGTTCTGCACCGCGAGCCCCGACATCTGGGTCAGGTAGCTCATGGTGGACTCGCCGGAGTAGTTCTGCCAGTTGGTGTTGGTGGTGAACGAGGCCGCGGTGTTCCACGCGGTCACCGGCGTGACGTTGGCCATCCCCACGGACAGGAACAGCCAGTGCTGCGTCCGCTCGATCAGGTACAGGAACAGCACGCAGACGAGCGAGAACGCGAGCACGGAGCGCATGTAGACGCTCCACCGCATGTCCGCTTCCGGGTCGATCCCGCAGAGCTTGTAGATGCCCCGCTCGACCCGCCAGTGATCCTTGGCGGTGAAGATGCGCGCGATGTAGTTGCCCAGCGGCACGTAGCATGCCGCCAGCGCCGCCACCAGCAGCGCGAACTGCAGCCAGCCCGCGGCTGTGCTACTCATCAGAACCTCTCAGGAAGAATCAAGGCCACGAACAGGTAGATCGTCAGCAGGATGCCGCCGATCAAGCCGATCCAGTTCTCAGCGCTCAAAGCGCTCGACCCCCTTCAGAATGAGAAGGAGCACGGCGAAGACGACGATCGTCAGCGCGACGTAAAGCAGGTCCGACACGGTGACTCCTAGCGATGTGCCGTCATAGATGGGGGCTCGCCCGGCTGGTTCAGGCCCCAGGCACGTCAGACGTTAACGTTCGGGAATCACCAGGTAGAAGGGCCCTTGCATGACCCATACGCCCGCCGCCCGGTTCCTAACAGAACCCATGCGCGAACGCGCGCCGGACCGGGCGCGCGCTTACAGGTCCGGGGTGTCGGGCGTGAGATCGTGCCGGCGGACGCGCCAGGAGTGCAGCGGGTGGCTCATCTCGTCCATCAGCGCCGACGGCGGGACGGCCAGCACCGGGCAGCGCGCGTGCGCCAGGCAGTACCGGCTCACCGAGCGCCGCATCATCCGGCCGAACCCCGCTCGCCGGCCCGTCCCGATGATGAGCAGGTCGTCCGGCTGGTCGGCGGTGTCCACCAGCACCGGGCCGGTCTCGCCGCGGACCGCCTGGGTCTCGACGTGCAGGTCGGCGGGCACCCCGCCCAGCCCGGCGTCGAACGCGGCCCACAGCCGCTCCCAGGCGGCCTCACGCCATATCTTCCGCAGGTAGGGCGAGGAATGTCGTCGTTCCGCCATATCGCCACCCGGGGGAACCCAGGCGGTGACGGCCAGCAGCGGCACGTTCCGCTGCCTGGCCTCGTCCGCTGCGAACCGCAGCGCTTGCAGGCTCCCTAGAGACCCATGCACGCCAACAATGATCCGACGCACCGTGGGCACGGCAACTCGCCTCCCGACCAACACCGGGCGCCACGATCCACAGCGACGCCCCGTGACCGCTTACCCAGATATTCAACCCCTATCCGCGCCCTGCCGGCACCGTTCCTAGCGGACCTCTTACGGAAACCGAAGCAACGCATACGGCTTGCCGTCGATCACCGGATGTAGCCGTTGACCTTTGTGTCTCATTTAAAGTCGCGTTATGCAAAGAACCCGCTGAGGTTGCCGGCCGACTCTAGTCGGCGCGGACGCCGAGTTCGTCGATCCGGGCCAGCATCTCGGCCGGGTCGGCGTAGACCCGGTACGCCCCGGCCCGCTCGAGTTCCTCCCGGCCGTACCCGCCGGACAGCAGCCCGACCCCGAGTGCCCCGGCCCGCCGCGCCGCGAGCAGGTCCCATACGCTGTCGCCGACCACCATCGCGTACCTGGTATCCACGCCGAGTTCGGCCGCCGCGGCCAGGAACAGGTCGGGGTCGGGCTTGGCGTGCCGGACCAGGTCCCTGGTGATCATCGGGGTGTCCTCCGGCAGCCCGAGCAGGGCCAGCGCGGGCCGCGCCGTCGCGGCGTACCCGCTGGTCGCGATGGCCCAGCGGACGCCCGCGTCGGTCAGCGCGGCGAGCAGCTCACGCGCCCCCGGCAGGGCGGTGACCGAGTCCATCTGCGCCCGGTACTCGGCCGCGTGCGCCTGCTGCAGCGCGTCGATGTCCGCCTTGGACAGCGACCGCCCGGTCTCCCGCAGCAGCGCGGACACGAACAGCCCGCCGCTCATCCCGATGCGCCGGTGGATCCGCCACACCGACAGGTCGATGCCGATCCGCGTCAGCGCCGTCCGCCACGCGATGACGTGCTGGTAGACGCTGTCGATCAGCGTCCCGTCCAGGTCGAAGAGGAAGGTAGGGGTCGGTGATTCGAGATAGGACACTGCTGAGGCCATGCCCCAAGTCTTCCCTTCATCCCGAACGGACCGGGTATCCCCCCCCGCGCCGGCCTCCCGCCCCGCCCGGCTCAGACGCCGCCGACCGCGACCACGCCCTCCATCGTGCCCAGGAAGGCGTGGCTGCCGGTCATCGACATCGACGAGAAGTGCGGGAACGTAGTGTCCAGGTTGAGCGAGTCCCTGGTCGCGCCGGTCGCCTGGTCGAGCTCGTACAGCGTGCCCCCCTGGTAGTCGGTGATCCAGACCCGCCCGCCGCCGAGCACCGGGGAGCCCTGCGCCTGGGACGGGCCACGCCACAGCACCCGGATCTGGTGTCCCGCGGTGCTGACCGCGGCCAGCCCGCCCTGCGCGCACGGCTCGTACACGATGCTGCCCTGGACCGCGGCCCCGCCGTACGCCTCGCAGACGGCCGCCCGCGCCACCTGCCCGCCGACGCCGCCCAGGTGAGCCGCGTCGACCAGGTACGCGGTGCCGCTCTTGCCGTCCGCCAGCAGCATCCCGTCCGGCAGCAGCGCGGGCTGGGTGGAGCCGAGGTCCAGGTCGTGCGCGTTGTCATCGGCCCAGGTCGACGGCGCGAAGATGCCGGTCCGGCGCAGGCCGGGGGATAGCGCGGTCACCGAGTCGCTGCCGTCGAAGCTGGTGCCCGTCTCCGAGCCGTTGCCCACGCTCACGTACATGGTGCCGTCCGGGCCGGTGACCGGCCCCGCCGTGCCCCAGATGGCCCCCTCGCGCGAGACCGGCACCACGTAGGAGATCATCGGGCCGGCCCCGCTGACCGGGACGCCCACCACCGAGCCGCGGTAAGGCCCGCAGTCCCCGTACAGCCCGCCGAACGCCACGTACACCCGCCCGCCCGCGATGGTGAGCGCGGGCCGCTGCTGGTCGTACCGCGGCTGCCCGTCCGGGGCCGGGATATCGCGCTCGAGGAGGAGACTGCCGTCGCGGACCGAGACGCCGACCAGCACGTGGCGGTACCCGGTAGTCTCCGCGACCGCGTAGACCAGCCCGTTGGCCGGGTCGTAGACCGGCGTGCCGGTGATGCCGAGCGGGTCGATGTTGCCGCACGGCAGGCTGTCCAGCGGCACCGGGGTGCCGACGTGCGTCCGCCAGGCCACCGCGCCGGTGGCCTGGTCGAGCCCGTAGACCGAGTCGTTCTCGGTGGCCGCGATCACCAGGTTGCCGACCAGCAGCGGCTGGCCGTAGACCGCGCCGTCCAGGTGCACCCGCCAGCTCACCGTCAGCGGCCCCGGCACGGCCACCCCGGCGGCCACGCCGCCGCGGGCGACGTCGCGCCCGTACGTCGGCCAGGCCGCCGCGGGATGCGCCCCGCCGCCCGCGGCCGGTGTCAGCGTCCTGGCCGGCGGCGCCGAGCCAGCCGGCGTCCCGCCCCCGCCGGACCCGCCGGAGCAGCCCGCCACGGCGGCCAGGACGCCGCCCGTCAGGGCCGCCGCCGCGAGCCTGGCCGTGCGCGCGAGTCTCAATCGCATCACCTCAGTCTGCTCCGGGAGGCCACCGGCCGCCCCCTGTTACCTACGCTTCGGGATGGCATCATGGTTCCGATGCCTCAACGTAACGTGCCGTCCGCAATAGACGCTTTCGTGGCGATCGGTGACAGCTTCACCGAGGGGCTCAACGACTCCGATCCCGGCGGCGGGTTCCGCGGCTGGGCCGACCGGGTGGCCGGCGCCATGTCCGCCCAGCGCCCCGGCTTCCGCTACGCCAACCTGGCCATCCGCGGAAAGCTGCTCGGCCAGGTCGTGGCCGAGCAGCTGCCGCGGGCCGTCGAGCTGGCGCCGGACCTGGTCAGCCTGGCCGCGGGCGGGAACGACATCCTGCGCGGCGCCGACGTGGACGCGCTGGCCGCCACGTTCGAGTCGGCCGTGGCCAAGCTGCAGGCGGCGGGCTGCCGGGTGCTCATCTTCACCGGCTTCGACCCGCGCATGTTCCCGGTGATCAGGCTGCTGCGCGGCCGGATCGCCGCCTACGACATGCACCTGCGCGGCATCGCCGATTCCAGCGGGTGCGACCTGGTCGACCTGTGGGCCATGCCGGCGCTCAAGGACCTCCGCGCCTGGAGCCCGGACCGGCTGCACCTGACCACCGAAGGCCACCGGCAGGTGGCCCGGCGTGCCTGCGAGGTGCTGGGGATCCCGGCCGGGGAGGACTGGCGGGTGCCGCCGCCGCCCGCCCTGCTCCCCGCGGACCTGCCGGGGCGCTCCCGGTGGCTGGCCGCGCGCCGTCAGGACGCCCGCTGGGCCATCCAGTACGCGGGTCCCTGGGTACGGCGGCGGCTTGGCGGCACGTCCAGCGGCGACGGGGTGTCGCCCAAGCGCCCCGACCTCCTCCCGGTCTGACCAGCTCTGAGCCTCAGGGGACGAAGACGATCGGACGACGCCTCGGCGCCTATGGTTGCCGCGACCCGCGCGATAACTGAGTGGGAAAACGCGCGGGTCGCGTTCGGGAAACGCCGACCGGGGCAACAATCGCGCTCTTCCCGTCCGGGCAGCTCGCATTGGGGTCAGACGAACACGAGCCAGGGCACGCTGAAAGCCGCCGGCTGGTTCGTCAACCGCAGATAAAGAATAACTCGATCCCTTTCAGCCGACCAGGCCGGCCAGGACCTCCTCCAGCCGGGCCAGCGAGGCGGCGATCCAGGGGAGCGAGCAGGGGTCGGCTGAGCTCAGCGCGGCGTGCCGCTGGCCGTCGGTGTCGCCGTAGAGCAGGGATGTGGCCACCCGCAGCCGCAGCTGCCCGCGGTCCTCGCCGAACGCGCTGCCCGGCAGCACCCCGACGCCGTACTCGCGCAGCAGCACCCCGGCCAGGCTCTCGTCGCTGGTGATGCCGTGCCGCCCGAGCAGCCCGTCGGCCAGTGGCGAGAAATCCGGGTAGAGGTAGAACGCGGCCTGCGGCGCGGGCACGACGGCGCCGGCCGCGGCGAACCTGCGCGCCACCGCCCGGGCCACGGCCCCGTGCAAGCGCCGGCTGTCGGCCACCCGGGCGGCCAGCACCGGCGGCTCGCCGAACGCGAGCGCGGCGGCCCGCTGCACCGGCCCGGCCGGAGCGGACCAGATCTCGCTGCCGATGCCGAGCAGCCGGCCGCGCAGCTCGCGCCCGAACCGTCCGGCGGGCATCCGGGCCACGCCGAGGCGCCACCCCCCCAGGGCGAGGTTCTTGCTCAGGCCGGTGGTGACCACGGTCCGTTCGGGACTGATGACGGCGGGACTGGTGAACGGCGCGTCGGGATCGTGCACCAGGTCCCGGTAGATCTCGTCCGAGACGATGACCAGGTCGTGTGCCTCGGCCACCGAACAGAGGTCCCGCACGGCCGCGGCCGGGGCCAGCAGGCCGGTCGGGTTGTCGGGGAGCGTCACTACTACCGAACGGATCGGGTGGCCCGCCGCCCGCGCCGCCGTCACGGCCCGGGCGAGGTGGCCCGCGTCCGGCACTCCGCCCGAGCCGGGCACGAAGTGCGCCTTCCGGCCGCACAGGGCGGCCTGCGCGGCGTAGCTGACCCAGCTGGGCCGGGTCACGGCGATGTCGCCGCCGATGGCGGTCATCAGGCCGAACAGCAGGGCCTTGCTGCCCGGCCCGCAGATCACCGCCTCCGCGTCGGTGGGCAGCCCGCGCCGGGCCCAGTAACCGGCCGCCGCCTCGCGCAGCGGGGCGTGGCCGGCCACGGGGCCGTAGCCGTTGCACCCGGCGGCCCGGGCCAGCTCGGCGCGCAGTAGCGGGGGTGCGGGCAGGCCCGCCTCGCCGAACGCCAGCGGCAGCACCGGCTCGCCGCGGCGGCGCCGTGCGTCCATGGCCTCGTTGGCGGCGAGCGTGGGGGAGACGGGGATCGGCGCCAGGCTCAGCCGGGGATCCTTAGGGCCCGGGCGGGGGCGGAGGCGGCGGGGCGGGGGCGTGATGGTGAGAGCCACGGGGGCTGGCCCTTCCTAGCTGCGGGATCTGGCGGATAAGGCTGCGGGATCGTAAGTGGGCGGTTATCGCGGTGAGGGGACCCGGAGGGAACGGGTCAGGTCCACTGACTGTGGCAACCTTGCGCACCATGACAGTGTGCCTTGCCAGCGGCCAAACCATAAGCACAAGCGCTGATCTCTTTTGCTGAGAGTAAGGTTTACTTATGCTCGATCTGCACAGGCTCCGCCTGCTCCAGGAGTTCGCCGCGCGCGGCAGCATCGCCAGGACCGCCGCGGTCCTCGGCTACACGCCATCCGCGGTCTCGCAGCAACTGGCCGCGCTCGAGCGTGAGGCGGGCACCGCGCTGCTCGACCGGTCCGCGCGCCGGGCCGAACTGACCGACGCGGGCCGTCGCCTGGCCGGCCACGCCGAGCGCATCCTGGCCATGGTCGAGGAGGCCGAGACCGACCTGTCCGCCGAGGCCCAGGAGCCTGCCGGGAGGGTGGTGGCGACCGCGTTCCCCACGGCGGCCGTCGCGTTCGCGCCGTCGCTCGTGCGCAGCCTGCGCGCCCACCCGCGGCTGACCCTGGTGCTGCGGCAGACCCAGGCCGGCGAGGGCCTGCGCCAGGTCCGTTCCGGTGACGTCGACGTGGCGATCGTGGACGACTGGACCAGCCGCCTGGCCGAGGAGATCGAGCTGGGCGGATCGATCCTGACCTGCTATCACCTGCTCAGGGACCAGCTCGTGCTGGCGCTGCCGCGGACGCACCGGGCGGCGGCCGCCGGCCAGCCGGTCGACCTGCGGGCGCTGCGGCACGAGCCCTGGCTGGCCGCGCCGGCCGGGGAGCCGTCCCGGCAGGCGGTGGACCGGCTGCTCGCCGCGGTCGGCGTGACGCCGCCGGTGCTGTCGGAGTTCGAGGGCATGTCGACGATCATCAGCCTGGTCGCGCGCGGCATCGGCATCGCCATCCTGCCCCGGCTGGCCGTCGCCGCGGCGGACCGCCGGATCACCGTCCGGGACCTGCCGCACGGCCTCGACCTGGCCAGGGACGTATACGCGGTGGCGCGCACCGCGAGCGTGCGCCGTCCCTCGGTGGCGGTGATCGTGACCGCGCTGCGCGCCGCCGGGCCGGGCCGCCACCGGGCGGCCTGAGCCCTGTCAGCTGAGCCGGGTCCCCTAAGCTGGCCGGGTGAATCTTGAGCTCGACGCGGCGGCGCTGACCGCCTGGCTCGTGGACACCCCGTCGGTCAGCGGGGAGGAGGGCCCGCTCACCGACGCCATCGAGGCCGCGCTCCTGGCGCTGCCCCACCTGGCCGTGCACCGGGACGGCAACGCGATCGTGGCCCGCACCACCCTCGGGCGGCCGGAGCGGGTGATCCTGGCCGGGCACGTCGACACCGTGCCGGTCGCGGGCAACCTGCCGTCCCGCACCGAGGGCGCCCGCCTCTACGGCTGCGGCACCTCGGACATGAAATCGGGGGTGGCGGTGCAGCTCAGGCTGGCCGCCGGCCTGACCTCACCCGGCCGGGACGTCACCTACGTCTTCTACGACTGCGAGGAGGTGGCGGCCGACCGCAACGGGCTGCTCCGGCTGAGCACGAACAGCCCGGAGCTCCTGGCCGGCGACTTCGCCGTGCTGATGGAGCCGAGTTCGGCCGAGATCGAGGGCGGGTGCCAGGGGACGCTGCGGGCCGAGATCGTGGTGCCGGGCCGGCGGGCGCACACCGCGCGTTCCTGGATGGGCCGCAACGCCATCCACGAGGCCGGCGCCGTCCTCGACGTGCTGCGCGGGTACACCCCGCGGGAGCCTGAGGTCGACGGCCTGCGCTATCACGAGGGGCTAAACGCCGTCGGCATCAGCGGCGGGGTGGCGGGCAACGTCGTGCCGGACGAGTGCGCGGTCACCGTCAACTACCGGTTCGCGCCCGACCTGACCGGGGAGGAGGCGGCGGAATACGTCGAGTCGCTGTTCTCCGCCTGGCCGGTCCGGGTGCTCGACGTCGCGGACGGCGCCCGGCCGGGCCTCGGCCAGCCGGCCGCGGCCGAGTTCGCCGCGGCGGTCGGCGGGACGCCGCGGGCCAAGCTCGGCTGGACCGACGTGGCCAGGTTCTCCGCCCTCGGCATCCCCGCGGTCAACTACGGGCCCGGCATCTCGGAGATCGCGCACACGCCCGGCGAGTACGTGGAGACCGGCAAGATCGCCGAGTGCGAGGCCCGCCTCCGGGCCTGGCTGGACGGCTCCTAGCGGGCTCTGCTGGCGGGCTCTGCTACCGGGCTCTGCTACCTGGCTGGGCCCTCGCCCAGCTGCATCCGGGTCGTGTGCTCGACCCCGTCGCCGCTCACCCACAGCACGGACACCACGTCGCCCGGGTGGTACTGACCGGTGATGCTGGTCAGCGAGCCGGGCGTGGTGATCGGCTGGCCCGACACCGACGTGATCACGTCGCCCGGCACCATGCCCGCCGACTGGGCCGCGGTATCGCACAGCACGCCGACGATGAGCGCCCCGGCCGCGATCGGCGCGACGCGCGCCGGGACGCCGGACTGCTGGTTGCCGGTTGAGCAGGAGCCGCTCCCGGCGGCCCCCCGGCCGTTGCGGCCGTTCCGCGACTCGTCGGCGGCCTGCTGCCGCGGATCGGAGCTGTCGCTCGTCGCGACCTCGACGCCGAGGAAACCGGGCAGGCCGATGTGCACGGTGGCGCTCGGCCGGCCCGCCGCGATCTGCCTGGCGATGGCCAGCGCGCTGTTGATCGGGATGGCGAAGCCGAGCGTGTCGCCGGACGAGGGGGACTGGCCGGAGGTCCCGGTGTTCGCGGCGGTGATCATGCCGATGACCTGGCCCGCGTTGTTCGCCAGCGCGCCGCCGGAGTCGCCTTGCTCGATCCGGGCGTTGGTCTGCAGCATGTGGCTCAGGTTCTCGGTGCTGTTCGAGCCCTCGTCGCTGGCCTGGATCGAGCGGTCCAGGGCGTTGATGATGCCCACGGCGGGTTTGGCTCCGCCGTGCCCCTCGGCGTTGCCAAGCGCGAGCACCGGGGTACCCAGGCGGACCTGCGAGGAGTTCCCGAAGCTCACCGGGGTAAGGCGGGAGGCGCCCTGCAACTGGAGCAGCGCGACGTCGTGGGCGGCGTCGTAGCCCAGGACCCGGGCCGCGTAGGCCGGGGTAGAGGAGGTGACCAGGTTGACGCGCACGGTGGTGGCCCCGTCGATCACGTGGTTGTTGGTCAGCACGAGCCCGGAGGAAGAAATGATCATCCCGGTGCCCTCGGCCGTCTCGCCGTTGAACTTGAGGTTGGACATGATGTCGACCAGGCCCGGATCCACCTTCTTCCGCACCACCGCGGGGTCGAGTGACGCCGAGGAGGCTCCGCTGCCGGACGCGTTGTCGTGCGGTCCGGGGACCTCGCCGGAGGTGGTCCCGGCCGCCGGGGCCGCGCGATGCCAGCCGAACGCGACCGTCACCCCGGCGCCGATGCTCGCCGCGAGCGCGGCGACGACCACGTAGACCAGCACCCGCCCGCCGCGGGCGGAACGGCCCGGCGGGAGATCGGGTACCGCCCAGCCGGGCGTGGTCCCGCCGACCCGGCCGGCCGGCGGGCCCTGGTAACCCCCCTGGCTTCCGTAGCCGCCGTGGTCCCCGTACCCGTAGCCGGCCTCGTCCCCGTAGCCGGAGGAGCCCGACGGCGAGCCGAACGTGACGGTGTCCGGGTAGTCGCTCTCCGCGGGGGGCGCCTCGTCGCGCGGTTCCCCTGGGCTAACGTGCCCGGATGACTGCCACCAGCCGCCCGCGCCATCGCTCTCGTTCTCTCGCATCATCCTCGCCCTCGACCAGACCAGGGTACGTCCCGGCCGATCATGCCGGCCCTGAAGTCCTCCAGCGACGGCGGCCGGTTCTGCGCTGTCACCCCGCCGGGCCGGCGGCGAGCGTCACCACCGCGGTGTGCAGGCTGCCGCCCGGCGCGACCCAGGCCAGTGCGATCCCGCTGCCCGGGCGATAGCGGCTCAGGAGCGCGGTCAGCGAGCGGGGCGAGGTCACGGCCTGCCCGCCGACCGCGGTGATGACGTCCCCGGCGAACAGCCCGGCCTGGTCGGCGGGCGTCCCGCACAGCACCCCGTCCACCAGCGCGCCGGTCTCGACCGGGGCGATGCTGGCCGGGGCCGCGGTGGTGTCGCCGCTGGTACAGCCCCGGCCGCTGCCGCTCACGGCGCCGGTCTGGTGCAGTTGCTGGCTGGCCTGCCGCTGCGGGCTGGTGCTGGTGCTGTCCGGGAGGAGCACGCCGAGGAACGCCGGCAGGCCGATCTGCACCCGGGCGCCCTCGCGCCCGGCCGCGATCTGCCTGGCGATCGGCATGGCCCGGTCGATGGGGATGGCGTAGCCGGAATAGACCGTGTCCCCGCCGGCCGCCGTGTCGATCCCGATCACCCGGCCGCCGGCGTCGGCCAGCGGCCCTCCGGAGTCGCCCGGCCGGATGTCGGCGCTGGTCTGCAGCATGCCGTGCAGCGTCTCTGACAGGCCCGAGCTCTGGTCGCTGGCCACGATGGTGCGATCCAGGCTGCTGATCACCCCGGGCGCGACCGCCGGCGAGCCGCCCCGCCCGCCCTCGTTGCCGATGGCCAGGACGGGCGTGCCCACCCCCGCCCGCGCGGAGCTGCCGATCGTGACCGCCGTGAGCCGCGGCGCCCCCCGCACCTGGAGCAGGGCGACGTCGCCGGCACGGTCGTAGCCGAGGATCCGCGCCGGATAACTCCGGCCCGACGTCACCGGCGTGACCGTGACGCTGGCCGCGCCGTCGATGACGTGGTTGTTGGTCAGGATCAGGCCGGCCGCGGCGTCGATGACGAAGCCCGTGCCCTTGGCCGTTTCCTGCAGGTACCGCAGGCTGGCGGTCACGTCCACGACGCCAGGCTCGACCGCCTGGACCACGGCCTCGTCGTTCATTACCGTCGGCCGGTCCGCCGCGGCGGCGCGCGGCACCGCGGTGGCGCCAGGACCCGGGGCGATCACATGCTGCACGGCCAGCGTGGCGCCGACCCCGGCCATGGTCGACAAGGCCGCCACCACCAGGTACGTCAGCCACACCCGGAGCAGGCCCGGCGCACGGGTCCCCGCGGCCGGCGCGGCCCGAGCCTGGGATCTTGCCGGGGGAATCGGGGCACCCCCCTCCGTGCCGTCGCCCTCGTGCATTCCACAGCCCTTTTGCCCGGAATCGACCCTCGCCAGTAGGTTTCCCGTCCCGCCGGAAGATCAAGCGTGCCGGCGAGGGACAAACACTGGCATCACCTGGAGAACACGTCCCCCTCGCCGCTCCCGCGCCCGTCCCGCGCCGCCCCGTTCCACCCACCTCGTCCCGGCGCGGGATGGACGCTTTACACGTAATACCGTGATACCCTGCCCTCAGACACGATATGACGTGAATACCGTTGCGAGGGGCTCGAAGGGCAGGAATCCGGATGTCCGCGTCGACTCAAAGTGATCAGGAACTTTCCCGGCGCGAGGAGATGAGCGTCTCCACCGCCGCTATGTCGGCCGCGCCGTGGGGTGCCGCCGCCGTGACCGGCGGGGTCGTCGCCGTCGGCGACCTGGGCCTGCACGTTATCGCCGGCCATATCGGCCTGAGCGGGCTGAGCGGTTCGGTGGCCATGGGGGCGGTCGCCTTCTTCGTGGTGGCCGCGGCCGGCGCCCTGTGGCGCGCCCGGCCGAGCCGGGCGATCCGCTGGGCCAGGAGCAATCCGTGGCGTTTCGCCGTGCTGCCCGCGCTCGCCTGCGCCGCCGTCGCGCTCGTGCTTTCCGTAGTCACCGGGGGCGGCATCATCGCCCCGGTGCTGAGCGGCCTCTGGCACGGCGGCATCACGTTCGGCCTGGTTGGCGCGGCCGGCGCGCTGAACAGGTCGAGGAAGCAGGCGTAGTAGCCGGCTAACCTCCGGCGGTGGCGAGCGCGATGCCCTTATGCAGGCTGGCCAGCGTCACCGGGCCGAAGATGCGGTCCACGATCTGGTGCCTGGCGTTGAGGAAGAAGGTCTGCGGCAGCGCGCTGACGCCGTACGCCGACGCGACGGTGAAGTGCGGGTCCCACCCCACCGGATAGCTGACGCCGTCGGCGCGGGTGAACGAGGTCGCGTTACCGACGGTATCGTTCTCGTCCAGCCCGACCAGCGCCACCTTGCCCTGCTGGGCGCGGTAGAACCTGGCCAGCAGCGGGGTCTCGGTCTTGCAGGGATCGCACCAGGACGCGAAGAAGTTGAGGATGAGCGGCTGCCCCCGGTACCTGCTGAGCGCGACCTGGTGCCCGGAGTCGTCGCCGAGCAGCGGGAGGCTGAAGTCGGGCGCCGCGACCGGGGCGGGCCGCGCCGCCTGACCCGAGGCCGAGCCGACCACGCCGATCGCGATCAGCGACCCGGCCACGCAGACG
>Ga0306924_10003340_pt1 | contig 15418 bp, 9 predicted proteins | sample sta12Can44000111_FD_203756 | JGI IMG/M metagenome (GOLD analysis project Ga0306924, IMG submission 203756) | Lab enrichment of tropical soil microbial communities from Luquillo Experimental Forest, Puerto Rico - statanox.12C.anox.44.000.111 (v2)... | ecosystem: Environmental > Terrestrial > Soil... | reverse complement strand
GCACAGCTCGGTTTGGTGCGGACGCTACGCGGATTAAACCGCCAGTTCGGATCTCTGGACAATGAGCAGTTTGAGGAGTCAGCAGCCGAGCGCCGGCTCGCCAGCAACCCGGGGCTGCAGAATGTCGAATGTTGGTATTGGATCCGCAAGCTGCAAGCGCGCTTCTTTGCCGGCGATTATACTGCCGCCATCGCGTCCTCCTCGCGTGCGCAGCGGCTTCTGGGGGCGATGGCATCCTCAATGTTCTTCGAAGCTGCCGAATATCACTTCTACAGCGCGCTGTCTCGCGCCGCATGCTGCGACTCCGCGTCACCCGACGAGCTTCAGCAACATTTGGAGACTGTGGCCCATCACCTGCGACAACTCGATATCTGGGCGCAGAATTGCCCAGAGAACTTCGAGAATCGCGCCGCGCTGGTTGGCGCCGAGATTGCCCGCATCGAAGGCCGCGAACTCGATGCCGAACGTTTGTACGAGCAGGCCATCCACTCGGCTCGGGCAAACGGCTTCGTCCACAACGAAGCGCTCGCTTTTGAGCGCGCTTCGGCCTTTTACCGGGCGCGCGGGTTCGGTCAGTTCGCGGACACTTACCTGCAAAACGCCCGTTCCTGCTATCTGAGTTGGGGTGCCGATGGGAAGGTTCGGCAAATTGACGACCTATATCCCCAACTTGCGGAAAAACATCCTCGAACCCCAAGCAGTACGATCGAGGCACCGGTTGAACACCTGGATGTGGCCACCATCATTAAGGTCTCGCAGGCGGTCTCGGGGGAGATGGTCTTGCAGAAACTCATCAATGTACTCATGCGCACGGCTGTTGAACACGCGGGTGCGCAGAGGGGCTTATTGATTGTCCCTCGGGACAGGAATCTGCATTTAGAGGCTGAAGCCACGACCCTTGGTGACACGATCGTCGTCCGACTGGGAGACGCGCCCGCGAACTCGCACCTCTTGCCAGAGTCGATCGCACACTCTGTTGTGCGCACTGGGGAAGCCTTAATTCTGGACGATGCCTCACTTCAGAGAACTCCATTCTCTGCGGATCCGTACTTCCTACAGCATCAAACCCGTTCAATCCTGTGCTTGCCGTTGATTAACCAACGCAAACTCGTCGGTGTACTTTATCTCGAAAATAATCTTGCCTCGCGAGTGTTCACTCCAAGCCGGGTCACAGTGCTGAAAGTCCTGGCGTCGCAAGCGGCGATCTCGCTCGAGAACGCGCGCCTCTATCGGGATCTCCAGGAGTCCCAGTCTTACCTCGCGGAGGCGCAGCGGCTGAGTACTACGGGCAGCTTCGGGTGGAAGCCAGCAAGCGGCGAGATCGTGTGGTCTGAAGAGACGTATCGAATTTTCGCCCTCGAGCGAAAAACGCAACCAACAATCGAATTCGTCCTCTTACGAGTCCATCCCGAAGACCGCCAGAGTGTGCAGCAGCACATCGAACGATTTTCACGTGAGAGGACGGAGTTCGATATTGAGCATCGCTTGCAGATGCCCGATGGATCAATCAAATACGTGCATGTTGTGGGCCGTCCCTCCGAAAACGACAGCGGTTGCCTGGAGTTCGTGGGAGCAGTGACCGACGTTTCCGGGCGCAAAAGGGCCGAGCAAAAATTCCGAGAGCTTCTGGAATCCGCACCGGATGCCATGGTTGTGATGAATCGGCAGGGCATGATCGTATTGATCAACGCACAGATGGAGAAAGTGTTCGGGTACCAGCGGGAAGAGCTCTTGGGGCAGGAGATTGACATTCTTGTGCCGGAACGGTTTCGGGGCCGACACCCTGGGCACCGTGCGGGGTTCTTCGCCCAGCCTCGTGTGCGGGCGATGGGTAGGGGTTTGAATCTCTACGGACGGCGGAAAGACGGAACGGAGTTTCCGGTGGAGATCAGCCTCAGTCCGCTAGAGACGGAGGAGGGCACGCTTGTCTCTGCAGCAGTGAGAGACGTTAGCGAGCGCAAGCAGACGGAGGACAACCTGCAAAATGCGCTTGCCGAAATCAAGAAGTTGAAAGATCAGGTGTACGAAGAGAACGTTGCTTTGAGAGAAGAAATCGATAAGACCTCGATGTTTGAGGAGGTTATCGGAGGCTCCGCCGCCCTGAGAGCCGTGCTTTCTCGCGTATCGAAAGTCGCTCCCACTGACTCTAGCGTTCTGATTACCGGGGAAACGGGCACGGGCAAGGAGCTAATCGCGCGAGCCATCCACAAGCGTTCGAAGCGGTCAAAGGGAGCTTTCATAAGCGTGAACTGCGCGGCCATGCCGCGCGATTTGATTGCCTCGGAATTATTCGGCCACGAGAAGGGCGCCTTTACTGGAGCGACGCAACAGCGCCTCGGCCGTTTCGAGCTGGCGCATGGCGGGACCATCTTCCTCGATGAAGTCGGCGAGCTGCCGATGGAGACCCAGGTCGCGCTTCTCCGCGTCCTGCAGGAGCAGGAGTTTGAGCGCGTAGGTGGCAGTCAGACGCTCCGGGCAAACGTGCGGGTCATCGCGGCCACCAATCGTGACTTGGAAGCTGCCATCGTTGCGGGCACGTTTCGCAGAGACCTGTTTTACCGGCTAAACGTTTTTCCGATAGAGATCCCTCCGCTGAGAGAAAGAAAAGAGGACATCCCTCTGCTGGTCGAGTACTTCGTTGATCGTTTTGCAAGGAAAGCAGGAAAAAACATACGAGCCATAAACAAAAGGACCCTGGACCTTCTTCAGTCGTACCCCTGGCCGGGCAACATCCGCGAATTACAGAACGTCATTGAGCGATCCGTCATCGTCTCGGAAACGGAGAATTTCTCTGTGGATGAAAGTTGGCTTTCGCGGCAGCACATTGCCACTGAGCAGAATAAGGAGCTTGCTCTATTTAGGAGGCTTCCTTCTCGGGAGAAAGCAATCATTGAGGCTGCTCTCCGCGAAAGCGGCGGAAGGGTGTCCGGGCCTTCAGGCGCTGCTGTCAAACTCGGTATTCCAGGATCCACGCTAGATTCGAAGATCAGGTCACTGAAGATCGACAAAAATCGCTTCAAAGTTACAGGCCCATCAAGAAATCGCTTTTAACTATCTCTCTCAAAGAGCCCCAGAAAGAACCGTTTCGAAGTTCGGAAATTTTCGGAACTCGAAAATTCGAGTTTTTATTAAGCATCCTGTTTTGAACAGCTTGGCGTTGGCGCTGTGGTTGCTATACAGCGTGTGTGAAGGACGCCACAGGAGGTAAGAATTCCCAAGAGAGGGCGGATGCTACGGATCACAAGAGCAGCGAACGGAGAGGCGGTCTTTAGACTGAGCGGCCGAATGGACGCAGAAGGTGTAGCCGAATTGGAAAGGCTGTTCAAGGCAGAAACGAACGGCCGCCGGATTGTCCTGGACCTGAAGGACCTCACCTTGGTGGACCGAGAGGCGATCATCTTTCTCGCTAAGTGCGAAGCGGACGTGCAGATCAAAAACTGTCCGCCGTACATCCGAGAGTGGATGAGGATACATCGGTTGGGAAGAGAATCTGGCGAAAGTTCGGAGAAATGAACCACGAACGGGTCCCGGTGACTTGAGCTTGGTCAGTAGAAGGAGCAGTTATGGTCGCAGCAATACAAATGGCCCAAAGAAAACAATTGGACGCGAGAAAGCGGAGTTCCGGAGCGAGCCACTTCGAGCGTGCGCTGCGGGAAAAGGTCGTGGGGCAGGAAGAGGCTGTTCAAGCAATTGTCGATCTTTACCAAGTGTTCTGCGCCGGCTTGCATTCTCCGGGGCGCCCAGTGGGAAACCTGCTGTTTCTACGACCAACCGGTTCAGGCAAAACGCGCACGGTCGAGGCCGCAGCCGAGATTCTGTTCAGAGACTGTCGCGCAGTGATCAAGGTCGACTGCGCGGAATTCCAGCACTCCCACGAAATCGCGAAATTGATTGGTTCGCCGCCAGGGTATCTCGGCCACCGCGAAACACATCCGCTCATCACTCAGGAAGCGCTGGTCGCAAGCCATCGCGAAGGGCTAAAACTGAGTTTTTTGCTGTTTGACGAAATCGAAAAAGCAAGCGACGCGCTCTGGCAATTGCTGTTGGGGATGCTGGATAAGGCGACACTCACCCTAGGGGATAACCGCAGAGTGGATTTGTCGCAAACAGTGATTTTTCTGACGTCGAACCTAGGAGGCAGCCAGATCGCGGATTTGATGCAAGGAGGCATGGGATTCATCCAGCCGAACGACAAGCCCAGAGCAGGATTACAGAAAAAGGTGGAGAGGGCGGCAGTAGAAGCGGCCAGGCGCAGGTTCTCGCCTGAGTTTATGAATCGCCTGGACAAACTGGTGGTGTTCCATCCCCTGAAGCGCGAGGAACTGGACGAAGTGCTGGAGATCGAACTGCGCAATGTTCAGAAGCGCGTGTTGGATTCGATGACGGGGCCGTTCCTATTTCGGATCACCGAGGAAGGCAGGGAGTTCCTGCTGCAGGAAGGAACCGACCAGCGATACGGAGCGCGCCACTTGAAACGAGCTATAGAGCGGTATGTAGTCTACCCAATTGCCAGACTGCTGGCCACTGCACAAGTGCATCAGGGCGATATGCTGCTCATTGATCGGCATCCGGGCGATAAGGGTTTAGCTTTTTCACGAGACACGGAAAGACGGTTTTGCGATCCAAGGGTTGCTCTTGCAGGCAGGAATTCCGGTCAGCTCACGACCGCGGAAGCGCACGCGTAGATGAGCAGAAAAAGGACCAGAACATGAGCCCAGCATCAGAATCAGTCATGGGGGTCACTCGATATCCCGAAAGCTCGGCGATGAATGGCCGTCTCTATAGTCATGAGGAACGGACGGCACGCAAACAAGAACGCGCGGAAGCCTCGTTCCTGGACACGATCGTAGGGCGCCGCGGCAGCCTGCGCTCAATCCTCAGCCAGGTCGAGGCCGTAGCGGGCACGAGTACAACGGTCTTGATTACTGGAGAGACTGGCACCGGCAAGGAAGTCATCGCGCGGGCGATTCACGAGCTTAGCTCCCGCCGAAACCGAAATCTGGTGAAGGTGAATTGCGCGGCCATGCCTGCCGGTCTTCTCGAAAGCGAGCTCTTCGGACATGAACGGGGAGCCTTTACGGGCGCCATCAATTCCCATGTTGGCCGCTTTGCGCTGGCGGATCGCGGCACTCTGTTCCTCGATGAGATTGGAGATATGCCATTGGAGCTGCAGCCCAAGCTGCTCCGCGTGCTTCAGGAGCGTGAGTTTGAGGCGCTGGGCAGCACGCGCACAACGCGAGTCGATGTTCGCGTGGTTGCGGCGACGAACCAGGACCTGAAGCAAATGGTTCACGACCGGGAATTCCGCGAAGATTTGTATTACCGGCTGAATGCTTTTCCGATTTATCTGCCACCGCTCCGCGAAAGGAAAGCCGATATCCCCGCGCTGGTGGAACACTTCGTTCAACAGTTCGCAGCGTCCATGGAAAAAACAATCGAAACCATCCCTGAGGAAACTATGCGCGCCCTGGTTCGTCATTGCTGGCCCGGCAACATTCGAGAGCTGCAAAACTACATCGCCCGCGGCGTAATTCTTTCCAACGATGGCGTGTTCGAACCGGCGCCTCTCGAAACTTGCGAGCCGATATCCGTGCCGACTTCAAACCCGACCCTTGAGGACACCGTCCGCCAAGAGATTCTCGCTGCCTGCCAACGCGCCAATTGGAAGCTCGGAGGTCTGCGAGGAGCAGCTGCCAGACTCGGCTTGAAGCGCACCACACTGTTTTACAAGATGAAGCGACTCGGGATCGCGCCACCTGCGAACAATTGGCAGGACTGAGTTCACGCTTTCCGCAGTAAACCCTCTCATGGCAGCGTCCCCGCACCACGCCGAGCGGTCGCAGCTTAGTCATGGCATCGGCGTTACCGTCAAATTCCTGGCGTGAACAGCCCGCGATTGGGATTGCTCTGTCAGGGCCCAACGGTCCGCCAAATGACCTACGCGGTTGCAAGCTTCACTGGGCGCACCAACGCAGCTGCTGCGGTCTCTCTTCGGTGACAAATTCTGCGCGATTCTCCCGGTACGAGATCGGTGGCAGAGCCAAAGCTGGGACCGGTTACCGGACAACTGAAATCCACTTCTCGCGTAAGCGCCTCGCGCAGTCTGCCGTTTCCGTGGAGTGAATGGCAACGTTTCGGCAGAAACGCCAAGCCATTGGCATTGTAGTTCCCGCGATTGTGGCTTGCAGGTCGTCTTGGGTTGAAAATAGTGCAGATAGCCGATTCAGCGACGAAGCCAGTTCTTGGGCATACAAATGCATCCTGCAGCCGTAAGAGGTTTACGCCCGCGCTTGGGTTGGTTCCCTGGGAGACCAAGGGGCCACGACTCTTCAGGGCTCCGCAGCGAGATGGTTCTAATCATGGCCATGACCCTTGCGAGATCTTTGGTCACGGTCAGATAACTGCACACAAACTCCTTGTAATAGCCCGGATTGAGAAGATTGAGGCGCAGCAGCTCCGCCAATCGCCGGGCGTCAATCTTGTCGCTCTGGTTGCCCTCTCTCATGGACTTGTTTTTCCGCGGATCGCACACCACCACTCTCGTGACGTGTGGTTTCAGAAGGTCGTAGAGCCAGGCCGCCGAAGTCCCTTCTTCAAAGGTGACGTGCAAATCCCCGCGCAGCCGGCGATAACCTGCAGAATCATGCTGGCTTTCGTTTCGATGAGGCTTTCCATCACGATCTTCCCGGCCGCATTCCTCACGGCGATCGAAATGCTGTCCTTGTGCACATCCATAGCGATGTATTTGCTACTATTCATCGAGGGCGCTCCTTTCTGAGCGAATTGACAAACCGCTCAAAAAATTTACTACAAAGGGGCGCCCCTCTCTCATGACCCAAAAATTTCGCGCTACGAGGCACGCAGAACGATTTTTTTGAGCCGGCATGACCTCCAGGACTACGGAAAATTCATAAAATCGGAATCGGCGCAATCAAAAAAGGGGAGAGCGCCAGCTCCCCGATGAAAGGACCGTAGCCGAAGCGAGGACGCAGTCAAGGACGGGGAGCGAGGTACGCGCGGAGCGCCGCGCAGCGGGCTGCGATCCTTGACGGCCGTCCGAGCGGAGGCTACGACGGTCAAAACAAGTTGACCCGTGACGTTCAGGCGTTTGTGGACGCAATTTTCAGCAAGGTTGATCCGGTTGAGAAATTGGAGGCCTTGCTGGCCAGCGGGTCGGAGAAGGTCCAAGCGGGCGTGCTTCTCCGCTTGCTCGAATACCGCTACGGCAAGCCTAAAGAATCCATGGAATTGAGTGGGGCTATCAGTTTGCGAGAAGTTGTCCAGAAAGCAAGGGAACGAGCCAATGCTGCAGGAACAGAGTGAGATGCTAGGCCTCTTGGCCAGTTATACCTACAATCCTTACGGCTACACGCTGGCCTGCTTTCCTTGGGGCGAGGGCGAGCTGGAAACGTCCCCTGGCCCACGGGCGTGGCAAAAAAGCGTGTTGACCACGATTCGCGATCACCTCAAAAATCCCGAGACGCGCTATGTTCCATTGAGAATCGCCATTGCCAGCGGCCACGGTATCGGCAAATCAGCTCTTGTGGCGTTCATCGACAAGTGGGCCATCGGCACCTGCCCCGATGCGAAGGTGGTCATCACCTCGAACACCAACACGCAGCTTCTCACGAAAACGGCCCCGGAATTGGCCAAGTGGTACAGGCTGGCCATCGACAGCGATATGTGGACGGTCAAGGCTACGTCCATGACAGCGAAAGACGCAAGCAGCGAGAAAACCTGGCGCACGGATTTAATTCCATGGTCTGAAAACAACGCTGAGGCGCTTGCCGGCTTGCACAACAAAGAGCGCATTGTCGTTTTGATTTTCGACGAAGCGAGCGGCATCGCCGACATCATCTGGGACACTGCCCAGGGAGCCCTCACGGACGAGCGCACGATCATCATTTGGCTTGCGTTCGGCAATCCCACGCTTCCCACCGGCCGATTCGCAGAATGCTTCGGGAACAAAGCTGGCTATTGGACTCATAAGCAGATCGACTCCCGCACCGTCGAAGGAACAAACAAAGGAGAGATAGCCCGGTGGGAGCGCGAACGCGGCGCGGATTCTGACTTTTTCAGGGTGCGCGTGCGTGGCGAGTTTCCTATTCAAGGCAACGCGCAATTCATCTCTAGCGCAGTGGTGGAGCAGGCCCGGCACGCGGGGTATCCCATCGATGCTACCTTGCCCAAGATTCTCGTGTGCGACCCGGCCCGCTTCGGCGAGGATGAATCTGTAATCGGCTTGCGCCACGGCCGCGTGTTTCACATCCTCGAAACCTTCCACGAGAAACCGACCGACTTTACCGGTGAGCGCGTCATTCACTGGATCCAACGGGAGAAGCCAGACGCCATCATCATCGACGAAACCGGCCTTGGCGCAGGCGTTGTCGATCACGTCCGTAGTCGGGGGTTCAATCAGAGCAACGACTATCTGGTCGTCGGTTTCAACGGCGGCGCCAACCCAATCGGCGAGAAGATGTACTACAACCGTCGCGCTGAGGTTTGGGGCAAAGCAAAGGAATGGCTGGAGGCTGGCGCATCGATTCCAGACGATCCCGAGCTCGGAGCCGACCTGACTGCCATCACGTTCGATTATTCCAGGCTGAAAGTGCGCCATGGCTCTATCATTCTCGAATCCAAGGAGGAGATGAAGAGGCGTGGTTTACGTTCTCCAGACAGGGGAGACACTTTGGCCATGAGTTTCGCTGTCCGGCTCGGTACGCGGCCGCCCAAGCACGAGGAATGGCGGCCACAGTCCTGGGTACGTCCTAGCGAAACTTCTTGGATGGCTTAAAGGGAAGGACAGCATGACCGCAAAATTCAAAGTCGGCGATACCATTAGACACGAGGCCACTGCGACTGACTTTACGGTTGTAGAGGCTGAGGGCAAGGACAATCACGTCGTGGTTACCTGGTTTGAAGGCGGCAGAGTCAGGAGCATGGCCTTTCCGGCAGAGGCGTTCAAATTAGTAGAAACCCCGAAACCATCCTAATGAATCAAAACCAGCCATCGAAATGAAGGGCATAAGGATTCCCTTGGCCGATCATCGACCGTAACTAGAGGACGCCTTGGAATTCTCAAGCTTCTGAAGACGGTCGTGGCCAAGCGCCAAGCGACCAACGCCAAAGCCAAGGAAAGCGGCCCCAAAAAAGCCAAGGCTTCTAGCTCTAGGAAGGCCAAGAAGTCTCAGCCTACGGCAGCTCCTGGTGCTCCTGAGCGTTCTCACGAGTCGATAGCTTGGATGCTTGGCTGTACCAAATCACTTGGTTTGGTACGGTCCGCAGGAGCCGAAAAACAAGACTCAAAAATAGGCACTTACAGCTTGCCAATTAGACTTTGATACGCCATTGCTGCACAATCTCACGACCTAAGGAAGTTGGAAACGGTGCCATCAGCCGGAGACTCACGCTTCGCAACTGTGGGTTTTCAGAGCTATCTTGTTTGGCTACGACCACCCCCTAGCCCCCCTGACCACCCTTTTGGATCCCCCTCTCGCTCCGGCCGGCACCCCTTTTGGGACCACGGCGCCCTCCTTGACAGTCTAGGAGAGCTTAATTATATACTCCTAGCTTGTCTAGGAGAGATTGTTTGCCTGGGCGTTATCGCTCGAATCTTGCAAAGTAGTCCCGAGGAAGTTTTGACGATGTGGCGCCTGTTTCGGTCGTGGCTATGGGGGGTCGTGCACCGTTCACGGATGGAACGCGATATGGATGCAGAGTTGCGGTTCCACATCGAGGCGTTCGCGGAGGATTTGGTGCGCAGCGGCGTGCCGCGAGAGGAAGCACTTCGGCGTGCGCGCATTGAGTTTGGCGGAATCGAACGCATCAAAGAAGAAGGGCGCGAAGCTCGCGGGGTAAGCTTCGTTGACAGCCTCATGCAAGACTTGCGCTACGGCTTGCGCATGCTGCACAAGAATCCCGGCTTTACGATCATCGCGATCCTCACGCTCGCGCTCGGCACCGGCGCCAACTCGGCCGTATTTAGCGTTGTGAACGGCGTACTACTAAAGCCGCTGAATTATCCCAAGCCGGAGGAACTGGTGGCGTTGCACCAAATCGCACCGGGCGCAGCCGGGTTGGCGGACTTCGAGAATGGCCTGCTCCTTTCGCCCTCGATGTATTTCACCTATGCGGAAAACAACCGGACGTTTCAATCGTTGGGGGTCTGGACGAGGGACATCTCGAACGTCACCGGGGTCGCAGAGCCGGAACAAGTGCGCGCAGTCGTGGTGAGCGACGGGGTGCTTCAAGCGCTAAGCGTGGCACCGCAGGTTGGAAGATGGCTTATGGCAGCGGACCAAGCGCCGCGCGGGCCGCAACGAGTGATGCTCAGCTACGGCTACTGGCAACGGCGCTTCGGTGGAGACCGCGGAGTCATTGGCCGGAACGTGATGGTTGATTCGAAGTCCACGGAGATTGTCGGCGTAATGCCCAAAGGATTTCGATTTGTTGACACGGATTTTGATCTTGTCGAGGCACTGCAGTTCGATCGCGGCAAGCTGATTCTGGCGGGATTTGGATTTAACGGAATTGCACGGCTCAAGCCGGGCGTGACGCCAGCGGAAGCGAATGCCGACATAACGCGCATGCTGCCGATTTGGGTGAATTCGTGGTCGAACGGGCCCGGGACGGATCCGCATGCTTACGAGAAGTGGAAGATTACGCCGATGATTCGTCCGCTGAAGCAACAAGTGATCGGCAACGTCAGCGAGGCGCTCTGGGTGGTGATGGGCACCCTCGGGCTGGTGATGCTGATTGCCTGCGCCAATGTAGCGAACTTGCTGCTGGTAAAAGTGGAGGCGCGACAGCAGGAGTTGGCCGTGCGGGCAGCTCTGGGAGCAAGGCGGGCACGAATGGTGCGAGGACTTCTTGTCGAGAGCCTAATGCTAGGGCTGATGGGCGGAACGCTTGGCATAGTCTTTGCTAATAGCGGACTGCGACTGCTTTTGTCGATGGGGCCGGCGAACCTGCCCCGCCTAGGCGAGATTTCGGTGGATACGCAGACTCTCGGATTCACGGTGCTGCTCTCTTTGCTCTCTAGCTTGTTGTTCGGATTGATTCCCGCGTTGAAATACTCCGGGCCACGAACGTCGTTGGTTCTTGGGAGCGCCGGGCGATCGATGAGTACAGGCCGAGAACGCCACCGTGCGCGAAATGTCCTAGTCGTGGCGCAAGTGGCGATGGCTCTGGTGCTGCTCGTGAGTGCCGGATTGATGATTCGCACTTTCCAGACGATACGAACGGTGGACCCAGGCTTCACAGACGCCGGGCATCTGCAACTCATGCGAATAGGGATTCCGGATTCGCTGATCCACGAGACACAGAGCGTCATGCGAACACAGAACAACATTCGCGACAAACTGGCAGCGATTCCTGGCGTGAAGTCTGCGGCGTTCGCTAGCGAAATGCCGATGGAAGGGTTCGATTCGGACTGGGACACCGTCTTTATCGAAGGCAAGACTTATCACAAAGGGGAAATCCCGCCGCTCCATTTCTACAAACACGTGTCCCCGGGCTTTCTTGCGGCGGCGGGCACGCGAATAATTTCCGGCCGCGACTTCACGTGGGATGACGTGTACGGCCTCAGGCCCGTAGTGATGGTTTCTGAGAATCTGGCTCGTGAAGCATGGGGTACGGCGGAAAACGCGATTGGAAAGCGGCTGACGGAAGACCCGAGCTTGCCGTGGCGCGAGGTGATCGGCGTGGTACAAGATGTGCCGGAAAGAGCTTTGCAGGAAAAAACGCCGGCGATCCTATATTGGCCCCCCATGGTCGAAAACCTTTTTGGGCGGAGTCCGGCACAACCGACGCGCGTGGCAACGTTCGTGTTGCGAAGCGAGCGCACGGGGACGGAAGGGTTCCTCAACGAAATCCGCCAAGCGGTGTGGTCGGTGAACGGAAGCCTGCCGCTGGCGTCCGTGCGAACCATGCAGGAAGTCTATGACAAATCGGTGGCGCGCACTTCCTTCACGCTGGTGATGCTGGGTATTGCCGGAGCGATGGCGCTGGTGCTGGGGATTATCGGCATCTATGGCGTCATTTCTTACACGGTGTCGCAGCGCCAACGCGAAATGGGAATTCGCCTTGCCCTTGGGGCACAGCGCAGGGACTTGCTGCGCATTGTACTGAGCCACGGCGCGAAGACTGCGCTCGTTGGAGTAGCCATCGGGATCGGCGTTGCTCTCGTTTTGACTCGGCTAATGACGAACCTGTTGTTCGGTGTGACGGCACACGACCCAACGACATTTGCGGCCGTTGCTTGTGTGCTTTTCCTGATTGCGCTACTGGCGAGCTATGTGCCCGCGCGGCGCGCGATGCGGGTCGATCCGATAGTGGCCCTGAGATATGAGTGAGGAACTATGACGATCTGGAACCGAATTCGTTTGTGGTTGCGGGCAATGCTGAAGCGCTCGCGGATGGAGAACGAAATGGATGCGGAGCTGCGCTTCCATATCGAGGCGTTCGCCGAGGATTTGGTGCGCAGCGGCGTGCCGCGAGAGGAAGCGCTGCGGCGTGCGCGCATCGAGTTTGGCGGCATCGAGCGCGCCAAAGAAGAGTGCCGCGAGGCGCGAGGCGTCAACTTGATCGACAGGCTTATCCAGGATTTGCGCTTCGGCTTGCGCATGATCCGCAAAAGCCCGGGCTTCACCGTGGCGGCGGTTCTGGCCTTGGCGCTTGGGATCGGTGTAAACACGACGGTCTTTACTGCGTTTGATGCGCTTGTATTGAGGCCACGTCCATCGAAAGACGCAGACCGGCTGGTGGGCGTTTTTCGCACGGCTAAGGGACAGGATCGCGCATTCTCTTACCTGGACTACGTTTATTACCGAGACCATACCAAAGCCCTTTCCGACTTAGCGATGTTCGGCGGAGGAATTACAGTCACTACACCTGACATTCCTGCCGTTGGCCCCGAAGATGTGCCGCGCGTGGGAAGCACATTTGGTTTTCGTCTCCCGCAATTGCTGCAGGGAGGCGCACATCCACTCATGTGCTTTTTCGTCTCCGGCAACTACTTTCGGTTGCTTGGGGCGCGACCTGCGGCCGGACGATTGATCCTGCCACAGGACGATCAACTAGGCGCGCCGCCGGTGGTTGTTCTGAGCGGCAATTTCTGGGAGAGACAGTTTCACGCGAACCCCGGCGTAGTAGGTTCCACGATCCACCTCAATCGAGTGGCCTTCACAATTATTGGCGTAACTCCGGTGGACTACCTCGGCACAGTTACGAGTGTCCCCCTTCTCTGGGCGCCGGTTGCGGCGCGGCCGCTCCTAGGTGACGGTACGCGCGAGAGCCTCGAGAACCGCAATGTGGGCGCGGGCATTGTGTACGGACACTTGAAAGCGGGCTTTTCGCTGCTTGACGCGGAAGCCGAATTGAATGTTCTTGCAGGGCAGTTGCAAACTGCTTACCCAGAGGTTGAGCGCAACGCTGGCGTGAAGGTGGTCAGTGAGCGCGCCTTCGCTCACATCGGCTCGGAAACCTGGCCCATCGTCGCAGCTACGATGGGCGCCGTCGCGCTCCTTTTGCTCATTGCTTGCGCGAACGTGGCCAGTCTTCTACTCGCACGAGCGGCTAATCGCCGCCGTGAAATTGGCGTGCGCCTGTCGCTGGGCGCCAGCCGGCGGCGTTTGCTTCAACAATTGCTAATCGAGAGCACCTTGATCGCTCTTTCCGCCGGAGTCGTGGGGCTGCCTCTGGCGTCGTGGACGCTGCACCAGTTGGTTGCGGAAATTTCTTCCGCCATTCCTTCGTACTGGGGCTCCATTGCATTGCAAGTCACGCCGGACATCCGGATTTTCGGCTACACCGTGCTTATCTCCCTGCTGACGGGAGTAGTGTTTGGTTTGACCCCAGCGTTGCAAGCCCTGAGGACCGACGTGAATTCGGCGCTCAAAGATAACGGCAGCCTGTTCGGACAGCAAGTGAGCAAGTCGCGGCTTCGCGATTTGCTGATCGTTGTCCAGGTTGCCGCATGTCTCGTGCTGCTAATCAACTCGGCGCTGCTGCTGCGAGGATCGCAGCGGGCGCTCCAAATCGACCCGGGGTTTGACAGCAAGCATGTCGTGCACCTGTCCCTGGAACTGCTGGAGGACGCGTCAAAGCAGATGAGTTATAGCCAAGCGCGATTGTTTCAGCTAAAGCGGCAACTCATAGAGGAGATTGCAGGCCTTCCTGGAGTCACTGCGGTGAGTCAGGCATCTCGCGCACCCGTTTCGGGTGGAAACCGATTTGTACCGGTTTCCGCGGACGCAGCGCCGCTAGCCAACCGTGAGGGCGAGGACAAGAGGCCCGCAGTTGGCTACAGCTACGTCCTGCCAAATTATTTCGAGACGCTCGGTATTCCCATCATTCGCGGCCGCAGCTTTACGACGGAAGAGGCGGAGGCCCAGGCTCCTGTGGTGCTCATCAGCGAGGCGACGGCACGGCGTTTTTGGCCCGGCCAGGACCCCATCGGCAAGCTCCTAGTCATCGGATCAGCAAATGCGCGGGCTCGTTTCGCCGGTGAGCACATTCCGTATTCTCCGGGTAGCACGGTCATCGGTGTTGTCCGGGATGTGCGCAGCCTATTTCTGAACAAGACAGACGACTCGTATATTTATGTACCACTCTCGGAAAGCCGCCAATGGGTCAGCACATTGCTGGTGCGCACCAGCGGAAACACATCCGGTCTGTTGCCTGCGCTCGGAAGCGCTCTTCGGCGTGTGGACGCCAACGTTCCCGTCGTTGCGGCACCGCTCGAGTGGATGGTTTCGTTTGACCCGTACTTCGTCATCTCGCGCATTGGCGGGATCCTTTCCAGCATTGTTGGCACGCTTGGCCTGTTCCTCGCGTGCCTCGGGGTCTATGGGACGGTAGGTTACAGCGTAGTTGAGCGAACGCATGAAATCGGTGTCCGGATGGCCTTAGGCGCACAACCACCCCAAGTTCTCAGGCTCGTGCTAAGGGAAAGTGCACGACCAATGTTGTTTGGAACCGTAGTTGGAATCGCTGTGTCGGCGGCAATAGCGCGGTTGATTTCAGCCATGCTTTTTGGGCTGAATCCCATGGACGCCGTTTCTTTTGCGGGAGTTTCACTTCTGCTGATTGGCGTCGCATTGTTTGCAGGCTGGCTTCCGGCGCGGCGGGCAATGCGTGTGGATCCGATGGTGGCGCTGAGGTACGAATAACCGGCCAAACGAGAGCCAACCTATCTGCGATGCTTCATTTTCTCGGTAACTCCCGGCAGGCATAACCGGAAAAGTCAAGTACTGGCCCGAACCTTACCGGTTACGCGACTAATCGGGGACTAGCTGCTCCCGTGATAGATTCGGAGAGCGAGAGAGAGAGGCAGTTTGCCGTGAGACCCGACCAGCGCATAGTCACGAAAATACCTCTTACCGAAATTTGGGACGACAGCGGGACGTTAGCGAGCGAG
>Ga0306924_10003337_pt1 | contig 15422 bp, 14 predicted proteins | sample sta12Can44000111_FD_203756 | JGI IMG/M metagenome (GOLD analysis project Ga0306924, IMG submission 203756) | Lab enrichment of tropical soil microbial communities from Luquillo Experimental Forest, Puerto Rico - statanox.12C.anox.44.000.111 (v2)... | ecosystem: Environmental > Terrestrial >... | reverse complement strand
TTCGCAATGCCCACCGCGGCTCCCGCGATTCCGCCAAAGCCCAAGATGCCGGCGATGAGGGCGATGATCAAAAGTGTAATGACAAGACTCAGCATGTGTGCGCTCCGCATCTCAAGTTGCCGAGCAATAAACTCGCCACTACCGGCGCGGTTCCGTGCGCAATCAATCAGGCCTGGTCGGGATCGTTCCGTGGCGGGAACAGCAAAATTCCCAGCACAAGTAGGAGAGTGAGGACCGCGTAAATCTGAAGTTCCGCATTGTGCAGCGCGAGCGCGAACTGACCGCAAAACCGGTCAAGCTCTGCAAACAGTGAGCCGTTCATCGGCAATGCCCCGTCTCTAGGGCCCAGCGGGCCCACACACTGCAATCGTCCGGGAAACGAGCGAAAGTGTGACGCGGAGCGGAGAACCGAGAGCGCTAAACTTAAAGAAGTTCGCCCTGTTCGCCCTGGTCGTCGAAAAAGCGATACGGACCGTCAAAATCGCCAATCGGAACCCAATGCGTGACCACCGTTCCCAGTCCGTCGTTGGGAATCCAAGCGTGCAGATGAAAGGCCGGCGGTTCGATCGTGAAAGACGGCGGCAGGCGCGCGTCAAGATCTAAAGCGACCGCATGATTAGGAGCGGGGCATATGGTGGCCATCGCGCCGACGAAATTCGTCAGCGTGGCGCGGTGCACATGCCCCGCTGCAACCAGCCGAACCCGTGGATGCCGCCGTAAAATGGCGGCAAGGTGGCCGGCATCACGCAAATTCTGCACATCCATGTGACTGATGCCGGTAACAAACGGCGGGTGATGCATGAAAACCAGCGCCGGGCGCGATGGCGAAGCGGCCAAGACACCCTCCAGCCAGGCGAGGCTGTCCGCGTCCAGCGTGCCGTAATCGCGGCCAGGGCTCGTCGAATCCACCAGTACGACATCGACGTCGCCGATGGCGCACAACGAGTGCAGCGCGCCGCTCGGCCACGCATAACCGTCAGGCAGGGCGGCGCGCATCAAATCGCGATCATCATGATTGCCCGGCACCGCGGCGAACGGAATCTCGAGCGGCGACAGCAGCGCCAAGAGATGGTCGTAGGCTTCCTTGGACGGCGAATCGACCAGATCGCCGGAAATAATGACGAAATCCGGACGCGGCAAAAATCGGTTGAGTTCTTTGATGCAGCGCGCCGCCGCCGCAGCGGTATCGACCCGCTGATACGCGCGCTGCCCAACTGGTTTGATGTGCAGATCCGAAATCTGCGCGATCAGCACCCGCGCCGTTGACACCTGCATCGTTACACCGGGTCTGGTGGCAGCAAACGCACGGCGCTTGGATCGATTGCCAATCCGACCCGGTCACCGGGCTTGAGTGGGACCGAGTTCGGCACATCGACAATGATGGGTTTGGCTGCGACCCCGCCGATCGCCGCTCGCTGCCGATCGCCGACAAAGCTTACGGTCTCAATTTGCCCGCAAAGCCTCGCGCCGTCGGCAGCGACGATCCTGATCGATTCCGGCCGGATCATCACCAGGACCCGATCTTTCGTTGTCATATTGTCCGGGCGCGCGGCAAGTTTGCCGCCGGGAAACAGCAGCGATCCGCCGTTATAGGCCGCGTCGATAATATTCGCGGCGCCGATGAATTCGGCGACAAAGCGGCTCGCCGGCGCAAAATAGATGTCGCGCGGCGTGCCGATCTGGGCGATTGCGCCTTTACGCATCACCACGATGCGATCGCCGAGCACCATGGCTTCGCTTTGATCGTGAGTGACGTAGACCGTCGTAATGCCCAAGGTGCGGAGCAGCCGGTTGAGTTCGCCACGCAACCGCTCGCGCAACGCCGCATCGAGCGCGGTCAGCGGCTCGTCGAGCAGCAGCACGCTCGGCCTCACCGCGACCGCACGCGCCAGCGCGACGCGTTGCCGTTGGCCTCCGGAAAGCTGATCGATACGGCGATGCTCGAGGCCTTCGATGCCGGTGAGTGCTACCAATTCGGCGACGCGCGCGCTGCGCTCGGCGCCATTGACGCCGCGGATTTTCAAACCGTAGCCAATGTTTTCCGCCACGTTCATATTCGGAAAGAGCGCATAGGACTGAAAAACCATGCCGACATTGCGTCGTTCGATCGGTACCTGCGTCACTTCGGCTTTATTGAACAAGACCCGCCCGCCGTGATTTGGCATTTCCAGTCCGGCAATGATGCGGAGCAAAGTTGTCTTGCCGCAGCCTGAGGGGCCGAGGAGCACGACGGTTTCGCCCCGCGTCACATCCAAGGTCACCGGACCCAGCGCGTGAGTGCCGTCAGTAAAGGTCTTGGCGCAGTTCTCGACGCGTACGGCGACGCCGTGTCCGTTTGAATGGCGTGATTGTTGCAGACTCATCGGGGCCGTGCCGTCGGACCGCCGCGAAATCCGGCAAAAATTTGCATCGCAACGAGTAGGGGAATGATCATTACGAAAAACACCAGCGTGTAGGCGGATGCAACCTCGAGCCGCATGGACGCATAACTGTCTGCAAGTCCGACTGGCAGCGTTTTCGTTAGCGGTGTGTGCAGCATCCAAGTGAGATTGAATTCGCCGAGCGAGAGCGTGACCACCATCAGCGATCCGGCGAGAATGCCAGGAGCTGCATTCGGCACGATGACGTCTCGGAAACGCCGCCACGGCAAGGCGCCGAGCGAGGCCGCTCCTTCATCGAGGCTCTTAAGGTCAATCGCGCCGAACACCGCCATTACCGAGCGCACCATGAAGGGCAGGGTGAAGACGGCGTGGCCGGCGAGAATGAATAACCAGGAGCGGCGGAAGTCGCTGAAGCCGCCATAGGTCAGGAGCAGCGCCAAAGCGAGTGCAAGGCCAGGGATGGCGAGCGGTAGGGTGATGATTTCTTCGATCGCCCGCGAGATCCGGTCATTACGCAGATGCAGCGCATAAGCCGCTGGAATGCCTACCACCAGCGTGACCGCTAAGGTTGCGAGTGCGATTAAAAAAGAGCGGAATATGGTGTCCGGATAAAGCTGCCATACCTGCACGACCCATTGCAGTGTCAGGCCGGAATGAATGCCCCGAAAATAATTCAGCGTTACGCCAGCCAACATGGACAGCATGGCTGGCACGATCAGAAATGCGGCGACAAGTGCCGTGAATACAAGTTGCGCGGCAAAGAGCAGGCGATCGCGCATTGTCATCCCGCGGCGGCGATGCTGGTGCCGCCATAGCTGCGTGCCAGCGCGAGGATGGCCCAGGTTATCAGCCCCAGTCCGACCGACAGCGCGGCGGCGAGCGCAATGTTCGCGGATAAGGTGAATTCGGTGTAGATCAGCATCGGCAGGACGGCGACGTCGGTGGCGAGCGTGAAAGCGGTCCCGAATGCGCCCATCGCGGTCGCAAAAGCGATTGCCCCGGAGGCGATAAAGGCCGGCGCCAGCGCCGGCAGGATAATGTCGCGCACGACGCGCCATGGACCGGCGCCAAGCGCTCGGGCCGCCTCTTCCAGGCTGGGGTCAAGCTTTTCCACCGCCGCCATGATCGTGAGGATGACGCGCGGAATGGAAAAATAAAGGTAGCCGAGAAACAGACCCTGCAACGAATAGGCGAATACTTCTTTTGTGCCGAAGAAGCGCAGCGTCAAATCACCCAGCAGTCCCTGCCGGCCGGCGAGCAAAATGATCATAAATCCGACGACGACGCCGGGGAAAGCCAGCGGGAAGGTCAGCATCGCCACCAGCAAGGCGTGGCCGGGAAACCGGCGCCGCTGCAGGAACAATCCGCTGATGGTGGCAATCACCAAAGTGGCGATGGTGGTCGCCGCCGCGAGCGATATGGTGTTGAACAGGGTGGCGCGATAGCGTGGGTCGAGCAGAATGGCCGCATAAGCGCGCAATCCATCTTGTCCGCTCGCGCCGGTAAGTATGAGGCGCGCCATCGGCAGCAGAAAGAATGCCGTGACCAGAACGGCCAGCGGCACGAAGCAGAGACCGACGAATGTCCTCTTACTCATGCGCGATTGCGCTGCGCAGGCCCAGCTGGCGGAACGCGATGATGCATCATCTCACTTCAGCGAGGTAACGCTCGGTGAACCCGTTTTGCACCGACTCCATTTTCGCCCAATCGACGCTTTTGGCGCGGGCGTAATCGCTTGCCGGCAGGAATTTGCTTTTGATCGATTCCGACAGCCCGATCGACCGAGCGGGGCGTAGATAGGCATTGGCCCACATCGCCTGACCCTTGTCGGACAGGAAATAGTCGAGGACTTTCTCCGCCTTGGCCCGATCAGGGGCGTTTTTGACGAGGCTGGTGACATAAGGAAACACGACCGTGCCCTCGCACGGAATGACGAATTCAAAATTGCCTGACTCGCCGTACTTCGCGCGATAAGCGTTGAAATCGTAGTCGAACAGGATCGGGATTTCGCCGGACACCACGCGGGCATACGAGGTTTGCTTAGGCACGATTGGCTGGGTGGCATGTAATTGTTTGAAGAACTCGACGGCCGGAGTCATGTCGTTGTCCGTGCCGCCGAGTCCGATATTGACGGCGACCGCACCGACAAATCCCACCGCCGCCGAAGATGGGTCGAGATAACCGACCATGCCTCTATATTGCGGCTTCAACAAATCCTTCCAGCATGCCGGTACCGGATTGCCGCCGAGCGCGTCCTTGTTGACGAACAGACCAAGCGTGCCGGAGTGAATGGTCGTCCAATACCCGTCGGGGTCCTTCAACGCGGCTGGCACCTGGTCCGAGCCCGCCGGCTTGTAGGGGTCGATGACGCCCGCGGCCTTGGCTTTCATGCCGAAATTGACGCCGTAATAAACGACATCGGCGACGGGGTTGCTTTTTTCCGCGATGATTTGTGAAAGCGCCTGTCCCGAGTTTTTGTTGTCGAACGGAATGTCATAGCCGAGATCCGCCTTCACGGCCTTGAGCATCGAAGCAAAATCGGCCCATTGCGGCGGGCAATTATAGCAAATCACGTCGGCTGCTCGTGCAGGCCTGCCGATATGAAATACAGTTAGAGCAGCGAGAATGAAGACTGCGGATAGCTTACGCAACGCCCCTCTCCTACGATCATGCCGGATCTACGAAGAAAATTAGACGCACGATACATTGCAATCCGATGACAGTGGAACGGAACTCTATCGGCAACTTCGATTGAAGATTATCGTAGCTCAATCCCCTTGTGATCGCTCGGCCTTCATTTCCGTTCCGGCTGCGAATTTACTAGGGAATTTTTCCGAAACGAACCACTGTTGCAGTAATTGTTCGTCTAATTGGCTGCTGAAATCAACCGCATGCGAGAGAATTCCCGTTACCGGGCGAGGCAGCGAATTGATTGCCGAGCTAGGGAATTCCCCGGGAATTCAAACCGTCCGGCGCTCCATGAACGATTGAACTTCTTCGTTAAGGCGACCAGCTCGGCGACGCGTCCAAGTCGTGAAGGCATCTCAGCGCCGCTTCCCGCCACCGTGGATCGTCGAAGAACAGGAAGCCTGCTTCGTGGTGCGCGATCACGGCGGTCCCGGAGGGATAGCTTGAAAGGCAGATTGACCTTTGACACACTGCGCGAGCTGGTGGCGGCGATCAAGAATATTTTGTCGATCATTGCGTCGGCGACGACATCACTACGGGGAACCTCATTTCCACTAATCAGCAATCAGCCAGTCGCTGGCGTCATTTCATTTTCGCGGTAATCACGGTCTCGCTGAGCGTTGTTGTCTGTCTGGGATCCGCCGAGATTGTTTTGCGGTTTTTGCCGGTGCCGTCTGGCCCGCACGCCGAACCCGTCGACGCTAAGAACCCAGTCTTTCACTACACTCCTGACTCCGATGTGACCTTCTCGCACGGTTGGAATTTTGAAATGGTCAATCACCGGCGGGTTAACAATGTGGGTTGGGTCAACGATCAGGACTATAAACAGGACGACCAGACGCCACTTCTCGCAATCATCGGGGATTCCTACGTCGCAGCCTTAATGGTGCCTTACACGAAGACCTTGTATGGTCGCCTGGCCAGGGAGTTGGACGGCCGATTGCGAGTCTATAGCTTCGGCGCCGATGGGGCTCCGCTCAGCCAATACCTGATATGGGCTGGACACGCGGTTCGCGAATACGGCGCGCGCGCCGTGGTCATTAACGTCGTCGGCAACGACTTCGACGAGAGCCATGTTGCATACCACAACGGTGAGGGATGGTGGGTATACTTCCCTGGATCATCCGATGGAAATCTGCGTCTTAGATTGATCGAGCACCGCCCCTCGTGGCTGAGGTCCGTCGTCTATGCAAATAGCTCAGTTGCACGATACCTCTTCTTCAATCTTCGATTAGGGACCACGTGGATGCAAATGCGTTCGTTCTTTTTTGGGTCGCCCGCTTTGGCTACCCCGCGGTATGCTGGCAACACGGCCGCCGATGTCGACCCGCCTCGCGTAAGGGCTTCACTTGAGGCGATCGATGCAGTGTTTCGCGACCTACCGACGACCGTCGGTCTACCGCCGGATCGCATTTTATTCACCGTTGACGGCTTCCGCTATCCAGATGCCGAGGCGGAAGGAAAGGAGACCTATTTCGATCTCATGCGGAGGGCGTTTATTAGCAAGGCGGAGTTGCTCGGCTATGAGGTCATTGACCTCGATCCCCGCTTCTTCGAACACTATGCGGCGCATGCGCAGAGATTCGAGTACCCACATGATGGGCACTGGAATGAGATTGGCCATGCGTTAGCCGCCAAGGCCGTGCTTGAGTCGAGGCTGGTCGGCCGGCTGGTCGACCGGCAACCGTGACATAAAGGCCGGAATAAGCGCCTCCATGTCTGTCCAACGTACTCTGCACGGACTGTGGAAAATATGCTCCAAAGCTGCCTCCGGTTTGCTCTTTCTGAACCAGCCGGCGAGTATAGACGGGAGCCGCCGAGCGTGAACCCGACGGCTCCTGTGGGACCGGCCAGCCAAAGCCGGCACTGCAGCGTGTAGCCTTTCAGTGTGGAGGATAAGCCGCCGCGGCGGCGAGGTCCTATTCGGGCGCGCCAGCAAAATCAGGGGTTTCTGATAGAGCTGCGGTAGGTGTGCTCCCGTTTGTGTCCCCGACGCGAAAAACGCACCAGCGCAGCCCGGCCCGACGCACAAAGCGTTGCGTGAGCGTACCCCCGGGCGCGGGCTCGGCATCTACTCACCGCGCGGAACGTCAGGAAACGTATCTCGCAAGTCTTTCAATAGCACGGCCGCGATCACCCCGTAGCCGGCGTCCGAATAGTGGACATCTTTACCGAACAACGGCACGGGGTCGCGCGCCTGCGCGTCGTTGAATGCCAGCGTCAGATCGAAAAATGGAATGTGGTCGCGCGCGGCCGATTGCTGCAACGCTCGCGCTGCGGGCAATGGCTGGTCGAGGTCGGTTCGGGCCGGAAGGTAAACGACAGCAAAGCGCTGGTGCTTCGCCGCGGTGGCTTTGTTCAATTCGGAAAAGACGCGCTCGGCCAGCGGCACCGGGTCGTAGTCTTGGACGAACAGGTCATAGATCGATCGCGCGATTTGCACGCTCGCCAAGCTGTTCGGAAGCTCATGCAACCAGCCGCGCCGCGCGGCAAGTCCCCAAGTCGGTACGGGCACGTTGGCAACAGTCAGGCGGTCGCCGTTCAGGAACAAGCGCGGCTTCGGGTTCTGCACCAGAAAACCCGATTGCTTCATGCGGCGAAGGTCATCGCCGATGAACGCGAGCACCAGCAGATTGGTGTCGAGCCGGCCACCGTCGCGCATGTAGGACAAATACATCTGGTCGATACCGTAACCGGCGACCGCCATATTAACGGACTCGATCGAGGGCGCCAGCGATTCCATTCGCGCCGGGTACGTGCCGGCGTCGTCGGCGTTGACGCCATAGGTGAACGAATCCCCAAGGAAGGTAATGCGGTAACGCCCGGCCGGAATTGCAGCCGTGTATTCTCTGGTCGCGCGCAGGCCCATGGCGTTCTGCGTGGTCGTCTTGTTCGGGCCATAGCGGTCGACCGCGCGCCGGTTCGAAATGTTGACCCAACCGAGCAGCGGGTCGTAATCGTTCAGCCGTTCGGCTTCGGTCAATCGACGGCCGTATGCCACTCTCAAAGCGGCTTGGGAAGCCGCCTCTACCATCAAAATCGACAGCAGCGCAATGATGGCTAAGAACAAGAGCTTTTTGCGAATGCTCAGCGCCGGCTCACCCGCAGTCGTCGTCATCTACTAAGCTCCACACTTACACAGGCGATAATCACGCGGCGCAATCTTAGAGCAGCGGCGAGCGCCAGCCGGAACAGAAGGCGTGGTCCGGCAAGGGCGGCATCGGGCCGTAAATCCGTTGACAGCGTTCTTCGGTCAGCCAGCCAGCGCGGCCGAGCGCTTCGGCCACGCTCGGGCTTCCACTCGCCATAGACCAGCGCTCACGCCGCATGTCCATGCCTGAACACGCCGCAGGATCGCCGGACGGGTCAGGCGGGCGAAGGAAGCGGCCGCCATGACATGCCGCCCGGCAACAGGCAGCGGGAAGTTCAGCCGCTGCCAAACAAGTGCGGGCGCTCAAACAGGAGCGTAAGAGCGCCCGCCGCAACGGCCCGCGCCGGAAGGGAAGGCGCTCAAACCCACCCGTCAGCACGGCACGCTGCGTTTCTCGTCGCCCCGCCTATCGCGGGAACGCAAAGTGCGTCGTTGCTGCCGGGCGCTGATGCGCACGCGCCGCGAGCGGCCATAAGGCGGCAGCGCCACCAAGGAGGGTGATGAATTTCCGCCGCCTCATGTCAGCCCCCAGACGCCTGCAGCCGCTATTGCAGGTATTTGCGAATTTTCGCCAGCAGTTGGCGAGGGCTAAAAGGTTTCGGCACATAGTCATCGCAGCCCGCCGTCCGCGCCTTCTTTTCTTCGCCACTGAGCGCGTAAGAGGTGACAGCAATGATCGGGATCGACCGCAGGGTTGGATCGGACTTAATCCGGCTCGTGGCCGTGTAGCCGTCCATGATCGGCAGTTGTATATCAATCAGGATAAGATCGGGCCGCTGCTTTGCTATGGCGGCGAGCGCCTGCTCACCGTCTTCGGCTTCGATGATCTCATAGTCGGTAGGAGCAAGCATATCGCGGATGATCTGGCGATTATCCGGCGGATCCTCGACAACCAGAATGCGCTTGGTCATACCGGCTCCACCTGCCGCTCAACGACGACCGGCAGTGCGAACGTGAACGTCGAGCCTTGTCCAGGCTGCGACGCGACCCGGATTCTGCCGCCGTGCATCTCAATAATGCGCTTTGATATGGCCAGCCCCAAGCCGGTGCCGCCTTTCTTGCGGGTGATGGCGTTGTCGGCCCGCTGAAACTCCTGAAAAAGCTTGGCCTGATCGGCCGCGGAGATGCCGGGACCAGTATCACGGACCGATACATGGAATGAGCCACTGTTGGCTTCGGCCTTGATGGCGACTTCCCCGGCATCAGTGAAATTGATGGCATTGCCGACGAGATTGATCAGCACTTGCGTCAAGCGGCGGCCGTCAAGCACGCGGGAAGTGGCTAGATGTGCGCTCAGGAATGGTACCGAAATAGCTCCGGCGGCTGCGCCTCGCCGCGAAGTTTCGCTGCCGACCGGCGGCCGTGCGCGATGATCTGACGATGGCGGCCGCGGGCGACCAGCCCGACCGCAATGAGGACAAGTGCTAACCGGCGGCAGTGTGTCGGCGCAACGCGGCTACGATGTAATCGCGAATATCTCGGTCGATCCGAACAGCGCGCAACGTAGAGGGGTGGTTGAATGTCAGTTGTTCGAGAACGGCGATGACTTCGGCCGGGCGCAAGTCGGCATCTAGCACTTCCACTCTGGCGAGATCGAATTGACGTTCGTGCGGCGGCACGGCGTTTTCCTCCGCCTTAGACCGCGTGTGGCACCGCCAGGGGCGCGTATAGCCGCGCTACCTATTGGCTACCCGACCGGGTTTTCGGGTAGCACGAAGCGTGAGAAGTACCGATAAAACTGGCATTACTAGCCCCTTTAAGCGCCGAATACCCGTATACCCCCGAAAGCGGACATCGGAACCGGCACGCGTATTACCTTCGGCGCACCAGCTCCGGCAGCTTGGCGATATTCGCCGCAATTCCATTGTACGTGACTGAGCTACGTCTATCATGAAAGCGTGCCCATCGGGCAGACCTTCCCAATGAGGGCGCGACGGGGAATTTAATGCGGCATCTTCGACTAGTGCTCATAGCAGGGGTCCTTTTTGGAGCCTGCAGCTGTTCTCATGATTTGGGTGTCAATTTGTCGAAACCAGATCAAATCAGGTGCCAAGCTGGACCCGATTGCGAGTTGAAATGGAAGAAGGCTTACACATGGGTGCTTGAAAGCTCGGGTTTGAAATTGCAGACCAAAACAGATGGTCTCATCAAAACGGTGCAACCTCCGGGGGACAGTCGAACACTAGTTGTCATTATCACCAAAAACCCTACCTCGCAGTCGAGCATTTATGAGATCGACTTCATTGGAAAATGTTCGAGTATGCTCAGCTGCGTCCCTTCCGTCGCGGAATCCCGCACACGATTTGTAAATTTTGTTTCGGCAGCTGACTAGTGTCATAGGCTTGTTCACCGCGCCTCATCTCACTCCCCACGTCCGATGGCGGCTCAAAAGCTCCGGCAGCTTGGTGATATTCACCGCAATCCTTCGTGCCTCATCCTTGCTGAGCAACTTGGCCGCCGAGGGCCGGCCAGGCTCTTCCTCGAAATAGACGTAAGCGAGCGGTTGTGCACGATCACAACGGACAGGCGTAAAAGGTGGCGTGCGGCTCAACCATAGAAATCATTTTGCGGTGTACGTTCGTCGCAGCCCAATAGCGTTCGCAACGGTCTTACTTACAGGTATTCTGCCGGACAGCATGGCGTTGACGCTAGGGCGCTCAATTCTACGTCGCCTCGCCCAAGCGGCTTGACTGCCATCTTTTTCAATTTCGACCCGCAGTAAGCGGATAACATCTTCCTCGTCAAATATGATACCCGGGCGACCGAACTCAATAGCTGTGCGTTTCGATTTCATTGAGCGTCTCTTCTTCAACATCTCGTGCCGCACCAGCTTGTATGCCGACTAGTGCCCAAACTTAAAGTTCACGCCGACACGGATGATGTTCTCGTTCAGTTTGACAACGTCATTTGCATTCACCAGATGGGCCGCGTTGGCATCATAGCCGCAACTATAGCCGTGATTGCAGACTGCATTCTGCGCCAAGTCGATAAAAAGGTATTCGACCTTGGCGGTCCAATTCTCGGCGAATGCCCATTCCAACCCGGCGCCGACTGTCCAGCCGAATTCAGGGTTGGTCTGCGGCGGCAGGCCGCTTAACCCAGTTTGCACATTCACCCCCGCGCCCCCGGCGGTACCGTAAAGGAGAATGCGGTCCCACGCATAGCCGGCGCGCGCTCGGACCGTTCCGAACCAATTGCTTTGGGTTTTGCAGCTCAATCCGGCGGGGGTCGGTGTAGGAGGCGGAGGACCGGGGGAGGTAAAAATGCTGGTGCAAAAAGCGCTGTTGCTGCTCCCGTTGAGACCTTGCCAGTCGAAATCGCCTTCGACGCCAAATACCCACGCGCCCCACTGGCCACTCACACCGATTGTCGCGCCGACTAGACCGCCATTGACGTTGAAGTTCCCGGTCGAGCTATTGCCCGATGGATTGAAGCTATCGCTCCATTCGCTTTGGCCGAACGCATAGCCGCCGTTGATGCCAATATATCCCCCGCCCCAATCGTAGATCACGGGCACGGGGTAATATGCCGGAGCCACGGGGCGCACGGGAAGATCGGCAGCCAATGCGTGGCCCGCGCCAAGAATCAAAGCCACGGCCACGATGCTAATCCGCCTCATAGGGATTATCTCCAGCGCCCCAATTGGTTCCTCATGTCAGCTTACCGGTTTGGACAATGAAAGGCTGTGGTCAAAAAGCTACACCTAGCGAAAATCGGTGGCCGGGTTCATACTCGAAACAGACATACGCAAGTTGCTGGCCGTCGTGGTCGCGCACGACAAAGCAGGCGGGTAGTTCCTCGACGGACCAGGGCGGCGGGAAGCGGCGCGGCGTCAATCACGCCACCGAGTGGATCAGCCCAGTCAGCGCCACGCGTACCGCCTTTTCGAGATCGGCAGCAGTGAAGCGACGGCCACGCCGTTGCAACTGTGCGGCGACGCGGTCGAGAAACACGCTGCGCTTCTCCACCGGCAGATCGGCGGCGGCGGTCATCACCGCTTCCATCTGTGTATCGGAGACAGGGCGAACATCGTTTGCTGCCTTCGGCCCGGCAGCACCACACCCCCGGCCGGGAACGTGGCGCTGGCGGCCGGACCGGGGCGCGCTGGTGCGTCTTTTCGCACCGGGGAACAGCGGCCAGCGGCGGGACGCATTGGCGGGCGCGCCGGGCGGCCGTCAAAAACGCCTTCGTGGTCTTAGCTGAGCCTTAGCTCAACCGTGCGTCCAAAGCTATTCTTCTCGTCAATACAGCATCTTAGTCGTGACGAGCTGTTTAAATAGCTCTGATCAATGCCAGAATTCGTGATGAACAGCGACTGTCGTCCCAGGCCAAGACCTATACGGTCGGGGATCCGGGCGAGCGCAGCAGCGATAGCGGGCCGTAAGGTTCGGTCCAGTATCCACACTGTCTGAAAACGCTTTTGCCGCAGCATCCTCGCTAGCCGGATCAAATTGAGGCCGCGTCGCGATAATGACTTCAATTCGGTATCATCTGTGCTGCTGCAGGAATCAACGACAACGATTTCACCGCCCCAAACGATTTCACCGCCCCAAAGGTTTCCGCCACAGCTTTGAGCCTCTCCGATCGTTGTACGTAAGGATATATCCAGAAAATGGTTCGCGTCATCGAATCGCTGATCCGGCCGGCCTTATCTTTCACGGAGCTTTAGAGGTGGTGTGGTTTCGTGATGGCTCAAGGAGCACCAAGTGGCGAAGTATTTGAGATCCGGGACAGACGCGATCTCAGATCGTGCCTTGAGTGCGACACAGCGAATTGATCTTTTTAAGCGCGGTGCGGGCCGCGCTCGAATACGAACATGAGCCAGCCGACCAGTGCCGCGCCGGCGCTGAAGGCAGCAATGTCGGTCGTTCGCGACGGCAATAGAATTGTCGCAAGCGCCAATACGGCGAGTGTAAGATTGACGACAAAGACTCTGGCAACGACCTGAATAACGCGGAAGCCGCGATCGGTGGCGCGCTGATAATAATGCGATCGGTGCGCCAACCAAACTGGTTCGCGATTTATCACGCGGCGCAGGAGAGTAATGGTGCTGTCGGCAAGGTAATACAGCGGTAACAACGCCGCGGCGACGCGTCCGCCGCTGCCAGCGAGCGCCAGCAGCAGCCAGCCGAGCAGGAGTCCAATGGGAAGACTACCGACGTCCCCAAGAAAAAGTTTTGCGACCGGCCGGTTGAAAAAAGCGAAGCCAATCGTGGCACCGCACAGTGCCAAACTAATGACTGTGTGATACCAAGAAAGGTAGCCAAGCATACCCATGGCGGCGAGGGCGGCGGTGATCGGGACGACCTCGACCACGGTCATCCAGTCGAGTCCGTCCATGAAGTTCACCAGATTGACGAACCACAGTACGCCGATAAATAGGACAATGCGCTCTCCCCACCAAGGCAAAACTGGCAACACGCGCAGCTCCGGGGGGAAGGTCGTCAGGACAACGGCGACTGCGAAGCCTTGCAGCACCAATCGCGGCGCGGCAGCAATCGGACGCTTGTCTGCCATCGCTCCGACCGCCGCGATTAGGAGCACAGCGGCCAATATGACAGCCAGCGGCGACATGCTCGCGCTTGCGCTTCTCGAAAAAAACAAGACGCCAGTCGACACAAGAATGGTCGCGCCAATCACCGCGATTCCGCCGCCTTGGGGCGTCGGTGTTTTGTGGGATGACCGTGAGTTCGGCTTCGCCACGGCGTAACGGGCGAGCCAGGGGCCCAAGGCGACGATCAGCACCGCGCTAAATACGGCCGCCGCCAGCACAATCGCCAGGCCCACAAAAGCCGCAAGGCTATCCTGCATTCCGAGCCTATCCGGGGATTGTAACGGCGTTGCATTAGCACAGTTACAGGACAGCGCAATTTCCGAGTTGGCCCGGAGTTGCGCACTTCGGCGCTGCGGGTACAACTAGGACTGACTGGATCAGGCCAAACGTTGCACGATAGGGCCTGACGGTTTGGCGAGCCTCCTCAAACGTCGCATCGTAAAGCCGCGGCTGCGGCGCCCGAAGCCTTGGTGGCGCAACTCCGTGGCTCGGATGTGCGATGCAACAGGGTAATCGCCAATGGAGGACGTTTTCGAGGATGAGTCGGACCGGCGCTCGGCCGCCATTCTGCGCCCGCTACAAGCCCTCACGCTAGAGCGAAGGCGATATGACGATCGATTGCTAGTGATAGCGGAGCAATGACACCACTGACCGCCGCGCTTCTATCGGACATCGATCGCATCGTCGCGTCGCAGGGGCCGGACGACGACGACAATAATACGTTCTGGCATAACCTCGGCAAGGTGCATCGCGATAAAATCGCGCGCTACGGCTTCGAGACCTTCAAGCGTCACATCAACTTTGGATATGGCTCGTGGCAGATCACCAAATTCGGTAGCCGCTTCACACTGTTCTGTCTCTATGCGCTCATACGGCGCGGCAAGCTGCCGAAAGTGGCGCGCATTGATTGGCACGACGTTAAGCCGATGCCTGTCTGGGGCGAAGCGGTGCGCGACCGCAATAGTTCGGAACAACGCTTGCGCGCCTACGCCTTCTGGTGCGGTCTGATCTGGCAATACGCCGCGCTGAATGACAAACTTGGCTGCTTGTGTCTGGCTGAGCCAAGTCTTGGCGCGCCGATGCCGGTCTGGCTCAACGGTCGCCTGATCTCGCAAGACCTCGCCCTCGCCGCGCTCGACATCAATGTCATGGCGCGTGTTGTTCCGTTGTGTAATGTGCACCGTGTCCTCGAAATCGGCGCTGGTTACGGCAAGCTCGCTTATGTCTTCACATCGCTATTCCCCGACGTGGATTACACTATCGCCGATATTGCGCCGGCGCTCGCGGTGTCGCAAAACTATTTACCTGCCGTGACCAGCGGCAAGGATCTACGGTTCGTCCTGCCGCACGAACTCGATCAGCTGCCCGACAAGCACTTTGATCTCGCCATCAATATCAGTTCGGTCGACGAAATGCCGCCTCCCGTACAGGAGCGCTACCTCAAACGAATTGATCGGCTGTGTCGTGGCCATCTCTATCTGGCCGGTTATGGCAAGCATCTCGGCGAGCGCGTCGGATTGAATGATTTACCCTATGATCCGCGCTGGACTGCGCTCTACGACCAGCCACACGAAGTGTTCCCGCTGTGGGTCGAGAAGGTTTTCGCGATCCCGTAATTGTATGATTCGCGATGCTGTTCTTCGGCTTG
>Ga0306924_10003335_pt1 | contig 15425 bp, 13 predicted proteins | sample sta12Can44000111_FD_203756 | JGI IMG/M metagenome (GOLD analysis project Ga0306924, IMG submission 203756) | Lab enrichment of tropical soil microbial communities from Luquillo Experimental Forest, Puerto Rico - statanox.12C.anox.44.000.111 (v2)... | ecosystem: Environmental > Terrestrial >... | reverse complement strand
GACCCGGCGCGCCTCGACCAGGCACGCGCGCTGCGGGCCCGGACCGGGCTCCCCGCCCTGGAGCCGTCGCCGCCGCCCGGTGCCCGCGCCCCCGAGGAATTGCCGGCCCTGCCCGCCGAGGTCCCCGGGCTCGACCTCGACGTCGACCTGGGCGCGCCGCGCGCCCTCGCCCTGCAGGGCGCGGACGGCGCCGCGCTGGCGTTCGAGTCGCTCGATCTCGGGCTCGGGGAGGACGCGTTCGAGCTGCCCGGCGACCTCGCGCCCGCGCCCGGGGCGGGCGGCGCGCCGGAGCCGTCGGCGCTCCCGCCCGAGCTCTTCGCACCGGTCGGGGAATTCGGCGCCGAGCCGGAGGTGCAGCTCACGTTCGGCGCCGCGGCGGAGCCGGCCGGCGATCCGGTCGCGACCGCTCGCGCCGCGCTCGCGGCGAGCCCGGACGCGCCGCCCGCGGAGCAGGCGCGCCACCGCCGCGCGCTCGCCGCCGCGCTGGAGGAGGCCGGCGACCTCGAGGGCGCCTTCGACGCGCTCCTCGGCGCGGAGGCCGCGGAGCCGGACGACGCGGGCACGCTCCGCTGGCTCTCCCAGCTCGCGGACCGGGCCGGACGGACCGAGGACGCGCTCCACTTCGGCGAGCGCGCCGCCGAGCGCGCTCCGGAGGCGGAGCGCGCCACCTGGTTCGTCGCGCTCGCGGCCCTCGCCGAGGCGGCCGGCCTGAAGGAGCGCGCGGTGTGGCTCCACGAGCGGGCCCGCGCCGCCGACCCGGGCCACGTCGCTGCGCTCGCCGCCCTGGTCCGGCTCCACGCGGAGCGCGGCGACCGCGCGCCGCTCCGGGCGATCGCGCCCGCGCTGGAGGCCGCCGCCGGCCCCGAGGCGCTCCTCCCATACGCCGCCGCCCTCGGGCGCGCCCACCTCGAGGCGGGGGAGATCGAGGCCGCGTTCGTTCGGCTCCAGGCGGCGCTCGAGCGCGACCCGTCCGACCTCACGGTCGCGCGCGACCTCGCCCGGTGCGCGGAGAAGCTCGGCAACTTCTCCGAGTACGTGCGGCTCGGCGAGCTCTGCGCCGACGCGATCGCGCCCTACGACCCGCTCGCGGCAGCAGCCCGCTACCGCCACTTCGCCGAGGTGCTCCGGGACCACCTCTCCGACCTCGAGCGGGCCGGGGTGCTGCTCGAGAAGGCGCTCGCGCTCGCGCCGGACGATGCGTGGACCCTCCACTACCTCGCGCTCCTCGCCGAGCACGAGGGGGACGAGGCGCGCGCGCAGAAGCTGGAGGCGAAGGCCCGCACCCGCGCGCCGCGCGACTTCCGCGGCATCGCGCTCACCCGCACCGAGTTCGACGCCGAGCTGAAGCGCGCCATCGAGCTCCTCCCGGCGCACGAGCGTCGCGCGCTCTCCACGGTGCCGCTCGAGGTGGACGACGTGCCGTCGCTCGTCGATCTCACGGCGGTGGATCCACCGCTCTCGCCTGCGATCCTCGGGCTCTTCCGCGGGCCCTCCGAGACGGAGACCTGCGACGCCGACACCCCGAGCCCGTGCCGGTCCATCGCGCTCTACTGGAAGAACCTCGCGCGGTTCGCCCGCGACCGCCAGGAGCTCGCCGAGCAGGTTCGCGTGACCCTGCTCCACGAGCTCGGCCACCTCCACGGCGAGAGCGACGACGAGCTCCGCGACCGCGGGCTGGAGTAGGGCCCTCGCATCAGCCGCTGCGGAGTAGGACCAGCGCGGCGAAGCCGCGCCTGCTGGATGCCGCGCAAGGCGAAGCCGCGCGCGGCCGGCTCCAGCGCAGCAGGGGTGGGGCCCTATCAGCTCTGCTGATGGGGCGGGGGCGCAGCCCCCCGTGCGATCAACGCCGCGCAGCCTACGCAGCGCTAGCTGCGGCGGGAGCGCGGCGCGGCGTCCTCGCCGGCACGCACGTGCACCGCGTTCACCTCCGGCGAGTCGGGCGGCTCCGGCTCCACGAGGCTCGAGAGATCGTCCTCGTCGCCGGGGAGATCCCCACCCGAATCGTGGCCGTGAGGCGACGGTGCGGCGCCCCCTACGTTCGAGAGCGGGACGAGACGATCATCCTCGTCGTCCTCGAACGGACGCTCGCGCGGCTGGGCGGTGAAGGTGGGCTCGTCGTCCGGCTGCACGTCATCGGGAATGAAGCGGCGCTTGGGCACGATCGAAAGCTGTCCATGCGCCCGCCGCTGGCAAGGGGCCCCGTTCGCTCGTCCGGAGGATCTACAGGCCTTCAGCCGTGCAGGCGCCCGAACAGCTCCTCGTAGCGCGCGGCCGAGGAGTCCCACGAGAAGTCCTGGGCCATGCCCCGCGCGATGAGCCCCAGCCACGCGCGCCGGTCGCGGAAGGCGTCGAGGGCGCGCCGCAGCCCCCACAGCAGCGCGCCCGGGTGGTAGTCGCGGAACTTGATGCCGGTGCCGCGATCGTGGCCGTCCCAGTCCTCCACCGTGTCGTCGAGGCCGCCCACCGCGCGGACCACCGGCACCGTACCGTAGCGGAGCGAGTACATCTGGTTCAGGCCGCAGGGCTCGAAGCGGCTCGGCATGAGGAAGAGATCGGCGCCGGCCTCGATGCGGTGCGCGAGCCCCTCATCGAAGCCGATGCGCGCGGCCAGGCGGTCGGGTCGCTCGCGCGCCACGCGCCGGAACAGCTCCTCGTAGTGGTGCTGCCCGGAGCCCAGGAGCGCGAGCTGCACGTCCATGCCGAGCAGCTCGGGCAGCGTCGCCGCCACGAGGTCCATGCCCTTCTGCTCGGCGAGCCGGCCCACGCTCGCGACGAGCGGCACGTCGGCCCGCACCGGGAGCCCCATCTCCCGCTGCAGCGCCTCCTTGCAGCGCGCCTTGCCCGCGAGGTCCTGCGCCGAGTAGCGCGCCGGGAGGTGGCGGTCCTTCGTGGGATCCCAGTCCTCCACGTCGATGCCGTTCAAGATCCCGGTGAGCCGCTGGGCCCGGTGCCGCAGCAGCCCGTCGAGCCCCTCGCCGAACTCGGGCGTCTGGATCTCGCGCGCGTAGTTCGGGGACACCGTGGCGAGCGCGTCGGAGAAGACGAGGCCGGCCTTCATGAGGTTCAGGGCGCCGTGGAACTCCATCGCCTCCGGCCGCAGCACGTAGCTCGGCAGGCCGACGCGGTGGATCGCGTCGGCGCCGAACACGCCCTGGTACGAGAGGTTGTGGATCGTGAAGACGGTGCGGACCTTCGCCGCCCAGGGCTGCCCCGCGAACTCGTGCGAGAGGAGCCACGGCGCGAGCGCGGTCTGCCAGTCGTTCAGGACGAGGATCTCGGGGGAGAGACCCACCGCCCGCGGGACGCTGAGCGCGGCGCGCGTGAAGAAGGCGAAGCGCTCCGCGTTGTCCGCGTAGTCGCGGCCGTGCTCGACGTAGAGCCCGCGGCGGTGGCCGAAGAAGTGCTCGTGCTCGACGAAGTAGACCGGCGCCGGGCCATCGGCGCGGTAGAGCGCGAAGCCGTGGCCGCCCGCCCACAGCCCGTGCGGCAGCCGCTCGAGCCCCTTCGCCTCCGGATCGATCGTGCCGTACCGCGGCGTCACCACGACCACGCGGTGCCCGCGCGCAGCGAGCGCGCGGGGGAGCGCGCCGGCGACGTCGCCGAGCCCGCCGGTCTTGGAGAACGGCGCGACCTCGGAGGCGACGAACAGGATCTCCATGGCGCGGGCGGAGGCCGGCTAGGGAGCCACCGTCCGCAGGAACTCCGCCGCCTCCTCGGGCGGCACCGGGTTGATGTAGAAGCCGCTCCCCCACTCGAAGCCGGCCACGTTCGTGAGCGCGGGCATCACCTCGATGTGCCAGTGGTAGGAGGGCGACGAGGGATCGCGGAGCGGGTTCGTGTGGACGATGAAGTTGTAGGCGGGGTTCCCGAGCGCCTGGCCCAGCTTCGCGAGCGTGGTGCGCAGCGCCTGGGCGCAGTACGCGAGCCGCTCCTTCGGCTCCGCCTCGAAGTTCGACTCGTGGCGCTTCGGCACGATCCAGGTCTCGAACGGGCTCTTCGACGCCCACGGCGCGAACACCACGAACTCCTCGTTCTCGTGGACGAGCCGCACGCGGTCCTTCCGCTCCTGCAGCACCACGTCGCAGAAGATGCAGCGCTCGCGGTTCTCGTAGTGGCGCCGCGCGCTGTCGAGCTCGGCCGTCACCTGGCCGGGGACGACCGGCAGCGCGATGAGCTGGCTGTGCGCGTGCTCGAGCGTGGCGCCGGCCGCGGGGCCGTAGTTCTTGAAGAGCAGGATGTAGCGGAACCGCTGGTCGTTGCGGAGGTCGAGGATCCGGGCCTTGAAGGCGAAGAGCACCTCGGTGACCTCGTGGTCGCCGAGCTGTCCGAGGTCCTTCGAGTGATCCGGCGTCTCGATGATCACCTCGTGCGCGCCGATCCCGTTCATCCGGTCGTAGATGCCCACCGGCTCGCGGTCGAGGTCGCCCTCGATCTTCAGCGCCGGGTAGCGGTTCGGGACGACGCGAACCTTCCAGCCGGGCGAGTTCGGCGGCGCGGACGGCGCGCGGCCCGAGACGTAGACCTCGCGCGGCGTCTTGTCCTCCTGCCCGGGGTCGAACGGGCAGAGGCCGGGGCGCGCGGGCTCGGGCGGGCGCACGAGGTCGGACGGGCGCCGCGCGCGCTCGGTCGCGATGATGATCCAGCGGCCGACGATGGGATCCCTGCGTAGCTCGGGCATGCTCCCTCCGTCAGACGTCGCGGGCTGGACGCACGGTGAAACCGATCGCGCTCGCCACCGCCATCACCAGCGCGCCGGCGGCATACGGGAACGCGGGCGACAGGCTGGAGAAGGTGAACGTGCCGGCCTCGGGGCCGAGGATGCGACCCATGGCGGCCGCCGACTGGCCGAGGCCGAGCGTCCCGCCCTGGTCGTCCTTCGCGCTGTGCCGCGAGATGAGCGCGGTGATCGCCGGCGACGAGAGGCCGCTGCCGATCGCGAGCGGCGCGGTGGCGGCGAGGAAGCCGGGCAGGCCGGTGACGACGCCCAGCGACGCGAGCGCGATGGCCTGCAGCGCGAGGCCCACGACGAGCAGCCGCTTCTCGCCGAACTTCCGCGTGAGCGGCCCGACGAGGCCGCCCTGCACGATCACGATGAGCACGCCGATGTAGGTGAAGAGGTACGAGACGCCGCGCTGGCCGAAGCCCATCCGGTGCTTCGCGAGGAGCGAGTAGGTCCCCTCCATCGCGCTGAAGGCGAGGATGGTGAGGAAGTAGCAGAGGAGGAGGCGGCGGATGCCGGGCTTCGTGAGCTCGGACCGGAAGGCGGCGAGGCTCGCGCGGCGCACGGCGCGGGCGGCGCGCTGGGCGGGCTCCGGCAGGAGGAAGAACGCGGCGACGCCGTTCATGGCCGCGAGGCCGGCGGCGGCGTAGCCGGGGAGCCGCAGGGAGTACGACGACAGGATGCCGCCGATGGCGGGCCCGAGGACGAAGCCGAGACCGAAGGCGGCGCCGATGAGCCCCATCCCCTTCGCGCGATCCTCGGGCGCGGTGACGTCGGCCACGTAGGCCTGCGCGATGGCGATGTTCGCCGTGGCCGCGCCGGCGAAGGCGCGCGACACGAGGAGCACGGCGAACGAGTCGGCGAAGCCGTAGATCGCGAAGGCGACGGCGGTGGCGACGATGGAGACGAGCAGCACCGGCCGGCGGCCGACCCGGTCGGAGAAGCGTCCCCACACCGGCGCGAAGACGAACTGCATCGCCGAGTAGAGCGTGGAGAGGAGACCGATCCACGCGGCGCTCGCGCCGAGACGCTCGGCGTAGAGCGGCATCACCGGGATCACCATCCCGAAGCCGACGAGGTCGATGAAGACGATGAGGAACAGGATCGCGAGCGCGCGTCGGGAGGTCATACGGCGCGCCGAATCTAACCCGACTCGCTCGGGGGTGCTCCGGTTTCTCCCTCCGGGTGAACCTCGTCGTCCGCCGGAGGGCCCGCCCGGCGCGGCGGGCGAGGCCAGGCGCCACCCCCAGCGGCGTCCAGAGCCGCGGACCTGCTCAGACTCTCCAGTGGATCCGCTCGAAGTCCTCGTCCGGCACCGTGAAGGCCACGTACCCGAAGCGCGGGAGCCGCTCGAGCTCGACGTCGCCGCGGAGCACGCGCACCGCCACCGCCACCCGGTCGCCCTTCACGAGGTCCAGCTCGTCGAACGGCACGGCCAGCTCCACCACCCGCGCGAACGCCGCCTGCCCCACCGGCTGGCCCGCGCGCGTCCCCGGCCGCACCGCGCCGTCGTTCACCACCTCGAAGTCCACCGATCCTTGCGCCCGCGACGACACCACCTCCACGCGCAGCACGTTCGCGAGCTCGGCGGTGCGCTGCGGCGACTCGGCGGGGTCGAGCCGCAGGTACAGGTGCGCGAGGTCGAAGCCGTAGCGGAGCGCACGGAACGCCTGCGCACCCCCGAACATCGCGCCCCGGTGCTGGCCGGGTTGATACACCCCCCCACCCTGCCACTCGAAGTACGTGGTCTCGCGGCCGTCGATGCACGGGGTGAGGAGGAGCGTGGGCTCGCGCACCGGCTGCTCCCCCACGGGCCCGCCCTCGACGCGCTTGATGGGCTCGAGCGCCTCGATCGGGAGCGGCGCCCCCACCGCCTGGCACGCGCTCACCACGAGCGAGCGGAAGAGCTCGTCGAACTCGACGGCGAGCTCGGTGTGGAAGTCGTCCCCGTACCACCAGAACCAGTCGGATCCCTCGGCTGCGTACAGGTGCTGCTTCGCGCGCGCGATCGCCTCGGCCGGCGCGCGCGCCTCCCGCTCGGCGCGCGCCACCGCTTCCCGTGCCCGCCCGAGCGCCGCCCACGCGCGCCGGTCTTCCTCGTGGCCGATCCAGATCCGGTAGGAGGACTCGATCCAGGACCCGGAGTGGATCCGCTCGATCCGCGGGCCGGGCGCCTCGCGCGTCGCCTCGCGGAGGCTCGCCGTACGCACGCTCGGGTGCGCCTCGAGCCGGCGATAGAGGAGCTCGAGGAAGTCGCGGCCGGAGTTCGGGAAGTGCTCCCACGGGTTCTCGCCGTCGAGGAACACGCCCACCGTCGCCGGGCCCTTCTGCCCCTCGTCCTCCCACGCCTCGCCGATCGTCTCGAGGTGGGAGACGAAGTCGTTCACCGCCTCCTTCGCGCCGGTGCGCGAGTAGGTGAACCCAATGAGATCGGAGAGGCCGCGGTCGCGGAACAGCATCGCCACCTCGCCTCCCGCGCCGGCCGCCACGCGCCAGGGTCGATACAGCGCGCGGAGCCGATCGCTCTGGGCCAGGGAGTGGAAGAGCACGCCCTCATCGGTGGCCACCCAGCGCAGGCCCTCCGAGGCGAGGACCTCGAGCGCCTCCGGCGACACCGAGCCCTCCGCCGGCCACATGCCGGCGGGCCTCGAACCGAACGTCCGCTCGTGCCGGGCGATCGCCTCGCGCACGTGCCAGCGCGCGTCGTCGGGCCAGGAGAAGCGGGGCGGGAGCGGGATGCCGGGCAGCGCGCGCCGGGCGGAGTCGGTGTCGCAGACGAGCGGGAGGATCGGGTGGTAGTACGGCGTGGAGGAGAGCTCGACCGCGCCCTGCTCGGCGAGCCTGCGCCAGCGCGGCGCGATGGTGGCCACGATCCGCCGCTGCGCCGCGAGGACGTACTGCCGGTCCTCGTCGCCGAAGCCGTGCCCCTTCGCGCGCAGCGCGGCGAGCCCCGGGTCCTCCTCCAGCGCGGCGAACCCGCACCATGCGAGGTTGAAGAGGACCTGGAGGTCGGTGAGCTCCGCGGGCGAGAAGGACGCGGCCACCCGCTCGAGGTCGAGGTAGCGCAGGTCGCGCCCGCGCTTCTGGAGCAGCTCCCAGTAGCGCGGCAGCGGCCGGATGCAGGTCTCCCAGTCGATCATGAAGAACGACCGGAGGATCGCCTGCCGCTCCTCCGGCGAGAGGTCCGCGGCCGGCTTCGCCGAGAGGTCGAGGAAGCGGTCCTTCGCGGCGCCGGACGCGGTTGCCTCGAGCTGCTCGAGGAGCACCGGCGTGAAGTTCACGGTGCAGCGGATCGTCGGATGACGCTCGAGCAGGAACGCCATGTCGAGGTACGCGCGCGTCGCGTGGAGCCGCACCCACGGCAAGAGGAAGTCGCCGCTCTCCGGGTCCCGGTAGAGCGGCTGGTGCATGTGCCACAGGAACGCGAGCCTCACCTCAGCCATGCGTCGCTCCCGCGAGCGCCGGCGGGTGGTGGAGGATCTGCACGACGAGCCCCTCCGGACCCTCGAGGTAGAGCGAGCGCGCCCCGTCGCGGTGCGTGCGCGGCGGCGCGAGGACGCGGGCGCCCCGCTCCGCGAGCCAGGCCGCCCACGCGTCCACGTCCTCCGCGCGCGCGACGAGGATCCCCACGTGGTCGAGCATGCCCGGCGCCGCGCGCGCCGGCGCGCGGTGGAGCGCGACGTTGTCGCCGTGGCGCGCGAGGTACACGTTCTCTTCGTCGGGCCGCCACTCGACGGCGTAGCCGAGGACGTCGACGAAGAACCGCTCCGCCGCCGCGAGGTCCGCCACCGCGAGGGCCACGTGGCGCAGACCGAGGGAGGGCGGCGCGGGCATGCGCGTCGTTTAACCCTCCGCACGCTCCGCCGCACGGGCGCGCTCGAGGGCGAGCTCGGCGCGCAGCCGCTCCGCCTCCTCGCGCCCAGCGGCGAGGTCGCCGATGAGCCGCTGCAGCTCCGCCTCCGCCAGCTCGGTCCGCCGGAGGGCGGCGTCTGCCTCGTACCGCGCTTCCTCCACCCGCGCGCGCGCCTGCTCGGCGTCCGCGATCGCCCGCGCCGCCTGGCCGTGGGCGATCTCCGCCTCGTGCACGCTCGACGCGGCGAGCGCCTCCAGCTCGGCCATCTTCTGCTCCACGCGCCCCTGTGCGTCGGCCCAGGAACGCGCCTCCCGCGCGCGCGTGGCGCTCTCTCGCAGCGCCTCGTCCCGCTCGCGGGCCCGCTCCTGCTCCTCCGCGCGCGCGGCCGCGACGGCGGCCTCGAGCTCCGCCACCTCCGCGCGGAGCGCGTCGGCCCGGCCCTCCACCGCGCGCGTCCGGTCCTCCGCGGCGGCGAGCGCCTCGCGCGCGCGCGCCACCTCGGCCACCGTCTCCGCGATCCGCTGCTCCGCCTCGTCGGTCCGCGCGGCCAGCGCCACCGCCTCGGCGCGCGCCGCCGCCGCGTCCGCGCGCAGCTCGGTCGGATCCACCTCCGCGCGCGCCGCCGTGTCGCGGAGCGCCTGCGCCGCGGGCAGCGTCACGAGCACCATCCCGGCGAGGCCCGACGGCGCCTCGCCGCACACCGCGAGGTACGCGGCCGCCTCGGGCGACTCGCCGTGCGCGCCGTCCACCGCGAGCTCCGGGTCGGGGTCCGACGCCGCCGCGATCACCCACCCCACCGTTGCCGCCTGGGTCGCCACCTCCACCACCGGGAACACCGCCTCGAGCGAGCCGAGGAAGCTCTCGTAGGCCGGGGCTTCCCGCGGCGGCGGCAGGCTGGCGAGCGCGGCGAGCGCCGGCGCCCCCGCCACCGGGAGCGCGGCCACCAGCCGTCCACCGGGCGCGAGCAGCGCCGCGAGCGCGGCGACGCGGGCGGGATCGGCGGCGAGCGGCCCGCCGTCGTGCACGAGGACGACGTCGAACGGCCCGTCCGGCAGCGCGCCGCCCGTCACGATGCGCCACTCGATCGCGGGGTGCGGCTGCGACGCCGCCGCGTGGGTGAGCCCGTCCTCGTCCGCGTCGGCGGCCACGACCCGCGCCGCGCCCCGGTTCGCGAGCGCGCGGGCAGAGAGGCCGGCCGTGGCCGCTGCGCCCCCGAGCTCCAGTACTCGCCGCCCGGCGATGAGCGGCTCGAGGAAGCTCGCGCGGGCGAGGAGCTCGCCCGCGCCACCCGGCGCGTGGAAGGGGCGCATCGGACCGATCCTACCGCGCGGCGGGAGGAGCGGTGGGGGCCGGAGTCGGGGCCGGAGCGGGCGACGCTCCCTCTCCCCCGCCCTGCGGAGGAGAAGGTGGGGATGAGGGGACCTGCTGCTGCGATCCGAGCGCGCGGCCGGCGCGGTGGAGCGCCTCGAGCGACGCGTCGAGCTCGCGCACCGCGTCGTTCGCCTCGCCGGCGTGGGTCGACGCGGAGTGCGCGGTGCGCTCGAGCCGCTCGCGCGCCTGGCGCAGCTCGTCCATCGCTCGTCCCACGAGGTCGCGTCCCTCGTAGAAGCCGGCCTCCGCCCGGAGCCGGTCGAGCTCCTGCCGCTGCGCCATCGAGACACCCGGCAAGAGCTCCGCGCGCGACACGTACCCCATCGCCCGCGTGAGCCGGTCGCGAGCCTGGCTCTCCACGTCGGCCTTCGCCCAGCGCGCGAGGAGCTCGAAGAGCGCCTGGTCGAGCTCCACGCGGCCCGGGAACGTCTGCTCCTCGGGGAGCGTGGTGCCGGGCGGCGGCGTGAGCGGCGCGTACGCCGGCGCGAGCTTCGGGTCGGGGGGCGCGTAGGCGCGCGAGCCCACCGGGAAGAAGACGCCCTTCTTCACCACGAGCGCGCCGTCCACCAGCGCGAGCGAGAAGCTGTTCGCGTTGCGCTCGGAGAGGAGCGCCGCCACGAGCCCCACGAGCGCGAGCACCACGAGCCACACGAGGAGCCGGCGCGTCGCCCCGCGGCTCGTCTTCGCCCAGCGCTCCTCCGTCGGCGCCGCCTCGCTCACGAGGCGAGCCTCAGGATGCCGAGGTACGGCAGGTTCCGGAGCTGACCGTTCCAGTCGAGGCCGTAGCCGACCACGAACTCGTCCGGGATCTCGAAGCCCTTGTAGTCGATCCCGATCTTCACCTGCGCGCGCGCCGGCTTCTCGAGCAGCGCGCAGAGCCGCAGCGACGCCGGGTGCCGCGTGCCGAGGTTCTCGAGCAGGTAGCGCATCGTGAGCCCGGTATCCACGATGTCCTCCACCACGATCACGTGCTCGCCCTCCACGTTCCTCGTGAGGTCGCTCGTGATCTGCACGACGCCGGTGCTCTTCGTGCCCGCGTAGGAGCTGATCGAGATGAACTCCACCGTCACCGGCAGGTCGATCTCGCGGACCAGGTCGGCGAGGAAGACGAAGCTCCCCTTCAGCACCGCGACGAGCGTCACGGCCTTGCCGGCGTAGTCGCGCGTGATCGCCGCGCCGAGCTCCTTTACCCGGGCGCGGAGCCGCTCCTGCGACAGCAGTACGTCGACGGTCTCGCCTGCGGTCATCGACATCGCGCGCTCCCCCTACACGTACGCGTTGTTCATGATCTCACCGAACCCGCCACCGCCCGGCACGATGTACTGGTGGTCGGTGAGGCCGCGCTCCTCGTCCCAGCGGGTGCCGGGGACGGTCGCGAGGATCTCGGGCGCGGAGAGGCCGCGGTCGAGCCGGATGGCGTAGATGACGACGTCCGGGTGCTCGGCCGTCATCTTCTTCAGGTACTCCGGCGTCACGATGAGGTGGATGTTCACGATCTTCCGGATCTTGCCCGGCACCGTCTTCTTGTAGGTGTCGATCGCGGTGGCGAGCGAGCCGCCCGTCGCGCCCATCGGATCGGGGAAGAGCAGGAAGGCCTCGTCCACGTCGCCGCCGATCTTCATGCCGCCGATGCCCGCGCCCACCACCTCCTGGTTCGCGCCCAGCATGCGGCTCATGATGATGTGGTCCTGGCGGACCTTGCGCGGATCGAGCGTCCAGTTCAGGAGGTCGTACACCGTCTGCGACGGCAGCGCGCCCGCGCGCGCGATGTTCACCGTCACCGCCCGCGTGTTCGGGTCGATCACCTCGCCGTAGAAGACCCCCTGCGGAGTCGTGTCCACCATGCGCGTCGGCACCGCGACGTGCGTGCGCGGCAGCTCGGCGTCGATGACGATCTTCGCGAGGTCGGAGTAGAGGCTGGAGACGAGCCGGTTGATGGCCGGCTGCACCGTCTCGCGCGCGCAGAGCGTCGCGAGCTGGCCGAGCAGGTACGGCGACGCCACGATGTGGACGTTCTTGCCGTAGCGGTGCTGGATCTCGGAGGGGCGGTAGGGGACGGTGTCGTAGGCGGTCTCGCGCACGGCGCGGACTCTGCCACCCGCCCGCAAGGGCCGCAAGCCGCGCCACAGAGCCCTTGTCGAGGGCGCCACGCCCCCCTACAACCGCTCGACCCGCACCGGAGGAGAACCCCTGGCTACGCCACGCCCGCTCGCGCTCCTCGTCCTCGTCCCCTCGCTCGCGGCGGCGGCCGCCCCCGCCCGCCCGCTCGCAGCGCTCCCCTACACGCCCGGGCTCGACCCCGCGGCGATGGACCGCACCGCGAACCCGTGCGCCGACTTCTACGCCTACGCGTGCGGCGGCTGGATGCAGGCGAACCCGATCCCGCCCGACGAGGCGCGCTGGGACGTCTACTCGAAGCTCACGCGCGACAACCAGCAGTTCCTCTGGGGCCTGCTCGAGGACCTCGCGCAGCAGAAGGATCGCACGCGCGAGCAGCAGCAGGTGGGCGACTTCTTCGGCGCGTGCATGGACGAGCCGCGGGTCGAGCGCCTCGGGGCCGCCCCGCTCGCGCCGGACCTGGCGCTCATCGCGGGCCTCGGCACGAAGCGCGACCTCGCGGCGCTCCTCGGGAAGCTCCACGGCGCGGTGGATCCCCTCTTCGGCCTATCGTCGGAGCCCGACGCGAAGGACACCGACGTCGTCATCGCCTCCTTCCAGGCCGGCGGCCTCGGCCTCCCGGACCGCGACTACTACCTGAATCCCGAGCCGCGCTTCCGCGACATCCGCGCGAAGTACCTCGCGCACATGGAGCGCCTGCTTCGCCTCGCCGGCGACGCGCCCAAGGTGGCGGCGTCCGGCGCGCGGGCGGTGCTCCGGTTCGAGACTGCGCTCGCGAAGGCCTCGCTCACGCGGGTGCAGAAGCGGGATCCGCACCAGGTCTACCACCGCCTCTCCGTGAAGCAGCTCCAGGCGCTCTCGCCCTCCTTCCGCTGGTCCGACTACCTCGCCGCCCGCGGCCTCGCGGACCTCGACGTGCTGAACGTCTCCGAGCCGGCCTTCGTGCGCGGTGTCGAGCGGCTCCTCGCGCGGGAGGGGCTCCCCGCGTGGCAGGCGTACCTGCGCTTCCACGTCGCGCTCGAGCGAGCGCCGTTCCTGTCGCGGGCGTTCCAGGAGGAGTCCTTCGGCTTCCACCGCGCCTTCCTGCAGGGCGTGAAGGAGGAACCGCCGCGCTGGAAGAAATGCGTCCACTGGACGGACGAAGAGCTCGGCGAGGCGCTCGGGAAGGAGTTCGTCGCCCGCGCCTTCCCGCCCGGCCGCAAGGCGGAGGCCGAGGACCTCGTGAAGCTCGTGGAGGCGGCGATGGAGCGGCGGCTCCGGGCGCTGCCGTGGATGGAGGAGGCGACGAAGAAGGAGGCGCTCGCGAAGCTCGCCGCCATGCGGAACAAGATCGGCTACCCCGAGAAGTGGCGCGACTACTCGACGGTGGAGGTGCGGCCCGACGATCTCGTCGGCAACGTCGATCGGACGAGCCGGTTCGAGGCCCGCCGGATGCTCGCGAAGATCGGCCACGCGCCCGACCGGCTGGAGTGGGAGATGACCCCGCCCACGGTGAACGCCTACTACGACCCGCTCCTAAACGACATGAACTTCCCGGCCGGCGTGCTCCTGCCGCCGCTGTGGGATCCCACGATCGACCTCGCGCCGGGCTACGGGAACACCGGCGGCACCGTGGGCCACGAGCTCGTGCACGGCTTCGACGACGAGGGGCGGCAGTTCGACGCGAAGGGGAACCTGCGCGACTGGTGGACGCCGGCCGACGCGCGCCGCTTCGCCGAGCGCGCGCGCTGCGTCTCCGACCAGTACGCCCGCTACGACATCGTCCCCGGCGTGAAGATCAACTCGAAGCTCACGCTCGGCGAGGACCTCGCCGACGTGGCGGGGCTCCTGCTCGCCTGGGACGCCTGGCAGGAGCGGACGCGCGGGGAGCGGCTCGACCCGAGGGACGGGCTCACGCCGCCGCAGCGGTTCTTCGTCGGCTACGCGCAGTGGGCCTGCGAGAACGCGCGCGAGGCGTACCTGCGCGCGTCCGCGATCACGAACCCCCACTCGCCGGGCCGCTGGCGCGTGAACGGCGTCGTCCGGAACGTGCCCGCGTTCCGGGAGGCGTTCCACTGCGAGGTGGGGAGCCCGATGGCGCCCACGTCCAACGTCTGCGCGGTGTGGTGATGATGATCGTCCGCGCGCCGGCGAAGGTGAACCTCGTCCTCGCCGTGGGGCCGCTCCGGCCCGACGGCTTCCACGGCCTCTCGAGCCTCATGGTGCCGCTCTCGCTCGCCGACGTGGTGCGCGTCCGCCCGCGGCGCGACGCGCGGATCACCTGCCGCGTCCCCGGGCGCCCCGACCTCGACGGACCGTCGAACCTCGCCGCGCGCGCGGCGGAGGCGTTCCGGGCGATCTCGGGCGTGCGTGCGGGGTGCGAGATCGAGATCGAGAAGCGGATCCCGGTGGTGGCGGGGCTCGGCGGTGGCTCGTCCGACGCCGCCGCGGTGCTGCGCGCGCTCGCGCGGATCCACGGATTCGCCGACCGCGAGCGGCTCGCTGCCGCGGGGCTCTCGGTCGGCTCCGACGTCCCGTTCTTCCTCGGCGCCGGCCCGGCGTGGGCCGAGGGGCGTGGCGAGGCGCTCACCCCCGCCGACGTGCCGGTGCTCCACCTCGTGCTCGCCTATCCGCGGGATCCCGCGCTCGCGATCCGGGCCGGGGACGCGTACCGCTGGCTGGACGAGGCCCGGACAGGCTCCCCCGATCCGGCCCTCGACCGGCCGGTCCGGCGCCGCTTCTCCGCGGGCCAGGCGCGCAACGACCTGGAGGGCCCGTGCCTCACGCGCTTCCCCGCGCTCCGGATGGTGCGTGGGCGTCTTTCGAAAGCGGGCGCTCGCGCTGTTATGATGAGCGGGAGCGGCCCGACGGTGTTCGGGATCTTCGCGGGCCGGGCCGAGGCACGGCGCGCAGGGTCCGCCCTCCGTGCAGAGCTCGCGGGAGCGTGGGACGTCCTTCTCGTGCGGACGTTGCGGCGACATCCGGGAGTCACGCCATGGAAATCACCGAGGTCCGCGTCTTCCCGGTCCACGAGGAGAAGCTGAAGGCGTACGTGACCATCACGCTCGACGGCTGCTTCGTCGTCCGCGACCTCAAGGTCATCCACGGCAACACCGGCCTCTTCATCGCGATGCCCGCGAAGCGGCGCAAGGACGGCACGTTCAAGGACATCGCCCACCCGCTGAACACCGAGACGCGGGAGTGGATGGAGAAGGCGATCCTCGCCGAGTACGAGCGGGAGGTGAAGAAGGACGGCGGCGGTACGCGGGCCACCGGTACCGGCGAGTGAGCGCGTGTTCGGGAGCGCGCTGTCGCGCGGTCCCGGGCGTGACTCCGTCAGCCCCCTCGGCTATACAGCCCCCCGTCGCCGGCCGCCGTTCTCCG
>Ga0306924_10003333_pt1 | contig 15427 bp, 14 predicted proteins | sample sta12Can44000111_FD_203756 | JGI IMG/M metagenome (GOLD analysis project Ga0306924, IMG submission 203756) | Lab enrichment of tropical soil microbial communities from Luquillo Experimental Forest, Puerto Rico - statanox.12C.anox.44.000.111 (v2)... | ecosystem: Environmental > Terrestrial >... | reverse complement strand
GGTTTTAATTCCTGGGTTGGCCGTTGCTTGACCGCGTCGAGCGCGATTTCCTTCTTCGGATCGCGCGTGACTGCCAATCGCAGAGCTTCGGCTTCGTTGGTGTAAACCCGGGCGTCGATTCGGCCGCGCGAAATGCTGACGTAAAGCTGCTCACGGTTCACGAGTCGTGAGCTCCGCATGGAGTCGTCATTGACGATCACACGAAAGCTGTCGAGAGGGAAAACTGGGCTCTGACAAAGGGACCGCTTCCAGACATGCCGCAGCAACAGTCTGCCCCGAAGCCAATGAGTCTGTATAACTTTGTGGTCTAACGCGGGGGATACCACTGCGAAGCATGCAGTACGCTCTGCTGACTCGGGTTCAATTATGCTCCGGATTTGTTGGGCAATCGCGGAGGCAGATCCTACGGCGAATCCTAAGAACGTTGCGCGAGAACATTGCGTACAACACGCTACCGTACAATTTCACACGGATGCTGCCGCTACCTCAACACGCTCCGTGCTAAGGACGTCCCTCCTGGAGCCGCCAACCCTCGGCAGCAGAGGGAATTACGACACCACGCAGCAGACACATCCCCGCGATACTCAGATCGTGGGACCGCCATCACCTCCTTTTGGGACGGTGCTTCGAACCACCGGCAGGAGCGGAGGCAGGGTCGGCCCGAGCGCCGCCGCATTGTACATCGCGAGCGCCGTACCCCCCCGATCCCAACGATTGCTTGGAGCCGAGTTGCTCAGGACAGTGATGGCGTGTGCGGTCATCGGGAAAAGCATGTTCACGGTGCCATAGCCGTTGAGCGCGCCCGGGTGCCATATGATTCCGCTGGGTTCGATTAACCAGCCGCTCGCGTAATGCGAGATAACGGTGTCCGGAGTCGATGGTAGCGTGAAAATTTGATTCAGCGTGTCCGGCGAGAGCAGCGTTGCGTCGAGCAGCGAGCGGTTCCATCTTTGCAGGTCGGTCGGAGTCGATGCGAGATTGCCGGAGGCGAACGCTGCGTCCGCCGTCGTAAACCTTTCTACATGCCACTCGGATCCATCGGGAGCATATCCCTGCGCGAAGTTGGGAATCGCGATTGAGCCAAGTTGATACGACGATCTCATGCCCAGAGGTCGGAAGAAGTTCTTTTCGATGAAGCTGCCGTAACTCATCCCGGAAACACGGGCGATGGCCACACCTGCCACATTGTATGCGCAGTTGCTGTACGCGAAATAACGCCCGGGTGGGAAATCAAGCGGATGTTTGTTGAGGTTCGCGATGAGCGTCGCTTCGTCAATCTCCCCATCGATTGGCGCCTCGCAGATTTCGTCGAGCGCGGGAATACCGCTGCGCATGGTCAGCACCTGTGACAACGTTATTTCACTCGCATGGATATACTCGGGCACATATTCAGAAAGGGGCGCGCTTAGAGATAGCGCGCCGCGTTCCTGCAGCAGGAAAGCTGCCGCCGAAACAAATTGCTTACTTACAGATGCCAGAGCGGAACGCGTGCGGCGATTCATCGGAGCGCGAGGAGAAATCAGCCTTAGGCCGAAGGCCCCCGTCGCCAGAGTTCTGCGCATGTTTCCTATCGAGTAGGTTACGCCGGGAACCGCATTTGAGGAGACGAGCTTCTGTACGATGCGCTCGGCCGCTTTAATTTGAGCCGGGGCGAGGGAGTCGCTATCGTCGGCGGAGACGCCCCAGCCGATTGCCGTCGCCGCGACACCCCCCATCAAGGACATAAATTGCCGCCGCGATATATTGCGGGTCATGGCGCCTTCTCCGCCTCGATGGGAGCGCCGCGGACCCGCCATCCGGCGGATGAGCAGTTATCGAATATCGTGTAAGACTCATACATAGTTGAAATTCCTTAATTCATGGGTGCCTCCAACAAGGGAAGCTCCTGCAGCTCTTGGTCGATTTGGTCGGGTGGAAACATCGTGGCCGAGATGGTGAATGGCAGCGGCCTGAGATTGGCCACACAACTAACGTCGGGATCCATCGGTGCCGAGAGAAAAGACGCGACCACGCTGCGTGCACAAGACTGCGCGGGCGTGTCCGGCGGCAGGCCGATGAGGAACAGTGCCCCATGGCCGGCGCCGGGAATTACCACCGTAGTCGAATTTTGCAGCGTCCTCGCAGCGTACAACGCCCACTGCGGTGAAGTTTTGCCGTCGAAGCTGCCGGCCATGACGAGCGTTGGGATAGAGCTTATCGTCACCCTACGCTCAGAGTCGGGCGCTCTGGGCACGTTCCAGACACCGCAATCCTCGGTCATGAACGGCAGGTGCGGCGCCAGCGACAGGACCGAGGTTGGATACGTCGGGAAAGCGAGCAGCCCCTGCGCGAGGATTTGAGATTCGGGCTCAAACGGTACCCATTCCCTGCAGATTACCCCGTACAGCAGGCCGTAGCCGACTGTGCCAATCCCTGCCGGATCCGCCAAGGCAGCACGCGAATTAGCGATTTGCGTTGGTCTTCCCTGAACCAGTTCCGCTATAGCCGAGGGATAGGAAGGGATCTGCATAATCGGATCCGGAACCGAGGCTAGCCAATTGACCAGCGCTCCCCCATCGAGCACCACTTTCACCGGCTTGGCATCTGGCGAGTACCGTCCCCTTATTTTTAATGGCTTGGCTTCAAGTTGGCTGACCTGCTTAGCGAAGGCGCTAGCCAGGTCTCCGTATTTACGTTTGCAGCGGGGCTGAGCGTCACACGCCCGAAATATGTTATTGATGCCTTCGTTGGCGTTCGTCCAGGTCCAACCAAGCGTCGCCACGCTGGGTGGCTGGACCGAATCGATGATGACGCTGCGAATGCCCTCAGGGTGATCGCGCATCAGACTCAGGGCGAGATAGGTGCCGTAGGACAGGCCATAAACGTTCCAGTGCGCGATTCTGAGCGCCTTGCGCAGATCGGCGAAGTCGGCGGAATTCTCAGTCGTGTTGTAGGCACTTAGGTCAATCCCCTGATTGACCAAGGCATCATGGCACTCCTTCGTCGCCGCCACATGCAGCCTCCCGGTATCGGGAGAGTCGTATCGGAGGCCAACCGCTTCGATATTGAAGCGGTCGATGTTGGGACAGGTGAGCGCGGGCCGGGTAAGCGCAACCCCACGCTGATTCATGATGATGAGATCGCGGTTCTGGTTAAGCCCAACTTGTACAAGAATCGGCGCCTGTGGGATTGCGTTGGTGCCAGGACCGCCGGCGAGATAGACAACCGGATCGGGGTTGGGCGGTTGCGCAACCGACGGTATCCTGACCACGGGCAGTTGAATTGTGCGTCCGCGGGGGTTGGGACGATGCTCCGGCACGGTGAGAATGCCACATTGCGCCTTGAGAGCAGCTAGACTCGCCGCTTGACTCTCCGGACACGGACCGGCCGCAAAGCTAAAATCTCGAGTGTGGTGGCCGTCACCGCCCTGGCTGGCATGGCCGACTCCGCACGTAACCAAGCACATCGTCAGCGCCAGCACTGCTGCTCGAAATACTAGCGAGCTCGTCCACCTACCCTGGCGAATGTCCAAACCAAAGTTGTAGCCCATGTTCGGGAATGTCCTTTTGTGCTCGAGCAGTTTCGCACTGAGACGTCTAGTATCGCAAACATGCTAGGAGCGTGATTGATGGTCATTTGGGGTAACTCTTCGCAGGGCTGCTGCCGGTACCCTTATAGGGTGGCAAGGGGAAGTGGTCAGGCTAGGTCGTGCAGAGACCGCAAGAACAAACGATCTGGTCTAACGAAGAGAGTTGAGTGACGACGGTGGTAAATCAGTGGAGATTTTCAAACGACTGATGGGGCAGGGTAGGTGAAGGTGCTTGCGTGGAGGTTAGGTGGATTGCACTCGCCGGCTGTCAAGGCGATAAGTCGCTGTGCACTTCGTGCCGGCGGTGGCGCTGGACCAGAAATTTAAAGACGTCGACGAATCCCACGGGCTCGACTGTGGGCAAAATCGTCGCTGGGCATCGAGCAAGCCGACGACCCGGTGCCCGGGGCATGATAGGGGATAGCGGCCAGGTTCTTACATCCGTTATCGCGAGCTGTGTCTGAGCAAAATACGAGCTCAGTCCGATTCGATGGTTGTTCCTCGACTGCCATTCTCCCGTTCGAGTCTCCCCCCACCAGCAGAGGAATGTGACAGTTTGCGGCCATTGTTCAAGAAAAATATTCCCTAACCCGGTGATAAACACGCAGTGACGCGGAGAGTGGCGCCATCATGCGCAATGCTTGGCGGCGGCAATTTATGTGGATTCGCGCACAGTGTTAGTTCGAGTTATGTGAGCTTTGCGCCCCGGCGGCAGCATTGGTTGCTGCCTCCTCTTCGCGCGCGAGAATGACCAGATTGTTGACGTTGTCAGTAGTGGCATCGAAACCGGCCAGCGTTGCTCCTAGAACAAACCGACCGTCCAACACGCCGATACCCACATGGGTTTCGCCAGCCTGGGTCACCGTGCCAGCGAAGGACTTCTGTCCTACGGGAGGTATAGAAATCGGCTGAAACCCCGGCACCGACGCGCTCTTTTCCAAAGCCTCCTGATATGCGGCCGCGGCATCATCCAAGCTTCTATATCGGTCTGAGGTGATCGTGACCTTCAAGCCGCCGTCGTCATTGGTAAAAAACACTGCGCGTGTGGCTTTGGGCTTTCCAACGGCGGTTGAATTCCTTCCGGTGCTAGCTTGCTTAGTGATTTGGGAAAAGAGCTGGCTTACCGGATTCAGCAAAATTATGAAATAGCGCGGCAGCAAAGCACCCGAGGGGTCGAGCGTTTGAGCAAGCAAAGATTGCCCGCCTGCCGGCACCAGGAGATATGCGAGCAGCAAGAGTGCTGCAGCTTTGTTTAGCTTCATAGCGCCTTCTTTTTAGCACATCACATGGCTGTGTAGCCGCCCTTTGATAGTGAATGATACCGTCGTATTTCAATTCACCGCGCGTTGCTAGTTCGTCGCAGTCTCGGATTTTTAGACAGTAGTCGATCGTTCCGGCGCTGAGGGGTTAGCTAGAAACGAGGCCATAACTTGTCGAGCGTTAGCTGTCGACTATCTGGTGACGGGTGGCGTCCTGGTCTCCACCCCCGCCGGCTCGGTGCGCGGCCCCAAGTTCGTGGTCACCCGTGGCAAGACCCCGGTGCTTTCCGGCGCCGAGATGCGCCAGCTGCTGAAATCTATCGATACTAGCGAACTCATCGGCCTCCGTGACCGTGCCCTGCTCGGGCTGATGGGCTACTCCTTTGCCCGCGTTAGTGCGGTCGTCAGCCTGCGGGTGGAGGACTATTTTCAGCAGGGTCGCCGCTCCTCTGGCTCAGGCTTCATGAGAAAGGTGGCAAACGGCATGAGGTGCCCTGCCATCACAGCTTGGACGAATACCTTGATGCCTGGATCGCCACGGCCGGCATTGGCGACGATAAGAAGGGACCGCTATTCCGGACCTTTAAAAGAGGGGATAAGCTGACCGACAATGCAATGATACGCAGTGACGTGCTGTACATGATCAAGCGCCGGGCCAAAGGAGCCGGCCTCCCCTACTCCACCTGCTGTCATACCTTTCGCGCCACGGGGATTACGGCCTACCTGCAAAATGGCGGCACCTTGGAGCATGCGCAGCAAATCGCGGCACACCAGTCGCCACGGACCACCAAACTGTATGATCGGACCCGGGATGAGATTTCGCTGGACGAAGTCGAACGAATTAAATTCTGAAGTAACGCTTCAACTCTGTGCGGTTTTCACGCGTCGCAGATGTTTGCTATCCATCGCCCTTTGAATGCGCAGCTTGGCTACATACGCGACCACGCGGTATCAGCCGATCCCGTTGAGCCTCGCACCCATGAACGCTGTCATACCTTTCCGACAGCAACTGGGCGTAAAAGGTCCCTGATGACTGGGGTTGGAATGAAGGTTGCCGCTATAGGTAGGGAGCTTCGCAAATTGAGGACCCGCTCGCGGAGGCATTAGATGTCACCGACGCCGTCATGACCCGAGGCAGACCATGGCTTACAAAATCACTGTGAACGGAACGGAGCACGTCGTAGATGTCGACGACGACACGCCGTTGCTCTGGGTTTTGCGCGACACACTCAGCCTGACCGGCACCAAGTTCGGCTGCGGCATCTCGATGTGCGGCGCCTGCACGGTGCATCTCAATGGCGCCGCGGCCCGTTCCTGCATCACGCCCATCAGCAGCGTCGGCACCGCGTCAATCACAACCATCGAAGGCCTATCGCCCAGTCGCAGCCACCGTGTGCAGCGCGCCTGGATCGCGGAGGATGTGCCGCAATGCGGCTACTGCCAGTCGGGCATGATCATGGCGGTGGCGGCGCTGCTTGCGCAGACCCCCAAGCCGAGCGACCGCGATATCGATTCCGCGATCAGCAACATCTGCCGCTGCGGCACCTATGATCGCATCCGCCGGGCGATCCATCGCGCCGCCGCGGCATAAAGGAAGTCATGGCCGCTACAGTGATGCCCGTTTGCGAATTCAGCCGCCGCCGCTTCCTCAAGGTCAGCGCTGCCGCGGTCGGCGGCCTGGTAATTAGCGTGGCGCTGCCGCCGCTTCGCGGCCACACCACCACCGCCGACATACAACCTATGCTTACAGCGTTCCTGCGCATCGCGGCCGACGGTTCGGTCACAGTGATCGTCCCCAACTCCGAGATGGGCCAGGGGGTCGCGACCTCAGAGCCGATGCTGATTGCCGAGGAACTCGAGGTCGATTGGCGACAGATACGCGTCGAGTTTGCGCCGGTCGGCCCGGCCTACGTCAATCCGATCTTTCATATGCAGGGTACCGGCGGCAGCACCAGCACCAAGGCGTTCTTTGTGCCGCTGCGGCAGGCCGGCGCCGCCGCGCGCGAGATGTTGCGCCAGGCGGCGGCCGCTAAATGGCACGTTCCGGTCGTTGAATGCAAAGCCTCCGACGGTCGCATCACCCATCGGAGCGGCAAAAATGAGAGTTACGGCGCTTTGGCCGACGCGGCCGCCAGGTTGCCGGTTCCGGCAAACGTACCGCTCAAGCCGCGCAGCGACTGGAAGCTGATTGGCAGGGCGACCAGACGCTTGGACACGCCCGCCAAGGTCGATGGCAGTGCAAGATTCGGGATCGACGTGAGCGTGCCCGGGATGCTGGTCGGCACTATCGCGCAATGCCCCGTGTTCGGCGGCACGCTCAAGGCGGTCGATGACAAGCCGGCCCTCGCGGTCAATGGGGTCAAGGCAGTGGTCAAGCTTCCCAACGCGGTGGCCGTCGTCGGGAACGGTTATTGGCCGGCCAAAAAAGGGCTGATGGCACTCAAGCCGCAATGGGACTACGGGGCGAATGGCGCACTCGACAGCGAGCGCATCGCCGCGACCCTTCATGGGGAACTTGCCACTGAAGGTGCGATTGCTGAAAGCAGCGGCGACGCGATCTCGGCTTTGCGCCAATCGGCAAAAACTGTCGACGTGACCTACACGGCGCCGTTCCTCGCGCACGCCACGATGGAGCCGATGAACGCCACGGCTAACGTGCGCGCCGACGGCTGCGAGGTCTGGGCCCCGCTCCAGATCCAAGGATCGGCACAGCGGGCGGTGGCCGACGCACTCGGATTGTCGCCCGAGCGGGTGAAGATCAACACCACTTATCTCGGCGGCGGGTTCGGGCGCAGAGGCGAGGTCGACTACATCGTGCAGGCCGTAATGGTTTCCAAGGCAGCCGGTAAGCCGGTCATACTGATCTGGTCGCGGGAGGAGGACATTCAGCACGACTTCTACCGTCCGGTTTCGCTGGCGCGGCTGCGCGCCGGTCTCGACGCCGGCGGCAAGGTGACTGCCTGGGACTTCAAGATCGTCTCACCTTCGATCATGACGCGGGTCTTCCCGCAGCGCGTGAGAAACCGCCTCGATCCCAGTTCGGTCGAGGGCGCGATCGAATCACCCTATGCACCAGCCAACCTCCGCATCGAATATGCGATGAAGGAGGTTGGTGTGCCGGTCGGGTTCTGGCGGTCAGTCGGCAACAGCATCTCCGGCTTCTATGTCGAAGGGTTGGTTGACGAGCTGGCGCACGCCGCGGGACGCGATCCGCTGACTTTTCGCCGCGAACTCCTGGCCAACAAGCCGCGGCATCTTGCGGTGCTGGACAAAGCAGCCGGGATGGCGAATTGGCATCAGCCGCCCAGCGCCGGCCATTTCCGCGGCGTCGCGATGCATCAGGCGTTCGGCTCGATCGTGGCCGAGGTTGTGGAGATCTCGATCGGCAAGGACGGCCTGCGCGTGCATCGCGTCGACTGCGCGGTCGATTGTGGGCTGGCCGTCAATCCCGCGAGCATCACCGCCCAGATGCAGAGCGGCATCGTCTTTGGTCTGACTGCCGCGCTATTCGGTGAAATCACGCTCAAGCAGGGCCGCGTGCAGCAGGCCAACTTCAACAACTACCCGATGTTGCAGATCGGCCAGATGCCGGTGATCGAGGTCTCGATTATCCAGAGCGGTGACAAGATGGGCGGGATCGGCGAGCCGGGAGTCCCCCCGATAGCGCCGGCGCTCGTCAACGCAGTCTTTGCCGCAACCGGCAAACGCTTGCGCTCGCTCCCAATCATCAAACATGGTGTCACTATCGCCGGCTGAACTTGTAGCGCCGCGCCGAAGCCACCGCGGTGAGCTCTCCGCCGGCCCCGTGTTTCGACTTGCGTAAGGATTCAATTCAACCATGGCTGGGCTCATCTATGCTCGCCGCGGTCCTGGCGTTCCCTTCCGCAGCGCCGCCGCGCCGAGCGCGGACGAGAAAAGATGCTTTGGTATGTTGAGGAGCACAAACCGGCGGCGATCCGAAGGCGCGAGGTTGTTGACTGCTTCGACGAGGATCTCGACCGTCTCATCGCTGGAATACACTTCGATGCGAATCTCTCCGTCTTCAAAATCTACTTCGTGTCTACGACCATCGCCGCCGCGGATGATGGCGTGAGGCATGTTAGCGGTTCTCCATGGCTTCCAGCTAAGAAGGCGACATTCCTAAACCTCGCGCCCGGAGCACTTGGTCGTGGCTTGCTGCCCTAAAAATGTGCGCCTCGACCTCAACGACACCTTTAAAGAGCGCGAAGCTCGGTCGACACCGCAGATCGGCGGTTGATGGCGCCGGAGACTCGGAGTTTCCTACCGCATTCCGGTCAGCTCACAGGTAGACCTGAAGAAGATTTATCCTCCGGCTTGCCCAACCGATTGGCCGTAATCTCCAGTGTCATATGGAACTGCGCTCGCCGGAGCGTTCTTTAGTCCGCGTTCAATCTTTTCGATCGAGAACCGAAAGGCCGAATCATTGTTAACGCGGCGCTCAATCAGATTGAAAGCATGGATCACGGTCGAATGGTCGCGGCCGAAGTGGTCGCCGATGCTGGGAAAAGAGTTGCTGGTTATCTTACGGCAAAGATACATCGCGACTTGCCGGCAGAACGCAATGCGCTGCGTGCGCTTCTTCGATTTGAGATCCGCCAGACGAATATGAAAGCAATTTGAAACGACCCGTTGAATAGCTTCGATGTCGGGTTTGCTTTCATAGGTCCGAATCAGGTCTCGCAGGGCTTGGCGTGCAAACTCGATTGTGATCGGCGACCCGGTAACTGAGGCAAGGGCGGCCAGCCGGGTCAGGCACCCTTCCAGCTCGCGCACGTTCGAATAAACGTTCTGCGCGATGTACATCGCAACCTCGCTCGGCAGAGCGAGACCTTCGAGCGTGGCCTTCTTTTGCAAAATCGCGACGCGGGTCTCCAAATCCGGCGCCGCAATGTCAGCGATCAGACCCGATTCGAAGCGATTGCGCAGACGTTCTTCGAGCCCCGGGATTTCGCGCGGCACCTTGTCCGAGGTCAGAATAATCTGATGGCGTTCCGAATGAAGTGCGTTGAAGGTGTGAAAAAATTCCTCCTGGGTACGCTCGCGTCCGGCCAGAAAGTGAACGTCATCGAGAATCAATGCGTCGACCCTGCGGAACTTGTCCTTGAACTCCCCCACCCGTTCGCGCCGAATCGAGTTTATCAGTTCATTCATGAAGGCCTCGGCCGGCATGAACAGCACCTTGCGAGAACTGGAGCTCGAGCTCCAAAGATAATGTCCGATGGCAGTCGCCAGATGAGTCTTGCCGAGGCCGACGCCACCGTAAATAAAGAGCGGGTTATATTTCTCGCCAAGCCGGTCGGCGACTGCCAACGCGGCGGCGTGGGCGAATTGGTTGCTCGACCCCACTACGAATTGTGCAAAGGTGAACCGGGGATCCAGCTCGGGGTGGAGTGAGCTCCGCTCGGCTGGATTTGCACGTGAGCTCGCTGAGTCGGTCCCCTTAGCAACAGCTTTAGACGGCTGATCGTTAATGTTGCGGCTGCCGTTGCCGTTCGAGGGTTTGCCCCTGCCCCCGTCTTCGCGCACAGTTAGGCTGATTTTGACGGATTCCCCGATTTCGGTCGAAAGCAGCTGTTGCATGAGCTCCAGGTATCGATCTTCAACCCAGTCACGGAAAAATTGGTTGGGCGCCTCGATTATCGCTGTGCGACCTTGGAAATCGATGAAATTGAGAGGTCTTATCCAGGTTTCGTAGCCCACCTGGCCGAGTGATTCGCGCATACGGCCAGCCGCTTTTTGCCACACGCCGTTCACCATCATCCTCCATGTTTTGACGGCCCGCCCCATGTTGGCCCTTACCGGAGTGACACTTTAACCACCATGCATCTACAGGTTATCCACATAGTGGATAACCTGTGACGCGTGTGAAATCCCTTTACCGTCCGGACTGCGCCTACCAAGCGTTAAGGCGAGAATTCCCCCATTAAAACTAAACACCTGCGAACCGCTGCCCCCCAACAAGATCCGCTGCTGCACCTGTGTGCCGGTTAGTATGTTTGTGCAAACGTAACGGCTTGATTGGACCGGAATAGAATCTTTGCGCGAGTCATTCAAGTGGATGGCAAGTGCCTAGTCGAAAGGCCCTGATTTCTCGGGAATTTCCTTTTTCGCTGAGTGTGAGATTTAACGGCGTTGACTCAGCCGATGATTTTCGAAATGCGTGTCCTCGGCTTTGAGAGCCACTTTCCGAAGCTGGCCGAACGAATGCGGGGGACAGCTCTCTACCCTGCGAAGACGGTTCCAACCGCGCCGATGTGCTCGTTTCAGAATGTTGTGGTGAATAACGAAGCCGATCTGTGGATAATCACACGACTTGCTCTCGCCAACGACGAACTCGGCGCAATAATCGGACGTTGCCGCATGGTGAGCATGCAGGCAGAGTCACGCTTGAGCACCAATCCGGTCCTGCTGCATAAGCCGACTCCGAATACTGCGTCTGAAACCGTTGCGAGGTTCAGGTCCGTAGCGGATCCTGCTTGCAGCCGCGTTCAGCGAGGACGACCGCGAACCGCTGGCCGCTCGGGTGAGCTAAGCTGCCGGCCAAATCCGCAGACGGTGCAGATTCCCTATGCTCAGCCCGCAATTGTACAACTTGCGGGCAATGCCGCTGTCCGGTGAGGATTCTCGGATCAAAATGATAGCTCCAGCTAATTCGGGCACTCCCACTTCTGCAAACCTATTTTGCGCCACAAATATAACGCGTAACGTCAACAATCAGACCAAGCGCCCACTCTGGGGACACCCCGAGGGCGAAGTGTCTACTGCGCGTCGAAAAAGATGGGGCTGCGGTTGCGACGCCACGGGCATTTCGCACAGGTACGGCCATCGAGCATTCTGCCGGTACGGCGCTTATTAACCCCGCCCATTGCTTGAAAAAGAAGGAGGCACTAAGAGGAAACGCGGACCGGCGTTCCGCACTTGCTGCAAAATCGGCTAACTGCGCGCGGCTGACCTGGGATCTCGCCAAAAGACCTGACTCGGAAAGTGGCCCGACATCTCGTTGTGATCCAGGCATTCGCGACACACCTCAGCTTCAGCCGCAGGCAGTAGCAACAGGTTGAAAGCATGCCGCAGAGTTCGCGCACTCGACCCTCGCCTCGTTTGAACTGGTTGAGTGGCATCTATTTGGGAAACAGGTCCACCAGCTCCCGGAGGCGCTGCCGGGCGTCATGGAGAACAGACTCACCGTCGCCGACGAGCAGTGTATCGAACTCAAGCGCGAGAAGCTGCTGTACGCTCTCACGCAGTCTCGCTGGTTCATCCATCACTTTCTCGCGCAGCAGGCCAAGCCGCCCTGGCGGATTCCCGACTACCGCATCTCCCACTATCAGCAGCCGCCGCTCCTGCCAGTGGAAAGCTACTTCGCCCACCGATTTTCCCGGCACGCCTATCACAGTCAGCGGCCCGATCTTGCCGCCAACCTGCAACTCGTCGTCAAGCTCCGCACCCTGGCCGGGCGCATACGCAGCATCGCCGGGATGGATTGCTGTTCGCGCCCCAGTACTCGCCCGTACCCGGTTGGCCGCCCGTACGTGGTTACGGTTGGTAAGCAAGATGCGGCTGACGCCTCTTTGCGCCAGTTCATTGAGCGTCTCCTCGCTCGGCTCAACCGGATCGATGGCGAGATTCCCCGTCCGGTCGCTAATCAGAAAGCCATTGAAGTTATAGCCATGAGGCTCAGAGAACCAGGACCACGTGAGAATATCGTCCGCGATTGTCCGCACCGCACTCACCTCCCCAGCGTAGCACTATGGTGCGATGATAACGCCGCGTCAGATTGGCAGAATTTTGCGTCCTTCGCGATTATTGCTGCCGCATTTTGAGCAGCGCATCAGCTCACCAAACGCCCGCCGAAGCGCACCTGATTTATCACGCAACGTCGGGTAGAGACTACCGCGCTGGCAAGTAACGATTGCCATGCGCCCCATGCCCTTTGAGCGCTATTCCAACATTTCGGTCAGCTTTGGCTTTGGAACAGGAAAGTCGCCCAAGCGGCCAGCACTCTAGTTGTTGGTAGCGAGTCCCCAACACTACCGCTCCGGTCGAATGGAAGCTCCATGTGACATGATTCTGGTCTTTCAAGGGCTCCGCGATTAACATCCATAACGATACGAGCGAACAAGTAATGGCCAAAAAGAATTTAGAAGGGCGATCCGGTTCGCCGAGACGCAACGAGCAGAAGCCGGTGCGTATCGACGTCGATTTCGAAGATTTGCTCGCCGCTGCGGTTGCTTCGGTCATCATTAAACGGCCAAAACAACGCAAGTTTACCTCCAGACGCTAGTCGTAGATTCTGGTCCTCTGAGTTTGAATCCCTACTGACGGCTGTCATCACCTTGAGTTATCTGGTGTAACCAGCTTCGATTTCCAGCGGCCGTTTACATTAGGATAGGACGGCGGCGTCATGCGGACGTTGAGTTCCGCAAGTTGACATAATCCACTGGCTAAGCTGGAGCTTCGAACACCCTGCCCTCCCCTGCTCACGACTTTCCCAGCTTCGAACGCGCCGCTGCCGGTGCGAGTTACTGCCACGCGCTCGCCGGTCGCGCGGTAAATTCTCAGTGTTCTGTCGAGTGCCTCGGGTGCCGAACGCGGAATCTACTTCAACGACCAGGTGACCGGGCGATTGGTAGAGCGATCGGGCTGAGTGTGTACGAACTTATCCCGGCGCGTGTAGAGCTTGCCGGTAACCGCGCTCTCGTTGGTGTTCCAGCGAAATTCCTTGGCGAGTAGCGCGATTAATTCGCGGACGGTTCGGCGCGGATGGCGCCTGAGAACCGCGGCCATCATCTCGACCTGGGTGAGGCCGCCGTTGCGGCTCGCAGAGCGAGCGACCGGATGGGCGCCTGCGATCTTTGTCTTGCCGCGGCCGATATGAGTATGGCGCCCGAGCTGCTCTTGCGCACCCGGCGCCTTCGGGCTCGCCGCCGCTCTCTGTCTTCTTGTGGCTGGCGCGGTTGCCATCTGCTGAGTGATACCGCTGCCATTACCTATGCTGGCCTGGAGCAACTCGGCGATGGCAGCTTGATCGGACTCGAACAGTTCAACCGCCCGCTTCAGACCCTCAAGCCGTTTGCGCAACGCCTCGCCCTGATGATTATGCGCCTGGATTTCTTGCTCGACCGCAGCGATCTCCTCGCGCAGTCGCTTTTTGAACGTATCTACCGAATTCATCCTCACAATGGTTCCTGAAGGGCCGCTGCGCGGCAGCTATAGTGCTTCATGGTTGAGCCTCTGCTCCGTATCATAACAAATTGCCATGTTCGTTTAACATTATGAAGAGTTACCGTATCGAGGGTCACCGCTTAGCAATGTTTACCTTCAAAGAGGTGGTGTGCGGTGACTGTTAGTCCGACGGCTGAAGCTTGAGGACGGCGCACGAATTAATACAGTCGGCGAAATGCCGCTAGACTGTCGTTGGAGACGGCGTCTTCTCTACTTCCATTTGACCGTGCTTTGGGCAAAGGGGTGCTCCGGCCAGATTCAGCCATTTGCATGTCGTATGAACGGTGTAGCCGCAATTGCCACACGCGCACCTGATCCGGCCGGAGTATGGCCTTTTGCGTCTGTTGGAGTGGCTGCTAGCTCCCACCTTTAGATGAAGTCTGCCGTGGGGCAATGGTCCTGCCGCTGCCAGTATTGGCTGCATAGCCTTCTGGAATTCAGGCCCGGCGGTTGTCGCCTTCATTTGCCCTACGAGGCCTATGCCCCTGGCGACTCGTCGGAACTCCTTGCCATGACCCGCCGCAACACCGACTGCAGCGTGTATCAGCTCGTGGCCAAGGATTTCAGCGACTTGCATCGGCATCAGGTCTTTCGAGTCACCCAGGTCGGGCCGGATAAAAATCTCAAAATGTCGATCCTCGCTGCACTGATTATCCCAACACTCACCTATCCGTCTGCTGCGCCGGCCGCCGGACGTGAACCCAATCGCAATACGCAACTGGGCTGGTAACGGAGCTCCTAAGTTTTCGAACACAGGTGCCATGCGCTCAGCGATATAGTTCAACCAAGCTTCACGGGTTTGGTGCAGTTGAACCTCCATGAACGGCCCCAGATCAGCTCTCTACAAGGACATGATTCGGCGCCCCGCGCCCAGCCACTAGCGCGCCTTAGGCCACGAGACTCAGGTAGCCTGGCCGGAGGCGCGGAAGGTTTCGCCCGTTAGACGGGCTAACGAGCGCCGAGTACAGAATCCTTCAGTGCCTTGGCCGGCGTGAAGCGCAAACGGGTCCGCGCCGGAATTTTGATTTGCTCGCCAGTAGCCGGGTTGCGGCCCATACGAGCCTTGGTCTTGCGTTTACGGAATACCCCGAGGCCCGCCAAGCGCAGCGAGCCCTCTTTCTTGAGCTGGCGGGTCACTAAATCGTTGAGTTCGTCGAGTGCGGACTTTGCCTGCCGCTTGGTGATGCCGATCTTGTCGGCCAGGTAAGCCATCATTTGCGTCTGCGTCATTCCCCACCTCCCAAACACCTGTCAATATTGAACAACATGCATGACCGCAGCGCGAAGTTCAAGATAGGCTTGCCTCTCACGAGCCTTGGGCATCGCACAAAAAGGCAGGGCCCGGCAGTTGGAT
>Ga0306924_10003329_pt1 | contig 15438 bp, 15 predicted proteins | sample sta12Can44000111_FD_203756 | JGI IMG/M metagenome (GOLD analysis project Ga0306924, IMG submission 203756) | Lab enrichment of tropical soil microbial communities from Luquillo Experimental Forest, Puerto Rico - statanox.12C.anox.44.000.111 (v2)... | ecosystem: Environmental > Terrestrial >... | reverse complement strand
CTTTCGCCAAACGCGTCGCGCGTTCTGCTTTCGCTCGGCCTCGGCGAACGGCTGCAGCCCTACGTGGTCGCGCCCGAGGAACTCAGAGTAACGGATGCGCGAACGGGCCGCGTGCTTGCGCATGCGCCGCTCGGCGCCGCTGCGACGAAACGCTACGGCGCGCCCTATTGGGTTGTCCATCGCGGCGACCTGCAGTCCATGATGATCGACGCGGTGGAGGGACAGCCCGGGATTGAGCTTTGCCTCGGTACGCGCGTTGACGCCTTCGCATCCGATCCCGACCGCATCGTCGTGTTTACCCGTGCGTCGGGTGAACGCGTTGAGCACCGCGGCCTCGCCCTCATCGGCGCCGACGGCCTATGGTCCACCGTGCGTGAGCATCTGGGGCACACGGACCAGCAGCGCTTCGCCGGCCACACCGCATGGCGCGCGCTAGTCCCGGCAGCGGCCGTCCCCACCGAATTGCGCGAGCCGGTGCTCAATCTCTGGCTCGGACCCGGCGCGCACCTCGTTCATTACCCCGTGCGCGGCAGCAAGCTCGTCAACCTCGTTGCCATCGCGCGCGATGCGTGGCGCGAACCCGGCTGGAACGCTCCCGCCAACGGCGCCGATGTCCTCGCCCGCTATCCCACCGGCACGTGGCCATCCTCCGTGCGCGCGGTGCTGGAAACACCTCAGCAGTGGCAGAAGTGGGCGCTGTGCGATCGGTCGCCGATCACCCGATGGGGCAAAGGACGCGTCACCTTGCTGGGCGATGCGGTGCATCCGATGCTGCCCTACCTCGCGCAAGGCGCGGCGATGGCGATCGAAGACGCCGCGGTGCTCGCGCAGCGGCTTGCCGCGGCTCCCGACAATGTCGAAGCGGCGCTGCGCGGTTACGAACGTCAGCGCCGCCGGCGCACTGCGCGGGTGCAGCGGGCGGCGCGCCGCAACGGGATGATCTTTCACATGCGCGGGCCCCTCGCGCTTTTGCGTAGGCTCGCGTTCCAGGCAGCCGGTGGCGAGCGCCTGACCACCCGGTATGATTGGCTCTATGGCTGGAGAGCCGAATGACGCGGTAGGATTGCATCCACCATGCCGCTGTTTCCCACCACCATTGCCGGAAGCCTGCCGAAGCCCGCCTGGCTGGCCGAGCCGAACAAGTTGTGGGCGCCGTGGCGGATTTCCGGCGTCGAACTCACCGACGCCAAGCGCGATGCCACGCTGCTCGCGCTCAAGCTGCAGGAGGATTGCGGCATCGACATCGTCACCGATGGCGAGCAGTCGCGCCAGCATTTCGTGCACGGATTTCTCGAAGCGGTTGATGGTATCGATTTCGCGCGCAAGGTCGAGATCGGTATCCGCGCCGATCGCTACAAGGCGATGGTGCCGACCGTCACCGGCGCGCTGCGCCTGAAGGATCGCGTGCACGCGCGCGAGGCGCAGGTCGCGCGTGCTCACACGCAGCGCAAACTCAAGTTCACCCTGCCCGGTCCCATGACCATCGCCGACACCGTGGCCGACGAATTTTACCGGGAGCGCGTCAAGCTGGCCCTGGCTTTTGCCGAAGTGCTCAATAAGGAAGCGCGCGCGCTCGAAGCGGACGGCGTCGACGTGATCCAGTTCGACGAGCCCGCCTTCAATGTCTACATGGCTGAGGTTGTGGACTGGGGCATCGCGGCGCTCGAGCGCGCGATGGAAGGGCTTTCCTGCACCACCGCTGTGCACATCTGCTACGGCTACGGCATCAAGGCCAATATCGAATGGAAGGCGACGCTCGGGAGCGAGTGGCGTCAATACGAGGCGATTTTCCCGGCGCTCGCGAAAAGCCGGATCGATCAGCTCTCGGTGGAATGCCGCAATTCGCGCGTGCCGATGAGCCTGTTGAAGCTTTTGGACGGCAAGGCGGTGCAGGTCGGCGTCATCGACGTTGCGAGCGACGACATCGAGACGCCCGAGCAGGTCGCCGCCGTGGTCGCGGAAGCCGCGAAATACGTCGCGAAGGAAAACATCATTGCCAGCACCAATTGCGGCATGGCGCCAATGCGCCGCGACATTGCGCTTGCCAAGCTCGCGGCGCTCGGCAAGGGCGCAGAGCTGGCGCGGAAAAAATTTGGTTGAGCGCTGTCGTCCTCCGGCGTGTCGTCCCCGCGGAAGCGGGGACCCAGTAAACACTGGCTATGCCAACTTTCGACCGGTGCGCAACGATTGGGTCCGGTGTTTACTGGATTCCGGCTCTCGCTCGCCATAGCGCGTCGAAGACGCGCGTAAACGCGCTTTAGGCTCGCTCGGCCGGAATGACAGCTGCACCCGCGTCACCGCACTGCGGAATTGCTGCGCCAGTTGGCCGAGTTCTCGCAATTCTTGGCGCGCGCCGCGACGTCGAGCACTTTGAGCTCCTCGCCCGCGGCGACGTAATCGGCCCTGTAGGCAAGCACGTTGACAACGGCGCCGCCGACGCCCTGGTCGGCCTTGTCCATCAGCAGCTTCAATTCCTGCTCCCTCGCGGCCCAAACCTTGCGGTTCGCAGTGATCTGCTCACAGGTGTAATACTGGTATTTGCCGGGGTCGGCGAGCACGGTGAACGGATTATTGTCGCCCATCGACGAGCAGGCCGAGACCGCGCCGGCGATCAAAATGACAGCCGGCAGCGCGCGCTTACGCAGCGATCCCAGGATGCTCCCCGGCAAGTCTCTCGAACCGTTCGCGGCCAAGCCAAAACTCCGCACCCTCCGCGATCTCTATGGCCAGCGAATATGCCGTAATCGTGGTGCCGGCCGCCGTATCCAGGGCGGACTAATTGATCTGGACCAAGGCCCCGCCATCGACCGGCAGCGCGACACCGGTGATGAAGTCCGCCTCGTCGGAGGCGAGAAACAGCGCGGCGTTCGCCACGTCCCATGCCGTACCCATCTTGTGGCGCAGCGGCACGCGGGCGTCGCGGGCGGCGGCGACCTCGGCGCGGCTCTTGCCGCTCACCCGCGCACGCGTGTCGACCGCCATCGGCGTGTCCATCAGGCCCGGCAGAATAACGTTGGCGCGGATGCCGAACTCGGCGTTCTGGATCGCGACCTGTTGGGTGAACGCGATCAGGCCGGCCTTGGTCGCCTTGTACGCCACGTTCGGGTACTGCTCCCAGGCGGCGACTGAGGAGATCGTCAGAATGACCCCGGAACGCTGCGCGCGCATTACCGGCAGCACGTGCTTGCACGCCATCATGGCGCCGCGCAGGTTGATCGTGGCGATACGGTCGAACGCCGCCTCGGTGATCTCGCCGAGCGGCGCATCGCCGCCGGCGATGCTGATGCCCACGTTGTAATGCAGGATGTCGATGCGGCCCCAGCGCTGCCGCGCTGCTTCGACCATCGCCACAAGGGTCGTCTCTTTGGTTACGTCGGCCTCGAAGGCGACGCACTCCCCGCGCGACTGGCGCGCCATGGCGACCGTCTCCTCCGCGGAGGCAAGATTGTTGTCGACGGCGAGCACCTTGGCGCCTTCTTCGGCAAACCGCAGCACCGTGGCGCGGCCGTTCCCCATTCCCTCCCCCGGCGATTGCCCGGCACCGACGACGATGGCGATCTTGTCCTTGAGACGCATGGGGACCCCGCACCGGGTAACGGCGTGATGACTCAATTAGTAGCCGGGATCGAGCGCAGCGCAATCCGGGCGGCGCGGGAAGGACCCTGATTTCGCTCGTGCTCCGATCAGGCTACGATCGTCTGGAAATCGAAGAAAAACTTACCGGGTTGGAGGAAAACCATGTTCGACCGCCGTACATTCAGCACGTTTTTTGCCGCCACGCTGACGGCCCCGCGAACCGCCTGGAGTCAAACCGTGACAGGAAAAACGGTCTACTACGCGGCCGTCGGGCCGGAGCTGTGCGTCTACGATGTGGATCTCGGCGAGGCTGCGCTGCACAAGCGTGGCGCTGTCACGCTCCCGGCCAACGTTCAATATGCCTGGCCGCATCCTTCGAAACGATATTTCTACGTGGTGTCGAGCAGCGGCGGACCGGGCATCGCCGGCACCACCCATGTGGCGAGCGCGTTCCGCATCGAACCCTCCGGCGCCTTGACGCCGCACGGCGAGCCGCGATCCCTGCCCTCGCGGCCCATTCATTGCAGCGTCGACCGCGCCGGCGAATATCTGCTCATCGCCTACAACGCGCCCAGCAACGTCACCGTGCACCGGCTCAACGGCGATGGCACGATCGGCGATCCGGTGCAACAGCGGGAGAAGCTCGACACCGGCATCTATGCGCACCAGGTCCTCACCACGCCGGCAAACCGCACCGCGATCCTGGTGACGCGCGGCAACAATGCGGAAGGCGGCAAGCCGGAAGATCCCGGCGCGCTCAAGCTCTACGGCTTCAAGGATGGTCTCCTCAGCAACATCGCCTCGATCGCGCCCGGCACCGGCCATGGCTTCGGACCACGCCATCTCGATTTTCATCCGCGCGAGCCGTGGGTCTACGTATCGATCGAGCGGCAGAACCAGCTCTATGCCTACAAGCTCGATGCGGACGGCGGCATCGCGCGCGACCCGCTGTTCGTCAAAAACACGCTAGCCGATCCCAAAAACGTCCAGCCGGCGCAGGGCGCCGGCCCGATTCACGCGCATCCCAACGGCCGCTTCGTCTATGTCACCAATCGCAACCAGGGCGAGGTCGATTTCCAGGGCAAGAAGGTTTTCGACGGCGGCGAGAACAACGTGGCGGTGTTCGCGATCGATCAGCGCAGCGGCGAGCCCACGCTGATCCAGAACATCGAGGGTCACGGCATCCACCTGCGCAACTTCGGCATCGATCCGAGCGGGCGTCTGATCGTCGCCTCGAGCATCCGGCCGATTGCGGTGCGCGACGGCAATGAGATCAAGACGCTCACCGCCGGGCTCATGGTCTATCGCGTCGGCGACGACGGCAAACTTGCCTTCGTGCGCAAGTACGACGTGGACACCGCCAAGGGCCAGCAGTTCTGGAGCGGGATGGTGACATTGGGGTGAAACGAGCGCCGCTGGTGCGGACGGCGGGACTCGAACCCGCACGGGGTTTCCCCCAAGGGATTTTAAGTCCCTTGCGTCTACCGTTCCGCCACGTCCGCGCGGATCGCTTCTAGCACCGAGCGCGCGCAGGAACGAGCCGCAAGCTACTGCGACGCCGTCTCCGTTATCCTTCGAGGCTCGCTGCGCTCGCGCCTCAGGATGACGGTCATAGGCTTGCGTTTTGCCTCAACCCTTGAGCGCGCGGCCCCAGACCGCTTCCCAGTCCTGGCCGTTCGCGTCGGTCACGCGGCCGTCGCGCTCGAAGAACTTGTTGGGGATCTGGAACATGGCAAGCATCAGCCCGCCCTCCGGCGTCCAAGCGACGTGGCGACTGCCCGGCTCGCGCCACACGAACTCGCCCGGCTTGACTTCGAGCCCCGCGGCCGGTCCCTCCTTGTCCACGAGCTTTCCCTCCAGCACGTAGGTCTGCTCGATCTTGACGTGCTCGTGGTCGGGGAGCACGGCGCCCGGCGCAAAGCGCATCAGCGCGGTGACGAGCCCGCTCGTGCGGTCGAACAGCAGCGTCTTCACCTCGCAGCCGGGAAAGCGCGTCTTCTGCCATTCCATGGTGGTGGGACGCACGATGTGAGAGTGTCGATCGGCGGTCTCGTTCTTGATCGCAGTTGCAGCAACCATCGTTGATCTCCTGATCGTCGGGTGTTGGCGCCGATGATAGCCTAGAGCGCAGGCGCGCGCCTATATTCCGTCGTCGCGGATCGGCGGCTGGAACGCGAGGCCGGTGTCCCACGGGAAATGGATCCAGGTGTCCTGCGACACTTCGGTGATGAACGTGTCCACCATCGGCCGCCCCATCGGCTTGGCGTAGACGGTGGCGAAGTGCGCCGCCGGCAGGATGTCGCGCACGATCTTGGCGGTCCGGCCGGTGTCGACGAGATCGTCGACGATCAGCACGCCCTTGCCGCCACGGCCGCCGAGCGAAGCGATGTTCGGCGCCACGCCCTTGAGGACCTTGAGGTCGGTCTGAGTGATGTGATTGTAGCTCGACACGCAGACCGTCTCGATGACGCGGATGCCGAGCTCACGCGCCACGATGGCGGCGGGAACCAGGCCGCCGCGGGTGACGCAGACGATCGCCTCGAACGGCCCGGCGCCGGCAAGACGCCAGGCGAGCGCCCGCGCGTCGCGGTGAAATTGATCCCAGGATACCGGAAAGGGTTTCTGCGGCTGCGGAATGGTCTTCTGCTGCGGAAGTGGCTGCGCCATGGATGATCCTGTCCCACCGACGCCCGGCGGTTCTACCCGATGTCGAGAACAAAATCGAAGCGCGCGGCCAGTCCGTCGCCCGCCTCCGCCATGCGCATCAGCAATTCGCGGCGGAACAAGCCGTCGCGGCGATTCGTCGGCTCGTCGGGAAAATAGAGTTGCGTGGTGAGCAGCGGCCGCTGCGGCGCCTGGACCTTCACGTGATAGTGGCGCGTGCGTCCGGTGTAGAGCGCCGGCAGGATGGTGCGGAAGCGGTAGCGGCCCTCCCCATCCGTGAACAGATGGCCGCGATAGCGGAAGCCGGCGTTGTCGTAGTCGCCGCGCTCGTCGGCATGCCACAGATCGACCAGCGCCCGGGTGACCGGCCGGCACGTCCGCGTGAGCACCTGTCCGCTGAGCTCGACCAGACGCGCCTTGCTGCCGGGCTCGACGAGCTCCGCACGTTCCGGCGAGCTTGGCTTGAAGAACGGCCCCTCGGTCTGCCGCAGCGTGGGTTCATTACCATCATGACACTGGGGCGTGGCCGGCAGGCGTTGCGCAAAGGCCAGATCGCGACCGTCGCCGACAACCACGATGCCGGCGGCGGCCAGCGAGTTGCGCAGAATGCGGCGACGTGACGCAAACATGGCGAAACTCCTTTTAGCACTTACGCGCTGCTCGATTGCGCCCCCCGCACCCGTGCCAGCATGTCCTCGACCGCATGCTTGGCGGCGGCGAGTTTTTTCGCATCGCGGGCGCGCAGCACGACGTTGGTATTCGGTCCGTGCTGCGGATCGAAGAACGGATAGCTGCCGATCGCCACGTCGGGATTGGCCTTGGCGATCTCGCCCAGTTGCGAGCCGATATCACCCTCGCGCGTATCCGCGCGCACAGTTTCGGAAAGGATGCGAACCCCGGTTTTCAGCTTGGGCGCCACCTCGTCGAGCATCGCCTGCATGATCGTGGGCACGCCCGCCATCACGATCACGTTGTCGAGCCAGAAGCCGGGGGCGGCGGATACCTTGTTGAGGACGAGATCGGCGCCTTGGGGAATGCGGGTCATGCGCATGCGCGCCTCGTTCATCTCCGCTCCCGTGGCCTTGATCCGCTCGTGCAGGATGGCAAGCGCGCGCGGGTCGACGTCGATCGGCACCTCGAACGCTTTGGCCACGCTGTCCGCGGTGATGTCGTCATGGGTCGGCCCGATGCCGCCGGTGGTAAAAACATAGGTGTAGCGGCGGCGCAGCGCGTTGAGCGCATCGACGATCGCGCTTTCCTCGTCGCCCACGACGCGCACTTCCATGAGGTCGATGCCGAGCGCGGTGAGATATTCGGCGATATAGCCGACGTTCTTGTCCTTGGTACGGCCGGAGAGGATTTCATCGCCGATGACGAGCAGCGCGGCGGTGACGAGCTCTTTAGGTGCGCTGGAGCTTGCGGCTGTCATGACCCCCTACCCTGCCATTGTGGGTTATCATGCTTCAAGTCACCCGCCTCGGCCGCTCGCCCTCACGGCGATACATTGGGAAGGATGCAGATGACCGTCGCGGCGCCGTTGCGGCCAATCGCCTACGGGAAGCCGCAGATCGTCTGCGAGCGGCTCGCCGACGGCAACCCGCGCTGTCGATCGACCGAGCCGCTTCAGCGGTGCGATCCCAGCCTCGCGCAGCTCTTTCGCGCAGCGGTCGAGCGCAATCCAGGTAGCCTGTTCCTGGCCGAGCGCGGCGCCGGCGGGACCTGGCGCAAGCTGACGTACGCGGAGGCGCGCGAACGCGTCGATGGTCTCGCCCAGTCGCTCCTAGAGCGCGGCCTCTCCGCCGAGCGGCCGGTCATGATCCTCTCGGCAAACAGCATCGACCATGCGCTCATGACGCTCGCCGGCCACACCGCCGGCATCCCGGTAGCGCCGATCTCAGTCGCCTATTCGCTGCAGAGCCAGGACCACGCCAAGCTCAAGCACATCGCCGAACTGCTCGACCCGGGTTTCATCTATGTTGCCGACACCGCGCCGTTCGCGACGGCGCTGGCGGCGCTCGATGCTCACGATGCCGAGATCGTCGCTGCCCGCAATGGGGCAAATCTCGAGCGCGTCACGCCGTTTGATCAGATGATGCAAACCCGTCCGGGTCCGGCAGTGGAGCAAGCCGCGCGCTCGATCGCACCCGAGACCATCGCCAAATTTCTATTCACCTCCGGTTCGACCGGGCTGCCGAAGGGCGTCATCAACACCCATGGCATGCTCACCGCGAACCAGCAGCAGCTGGCGCAAATCTGGCCGTTCATCACAGAAGCGCCGCTCGTGTTGCTTGACTGGCTGCCGTGGAACCACACCTTCGGCGCCAATCACAATTTCAATCTGGTGCTGCGCCACGCCGGCGCCTTGTTCATCGACGGCGGCAGGCCGGTGCCCGGGTTGATCGAGCAGACCGCGCGCAATCTGGGCGAAGTTTCCCCCGCCATCTATTTCAACGTGCCGGCGGGATACGCCGCGCTGCTGCCGTTTCTCGAAAAGGACGAGACGCTGGCGCGGTCATTTTTCGCCAAGCTGCGCTTGATCTTCTACGCCGGCGCCGCGTTGCCGCAGGATCTGTGGGAGCGTCTCGAGGCGGTCTCCGTGCGCGCCACCGGCGAGCGGGTGCCGATGACCTCATCCTGGGGCACCACCGAGACTGCGCCGCTCGCGACCGCCGCCCATTTCGTGATCGAGCGCGCGGGATCGATCGGCGTGCCGGTTCCCGGCGTGGAGCTCAAGCTCGTTCCGGCGGGCGACAAGCTCGAGGTGCGGGTGCGTGGACCCAATGTGACGCCCGGCTATTGGAAACGGCCTGATCTCACCGCGGTGGCATTCGATGCGGATGGCTTCTACAAGCCGGGCGACGCGGTGCGCTTCGCGGATCCTGCCGACCCCGGCAAGGGCATCGTATTCGACGGCCGTCTCGCCGAGGATTTCAAGCTCACCACCGGCACCTGGGTTCACGTCGGCGCGTTGCGGGTCGAGGCGCTCGCGGCCGCATCTCCGGCATTGCAGGACGCGATCATCGCCGGCGAGAACCGCGAGTTCATCGCCATGCTTGCCTGGCTCAATGCCCCCGGTTGCCAAAAGCTCGCCGAATGCGACGCGCCGCGCTGCGATCTCGCCCGCCACCCGTCCGTGCGCGATCACGTGGCGCGAAGCATCGCGAAATGGAATTCCGGGCGTCCCGGTTCTTCGCAGCGGATCGCGCGCATCTTGCTGATGCCGGATGCGCCCTCGATCGACGGCAACGAAATCACGGATAAGGGCTACGTGAACCAGCGGCTCGCGCTAGCGCGGCGCAAGGCGGAGGTAGAGCGTCTCTACCGTGCGGACGCGGATGCCGACGTGATCATTCTGCCTGCAGCGTTAGGAATTCAGGGACGCACGGATGGAACGACCTCGTGACCGTCAGGCTTGTTCCGAGACCTGTTCGAACGATCCAGGAGTAGTGCCATGGCCGACCGCGTGACCAGAATCCTCCTCATCGCGCTGCTGGTCGTGGTGGGTGTCTACGTCGCGCAACCGTATGTCGATCGTCTGTTGTTTTCGGCGACGACGCCGCGACCGGTGCAGCCGCGCGGCAGTCTCGCCGATCTCGAACGCACAACCATCGAGCTGTTTGAGCGCGACTCGCCGTCGGTGGTTCAGGTGGTGGCGCGCAGCTCCGCCGCCGAGACGCTGCAAAACGAGGGAGAGGGCACAGCGCAGTCGGGAACCGGCTTCGTGTGGGACGAGGCCGGTCATATCGTCACCAACGACCATGTGGTTGAGGGCACCGATATGGTGGCGGTTCGCTTCGCGTCCGGCCAGGTGTCGCGCGCCAAGATCCTCGGCACCGCGCCGAACTACGATCTCGCCGTGTTGCAGCTCGACAACACGCGCGTGGTGCCCCCGCCGCTCCCGATCGGCACTTCTGCCGATCTCAAGGTCGGCCAGCTGGTGTTCGCGATCGGCAATCCGTTTGGCCTCGACCAGTCGCTGACCACCGGCATCATCAGCGCGCTCAAGCGCCGACTTCCCACCAACAGCGGCCGCGAAATCGGCGACGTCATCCAAACCGACGCGGCGATCAACCCGGGAAACTCTGGCGGACCGCTGCTCGACTCCGCGGGACGCGTAGTCGGCGTGAACACCGCCATTATCTCGCCCTCGGGAACCAACGCGGGTATCGGATTTGCAATACCGATCGACATCGTCAATCGCGTCGTTCCGGAAATCATCCGCCGTGGCTACGTGCCCACGCCCGGCATCGGCATCGTCGCCGCCAACGAAGCGGTGGCTACGCGCGCCGGCGCCGACGGCGTGGTCATCGTGCGAACCGTGCCCGGCTCCGCTGCCGAGCGCGCCGGCTTACGCGGCATTGATGCCAACGCGCAACGCCTGGGCGACGTCATCGTCGGCGTTAACGGCAAGCCGGTCCACCGGCTCTCGGACCTGACCCAGGAACTTGAGCGCGTCGGCGTCGGCCAGAAGGTGACACTGACCATCAAGCGGGACGGGCGCGACGTGTCGGTCGATGTCGATGTGACCGATATCGGCCGCCGGGGATAGCTGCACGCCGGCGTGATTGGTCCGCTACTTTCGCATCGACCCGTGCGTCGTTTCCGGCTAATGACCGACGCGCTGCGGCTTTCTGCGCGCCGCAGCAGTTTGTGAGCATAGAGGTGAAAGTCGTGATCGATCTCTATACCTGGACCACTCCCAACGGCCGCAAGGCCTCGATCATGCTCGAGGAAATCGGTCTGCCCTATACCGCGCATGCAATCGACATCAGCAAAGGCGAGCAGTTCAATCCGGAATTCTTGAAGGTCAGCCCGAACAACCGCATCCCGGCGATCGTTGATCGCGAGACGGGCATTCACCTGATGGAGTCGGGCGCGCTCATGATCTATCTCGCCGACAAGACCGGCAAGCTTTTGCCGAAGGACGGCGAGCCGCGCTACCGCGTGCTCGAATGGCTGATGTGGCAGATGGGCGGTCCCGGCCCGATGTTCGGACAGGTCCATCACTTCGTGAAATACAACAAGGGCAAGGCGCCCTATGCCGAGGAGCGCTATCTCAAGGAAGCGCATCGCCTCTACGCCGTGCTCGACCAGCGGCTCGTCGGCCGCGAGTTCGTCGCCGATAGCTATTCCATTGCCGACATCGCGATCTGGCCATGGGTGTCGCGCTACGAATGGCAGACGGTCGATCTCAATCAATATCCGAACGTGAAACGCTGGTACGTAAATCTCGCGCGCCGGCCGGCGGTCGCGAAAGGATACAAAGTGCCGAAGGATGTCGGGGAGATTCCGATACCCGGCTAGATGTTTTGCTCGGCGCTGATGCGCATGGATCTTACTCGGGGCGACTGGCTATCGAAATGACGTGCCTTCGCTTCTGCCTACTTGCGGCATTGAGCATTTCGCTCGGCTTGGCCGCGTTCGCACCCGCTCGCGCCGAGGAGACGATCGATCGTCCCGTGACGATCTACGTCGCTGGCACCGCAGGGGGCGGCATCGATCTCTATGCGCGGTTGCTCGCCCGGCACTACGGACGCCACGTCTCGGGCAAGCCGAACGTGACCGTCCAGGTGATGCCGGGCGCAGGCGGCATCCGTGCGGCGAATTATCTCGCGGAGCAGGCGCCGCGCGATGGCACCGCGATCGCCACTTTCGCGAGCGGGCCAATTCTCGAGCCGCTGATCGGGACGCGTCATCCCGGTTACGACATGAGCCAGTTCACCTGGCTCGGCGCGCTCACCAGGGACATCGGTCTTTGCGTTGCCTCGGCAACATCGCCGTTCAAGACCATCGACGATGTGCGCAAGCAGCAGATGGTGGTTGCCGGGACCGGCGCAGGATCGGAGACCGACACCTAGCCGGTCGTCCTCAATAGCAGGCCGGGGCGCGAACCGGTGCGCAACAGTGCGCACGGAATCCGCTGACAGCCGCCCAAAAACCCTTGCCAAATCGGAGAAACTAGCGCAGTGCTGCGAAAAGGCGCGAAACCAGCAGAAAGCTGGATTTTGCTACCCAGAACGTTACCCAGGGAGCAGGTCACATGGCGTCACGGGCACTGACCGCGGTCGCGATCGAGAGTTACAAGGCGGGGCCGGCGCGCCGCGAGATACCGGACGGCAAGGCGCAGGGCCTCTATCTCATCGTCCAGCCGAGCGGCGGCAAACGCTTCTGCGTCCGTTACCGCCACGGCGGCAAAACGCGCAAGCTGACCTTGCCCCGCGGCTTGTCGCTCGCGGCTGCGCGCGTGGCCGCCGCCAACGCCATGAACGAGTTGGAGCAGGGCCGCGACCCTGCCGCGCTAGAGCTGACCGCGAAGCAGAAGGCGGCCGAGGCTGCCAAGGACACCGTGGCGGCGATCTGCGCTGAGTATCTGCGCCGGCCCGAGCACAAGCGGCTTCGCACCATCGCCGTGCGCGAGCGGATATTGCAGCGGCTCGTCTACCCCACATTGGGCGCCCGGCAGATTGACAGCGTCAGGCGCTCCGAGCTGGTCCGGCTGCTCGACAAAATCGAGGACACCTCCGGCTCGGTGATGGCCGACCAGACGTTGGGCGTGCTGCGTCGGATATTTAACTGGCACATGAGCCGCAGCGACGAGTTTCGCAGCCCGATCGTGCGAGGCATGACGCGCACCAAACCGAAGGAACGGGCGCGTAGTCGTGTCCTCAGCGATGACGAATTGCGTCGTGTCTGGCTGGCCGCCGAAGCAAGCGACCATCCCTTCAGCAAACTTGTTCAGTTTCTGTTGCTGACTTGCGCTCGCAGGTCCGAAGCCTCGAGCATGACGTTTGGTGAGCGTGAGAACGGCGATTGGGTGTTGCCGCCTTCTCGCAACAAGACCGGGCTGCCACTCGTTCGGCCGTTATCTGCGCCTGCACGGGAACTGCTCGACAAGCTGCCGCGCATAGGCGGCTGCCCGTTTGTTTTCACCACGAACGGGCGCACGGCCATTTCCGGCTTCTCGCGGCTTAAGGCTCGCTTCGACAAGCAGTGTGGCGTGTCGGATTGGCGCATTCACGATCTGCGACGAACAAGTCGCAGCCTATTGGCCCGCGCTGGTATCTCTGCTGATGTTGCCGGGCTGTGCTTGGGCCACAATTTGCCAGGGCTAGTACGGCAGACCTACGACCGACACAGTTATCACAGCGAGAAGCTGCGCGCCTTCAAAACACTTGCGTCGCTGATTAGTAGCATCGCCCATCCGAAGGACAACGTGCTGCCGCTGCAGCACGGCCAGCGCTGATCGCGGTCAACGCGCAGAGGTCGCCATGTCGCGGCCGCGCAAGACAGACCTTAGCCGGAAACCCGCCACGCGAACGGCCCGCTTCGCCGGGCGGCGTGATGTGCACGGCTGGCTGCTCGAGGCCTTGAAAGGCACGCAGCACGAGGAGACACATCTCAGCCCCGCCGTCGCGCGCCTGACCTACGTATTAAAGATCATTCAGCAGGAGTGGGTCGGTGAGCGCGAACGTCTTTCGGGGGCGTTCCTGATAGCGACGGCCATCGACAGCCTGTTCGTGAAACTGGGGCTTGACCCGAAGAGGTTCACGCAAGGCCAGCGCGAAGCCGTCGAGGAGTTCCGGCGAACCGCACAGTCGATGGCGGATCACGCCAAGCGGGTCGAGCGGATCCCACTACCCGCTTGGGAAGCGTGGGGCCAGGACGGTGTCTGGCCAGCACAGCGTGGAACCCACGAGCAGAACACACGCTGGAGGACGCTCGACAATGTGCAGAGCACGCGCTGGCGTGGGCTTGATGTTGCGCAGCTGCCGGAGGATCAGCGCCGTCTCGACGAGCTGCGGGAAAACAAGCGCCGTGCCGATGCCGGACTGCGCCACGAGGGTGATCTCACAGCGGACCAGCTCAAGACGGAGATCCCGAAGCAAGAACGAGAAATCGAGCGCCGCAAACGTACCATCGCCGAGCGTGACGTCCGCGAGTGCGCATTGCGAGCCGTGTGGCCGATCCTCAACAAGCCTGAGGTCGGAAAGCATTTCGTGGAAGAGCTAATAAAAATCTTTTGTGCTGAATTTCCCGGCTCGCGTATGGAAGCCGCGGCTCATCGTTTCATTGCGCTGTTTGTGCGCCACGTGACCGGCGAGGATGTGAAGCCCGGAACCCTTAAGCGTTTTGTCAATAGGTCGCTTCGAGCGCAAGGGGACAAACCGTAGTCCGTTTGTCCCTGTGATCTGATAGACATCCACACACGCTTAAGGTTGGGATGATGCTCCCGTGCGCACGATTACGCGCAAACCCGGAGAGCAGTCATGTCCAGCTACTCCCGCAAACATCAGGTTCGCGCTCGATACGGCGGCGTCTGCGACAAGACCATCGACAATTACGTGAAACGCGGACGCCTGCCGCCGCCGAAGTATTTCAAGGGCTGCCCGTTTCCGTTTTGGGGCGACGACGAGCTCGACGCGGCCGATGCTGCGGCGCTCGACCCCACCCGCACTGAAGCACTGCGCACCCGCATGACCGAGCTCGGCGCGATCGGCGTCGAGAAGAAGCGCGAACGCCGCACGAAGGAACCCACTGTTTGAATGCGAAACGGCCGGCGCACGGGTGGCACCGTGCGCCGGCCAAGCGAGGAGATTTCACTGTGTCCGAGCGCTCATATAGCCGCACCACGCGGCTGCGGCAAGAAATAATCAATCTCGTTCGCGACTGCCTAGACGGGGATTTGCCGCCGGTGACGGCGCGCGACGCAATCGACATCCTCATCGACATTGAGCTGGCAGCAGCAGCCAACGACGCGCCGCGCACGCGGCGGGAACAAAGCGCGTGAACCCGTTCCTCCAACTCGCCGAGCGGCAAATCTCCGCGCCGGTCAAGGCACGCCAGCGCGCCGCCGAGAAGCGCGCCATGCGCACGGCGGAGCAGAAGGCCATCGCAAAGCGCGACTGCATGTTCCAAGCGTGGAAGCACTGGCGCCGTGAGCAGCTCGACGCGGCGCTCGGGGGGCCGCACGGCGGGGCACTCCAAGCATTGATAGCCTTCCTCAAGACGATGAAATGCGGCGACGCGCTGATCGAGCACGTGCGCGCCGGCGACTGGAAAGCCGCGGACGGCGACACACGCTTCCTCGTCCTGCACCTCGTCAACGCGGCCATCGTCCGGCTGCGCGAGGAACGAGGGCTCGCGCCGTTCGATGACGCGCTGCCCAGCGAGCCGCCGACCGCGTTCCAAATCATCCGT
>Ga0306924_10003328_pt1 | contig 15439 bp, 15 predicted proteins | sample sta12Can44000111_FD_203756 | JGI IMG/M metagenome (GOLD analysis project Ga0306924, IMG submission 203756) | Lab enrichment of tropical soil microbial communities from Luquillo Experimental Forest, Puerto Rico - statanox.12C.anox.44.000.111 (v2)... | ecosystem: Environmental > Terrestrial >... | reverse complement strand
CCGGCCGCGATGACGATCCCCTCGCTCATCGCGATGGTGCGCAGCCCGGTGACGATGAACTCGCGCGACATCACGAGGATCACGATCCACGCCTGCACGCGCCCGAGGTGCACGAGCATCACGAGCGCGCTCATCACGATGAGCTTGTCGGCGAGCGGGTCGAGGAACTTCCCGATCACCGTCACCAGGTTCTTCCGGCGCGCGAGCCAGCCGTCGAGGAAGTCGGTCCCCGCGGTCGCCGTGTACACGAGCGCCGCGATGAACGAGTTCACCCGCGACTCCTCGAACGTGAAGAAGAGGAAGATCGGGATCGCCGCGATCCGCACGAGCGTGATCGCGTTGGGGAGGTTCCAGAACTCCTGGCGGAACGAGCGGGCCACCGGCCCGCCACTCTAGGCGAGTGGGGCGCCGGGATCGAGCAGGACGCGCCCCTCGCCCGAGAGCTCCACCGCGTCGGGGTCTCCCTGCGGCCGGGTCAGCGGGAGCAGCCGGGGCGTGAGCGCCCCCGTCCAGCCGACGAGCGCCGCCGCGGACACGCGCACCGGACGGTCGGGCACCACCTCCACCGCGACCACCTCGCCGCGCGTGACCACGAGCACCGCGCCGTCGCCGACGAGCCGCACGAGCTCGATCTCGGGCGCCCCGGGCGCCGCGAGCCGGCCGTTCTCGAACGCCAGCACCGCCTCGAAGCCGAACACGGCGTCCTCGCGGAAATGGGCGGCGCCACCGAGCTGCATCTCGGTGAAGCGCCGCCCGTCCTTGGCGAACAGGAGCGCGCCCTTGCCGCGCGCGCGGTGCATCACCTCGCGCCCGGCGCCGAACGACTCGGGCATCGCGCGGCCGCGGAGCCTCCGCGTCTCGGGCGAGAGCTCCACCTGCCCCTCGACCCCGAGCAGGCCGGCCTGGCGCACGAGCACCTCGTCACGCACGGCCACCTGCACCACCGTGCCGACCGTGAAGGTCGCCTCGGTGCGCGTGGCGACGACGGCCCCGGCGAGCTCGCCAGCCGGCGGGGAAACGGGGCGCGACATCGCAGGAGTGGGCATGGGGAGCGTGGTCGTGGTGGTCGAGGGGATGGGTGCTGGGGTCGCCGTCGGAACGCGCTCCGGCGCCGGAGGCGAAGCCGGCGGGGCAGCCGGCGCCCGGACGTCCGCCGGCGAGGTCGCGGTCCAGCGCGGGTTGGCCCCAGGGGCGGCGGGGGAGGCGGCGGCCGGTGGCGCTGCGGGAGCGGGCGCCTGAGCGGCAGGCGCGGCGTCGGTCGAGGCGTTCGCCGGCAACGGCGCCGCTGCGCGCGTCCCCTGCTCCAGGATCCGCAGCGCGTCCTGCAGCTCGCGCTCCACCTCGGCGTCCGCCCGCGCGTCGGCGCTCACCGACGGCGCCACCTTCCACTCCTCGCCCTTCTTGTCGCCCCGCTCGCCGCGCAGGATGGCGTCGCAGCGCTCCACCATCTGCGTGCGCCCCGCCCGCTCGAACCACTCCCGCGCGCGGGCGACGCTCCCCTGCTCGAGCCACGCGAGGCCGAGGTAGCCCATCGCCCGCTTGTGCTCGGGGTTCAGGTCGAGCGCGCGCTCCAGGTGCACCACCGCCTCGGAGGGCCTGCCGGCCTTGAGCAGCGCGAGGCCGAGGTTCACCTGCGCCCCGGGCTCCTGCGGGCTCTCCTGCAGCAGCCTTCCGTACGCCTCGGCAGCCTCGCCGAAGCGCCCGAGCCGGTAGCACGCCTGCCCGAGCAGCCCGAGCGCCTTCGCGTCGCGGGGCCGCAGCTCGGCCGCGCGCGCGAGTGCGCCGCGCGCCTGCTCCGGCTCGCCCTTCGTGAGGTGCTCCGCACCACGGTTCAGGTGGTAGAGGAACTCTTCGTCGAGCTTCTCGACCTCGTCGGTCGGGAAGCGAACCACGCGCGCCATCACGCCCCCTCGCGGAACAGCTGGTACAGCGCGGTCACCTTCCGGACGTAGTTCTGCGTCTCGGGGATGTTCGGCACGCCGCCGGCGCGCCTCACCGCCTCCGGGCCCGCATTGTACGCCGCGAGCGTCTTGTGCACGTCACCGTCGTAGAGATTCGCGAGGATGCGCAGGTAGCGCGCCCCGCCGTCGATGTTCTGGGCCGGGTCCCAGGCGTCCGACACGTACATCTCGCGCGCCGTGCCCGGCATGAGTTGCATGAGCCCCATCGCGCCCTTCTGCGACAGCGCCCGGTGGTTGAAGCCCGACTCGACCGCCATCACCGCGCGGAGGAGCGAGACGGGCAGCTTGTAGCGCTCCGCGGCGGCGCGGACGTGCGCCTCGTACTCGAGGTAGCTCCGGGCCTGCTTCTCCGTGGGGGCACGCGCCTCGCGGCGGGCCTCCTGCAGCTTCGCCGGCGTGGGCTTCTCGCCGTAGCGGCCGATGCGGTGATATCGCCGCTCCGAAGGCGCGTTCGAGAAGTGGTACACGCCATCCGCATCGCGGTACGAGTAGATCTCGTCGGCGCGCGCGCGGACCGGGCCGGAGAGCAGCCCCAGCAGGGCCGTGCAGGCGATCAGTCGACCCATGGCGGAAAACGTATCAAGTCCACGTCCGGCCAGACAATCCTATTCCCGTCCTGGCCTCGTGGGATGGAGACCTACATGAGTCCCCTCGCGTCGAGGGAGTCGGTCGATTTCCTGGTGCTCGGCGGCGGGGTCGCCGGCCTCACGTTCGCGCTGGAGGCGGCGAACGCCGGCTCGGTGCTCGTCCTCACGAAGCGCGCCCGCGGCGAAGGGAACACCCAGTACGCCCAGGGAGGCGTGGCCGGCGTGCTCGGTCCCGACGACGACTTCGGCCTCCACGTGGAGGACACGCTCGTGGCCGGCGCGGGCATCTGCCACCGCGACGCGGTGGAGGTCACGGTGCACGAGGGGCCGGACCGGATCCGCTGGCTCCTCGGCCTCGGCCTGGAGCTCGACCGCGAGCCCACCGGCTCGCTCCACCTCACGCGCGAGGGCGGCCACTCCCGGCGCCGCGTGGCGCACGCGAAGGACACCACCGGGCGGGAGATCGAGCGCGCGCTCCTCGCCGCCTGCGACGCGAGGGGGATCCGGATCGTCGAGGACCAGGTGGCGGTGGACCTGGTGACGAGCGGGAAGCTCGGGCTCGGCGGCGCGAACCGCTGCCTCGGCGCCTACGTGCTCGACCGCGCCTCGGGCGAGGTGAGCACCGTGCGCGCGGGCGTCACGCTCCTCGCCACCGGCGGGGCCGGCAAGGTCTACCTCTACACGTCGAACCCGGACGTCGCGACCGGCGACGGCGTCGCGATGGCGTTCCGCGCGGGCGCCGCGGTCGCGAACATGGAGTTCTTCCAGTTCCACCCCACGTGCCTCTTCCACCCGGCGGCGAAGAGCTTCCTCATCTCCGAGGCGCTGCGCGGAGAGGGCGGGATCCTGCGCAACCGCGCGGGCGAGGCGTTCATGTCGCGCTACGACCCGCGGAAGGAGCTCGCGCCGCGCGACATCGTCGCGCGCTCCATCGACGCCGAGATCAAGCGCCGCGGCGACGACTGCGCCTTCCTCGACATGACGCACCTGCCGAAGGCGTTCCTCCTCGACCACTTCCCGCACATCCACCAGACCTGCAAGGAGTTCGGGATCGACCTCACGGCGCAGCCGATCCCGGTCGTCCCCGCGGCGCACTACATGTGCGGCGGCGTCGTCACCGACCTGCGCGGCGGGACCTCGATCCAGCGGCTCCTCGCGGCGGGCGAGGTCACCTGCACCGGGCTGCACGGCGCGAACCGGCTCGCCTCGAACTCGCTCGCCGAGGGGCTCGTGTTCGGTCACCGCGCGGCGCTCCTCGCGAAGGAGCTCCTCTCGCAGGTGGAGGACGACGGGGCGGAGATCCCGGACTGGGACGTGGGGGACGCGCTCGATCCGGACGAGGGCGTGGTGGTCACGCACAACTGGGACGAGGTGCGCCGCCTGATGTGGAATTACGTCGGTATCGTGCGCAGCCAGAAGCGGCTCGAGCGGGCGCGCGCACGGCTCCACACGCTGCGCGGCGAGATCCGCGAGTACTACTGGCAGTACAAGCTGACGCCGGACCTCGTGGAGCTCCGGAACCTCGCCGACGTCGCGACGCTCATCGTGGAGTGCGCGCGGCGCCGGAAGGAGTCGCGCGGCCTCCACTGGCTCATCGACTTCCCGAAGCCCGACGACCGCTGGAAGAAGGACACGGTCCTCTCGCAGGGCGACCTGCAGTAGGTCGCGCCTACTTCGCCACCGGCGGGCCGAACCCGAAGTCCATCTTCCCGCGCGGCCCGGCCATCCGGAACACGAACGGCGTCTGGCCGAGCCCCGCCTGCTTCGGGAAGCGGACGCGGTACACGACGTCGAAGTCGCCGATCCGCGGGTAGAGCGTGCGGAGCAGGGAGTCGATCCGGAGCTGCGACACCTTCGCGGCCACCGTCTCGCCGGAGGCGGTCACGAGCGCGAGGCGCCAGGTGCTCTGGTTCGCGTCGAGGTCGTTGTCGTTCCGGTCGGGCGTGAAGAGCGAGACCGTGACCTCGTCGAAGGTGGCCGCGGTCTCGTCCTCGGCGCGGCGGGACGCGGCGTGCTCCTCGTCGGTCATCGCCCTCCAGACCGCGATGCGGTCCACCCGGGCCGCGCGGACCTCCGGCGACTCCCACACCACCGTCGCGAACGCGCGGAGCGCGAGCCCGTCGTAGAGCCTCACCGCGCGCGTCTGCTGGTCGCGGGCCAGCGCCCAGGCGCCCTCGTCCGGTCCGGGCTTCGGCTCCTCGCCGGGCATGGGCACGTGCTTGCACGCGCCGAGGGCCAGGAGCGAGGCAGCGAGGAGCGCGCGCGCGGTCACGGGATGAAGTCCTTGCGCGTGAAGAGCGCCTCGAGCGGTACGCCGGTCGCCTCGATCGCCTCGCGCCCGCCCTCGTCGCGATCGACGAGCGCGAAGCAGCCCACCACCTCGAGCTTCTCCGCCCGGCAACGCTCGATCGCCTTCAGCGCGGAGCCGCCGGTGGTGACCACGTCCTCGAGCACCGCCACGCGGCTGCCGTCGGGGATGGTCCGCCGGCCCTCGATCCACTGGCCGGTGCCGTGGCCCTTCGCCTCCTTGCGGACGATGTAGGCGTCCACGGGCTCGTGCTCCAGGAAGCTCGTGAGCGCGATGGCGGAGGCGATGGGGTCGGCGCCGAGCGTGAGGCCGCCCACGCCGCGCACGAGCGGGCGCAGCCGGCGCACGCGATCGAAGAGCAGTCGGCCCACGAGCATGTGCCCTTCGGCGGTGAGCGCGGTGCGCTTGCAGTCGATGTAGAAGTCGCTCTCCTTGCCGGAGGCGAGGACTACCTTGCGGCGCTCGAACGAGAGCGTGCGGAGCAGCTCCAGCAGCCGGGCGCGGTCGGTCTCGAGGCTCATTCGCGGGATGCCTCCACGAGGAAGGGGTACAGCTCGGCGACATAGCGCGCCTGGTCCAGCACCGCGTCGCGCCCTTCGCGCGGCAGATCCTTCCAGCTCGAGAAGGCGGCGGCCAGATCCTGGTTCACGTCATACAGCCGCAGCGCCAGGTTCTTCACGAGGTCGTCCGGGTCGACCTCGACCACCTCCTCGCCGTCCGGCCGCGGCTCGGCAGCCACCTCCGGCTGGGCCTCGGCCGCGGTCGGGAGCTCGGTCGCGATCCCGCTCACGGCCGGGGCCTCGGTCGGAACCTCGGCCGGAATCGCGGCCTCGGCCGGCGACGCGGCCGCGGCGTCGGGATCGACGTCGAACCGCTCCACCACCGGCGCGAGCGGGCCCTTCAGGAACTCGAAGAACCGCTCGCGAAGCTCGGGATCGAGCGGCGCGCGTGCGATGGCCTCGTCGAAAACCTCGCCCGCCCACGACGCGGCGCCCTCCCCTTCGAGCCGGGAGCGCAGCGCCTCGAGATCGGCGACGCCGAGCGGCTCGCCGAGGAGCGCCTGCGCGAGCGCGAGCGCCCACGCCTCCTCGTCGGGCAGCTCCTGATGCAGGCGCGCGAGGACGCGATCGCGGAAGAGGAGCCGCAGCGCGGCGAGCCGGCGGAACCCGGCCACCACCTGCCAACGAGGCTCCCCCTCGGCAGCGCCCGGCAACGGGCGCAGCTCCACCGGCACGAGCTGGCCGAGGCGGCCGAGCGACGAGGCCAGCGCGGCCACGTCGCCCTCCGGCCGCAGCCGGAAACGCTCGTCGGGGGCGACGTCGTCGAGCGAGACGAACTCGACGGCGCCGGTGGCGTGGGCCGGCGCGGTCATTCGATCCTCGCTCTGCACGGGGTGGGGCTACTTGCGGCGGACGACGACCTTGCGCTTCACGGCGCCGAGCGCCACCGGGACGGGCGGAGCCGGCGGCTTCGCGGTAGTGGCCGCCTCCGCCTCCTCCTTCGGGGCGGCGGGGCGCGCGCGGCCGATCTCCTCGGCGAGCCGCGCGGTGAGCGACGGGCGCTCGGCGCGAGGCGCAACCGGCTCCGGACGCTGCGGCGGGCGCAGCGCGGGGCGCTGCGGGACGACCGGGCGCATCGCCGGACGCTCGACGCGGGCCGGGCCCGCCGCCTCCACGTCCACGTCGCCCATGTCGACCCGGCCGCGGAAGGCCGCGCCGTCGGCGATGATGACGCGAGGTGCGGCGATGTCGCCCACCATGCGCGCCTCGCGCGTGATCTCCACGCTCTCGCTCGCCGACACGTTGCCCACCACCACGCCGGAGATGACGCAGTTCCGGGCGTGGATCTCGGCCTTCACCACGCCGCCCGTCTCGACGACGAGCGTCTTCGCGATGGAGACGCTGCCCTCGAGCCGGCCGCGGATCGTGAGATCCTCGTCGCCCGACACGTTGCCGGTGACGGTGATCGACTCGCCGATGACCGTGCTGCCGCCGTCGTTCGCCACGTCTACTCCTTCACGTCCATGTCGATGCTGCCCTTGAACCGGGCCCCGTCGGCGATGAGGATCCGCGGCGCGTGCAGGTCGCCCGCGACCCTCGACTCCGACTTGAGCTCGATCCGCTCGCTCGCCTCCACGTTGCCGGTGAGCTGACCCGCGACCTCCAGCGTAGAGGTCTCGACGTCGGCCTCCACCACGCCCGAGCCCTCGACCACGAGCCCCTCCTTCAGCGTGATGCGGCCCTTCACGGTGCCCTGGACGAGGACGTCCTCGCTGCCAGTGATCTCACCGTCGACGACGAAGCTCCCGCCGATGACGGTCTTTGCGCCGCCGCGGGGCGACTGCGCCTTCTCGATTGCTGCCATGGTTCCGAGCGTCCTTCCTTCGAAGAGTCGGCCGAAGACGCGCGAATCTAAGGGTCAGCCGCTCGAGCCGTCAATCGCTTTCGCCCCCTCGCGGGGGGCGCGAGCGCAGAGCCAGGCAACCGCCTCCTCGATCGCCTTCTCGCGATCCCGCTCGTTCCAGATCTCGTGCCGCTGGCCGGACAGCTCCCGGTACTCCTTGTCCCGGCTGCCGCTCGCGTCGACGAGCGCGCGCGCGAGCCGCGCATCGGCGATCGCGTCGGCTCCCGCGGCGAGGACCAGCAACGGCAGCTCGAGCTCCGGCGCGCGCGCGATCACCTCCGCCTGCGCGGCGCCGGCGGCGACGAACCAGCCGGGCGTGGCGGTCCGGCCCCCGTAGAGCGGATCGGCCTCGGTGAAGCGCTGCAGCTCCTCGTCGCTCGTGAGGTCGGTGATCCGGAGCCCGGTCGCGAGCGGCAGCGCCGGCAGGAAGCGCGCGAGCGCGCGGCCCGCGAGGACCTTGAGCCGCGGCGGCGTGAACGCGAGGCCGAGGTACGGGGACGAGAGCACGAGCCCGGCGGCGTCGCGGCGTGCGCGGAGGGCCCACAGGAGCGCCACGAGCGCACCCTGGCTGTGCGCGACGACGAAGACGGGCTTCCCGGGAGCGCCCTCGCGCGCCCGCGGCCAGAACGCATCGAGGTCCGCGAGGTACTCGTCGAACGATCGGACGAACCAGCGACGCCCGCTCGAGCGGCCGTGGCCGCGGAAGTCGAGGAGCGACACCGCGAACCCGGCCTCCACGAGCGCCGTGGTGATGCCGGCGTAGCGGCCGGAGTGGTCCCCGCCCCCGTGCAGCACCGCCACCGCGGCGCGGGGCGCGGGCGGCATGAACCGGCGCCAGTAGATGCGCACGCCGGCGCTCGACCCGAGGAAGCCCTCCTCGTGCGCGCCGGCGGCGGGGTCGGGGAAGGAGGGCAAGGGCACGCGGGCCTCCTAGCGAAGCGACACCAGCTCCTTGAGCTTCTTCTCGATCCCGGCCCGCTGCTCCGGCTCGTGCGGCCCCACCGCGGCGAGCGCGCGCCGGTAGGCGGCGGTCGCGTCGGTGGCGCGGCCCGACTTGCGGTAGGCGTCGCCGAGGTGCTCGGAGATCGTCGCGTCGCCTCCCCCGAGCCGCTCGGCCCGCTCGAGCGCGGCGATGGCGGCCGGCAGGCGGCCGCGCTGGTACTCCACCCACCCGAGCGTATCGAGGAACGCAGCGCTCTCGGGATCGCGCGCGAGGGCGCCGCGCACGAGCGCCTCGGCCTCCTCGAGCCGCTCGCCGCGCTCGGCGAGCTCGTAGGCGAGGAAGTTCATCGCGTCGGCGTGCGTGGGATCGAGCGCGAGCACCTCGCGCATCCGCGCGACGGCCGCCTCCTTGCGGCCCGCGCGCTCCTCGGCGGTGCCGAGCGCGAACAGGACGCGCACGTCGGTGGGCTTCTCCGCCGCGGCCCGGTCGAGGAGCGCGGTCGCCTCCGCGCGATCGCCAGCCTCGAGCCACGCGAGCGCGGTCTCCACCCGCGCCACCTCGGGGCTCGCCGCGACCGCCCCGAACTGCGCGAACCAGGCCCGCGCCGCGGGGAGGTCGCCGGCCTCCGCGGCGAGCCGGCCGGCGCCGAGGAGCGCGTCCTCGTCGTCGGGATCGGCGCGGACCGCGCCCTCCCACGCCGCTCGCGCCTCCGCCGTCGCTCCCTCCCGCTCCTCCAGCAGCGCGAGCCGCTTCCACGCGCCACCGTCGCGCGGCACGAGCGCCACCGCGCGCCGGTAGAGCCGGATCGCGCGCGCGCCGTCGCCCGCTGACCGCGCGGCGTCGCCGAGGTCGACCCACCCGTCGGCCGCCTCGGCGGGCACGAGCGCCGCGAGCTCCTCCAGCGCCCGCGTGGCCCCGGCGTCGTCGCCCGCCGCGTCGCGCACGAGCGCCAGCGTGCGCCAGGCGGCCGAGCCGGGCGGGCGCTGCTCCGCGCGCGCGAGCGCCGCCTCGGCCTTCGCGGCCTCCGCGAGCTCGCCCGCGGCCCGACCCCAGGCGCGTTGCTCGGCGGCGGCGCGACCGGCGAGGAGCCGGGCTCGCACGACCGTGGCGAGCGGCGGTCCACCGTCGAGCGCGCGGCGCGCCTCCGCCTCCGCCCGCGAGAGCTCTCCCGCGGCGGCGAGCAGCTCGGCATAGGTGACGCGGACCTCGGCGGAGCCCTCGTCGAAGGTGAGCGCGAGGCGCAGCTCCGCGAGCGCACCGCGGACGTCTCCCGCGACCGCGAGCATCCGGCCGCGCACGTAGTGGCCGATGGCCGCGGCCGAAGCCGGGGGCTCGGCGGCCACGCGCGGCTCCGCGGCGCGCGCGCGGCAGGGCGCGCCGGCCAGGAGCGCGGCGACGAGCGGGGCGATGAGGAAGGCGCGCTGGCGCACGAGGGTCTCTCCGGGATCGTAGCCCCCGTCCGTCCGCCCTTCAACGAGCGGCGGGCCCGGCCCCGCTTGAAGCGAGCGGCTCACCCCCGCTTTCGCCGGGACGGCACGAGGACGGCCTGCACGGCGTCGGCCAGCGCGCCGTCGGTGAGCGGCCGCCCGAGCACCGCCGCGCAGCCGGCCGCGGTGAGCTGCTCCGTCCAGTCGACGGCGGCGACCCCCACCACCGGGATCGCGGCGGTCTCGAGGTCGGAGCGCAGCCCGCGCAGCGTCTCTCCCCCATCGGGCCCAGCGGCCTGGAGCACCACCACGTCGGGCGAGAACCGCGCCACGGCGAAGCCTGCCGCGAAGCCGGGCGAGGCCTGCTCGACGGCGAGCCCGGCCTGCGCGAGCTGGCGGACGAGCCCTTCCCGCTGCGGCCCGCCTTCCGCCACGACGAGCGCCTTCCTCCGCTCCTCGAGCGCGTCGGCGAGCTCGCCAGGGAGCTGCATCCCCTGACGAATCATGAAGCCCGCGAGCTCCGCGCGGGCGATGCGCCGGTGGCCTCCGGGGGTCCGGTGCGCCTTCAGGCGCCGAGCCTTGATCCAGTTGACCACGGTGGGGAGCGAGACGCCGAGGATCCGCGCCGCCTCGTGCGTGGTGTAGAACCCGCGCATGGCCCCGCGACTCTACACGAAGCGGGCCAGGGGGTCCCCAGCTCGTGGGCCCCGAGCCCCGGAGGAGCCATGGACGCCTTCCTCGTCGCCGCTGCGCAGATGACCTCCACCGGCGATCGCGCGCGGAACCTGGACACCGCGCTCCGCCTCGTGGACGAGGCGGCCGACCGCGGCGCCCGGTTCGTGGGGCTGCCGGAGAACTTCGCCTTCATGGGGCGCGAGGAGGAGCGGATCGCGGGCGCCGAGGCGGTGGACGGGCCGACCGTCACCGCGCTCCGCGAGCGGGCTCGGGCGCGCCGGATCTTCGTGCTCGCCGGGTCGATCGCCGAGCGGGTGGACGCACCGGGGAAGACCGCGAACACGAGCGTGCTCGTGGCCGACGACGGCGCGATCGCGGCGGTGTACCGGAAGATCCACCTCTTCGACGTGAACATCCCCGACGGCGCGCGCTACGCGGAGTCGGAGACGGTGCTGCCCGGCGCCGAGACGGTGGTGACGTCCACCTCGCTCGCGAGGATCGGCCTCTCGGTCTGCTACGACCTCCGCTTCCCGGAGCTGTACCGGCGCCTCGCCACCGAGGGCGCGGAGCTCCTCACGATCCCGGCGGCATTCACGCTCTACACCGGCAAGGACCACTGGGAGGTGCTCGTCCGCGCGCGCGCCATCGAGAACCTCGCCTACGTGATCGCGCCCGCGCAGTGGGGCCGCCACTCGCCGAGCCGCGTCACCTACGGCAACGCGATGATCGTGGACCCGTGGGGCACGGTGCTCGCGCGCTGCGGCGACGGCGTGGGCGTGTGCGTCGCGCCGTTCTCGCGCGAGCGGCTCGCGCAGGTGCGGCGCGAGCTGCCGAGCCTCGACCACCGCCGACTCTGACGGTCGCTACGCCGCCGAAGGCGGCGCGGCCCTAAAACACGAACAACAACCCGAACCCGAACACGACCGAGCCGGTGTTCCCGAGATCCCAGCTCGACTTCGACCCGAAGTCGTTCACCGAGTACTTCGTCGCCTCGCCGTACACGTACGTGTGGTTGATGCCGGTGTCGGCGTCCATCTCGCGCGAGAGGCCCTCGTCGAGGTAGTCGAGCTGGAACGCGATGCCGCCGGTGAGCGAGTAGCCGTTCGTGGCCCCGGAGCCGCGAAGGCCATTCGCGCCGGCCACGCCGTTGGATCCGTTCGTCACCCACCAGTTGTAACGCTCGAACGCGATGCGGCCGTACGGCGCGAGCGGGACGATCCCGCGGTTCGCGAGCTGGTCGAGCCGGTAGGTGGCGGTGAGCCTGGTGGGGATGATGCGGAGCGCGGTGACGTCGGCCGACGGCTGGCCGGCGTTGGGACCCTCGCCGATCAGACCGTGGCCGCGCGCCTGCCAGTAGCCCGCACCGAAGCCGAGGTCGACCGTGCCGTACTCCGGGTGCTTCAGGACCGAGTAGGCCAGCTCGGCGCTGAACATGAACTTCTTCCCGCCGCCGAAGGTGTCCTGGTACGGCGCCGAGGCCCCGTGGAACTCGGCGTCGATGTTCGGGCGGTAGGGGGTGAACTGGAGCGCGAAGGAGCCGTACCGCGGCGACTCGGCGCGCGCCGGGCTCGCCCAGAGACCGGCGGCGATCGCGATGAGCGGGAGCGCGCGCCGGCGCCACCGGAGCACGAGGACGGCGAGGGCGAGGAGCACGAGCGACAGCGGACCCGCGCCGCGGGTGCCGCACCCCCCCTGCTCGCGCCCGCCGTCGCTCCGGTAGAGGCGCCAGAAGTCGTTCACCAGGACTGGGGTCCCCGCCACCGGATCGGAGTCCGCCGAACGGTTTCCGCCGATCGAGATCGCGGCCACCGTCACGTTGTACGGGGTGCCGTTCACGAGGTTGCCCTGACGGTGCGAGGTGGTGTTCGTGAGCTCGCCGCTCTGCACCGGAGAGCCTCCCGCCTGCGGCGTCACGGTCAACTGGTAGCGATTGGCCGACGAGACCGGGTCCCAGGTCACGTCGAGCGCCGAGTCGCCGGGGGTCACCGACGAGATCTGCGGCTTCGACGGCGTCACCTGATCGAACTGGATCGTCGCCGACTGCGTCGCGTTCGTGAGCTCGGTGCCGCCGCTCAACGCGACCGCGCAGATGTTCACGGACTGCAGCGACCCGTTGCCGCAGACGATGCCGACGGCCGCGGCGAGGTCGCTCGCGGCGCGCGCCGACGCGAGCGCGCCGCTGGTGCTGGTGGACGTGCCGAGGGACGTCGTCTTCGCCGTGTTCGACGTCGAGGCGAGCGGACAGCCAGCGGTGTCGGAGATCCTGATGTCGATCGTGGACACGGTGCCGGCGGTGGTCGGCACCTTCCAGGAGATGGAGAACTGCGACCGGACCTCGGCCTTGCACTCCGAGATGTTGATGATCTGGTCGCTGCCGTTCGGGAAGTCGCTGCTCTCGACGACGGTGACCTGAGCGGACGCGAGAGCGGGCAGGAGCAGGAGTGCGAGGACCAGGGCGCGGAACATAGGTGGCGGCGGATCGTGCAACGGGAGCGCCACGGGCCGCAAAGGAGAAATGCGCGGCGCGTCGGGCGGTTGGAGCACCCTGCCCCGGCGCCCCGGGCGGGTCTTGTGCCACATTGGCAAACGGCGACGATGACGCGCAGCGGCGCTGCCAAATTGGCAGGGCGCCGCCGCGCCTGGGTCGCCGCTACCGGACCGGCCCCGCCAGCCGCTCGGCCAGCCGGAGCGCGTTCGACGCGGCGCAGGTGCGCAGGTTCTCGGCGACGAGGAACAGCTCGAGGCCGTTCGGCTGCGAGAGGTCGTCGCGGACGCGGCCGGCGTGGACCCCGTCGTCGGCGACCGCGAGCATCGGCATCGGGTACACACCCTGGACCGGCTCGTCGATGACCTTCACCCACGGCGAACGCTTCAGCGCCTCGCGCGCCTCGGCCGCGGGGAGCTTGCGCCGCGTGCGGACGTTCAGCGCCGCTGCGTGGCCGTAGAACACCGGCACGCGCACCACGGTGGCGGTGACCGGCAGCTCCAGCGCGTTCATCGCGCGGCGCGTCTCGGCGGCGATGCGCAGCTCCTCCTCGCCGTAGCCGGACGGGCCGAAGGCGCCGGCGGCCGGGACGAGGTTGAAGGCGAGCCGGTGCGGGAACGCAGCGCCCGGCTCGGGCTCGACGCCGTTCATGAGCGCTTGCGCCTCCTGCTCGAGCTGGGCGACGCCGCGCCGGCCGGCCCCCGACGCCGACTGGAGCGCGGTGACCGCGGCGCGCTCGACGCCAGCCGCCGCGTGGAGCGGTGTGAGCGCGGCGACGAGCTGGAGCGCGGTCGCGCCGGGGCAGGCGACGAGGCCGCGCGCGCCGATCGAGAGCCCGGCGTCGTTCACGCCGGCGACCGCGAGCGGCACGTCGGGGTCCATGCGGAACGCGGGCGAGAGGTCGATCACGAGCCGGCAGCCGTCCGCGCGCGCCTTCGGCGCCCACGCCTTCGCCACGTCGGGCGGCGCCGCGAAGATCGCGACGTCGGCGCCGCGGAACGCGCCCTCGGCGAGCGCCTCCACCGGGTACGACTCCCCGCGCACCTCGAGCTCGGTGCCGGCGGAGCGCTCCGAGGCGAGCAGCTTCAGCGACTCGACGGGCGTGTCGCGCTCCTCGAGCAGCTCGAGCAGCGCACGGCCCACGGCGCCGGTGGCGCCGAGAAGGACCAGCTTCATGGGAACTCCCGAAAACGAAAGGCGGCCGCGCGAGGCGGCCGCCGGGTGATCTGCGAGGGCGAGCGGCTACTTCGCCTGGATGTAGCCCTGGTGCGCGAGCAGCTCGGCGGTGAGCACCGCGCCGCCGGCCGCGCCGCGCACCGTGTTGTGCGAGAGCGCGACGAAGCGCCAGTCGAAGAGCGCGTCGGGGCGGAGCCGGCCGATGGTGATCGCCTGGCCGTTGCCGGCGTCGCGATCGAGCTTGGTCTGCGGCCGGTTCTCCTCCTCGAAGTACTGGAGGAAGGGCGTGGGCGCGCTCGGGAGCTTCGCCTGCTGCGGCGGCCCCTCGAAGGCCTTCCAGCGCGCGAGGATGTCGTCGCGGGAGGGCTTCTTGTCGAACGAGACGAACACCGCCGCGAGGTGGCCGTCGGACACCGGCACGCGGATGCACTGCGCGGTGATCACCGGCTTCTCCGCGTTCACGATCCGGGCGCCGTCGAGCCGGCCCCAGATCTTCATGGGCTCCTTCTCGCTCTTCTCCTCCTCGCCCTTGATGAACGGGATGACGTTGTCGAGCATCTCCGGCCAGCTCTGGAACGTCTTCCCGGCGCCGCTGATCGCCTGGTACGTGCAGACCGCGATCTTCGTGGGGCCGAACTCGAGCAGCGGGTGGATCGCCGGCACGTAGCTCTGGAGCGAGCAGTTCGGCTTCACCGTCACGAAGCCGCGGGAGGTGCCGAGCCGCTTGCGCTGGGCCTCGATCACCTTCGCGTGGTCCGCGTTGATCTCCGGGATCATCATCGGCACGTCGGGCGTGCCGCGGTGCGCGGAGTTGTTGGAGACGACTGGCGTCTCGGCGCGCGCGTACGCCTCCTCGAGCTTCGCCGTCTCGTCCTTCGGCATGTCGACCGCGCAGAAGACGAAGTCGACCTGCGGCGCGATCGCGCTCACGTCGGAGGCATCCTTCACGGTGAGCCGCGCGGTGGCCCCGGGCACGCCTCCCGGCACGGCCCAGCGGCCGGCGACCGCCTCCTCGTAGCTCTTGCCAGCCGAGCTCGCGCTCGCCGCGACGAGTTTCACCTCGAACCAGGGGTGGTTCGCGAGCAGCGAGACGAAGCGCTGGCCGACCATTCCGGTCGCGCCGAGGATCCCAACCTGGAGCTTCTTCTGGGACATCCGGTGTGCCCTCCGAGAAGGAAAGTGCGAGAGATTACCAGGATCTGACGACAGGCAGGAAGGGGCGGCTATTCCAGGAGCCCGGCGGCGGCCGAAGCCCCGGGGACGCTGCGCAGGAGCCAGAGCACGAACACGAGGGCCGCGGCGAGCCCGAGGTAGGCGAGTCCCCAGCGCGCGAACTCCCCGCCGCGGAGCGGCACCGCGCGGGCGGTCTTCTCCTGGCGCTCGAGCGCGAAGAGGAACGCGGGCTGCGAGGGCGCCCCGGGCGGCGGGCCGGCGGCGGCGCGCAGGTAGAGCCAGTGCGGCGCATGGAAGCGGG
>Ga0306924_10003324_pt1 | contig 15444 bp, 12 predicted proteins | sample sta12Can44000111_FD_203756 | JGI IMG/M metagenome (GOLD analysis project Ga0306924, IMG submission 203756) | Lab enrichment of tropical soil microbial communities from Luquillo Experimental Forest, Puerto Rico - statanox.12C.anox.44.000.111 (v2)... | ecosystem: Environmental > Terrestrial >... | reverse complement strand
GCTGCACGTAGTCGTCGCGCGCGAGCCCGGTGACGAGCGGCAGGTCGAGGCCGTCGCCCGGCGCCGCGCGCTTGAAGGGCTGCGCCTCGCGGTCCACCAGGTAGAGCCCGCCCAGCTCGACGAGCGCCGCGGCGCGCCGCTCGGTGATGGAGACCTCCAGCGCCGGCGGGAAGAGCTTGCGCCGCACCTCGGCGGTGCGCACCCACGGGTGCTTGAGGAGCGCCTTCTCCACCGCGGCGACGTCGGCGCGCACGAGGTTGTCGCCGGGCTGCACGGGGGAGAGCGTCGCGAGCTCGTCGGCGGTCGCGCGCTCGAGGCCGGACCAGCGGAGCTCGCGCACGCGGAGCGCGTCGGTGGTGGAGAGGAAGCGCCAGGCGCCGAAGGCCGAGCCGGCGCCGGCGGCGAGCGCGAGGAGGACGAGCACGGCGATGCCCGCGCGCGCGAGCAGCACGCGGCGCGCCTCAGCGCGCTCGACGGGATCGGTCCGCCTCCGGTTATCCACCGCCACGCCCTTTTCCGCCCTGGCCCGCCCTGCGGCCCCACCCACAACCGGCCCCCGCTTCCGGCCGGTATCGCCCGATGTGCGCAGGATGCCAGATCGATCGCACCTGTAAAGTTCTCGGCCGCGCGACGGCGGCGTCCGCAGCGCGCGCTCTCGCCGCGCGGCGCGAGGCGGGGAGGAACCAGCGGGGTCCGTGGCGATTCCTTGGCCCTCGTGTCCCCTGGTCGCGTGACCCACGATCGCGGGAGGCTGGTGACGCCTGTGTGTCAAGGACCCGCGAGGCCTTCTCCGATTGGATCCGGCCGGTCTGGAAACCCTGATCGGTCCGCGCCTCGCGCCGGCCACGGAGCAAAAGCATGCCCTCTCTCGCGGGTAGCCTCGTCGTCGCGATCGCGCTCGGCGCAGCGACGCCGCCTGCCGCTTCCCCTGCGGCGAAGCCGGATCCTTCGCGGAAGAGCGTGGCCGCCCGGTTCTCGCCGGCCCCGCTGGCGGCGGGCGAGAAGTCCGTTTGGGAGCACAGCCCGTACGCGGCCGGCGACTGCTCGATCTGCCACGAGAAGAACGACCGCAAGGCGCCGGGCAAGGTGACGGTGGCCGGCAACGAGCTCTGCTACGGCTGCCACGAAGAGTTCGGCACCATCCTGAAGGCGAAGCACCAGCACGCGCCGGCGGTCGCGAGCTGCATCGGCTGCCACAACCCGCACGACTCGAAGCAGAAGAAGCTGCTCTACGCCGACGCCTTCGCCCTGTGCACCGCCTGCCACGCGGGCATCCGGGAGATCGCCGAAGGGTCGCCGGTGAAGCACGACGCCGTCACCTCCGGGCGGAAGTGCCTGAACTGCCACAACCCGCACGCGTCGAACGTGGAGAAGCTCCTCACCGCGCTGCCGTTCGATCAGTGCGTGGGGTGCCACTCGAGCGACGGGCTGAAGGACGACAAGGGCGTCGCCCTCACCAACTTCAAGAAGCTCCTCGAGCAGAACCCGGTCCACCACGCGCCGGTCGCGGGCAAGGACTGCTCGGCCTGCCACGAGGTGCACGGCGGCAAGAACTTCCGGATGCTGGTCGCCAGCTACCCCGCGAAGTTCTACGCACCGTACGACCCCGAGAACTACGCCCTCTGCTACGGCTGCCACAACGACAAGGTCGTCTCGGAGCCGGAGACGACCACGCTCACGAACTTCCGCGACGGGTCGCGCAACCTCCACTTCGTGCACGTGAACAAGGCGGAGCGCGGCCGCACCTGCCGCGCCTGCCACGAGGTGCACGCGTCGCCGAACCCGCACCAGATCCGGGAGTCCGTGCCGTACGGCCCGAAGGGCTGGCCGCTGCGCGTGGGCTTCACGCAGACGTCGACCGGCGGCACGTGCGCGCGCACCTGCCACGACGCGAAGAGCTACTCGAACCGGACGCCGACGAGCCTGCAGGTGCCCGCCGCGAAGAAGTAGGCCCTCGCGCGAGAGGGGAGGAGGCGGCGTGGTGGCGAGCGCCGCCACCGCGCCGCAGCTCGACCGGGGGAGGGACCCCACGGAGCTCCATGCACGCTCGCAGCCGCATCGCCCTCGCAGTCGTCACGGCCTCGGCCGCCTTCCTGTTCGCCGCCGCCTGGCCGATCGCCGGGTATGCCTTCACGAACGTCGAGCTGGGGCAGAAGGTCGAGAGCGCCTCGATGCCCACGCTCGACGGCGGCCGGCACGAGCTCATCGCGAGGGAGGCGCTCGCGAACGTGCTCGTCTTCTTCCGGCCGGGGCAGGACCACTCGGCCGAGACCCTCCGCGCGATGGCCGAGTGCGAGAAGGAGTTCGCCGGCAAGCCGGTGCACTGGGTCGCGATCGTGTCCGACTCCTACCCGGCGGACCAGGTGAGGGCGTTCGTGCGCGACGCGGGCGTCCGGATGCCGGTGCTCGTCGACGCCGGAGACCGGCTCTACGGCGCGCTCGGCGTGCGGCTCCACCCCACGATCGGGATCGCCGACGGCGACGCGAAGCTCCTCGCGTACGAGCCGTTCCGGAAGGTGCAGTACTGCGACATCGTCCGCGCGCGCATCCGCTTCGCGCTCCACGAGATCGACGAGGCCAGGATGCAGAAGGCCGTGAACCCGGACAAGGCGCTCATGCCGAGCGACGTGAAGGGCGCGGTCGCGAACCAGCACGTGAAGATGGGACGCATGTTCGTGAAGGCGAAGAGCTGGGCGAAGGCGGAGGCGGCCGCGCGCGAGGCGATCGCGAAGGACCCGACCTTCGCGCCCGCGCACGCGTTGCTCGGCGACGCGCTCGCGGGGGCGGGCGACTGCGCGGCGGCGACCCTGGCGTACGACGAGGCGTTGAAGCTGGACCCGGCGGCGGCGGGCGCAGCCGACGGGAAGAAGGCCTGCGCGAGGTAGGACGGCGCCGGCGACATTGCAGCGAGAACCCGCGGCGGCCTGCTCCGCCGCAGCACCGAGGAGAGAATCCGTGAACTTCCGCACGCTCGTCTCCCATCGCGCCGCCGCGCTCGTCGTCGTGGCGGCCGGCCTCCTCGGCGCGGTCCCGGCACGTGCGGGCGCGCACGTCGAGGTGGGCTCCAAGGTGGAGGACGCGACCCTCGACGCGATCGCGGGCGGCCGCGAGCCGCTCTTCGGCAAGGCGGACGTCCACGTGCTCGTGTTCTTCAAGCCCGGCCAGGACCGCTCGCTCGATACACTGAAGCAGCTCGCCGCGTGCGAGAAGACGCTCGCCGCGAAGCCGGTGCGTCTCGTGGGCCTGGTCTCGTCGTCGTCCCCGCGGGACGAGGTGCGGGCGTTCGTGCGACAGACGGGCGTGGCGATGCCGGTGCTCGTGGACGAGGGCGACCAGCTCTACGGCAAGCTCGAGATCCGGCAGCACCCGGTCGCGATCGTCCTCGACCAGGGACACCGGATCTCGGCGGTGCAGCCCTACACGCGGCTCAACTTCTGCGACGTGGTGCTCGCGCAGGTGCAGTTCGCGCTGAAGGAGATCACGGCCGAGCAGCTCGCCAGGGTGGTGGAGCCGGTGAAGGCGCAGATGCCGTCGGACGACAAGTCGGCGGTGGCCATGCGCCACGTGCGGCTCGGGGAGCGGTACCTGGCGTCGGGGAGCTGCGCGCTCGCCGCGAAGCAGTTCGACGAGGCGCTGGCGCTCGACCCGTCGAGCGCGCGGGCCGCGGACGGGAAGAAGAAGGTCGCCGGGTGCGGGGCGGCGCCGCAGTAGCAGAAATCTCCCCCTCCCCCGCGAGGCGGAGGAGAGGGTCGGCTGAGGGGGACTACGCCCGCAGCGCTGCGCCGTCGAGCAGCCGATCGCAGAGCTCCGGGAACGGGATGCCGTTCCCGGCCGCGATCTTCGGCACGAGCGACGTGGCCGTCATGCCGGGGAGCGTGTTGACCTCGAGCACGAACGGCGTGCCGTCGGGCGTCACGATGAAGTCGACGCGCGAGACGCCCGCGCAGCCGAGCGCGTCGTGTGCCCGGTCCGCCGCCTCGCAGGTGCTGCGGAGATGCTCCGCCGGCAGCCGCGCCGGGTAGAAGTACTGCGTCTTCCCCGGCGTGTACTTCGCCTCGTAGTCGTAGAACTCGTTCGACGGCACGATCTCGATCGCGCCCAGCGCCTTGCCGTCGAGCACCGCCACGTTCACCTCGGCGCCGCGCACGTACCGCTCCACCACGAGATCGCCCTTGTACCGGGCCGCGTCGAGGCAGGCTGCGGTGAGCGCGGCCGGGTCGTGGACGATGTGCACGCCCACCGAGGAGCCCTCGGCCGCGGGCTTCACCACCGCGGGGAGGCCGAACGGCAGGTCGGCGACCGTGATCGTCTCGGCGCGCGCCGGCGGGAACACGCGGTACTCGACGATCTTGAGCCCGGCGTCGCGGAAGAGAAGCTTCGAGACCACCTTGTCCATCGCGTTCGCCGAGGCGAGCACGCCGGAGCCGGTGTACGGGATCCCCATCGACTCGAGGAGCCCCTGGATGCAGCCGTCCTCGCCCCAGCGCCCGTGGAGGCCGTTCAGGAACGCGACCGCGATCCGCTCGTTCCGGAGCCGCGCGGCCACGTCGAGGTCCACGTCCACCAGGACCACGTCGTGCCCGCGCGCCTTCAGCGCCTCGGCGCAGGCGGCGCCGCTCCGCAGCGACACCTCGCGCTCCGCCGAACGCCCGCCGTACAGCACCGCCACCTTCTTGCCCGACCACTTTCCCATGAGCTCTCCTCGCCGCCCGGACGGCGCACCCGCGCGCGCCGGCGGTTCATCCTAGAAAATGCGCTCGTCCGGCGCGAACTCGCCGGCGAGCCGGACCTCGGGCTCGAGCACGAGCCCCGTTGTCTCGCGCACCCGCTTCCGGGCGAGGTTCACGAGCGCGAGCACGTCGCGCGCGGTGGCGCCGCCCGTGTTCACGACGAAGTTCGCGTGCACCGCCGACCAGATCGCGCCGCCCTCGCGGTGCCCCTTCAGCCCGACCGCCTCGATGAGCCGCCCGGCGTGGTCGCCGGGCGGGTTCCGGAAGGTGGAGCCGAAGGTGGGCTGCGTGTAGGGCTGAGTCGCGCGCCGCCGGGCGACGTCGGCCTGCATCGCCTCCGCCTCGGCGGCCACCGCGGCGGCGTCGCCCGCCCGCAGCCGCACCTCCACGCGCGTGACCACCGCACCGGCCGGCAGCTCCGCGTGACGGTAGGCGAAGCGGAGCGCCGCGGCGTCGAGCCAGCCGAGGCCTTCGGGGGTGGCGAGCTCCACGCGAGTCACCACGTCCTTCATCTCGCCGGCGCGCGTGCCGGCGTTCATCGCGACGAGGCCGCCGAGCGTGCCCGGGATCGCCGCCGCGAACGCGCAGCCCACGAGGCCGAGCTTCTGGGCGCGCGCGATCATCCGCGCGGCGGGGGCGCCGGCGTTCAGCACGAGCGTCTCGCCGCCGGCGGACTCCTGCCCGAGATCCTGCGGGAGCCGGAGGGCGATGCCGCGGAGGCCGCGGTCGGCGACGAGCAGGTTCGCGCCGCCGCCGATCGGGAAGACGGGGACGCCGAGGTCGCGCGCGCGCGCGAGCAGCCGGACGAGGTCGGCGGCGGAGGCGGGCCGGACGAGCAGGTCGGCCGGGCCGCCGACGCGGATCGAGGTGCGCGCGGAGAGGGGAGCGTCGCGGAGGAGCTCTCCCTCCACGTCCCCCGCGATCGCGTCCCGCCAGCGGATGTCCCCGGACACGGCCGCAGACCCTAGGCGCCGAGCAACGCGAGCAGCTCCGGCCCCACCTGCGTCACGTCCCCCGCGCCGAGCGTGAGCACGAGGTCGCCGGCCCGCACCCGCTCGCGGGCCGCCGCCGCGAGCCGCGCGCGGTCGGGGACGAAGGTGACGTCCTTGTGGCCGTGGGAGCGGATCGCCTCCGCGAGCGCCTCGCCCGACACGCCGGGGAGCGGCTCCTCGCCGGCGGCGTAGATCTCGGAGAGGACGAGCGCGTCGGCGTCGTTGAAGGCGGTCGCGAACTCGGCGAGGAGATCGCGGGTGCGGCTGTAGCGGTGCGGCTGGAACACGCACACGACGCGCCGGTCGAAGGCCTCGCGCGCGCCCCGGAGCGTCGCCTTCACCTCGGCGGGGTGGTGGCCGTAGTCGTCCACCACGGTGACGCCTCCGGCCTCGCCGCGCACCGTGAAGCGGCGCTGCACGCCCTCGAACGACGCGAGCGCTGCGCGCGTGACGTCGTGCGGGATCCCCATTTCGTCGCCGAGCGCCACCACCGCGAGCGCGTTCAGCGCGTTGTGACGCCCCACCATCGAGAGCGTGAACCGGCCGAGCGGCTCGTCGCGGCGGAACGCGTCGAACGACACCTTCCCTCCCGTCACGTCGATGCGCGCTGCGCGGTAGTCGGCCTGCGGGGCCTCGCCGTAGGTGACGAACCGCTTCTCCACGTCGGGGATGAGCGACTGCACGCCCGGGTGGTCGATGCACAGGATCGCGAGGCCGTAGAACGGCACGCGGTTCACGAAGGCCACGAAGCCCTGCCGGAGCGCCTCCGGCGTCTTCCAGTGGTCGAGGTGCTCTGGATCGACGTTCGTGACCACCGCGATCGTCGGCGGGATGTGGAGGAACGAGCCGTCGGACTCGTCGGCCTCCACCACCATGTAGTCGCCCTTGCCGAGCTTCGCGTTGGAGCCGAAGGCGTTCACCTTGCCGCCGACCACCGCCGTGGGGTCCATGCCCGCGTGCGCGAGGAGGTGGGCGGCGAGCGAGGTGGTGGTGGTCTTGCCGTGCGAGCCAGCGATCGCGACGCCGTACTTGAGCCGCATGAGCTCGGCGAGCATCTCGGCGCGCGGGATGACCGGGATCTTCCGCGCGCGCGCCTCCACGACCTCCGGGTTGTCGCGACGGACCGCGGAGGAGGTCACCACCACGTCGACCGCCTCCACGTGCTCGCGGGCGTGGCCCCGCCACATCCGGCCGCCGAGCGCGGCGAGGCGGCGCGTGGTGTCCGATTCCTTCAGATCCGAGCCCGACACCTCGTAGCCGAGGTTCAGGAGCACCTCGGCGATGCCGCTCATCCCGATGCCGCCCACGCCCACGAAGTGGAGCTTGGCCGGCCTGCTGCGAAAGAGGCTCATGGGAGCCGCAATCTACGCCTGTGGCGGGCTGGGAGCCACGGGCGGCGGCGACGGCCGGGACGGCTTGAAGCCCGCCTCGCGCGGCTGGCCGCGCGGCGAGCCCCAGCGGCGCTCCACGAGCTGCGTGCAGACGTCGGTGATCTCGCCGGCCGCCTGCGGGCTGCCGAGCCGTCCGGCCGCGCGCGCCATCGCCTCGCGCCGCTCGGGGTGGGCGAGGATCGAGCGGATCTCGTGCGCGAGCAGCTCGCCCGTGAGGTCGCGCTCCTCGATCATCACCGCCGCGCCGGCGTCGACGAGGCTCTTCGCGTTCATCACCTGGTGGTTGTCGGCGGCGGCGGGGAACGGGACGAGGATCGACGGCTTCTTGCAGACCGTGAGCTCGGCGAGCGTGGTGGCGCCGGCGCGGCAGACCACGAGGTCGGTGCCGGCGTACGCGGCGCTCATGTCGGTGATGAACTCGCGCACGTCGGGCTGGAACCCCACCGCCCGGTAGCCCTTCTCGACCTGCTCGCGGTCGCGCGCGCCGGTCTGGTGCGTGATCGAGATCCGGTTCTTCAGGTCGGCGAGGTGCGGGAGCGCCTCGATGACCCGCATGTTCAGCGCGTGCGCGCCCTGCGACCCGCCGAACACCAGCATCCGCTGCTCGGCGTGCGCCGTCACCGGGCGCACGTAGTTGTCCATGAGCTTGCGGCGGATCGGGTTCCCGAGCTGGAACACCTTGCGGCGCGGGAAGTAGCGGCCCGCCTCGGGGAAGCTCGTGAAGGCCGCCTGCACGACCTTGCCGAGCACCCGGTTCGTGAAGCCGGCCGCCGCGTTCTGCTCCTGCACCGCGGTGGGGATCCGCAAGAGCCAGGCCGCGAGCACCACCGGCCCCGACGCGTACCCGCCGACGCCGACCACCATGTCGGGCCGCCACTTCTTGAGGATCCGGATGCAGGCGAGGAACGCCGCCGGAAGGAGGAAGAGGTTCGCGAGCAGCCGGAGCGGCCCCTTCCCCTTCAGCCCCTTCACCTCGATGAGCTCGATGGGGAAGCCCGCCTCCGGCACCACCTTCGCCTCGAGGCCTCGCGCGGTCCCCACGAACACGACGTCGTTCGCGGGGTGGCGGCCCACCACCTCCTCGGCGAGCGCGATGCCCGGGAACACGTGGCCTCCGGTGCCGCCGCCGGCGATCATCATCCTCACGGGAGAGCCTCCGGATCTGTGGCGAGCGCCGCCGCGGGGAGGCCCGTGCGCACCGCGTGCTCCGATGGCTTCGCGTAGCCGCCCCGCGCGCAGGAGATCGCGAGCAGCACGCCGGTGCCGAAGAGGAGCGTCATGAGCGAGCTGCCCCCGTAGGAGACGAAGGGGAGGGTGAGCCCCTTCGTCGGCAGGAGTACGAGGACCACCGACAGGTTGAGCAGCGCCTGCACGCCGACGAGCGCCGTGAGCCCCACCGCCGTGTAGCAGGCGAACGGCGTGTCGGCGCGCGCTGCGGCGCGCAGGCCGCGCCAGGCGAAGAGCGCGTAGAGGAGGACGAGCACCGCCATGCCGAGGAGCCCCAGCTCCTCCGCCACCACCGCGCCGATGAAGTCGGTGTGCGCGGCCGGGAGGTAGAAGAGCTTCCCCTTCCCCTGGCCGAGACCCTGGCCCAGCCAGCCGCCGTTCCCGATGCCGAGCAGCGACTCCACCATCTGGTAGCCGCCGCCCTCGCGGTGCTCGAACGGCTGGAGCCAGTCCTGGATCCGCTTCATGCGGTAGGGCGTGCCGGCGATCGCCCACCACCCGGCGACGCCGGCGATGCCGAGGGCGCCGCCGAGGTGGGCGGGCCGCGCGCCGGCCACGAACAGGAGCGCGAGGAGCACGACGAAGAGCACGACGCAGCTGCCGAAGTCGCGCTCGGCGAGGCAGAGCATCATCACGAGCCCGGCGGCGCCGACGTGGGGGAGGAACCCGGTCTTCAGATCGCGGAGCTTCTCGCGGTCGGTGGCCGCGAGCCTGCGGGCGAGCCAGAGCACGAGCGCGACCTTCGCCGCCTCGGCGGGCTGGAAGGAGAAGACGCCGAGGTCGATCCAGCGCCGGGCGCCGCCCGCCATGCGGCCGATGCCGGGTACGAGGACGAGGAAGAGGCCGGCCAGGGTGACGTACGCGATCACCGGGGTGGCACGCTCGAGGCGCGCCGTGCCGGTGCGCAGGGCGACGACGAGGAGCACGAGCCCGGCGCCGGCCGCCACGAGCTGGCGGACGAGGAAATAGAACTGTGCGTGGAGGCGCGTCTCGGCGACCACCGCGCTCGCCGAGTAGACCATCACCGTGCCGAGGGCGGTGAGCGCGAGCGCGGCGGCGAGCAGGAGGCCGTCGAACCCGGCCCCCGTCCGCGCGCTTCGTGCCCCGACGCCGTTCATCCGAGTCCTCCCACGAGACGGCGGAAGACCTCCCCGCGCTCCTCGTAGCTCCGGAACTGATCGTAGCTCGCGCAGGCCGGGCTGAGGAGGACCACGTCTCCGGGGCATGTCAACGCCGCGGCGCGGGCCACCGCGGCCTCGAGGGTCCCCACCCGCTCGGTGGGGACGAGGTCGCCGAGCTCGCGCTCCACGGTGGGGGCATCCTCGCCCACGGTGAGGAGCGCCTTCACCCGGCCCTCGAAGAGCGGGCGGAGCGGGGCGTAGGGCGCACCCTTGCCGCGGCCACCCAGGAAGAGCACCACGCGCGGGCGGCCGGGCTCGAAGGCCTGCAGCGCCACCAGCGTCGAGTCGACGTTGGTCGCCTTGGAATCGTTCACCCACTCCACGCCGTCGCGCTCGCGCACCACCTCGAGCCGGTGGGGGAGGCCGGGGAAGCCGTCGAGGCCGGCCTGGACCTGCGCCGGCGGGACGCCCAGGGCGCGCGCGCAGAGCACCGCCGCCATGGCGTTCTCGAGGTTGTGGCGGCCGCGGAGCGCGCGGCCGCGGACCTGGTAACGCTCGTCGCCGGAGCCAGGGAAGGCCAGGGAGCCAGGACCTTCGATGGAGACCGCGAGCTCGCCGCCCTGGCCGACGCGCGCGCCGCGCCCCTGTCCGAGGCTGCCGAAGCCGAAGGTCATGAGGGTCCCGCGCGAGGAGGCGGCCATGGCGACCGCGCGCTCGTCGCGGGCGTTCGCGATCGCGACGTCCCCCGGCTGCTGGCGGGCGAACAGGCGCGCCTTCGCGAGCGCGTACTCCTCGAGCGACGCGTACCGGTCGAGGTGGTCGGGCGTGAGGTTCAGCGTCGCGGCCACGCGAGGCCGGAGCCGGTCGACGCCCTCGAGCTGGAAGGACGAGAGCTCGGCGACCACCACGTCCACGGTCCGCCCCGAGAGGACGAGCTCGCAGAGCGGCGTGCCGAGGTTCCCGCCCACGAACGTGCGCCGGTCCTGGTGGAAGAGCTCGCCGGCGAGCGCGGTGGTGGTGCTCTTCCCGTTCGTGCCGGTGATGCCGACGAGCGGCACGTGCTCGAGGAAGCGCCAGGCCAGCTCCACCTCGCCGATCACCGGCACGCCCTGCCTGCGCGCCTCGGCGATCTCGGGGAGCGCGAGCGGCACGCCCGGCGAGACGACCACCAGGTCGGCGCCGGTGAAGTCGGCAGGATCGTGTCCGCCCAGCGCGTACGAGACCGTGTCGCCGAGCGCGGCGAGGGCGCCGTGGAGCTCGGTCGCCGCCCTCCGGTCCGTGACCGTGACCCGCGCGCCCTGTGCCACGAGGAGCCGCGCGGCGGCCACCCCGCTCTTCGCGAGCCCGACGACGAGCGCCTGCCTGCCCTTCAACTGGAGCGCCACGGCTACCTCAGCTTCAGCGACGCCAGCGCCACGAGCGCCAGCATGATCGAGATGATCCAGAACCGGACGATGATCTTCGGCTCGGCCCACCCCTTCAGCTCGAAGTGGTGGTGGATGGGGGCCATCTTGAACACGCGCTTCCCGGTCCACTTGAAGCTCGTGACCTGCACGATGACGGAGATCGTCTCCGCGAGGAAGACGCCGTGGAGGATGGCGCTCGCCACCTCGTTCTTCGTGAGCACCGCGAGCATCCCGAGCGCGCCGCCGATGGCGAGCGAGCCGACGTCGCCCATGAACACGGACGCTGGGTACGTGTTGTACCAGAGGAACGCGATGCCGGCCCCCACCATCGCCGCGCAGAAGACCGCGAGCTCGGACCCGCCGGGGATGACCGGGATCCGGAGGTACGTGGCGACCGAGAAGCCGGCGATCGTGGTGCCGGCCACGTAGGAGAGGATCGCGAAGGTGGAGGCGGAGACGATCGTCGGGCCGATGGCGAGGCCGTCGAGGCCGTCGGTGAGGTTCACCGCGTGGCTCGTGCCGAGGATCACGAGCAGCATGAACGGCAGGTAGATCCAGCCGAGCATGGGCTCGAAGAAGCGGGTGGAGACGAACGGCAGCGTGAGGTGGAGGTCCTGGTAGCTGCCGACGCGGAGCCACGGGAAGACGCCCGTGGTGTGGAAGCGCAGGTCCGTGAGGAAGAGGTAGAAGACCGCGAGGACGATCACCGTCTGCCACAGGAGCTTCTTCTTCCCGGCGAGCCCCTTCGAGTTCCGCTTCGAGATCTTGAGGTAGTCGTCCCAGAAGCCGATCGCGCCGAAGCAGATCGTGGTGGTGAGCACCGCCCACACGAGCCGGTTGCCGAGGTCGGCGAACAGGAGCGTGGACATCACGAGGCAGAAGAGGACGAGCGCGCCGCCCATGGACGGCGTGCCGATCTTCTTCCGGTGCGTCTCGGGCGTGTCCTCGCGGACGTTCGACGAGCCGTACTGGATCTCGCGCATCCGCTCGATGAAGAGCGGACCGAGGAGGAGCCCCATCACGAGCGCGGTGAAGCCGGCGGCGATGATCCGGAACGACGGATATCGCAGGACGTTGAAGGCGGAGAACTTGGCGGAGAGCGGATAGAGCAGGTGGTAGAGCATGGTCTAGGGGAGCGCCTCGACGAGCCGCTCGAGCTGCATGCCGCGGCTCCCCTTCACGAGGAGCACGTCGCCCGGGCGCAGCGCGCCGCGCACGAAGGAGACGAGGGCGGCGACGTCCTCGGTGTGGAAGAGGTCCTGGGCGGGGAGGCCGGCGGTGCGCGCGGCCTCGGCGGCGGCGCGCGAGCAGGGGCCGAACAGGGCGAGCGCGGCGACGCCGCGGCGCACCGCCTCCTCCCCCACGGCGCGGTGCATCGCCTCCGACTCGGCGCCGAGCTCGAGCATGTCGCCGAGGGCGGCCACGGCGCGGCCGCCCTGGGCGCGGGCGAGCTCGGCGAGCGTGCCGAGGGCGGCGCTCATCGACTGCGGGTTCGCGTTGTAGCAGTCGTCGAGGAGGGTCACGCCCGACGCGAGCCGCGCGACGCGCATCCGCCGCCCGACGGGGCGCACGTCGGCGAGACCGTCGACGATCTCGCGGTCGGAGCAGCCGAGGGCGATCGCGGCGGCGGCCGCGGCGGCGGCGTTCATCGCGTTGTGCTCGCCGGGGATGCCGACCCAGGCCTCGAGCTCGCGGTTGCCGATGCCGAGGAGGAAGCGGAGGCCGTCGGCATCGTGCTCGAGGATCTCGAGCGCGACCACGTCGCCGCGCCGGCCGCGGCCGACCGCGAAGCTGATGGTGGGCCGCCCGGCGGCCTGCGCCCGCTTGATCATCCGCGCGTCGTCGGCGTTCGCGACCACGATCCCGCCCGGCGGGAGCCCCTGGTAGAGCTCCGCCTTCGCGTTGGCGATCTGGTCGCGGCCGCCCAGGTTCTCGATGTGCGCGACGCCCGCGACCGTCACCACGCCCACCTTCGGCTCGGCGATCGCGGTGAGGCGCGCGATCTCGCCCGCGTGGTTCATCCCCATCTCGACGACGCCCGCCCAGTGCTCCGGCTGGAGGCCGAGGAGGGTGAGCGGCACGCCCACCTCGTTGTTCAGGTTCCCCTCGGTCTTCAGCGCCGGGCCGCGGCGGCGCAGGATGGCGCCGATCATCTCGCGGGTCGAGGTCTTTCCCACCGAGCCGGTCACGCCCACGAGCGGGATCGCGAAGCGGCGCCGGTGGAAGCGGGCGATCGCGCCGAGGGCGGCGAGCGGATCCGGCACCGCGAGGACGGCGCCCGGGAGCGAGGTCTGCGCCGCGGCCCACGGCTCCGCCACCACGGCCGCCGCGGCCCCGGCGGCGAGCGCCTGCGCGACGAAGTCGTGGGCGTCGAACCGCTCGCCCTTCAGCGCGACGAAGAGCGCGCCGGGCGCGATCTTGCGGGTGTCGGTGGAGACGCCGGTCACCGAGGCCGGCGCGGCGCCGAGGAAGCGGCCGCCGGTGGCCGCTGCGAGCTCTTCTGCGGTGAAGCTGGGTTCGATCATGCGAGGCCGAGGGCGCGGCGCGCCTCCTCCCGGTCGTCGAAGGGGCGCTTCTCGACGCCGACGATCTGGTAGTCCTCGTGGCCCTTGCCGGCGATGAGCACCGCGTCGCCCGGGCGCGCGGCGCGGAGCGCGAGCGCGATGGCCTCGCGCCGGTCGGGCACCACCACGAAGCCGTCCGCGCCGGCGGTCGCCTGGGCCGCCGAGATCGGCGCCTTCGCGGCGCGCGCGATGCCCGGCACGATCTCGCCCAGGATCGCGAGCGGGTCCTCGGTGCGCGGGTTGTCGCTCGTCGCGACGACGAGATCGGCCCGGCCTCCCGCGACCTCGCCCATGATCGGGCGCTTGCCGGGATCGCGATCGCCGCCGCAGCCGAACACGCAGAGGAGCCGCCGCGGCGCGAAGGCCCGCAGCGCGTCGAGGGCCCGCGCGAGCGCGTCGTCGGTGTGCGCGTAGTCCACGAACGCGGAGACGCCGCCGCGCGCGATCCGCTCGAGCCGACCGGGCGCGCCCGGACAGGCGGCGAGGCCGGCCTCCACCGCGGAGAGCGGGATGCCGAGCGCGAGCGCGAGCCCGGCGGCGCAGAGGAGGTTCTCGAGGTTGTGCGCGCCCACGAGCGGGGAGCGGACCGCGAGCTTGCCCGCGGGCGTGTCCACGAGGGCGGCGATGCCGTCGAGCGAGAGGCGCGCGTCGCGTGCGCGGAGCGTGGCGCCCGACGCGTCGCCGTGCGCGGAGTAGGTCCAGGCGGTGCGGCCGAGCTCGGCCATGCGGCGCGCGAGCACCTGCCCCGGGCCGCTCTCCACGTTCAGCACCGCCACGCCGCCCGGCGCGAGGTGCTCCTCGAAGAGGCGCCGCTTCGCCGCGAAGTAGGCGTCCATCGTGAGGTGGTAGTCGAGGTGGTCGCGCGTGAGGTTCGTGAAGCCCGCGGCCCGGAACTCCAGTCCGGCCACGCGCTCCTGCTCGAGCGCGTGGGAGGACACCTCCATGGCGCCGACGAGCGCGCCCGCGGCGACCGCGTCGGCGAGGAATGCCTGGAGCGCCTCGGGGTCGGGCGTCGTGTGGGTGGCTGCGCGGGAGCCGCCCGGGTGGCGCCACGCCACGGTGCCGACGAGCGCGGAGGCGAGGCCGGCGGCGCGGGCGCACGCGTCGACGAGGTAGGCGGTGGTGGTCTTGCCGTTCGTGCCGGTGATGGCCGCGAGCCGGAGCCGCTCCCCGGGGCGGCCGTGCAGGTTCGCGGCGGCGAGCGCGAGGTCGCGGCGCGGCGCCGGCGAGACGAAAAGGCTGGCAGGCGAGCACTCGACCGGCCGCTCGGCGACCACCGCCACCGCGCCGCGGCGCGCCGCTTCTGCGGCGAAGGCGTGCCCGTCGGCGCGGACGCCTCGAAGCGCGAAGAAGACTGCCCCCGGCCGCACGGCGCGCGAGTCGCAGGTCACGATCGAAACCGCCGGATCGCTTCCCGCGGCGCCCTGTGCGCCCGTTCCTGCCATGACCTCCGTGAGCCGCATTGCACCCGCTCGCTGGCGCGTCTCCGCGCCGTGGTCCTCGTTCCGCCGCCGGTTCTGTCACCGACGCGGGGGACATCCTAGCCGCTCGGCCGGGCGCGTTACAGATATCGGGCTGCGCCCTCGCACCGCCCTTCGGACAGCTCAACCCGGCGGCGCCAGCGTGATCCGAACCACCGTGCCGCGAGGCACCACCTGGCCGGGCCGGGGGCTCTGCTGCGAGACCTTTCCGGTCCCGGCGACCTCGCCGAGCAGCTCTGCGCGCTCCAGGGTGCGGATCGCCGAGCGCGCCGGGAGCCCGGCGAGCGCCGGCACCGCCACCGAGCCTGGCGCGAGGGGCCGCTCGTCCTCGACTTCCACCGACGGCGCCTCGTCGACCTCGTCCGCTTCCTCGGCCGGCGCCGCCGCGCGCGGCCCCGGGCGCGAGCTCGCGCCGGCGACCACCGGCGGCGGCTCGCTCGGCGGGATGCCCAGCGACTTCATCGCCCACTCCGCCACCTCGCGGAACACCGGCGCCCCGAGCTCGCCGCCGTATACCTCGCCCTTCGGCTCG
>Ga0306924_10003323_pt1 | contig 15445 bp, 14 predicted proteins | sample sta12Can44000111_FD_203756 | JGI IMG/M metagenome (GOLD analysis project Ga0306924, IMG submission 203756) | Lab enrichment of tropical soil microbial communities from Luquillo Experimental Forest, Puerto Rico - statanox.12C.anox.44.000.111 (v2)... | ecosystem: Environmental > Terrestrial >... | reverse complement strand
GGTGAATCCGGGGATCCTGAGACCGTTTTCTTTATCCGTATTCTCACTCCTGCTTTAAGGTTTGCATGGCTCGGATCAGGTCCTGAACGCGTCGACGACTGCATTCGAAGGTCTGCGCCGGGTTAACCCCCACCCGGACCCTCCTCCATCGAGGCGAGGGTTAGACTGAACTCGCGTCACACGCCGGCCGGTCGGACGACGACGCAGGGCAGTTGCCGCTGGTTGAGGCGCGTGCAGGCGCTCGCCGCGGCATCCGCCGACAAATTGGCAAGGCGAGCGCGATAAAGAACGGTATTGCCGAATGGCGCCGTGGGCTGCACCGCCATTGCGGCGGCATGGAGCTGGTCCGGTGCCTGCGCACGGGCGCCCTCGGCCACCGCGCGAGCCAGGTCCGGACTCTTGAAGGCCCCCACCTGGATCGCCCATCCCCCGCCGGGCTCGGCGGAATGACTCGGCCGTTGCAGTGGCGGCGGCGCCGGCTTTTCTGCAGGAAGCGGCTGAGCCGTTGCCGGCGGTGGCCGAATGTGGCTGGCGGAGGTCGCGACGCCTTCGTCAGCCGACGCCACCAAGACCTGGGGCGCGGCAGGTTGCGGGCTCGCCGCCGCAACTTGTTGGCGCGGCACCGAGGCCGCTGCCGTCTGCGGCAGCGACGTGCAGGGATGGTTCGGATCGTAGGCCGCGTTCAAATCGCAGCCGTTGACGCCGAGCTGTGGGACATAAGCCGTTTGGACCGGCGCCGGTTCCCTTGCAGCCCGTTCGAGAGAACTGCAGGGGTAGTTTGGATTATACGCGGCATTGAGGTCGCATCCGGCCGCTAGGCTGGCCACTGTCGGCCGCTGCGCCCGGCCGGAACGGGCCGAGGCATAGACGGCAAACGGCCCTGACTTTGGCATGTCGGTGCCGAGGTTGGGCGCGATCGCGGCGACGTAATTGACCGTCTCCTGCGGCAGCGCGGTTCGTCGGGACAGGTAACTGTCAACCCGATCCGGACCGGCGTTATAGGCGGCCAGAAAACCCGGCGCGCCAAACCGGTCATACGTTTCACGAATGTAGGCCGTACCTGCCAGAATATTGTTGTGCGGGTCGTAGGGGTCGTCGCCGAGCTGGTATCGCTCCCGTAGGCCCTCATAGGTAGCGGGCATGACCTGCATCAGCCCCATCGCTCCGGCCGAAGAGGTGGCCTGCTGCTCACCGCCCGATTCCTGATGCATCACCGCCCGCACCCACCGGCCGGGAACGCCGAAGCGGGCAGACGCCTCGCGGACATATGGGCCCCAGGGATCGTCGGGCGGCCCCGGCGGCGGATAGTAGTGGGTCGGCGTCCGCCACCCCTCCGCACCGATTTCGGTCCGCCCTCCCGGGCCATAGCCGTGCTGGGCGCAGGCGGCAAGAACCAGGACCGGCAGCAGCCGCAACATCGTCCAAAGACCGTGCCGCGGCGAATCCCGACCCTCTCGATCTTGTCTCGAGGTCCCCCAAACCATCGAGAGCAGGCGTTAGCAACCTCCGGATCATCCGGCAAGTTTTTATGTCTCGGATTGACGAGAACACTGCGAGCCCCCACGGAAACGGCCGCATATGACCAAGCTTCGCGGATTGGGCTCGGGCTGATTACATGTCGCTGCTCGACCGCCGCGAGCGCGCGAAGCGAATCGACACCGTAATATCTAGTCTTCGAGCCAGCCCTGCGGCACGCTCACGCAGCCGTGCCGGGCAAGGATCGAGTCGATCTCTGCCATGTCGGCGGCCGAAATGGTCCAGCCGAGGGCGCCCAGGTTTTCACTGACCTCCGCGGGCTCGCGAAAGCCGACCAGCGCAGTGCTGATGACCGGGTTGCTCAAGGTCCAGCGCAAGGCGAATTGCGGCAGGGTCTTGCCGTATTTGACCGCAAGGCGCTTGAGGTCCTCGACAGCGGCGAGGTTGCGTGGGAAATGCTCGGGGCCGAACAGCGTGCGGAAAAGGTTGAGATTGCCAAGCATGCCGCTCTTCGAGCGCCAGTCGCTTTCCTCGAAATGAATGCCGCCGTGAAAGGTGCCGCTCAATACGCCGTAAGCGAGCGAGCCATAGGCCATGACGCCGATGTCATTGGCCGCGCAATAGGGAAAGATTTCGCCCTGCATGCGGCGATCAAACATGTTCCAGCCATATTGCACGACGTCGATGCGGCGCAGCCGCATGCACGCCTCGATCTGCGCCAGGCGGAAGTTCGAGATCCCGATATAGCGCGCCTTGCCTTGCCGCACGATGTCGTCGAGCGCGCGCATCGTCTCATCGAGCGGTGTCAAGGTATCCGGCCAATGAACCAGATAGATATCGATGTGATCGGTCTGCAGCCTTTGCAGGCTCTTCTCGATCGAGGCGATGACCCGGGCGCGGCTGCTGTCGCGACGGTTCGGTATTTCCTCGTAGCCCACGCCGAATTTGGTGACGATGACGACATCGCGGCGGCGGCGGCCTAGCGCTTGCGCCAAGGCTTTCTCCGAAACTCCCATGCCGTAGGCTTCGGCGGTGTCGAAGCAGGTGATGCCATTGTCGATCGCCTGCTGCACGGCGCGGCCAAACTGGGTCTCGTCGATCCGGCCGTAGGTGCCGCCGATTTCCCAGCAGCCGAACCCGATCGCCGAAACCTCGAGATCGGTCTTGCCAAATCGCCGGTATTCCATGCGCTTCCCCACCGGTTGGCTGTGCGGGGATCGCGGCTATCGGCGCCGCACGGCGCCGCCTCGCAGCCACATCGCGAAGTTACAAGGTGTCGAATCCTTGGTCAAACAGACGACCCACGAACGGCGGATGTCGTGGCCTACAGCGCCCGCGGGCGGCGGCGGGTCGGTTTGGGGTGAGCGTGAGCACGGCGATTCGCTGGACGCAGCGGTTGCGAGCCGAGGGTCACGCCCGAGCCCGTGCGATGGGCGGCGATCGCCGCACCCGTTTACCGGAGCATCGCGCGGCGGTATCGGAGCTGGTCGCCAAGCAACCGGACTTGACCTTGCAGGAGATCCGCGGCGCGCTGGCGGCAGAGCACGGGATCGCTGTCGGGCTGACCAGTGTGTGGCGGTTTCTCAAGGCTCAGCAGATCACACTCAAAAAAAGAGTCGACACGCCGCCGAGCAGGATCGCCCCCGACATAGCCGAAGCGCGGCGCGCCTTTATCCGGCGCCAGCCGGCGCTCGATCCCACCCACCTGGTGTTCATCGACGAGACTTGGGCGGCCACCAACATGGTGCGCCGCTATGGCCGGGCCGCCCGCGGCTTGCGACTACTGGCGCCAGTGCCGCACGGACATTGGAAGGTGACCACCTTGGTGGCCGGTTTGCGCTGTAGCGGGATCGCTGCACCTTGCGTCTTCGATGGCGCCATTAACGGCGAGCGTTTTCGCGCCTATGTCGAACAGATGCTGGCGCCGACCTTGTGGCCGGATGATATCGTCCTGCTCGACAATCTGAGCAGCCACAAGGCGGCCGGCGTTGCGGAAGCGATCACCGCGCAAGGCGCACGACTCGTCTATCTGCCGCCCTACAGTCCTGACCTCAACCCGATCGAGCAGGCTTTCGCGAAATTCAAAGCGGCACTGCGCCACGCCGCTGAGCGAACGCGCGAAGGGCTATGGCAGGCCATCGGACGGACCCTCGATCGCTATCAGCCTCAGGAATGCCGTAACTTCTTCAGAAACGCCGGTTATCCAATCTGATCGGAAAGCACTCTTGAAGGGGCCCATTACCAAAGCAGGAGGACTGGTGCCGGGTTTCGGCGATGGCTGCGACACAGCGGTAAATCGACCGGCCATCACAGCGATTCTGCGGGGTGGTGGAACACTCCCCGACCTTATCATCGGACGCTTCGCTGACGTGGATCGGGACGGCACGTTGACGAAACACTGTTAACCTTTCTGCTCCCGGCAGTAATGGCCTGCGAAACTACGAGTCTTGACGCCCGAGCGACCGATATATTTAGGAAAACATAGGTAACGCCGGGGCCGTCGGGAGGATTTGCGAAATGACCGCACCGGTATGCATGGTATCAGTTGATAAACAGCAATACCCATAGCAGCACGCTTACGCTGCCAACGAGCGAAGCCTTCGGCGCACGCGATCCAGCCGATCAGCGAGCGGAGCCGCCCCTCAGCTGACCAGCGGACCAGTCGATGATTGCAACGCTCTTCTCGATCCTTTTTCGCCGCGCCCTGAGTATTCACACACGCTTGACGATATTGACGCTGGCGACCGTCTTGCCTCTCGTTTCAGTCGGGGGGTTTGCGGTCATACGGACAGTCGATGACCAGAACGTACGGGTCGAGCAAGACGTAGCGAAAACAGTAGACAGTCTGCTCGGCGATATAGACCGCCAGATCATTGCGATCGAGGCGGAGCTGCAGGTGCTTGCGGTATCCCCGAGTCTGCAGGCGGAAGACTTATACGCTTTTTACCAGCAGATGAATGCAGCCCTGTCGCTGCAAGGAACGGCAATTGTCTTGCTCGACACCAAAGGACAGCAGTTGCTTAGTACTAACCAGCCGTTCGGTGCAGAACTCCCTCAAGTAACTAGCACTGAAATGAGTGAACACGTCGTTGCGACGGGCAAGCCGCAGGTTTCTGATCTGGTAATGGGTGCCCTTTTGCACCGGCCGATCGTCGGGGTCGGCGTCCCCGTGTTCCGCGACGGAAAAGTCGTCCATGTAGTAACAATGGGGCTCGGATCGGAAATTCTGTCAAAGCTGCTGCGCCAGCCAGATCTTTCCCCCGATTGGGTAGTCGCGGTATTCGATCGCAAAGGCGTCATAGTCGCGCGCAATCGCGAGCTCGATCGCTTTCTCGGCAAGCTGGCGGCGCCGATAATCAGGCAGGCGATCGTTGGGCCGGTCGAAGGCTGGTTTCCGAACGTTACAAGCGAAGGAATTCCCGTTTACTCTACATTTAGACGATCCGCCTTGACCGGCTGGACCGTGGCGATCGGCGTGCCCAGAGGATTTGTTGAAACCCCTCGCCGGCGCGCACAATTCCTGGCTTTCGGCGGCGGTGGGGCAGTCCTCACCTTAAGCCTGTTCCTGGCTTGGTGGATGGCTCAGGCGATCCGGCGGCCGGTAGAGGCACTCACGGCTGCGACCAAGGTGGTGGCGAGCGGTGTACCGATTGGCGAGTTCAACGGCGGGGTGCGCGAACTGAACCAAGTCGGCGATGCGCTTCGTGCAACTGCCGCTGCGCTGGCACGCCACAGAGAACAGCTCGAGGGCACGGTGGCGCTGCGAACCCAGGAACTCCGAACCGAGATCGAGGCGCGTAAACAGGCCGAGGCAACGCTGCTGCAGTCGCAAAAGATGGAGGCCATAGGCCAGCTCACCGGAGGCCTCGCACACGATTTCAATAATCTTCTGACCATTGCTTCAGGCTCATTAGAGATGCTCGAGGCACGGATCTCTGACGAAAGGGGGCTGTATCTCCTAAAGAGCGCACAAGACGCGATGTCACGTAGTGCCAGGCTCACGACCTCATTGCTTGCCTTCGCACGCAATCAACGCCTGGAAGCGAAGTTGGCCGACCTCAATTCGGTCATCACCGAGATGGACGAGATGCTGCGCCGGTCCCTCGGCCCTTCCGTGGAGATACGGCATGCTTTGGCCAGCCAACTCTGGCCGGTCGAGATTGACCTCGGTCAATTCGAGACGGCACTCCTCAATATCGCGATCAACGCCCGCGATGCGATGCCGGGGGGCGGGATCCTATTGTTCGAAACCGCTAACGTCCCCGCCCCTTTGCCGGAAGAGGTAGCAGGCCGCGATTGTGTGCTGGTCTCGGTGCACGATAACGGGACTGGCATGAGTCCCGATGTCATCGAGCACGCCTTCGAGCCATTCTTCACAACCAAGGAGGTTGGCAGGGGGACGGGATTGGGCCTGTCAATGGTATTCGGCGTTGTCCGCCAGTCTGGCGGCGCGGTTCGTCTGCGCACCGAGCTTGGCAAAGGAACGACGGTGCTGATCTACTTACCGCGGGCAACTCATGTGACTTTGCCGACAGCGGGGAGCGCCGCATCAGCGGGCGTCCAGTCGGGCGCCGACGCCCATATCCTGGTCGTCGACGATGATGCGGCCGTGCGCTGGGTGACCGTCGAATGCCTTCGGGAGGCAGGCTATCGGGTGGCGGAAGCCGATAGTGGCAGAGCCGCGCTGACCATCCTCGAGCGCAACGATCCGTGTGACTTGGTCGTCATGGATCACGTGATGCCTGGAATTTCCGGCCAGGATACGGTGCACTTGGCGCGGCGCGACCGGCCCGAGCTCAAGGTACTTTTCTTGAGCGGGTACGCCGCATGGGAGGAAGCCGGCGGCGATCTCTGGCTGCAAAAGCCGTTTAAGGCGCGGGCCTTGGCCGAGGCAGTCTCGCGGGCACTTCGGTGATCGCGCAGATCCTCCTTCAGCTGACCTCGGCGGCCGCCTCCGTTGGCCGAGTGAAGACCTCTAGCCACATCGTGTCACGGCGGTTCAATGCATTGGCGCTAGGGGCCGTCGCGGCGGATTTTGCGATCAAGTACGCCCACACGGGGCGCGCTGACTTCCTGGTCGGGCTGATCCTGTTTGTGGTCCTGACGGCACGGACGCTGCTGATCTTTGGCTTTAGCAAGATCGAAGGGAACACGTTCCGGCGGCGCGTTGCCTGTGCGCTCGCGTTCCTGGTCTGCGTCGTCGCCTCCATCGCGGGGCAATTCTATCTCAGCGAGCCAATCAGGCTGTTGACTCTGCTGCCAGTGGTGGGTATCGGCCTCGGCTGCCTCGGCGAGGCGTCGAACAACATGATTGTGCGCCGGCGGTGCGTCCTCGCCATGGGATGCGTGATGGCCGCGTTCGGGCTGGCGACGGAGGCCTGGGGCTTAGTTTTCAAGAATTTGGTGTCGGACGTCGGCGCAACGATTTACAGCATGAACAGATACTGTGATCCGCCGCTGCCGGCGCTCGCAGTCCGGTATAAAGGGAGACAATCGGCTGGATGAGCCGTACCCATGCCAACGCAAACGCTGCCCCTGCAATGGTCGCGTTACCACGCTAAAACAGGCCAGCACGCGAGCGGTGCCGTCGGCGATGAACTTGTCACAAGCCGCGGATCGCAGCTGTAATGCAGAAGACGCGGTGCACCCAGGGCGGAGATGGGAGCGGCCGAAAGAGGTATACTGCGAAAACTGCGGTTGGCAGCTCTGTCATCGTTACTGACGCGGGTGAATGACTGATATCCAACCACCGAGACCCCGCGACTGGCTGAAGGCAATGGCAGCGATGGGGCATCAACGGTCGGCGTCAACGGAAGCGAATGTCCGGAGAGGGTCGAACCTCCCCGTTCTGAAGCGAGGGCGGGAAGGTCCGGTTATGGCGTATTCCGTTGTTTTTCGCTCCCTGAGGGCTGTGCAAGTTCCGTTGATACCGGGTGCCGGATTCGTTGTTCTTTGAGCCTCGAATTTTGCGCCTAACCTGCTGATTTAATGCGTAATTTTCGTCGTTGCAACGTGTGACTCCAGCGCCCGCTCGCAAAATTCGTTGTTTTTATGCGCTGACGCCGCCGGTCTGCACGGCGTCCGTGACCACCTTGCGCGCAATCTCGCGCAACAGGCGCTTGTCTTCCTCCGGTGTTGCTGCGAGTGGGATTCCCGGCACGACGCGATCATGGGCGAAGGTCGCGATCGTCTTGCCGTTGGCGGGTCGGCTGTTGCGTCCGTTGCCGGTGCCCTGTCCTACCGCACGGATCCCCTCTCGGATCAGGTTGCGCATCATGATGACACCGCGGTCGGTCGAGGCGAGGTGCTCGAGGCCGTGGCGGGCGATACCGCCATGGATGCTAATCTGCGCGTCGTAGTCGCCGGGAACCCGCTGGCGTTCCTCGTAGGACCGCTCGCCGTCCTGGCCGAACCCGTTACCGGGCCGCATTTCGCGGCCCTCGGACGCGCGGCGGAAGCCGATCTGCATCGTGTGGGTGTCGTCGAGCGGCACTGCCCAGGTCGTCGCCGCCGGACGATTGATCGTCGTCCGCAATGCCATCGGGTCGGCGTTTGGTGGGAATTGGTGAATATTGGGCAGGATGAAGTCGGCGAGGCGCACCCAGACCCGGTCGCCCTGCCGGCGCGTGTCGATGTAGACCATGCCGACCGGCGTCTCCATCCAGTCCCATTCGCCGAGGGCGCCGAGGTCTTCCGTGAACCCCTGACTGCCGGGCAGGGTGTGGAGAAACGCGAGATGCGCCGGGTCCATGCTGTTGTCCTTGACCTGCAGCCAGTTGCAGGGCCAGACCGTCCCCTGACGCGCCGTCAGCCGGTAGCCCGGCAAGTCATAGGTGTCGAGGATCGGAAATTCCGGCTGTGCGTCGGGCGGCCCCATATAGGCAAAGACCAGCCCCTGGTACTCGTGCACCGGATAGGCGCCGTGGAACAGCCGATCCTTCAAGGTGCTGTCGGCCGGCTCGCCGGGTGTCTCGAGGATCGTGCCGTCGACGTCAAAGAGCCACCCGTGATAGCAGCAGCGGATCCCCTTCTCGCCGACCAGGCCAAATTCGAGCGAGGTGCCGCGATGCGGGCAGTGCAATTCCAGCAGGCCGACAGCGCCGCTCTTGTCGCGAAAAGCGACCAAGTCTTCGCCCAGGATGCGCAGCCGCTTTGGCAGGTCGCGCAGATCTTTGGACAGAACCACCGGCTGCCAGAAGCGTCGCAAATACTCGCCACAGGGTGTGCCCGGCCCGACCCGGCTGAGCTCCTCGTCCTCTGCCGGCCGGTCGCGGTGATGATAGGCGCTAAAGGAGGTGTTCAGAAACGGCGCTCGCGATGCCATTGCCATCGTCTCTCTCCTTTGCAGACGGTTAGAGCCCCTGGGCAAGGAAACGGTGGGCGACCGAGGCGTGCATCGCAATGCCGACCGCCATGCACTCCTCGTTCAAGATCATCCGGTTGGAGTGGCATGGCGCCACGTGGTCGTGCCCGTCATGACCGTCGGGCATCACTCCGAGGAACATCATGCAGCCGGGGATGCGCTGCAGAACATAGGAAAAGTCTTCGGCACCCATCAGCGGCGCCCGCCGGTCGATATAATTTTCGGCGCCGAGAAGCTCGGTCGCGACGGCGCGGGCGAAATCGACAAAGCCATTGTCGTTGACAGTAACCGGATATCCCCGCCGGATCGCGACATTGGCCTCGCACAAATGCGCCGCGGCAACATTTGCTGCAATTCGGCGGATCCCGTGATGCGCCCGCTCGCGCGCCGCCTCCGAGGTCGCCCGCAGGGTGCCGACCATCTCGGCGGTCTCGGGGATCACATTGTTGGTGGTACCGGCGGTTACCTTGCCGCAAGTCAGCACCACCGGGTCGAAAACGTCGATCCGCCGGGTGACCAAAGTCTGCAATGCCAGCCCGATCTCGAAGGCGACCGGTATCGGATCGATGGCATCATGCGGCATCGAGGCGTGCCCGCCCCGGCCTTTGATCGCGATGGTCCAGGTGTCGGCCGAGGCCAGTATCGGGCCGGGCTTGCCGACGATGGCGCCGGCCTTGGCGTTGGGCCAGATATGCAATGCGAAGGCGCCATCGGGCTTGGGGTCCGCATCGAGCAGCCCGTCCTGGATCATCACCCGGGCTCCGCCGTGCCCTTCCTCGCCGGGCTGGAACATGAATTTGACGGTGCCGGCAAGCTCGTCGCGATGACGGTGCAGCAGGTGCACCGCCTGGACCAGCATCGCGGTATGGGAGTCGTGCCCGCAGGCATGCATACGGCCCGGGAATTCGCTTGCAAAGTCGAGCCCGGTCTCCTCGGGCATCGGCAGCGCGTCCATGTCGGCGCGCAACAGAACCGTGCGGCCGGGTCTGGCGCCGTTCAGGGTCACGATCAGGCCGGAAGTCGAAGGCCCGCGGGCGATGCCGACATCCAGACCCTCCAGCCCGTCGAGCACCGCCTCGGTGGTCAACGGCAGGTTGAGACCGAGCTCGGGCTTCTTATGAATTCGTCGGCGTAATGCCACGCCGGCGGGCAACAGCGTGCGCGCCTCGTCGAGAAATCGGTGCAACTCGGACATGCTCGCGCTCCTCCGGGTTAGATGAGTCACTCGCACCCCCCCTCACCCTCCCGCTCCGCGGGTCCCTTCCTCTCCTCGCGCGTGGGGAGAGGGTCGGGGTGAGGGGCATTTGCCGTCTCCGGCGCCACTGAACAAGGCGTGGATCACCGGGTCAAGCCCGGTGATGACGACGAAGGAGAGGACATGACCTGTTTGCTAAAGCATTCGGACCACCCGCCAGCTCTTGATGTTTGTCCACTCGCCGTCGGGCGCGACGATGACCGGGCGGCCGAGAACAAATTCGGTTGCGTCGAGCCGCCGCCCGCATTCCTCGGAAATGCTCTTCAGCCGCCCGTCATCGGACGACCAGCTCGGGTGCCGACCGGTTTCGTCCACCGCGTAGAGGAGGCTGATATGCGGTGGCGGGGGCTCGACTGCGCCTGTGATCAGCCGCAGATCTTCGCGAAAGGTCCGCAGGCCCGGAATGTCCTCGACGTAGATCACGACGGCCATCATGGGCGCCGTCGTTGAGAACGAGATGTCCTTCTTTTTTACACGGAGGGGCAGCAGCTGGCTGCTTCGGACATATTCCGTGGCAGCGTCCCAGGAAGCCTCCGATCGCGGGCTGCAGACCGTCAGATGGGGCTGAAACGGCACCGTCTCGTGCGCGGCAGCCAACCACTCGATCAGCGCCCTGAGCGAGGCTTCCTGTTCGGGGCTCAACTGCAGCCAAATCGATGCCGGCATCACGCACCTCCCTTGGTCAGGACGGGCAAAATCGACGGGCGTCGTTGGACCGTCGAAGCCAGCCCTGTTATCGTGTCAGGGTTTGGAATGTCGAGAGCGGACGAATGACGGAGCCGGGCCGAAGCGTCGTGGTATTCGATGTCGGCGGCGTGCTTATCGATTGGGACCCGCGGCATCTCTACCGCAAGCTCTTTTCGGGCGACGAACCGGCTATGGAGCATTTTCTGGCCAGCGTCTGCACCCATGAATGGAACCGCTGCCAGGACGCCGGGCGCAGCTTTGCCGAAGGCGCTCGTCTGCTCAAGCTCCAGCATCCCGACCAGGCTGAGCTGATCGACGCCTACGGCGCCCGCTTCGACGAGATGATGGCCGGGCCGATCGCCGGCGCGGTCGAGATCCTCGCCGAGTTGCGCGAGCGCGGCACGCCGCTCTACCTGCTCAGCAATTTTTCGGCCGAGACCTTTCCCCCGGCGCTCGAGCGGTTCGATTTCCTGCGCTGGTTCCGCGGCATGGTGATTTCCGGTGAGGTCGGCGTCATCAAGCCCGACCCGCGCATCTACGAGATCATGCTGGCGCGTTTTGCGATCGATCCGCACAGCGCGGTTTATATCGACGACGTGGCGGCCAATGCGGAGGCCGCCCGGCCATTCGGCATTCACGGCATCCATTTTACGACGCCGGGCGCGTTGCGGGAGGAACTGGTACGGTTGGCGTTGCTCTGAAACTATGACCCCGTCCGCGACTTCGCTGCGGGTGCACGAGGCTCACGTGTGCTACGGCGTTCATTGCGTGCTCGATGGCGTCTCGTTGAATGCTGAGGGCGGCGAGTTCATCGCCCTTCTCGGCTCCTCGGGCTGTGGCAAGACGACGTTGCTAAGGGCGATCTGCGGCTTTGTCACATTGGCCAGCGGGGCGATATCTGTCGGCGGCCGCGACATCACCCGCCTGCCGCCCGACAAACGCAACATTGCGATGGTATTCCAGTCCTACGCGCTGTGGCCGCACATGACGGTCGCTCAGAACATGGCCTACGGGTTGAAGCTGCGGCGGGTGAGCCGGGCCGAAATCGCGGCGCGGATTGCCGATCTGCTGGCGATGCTGCGCCTCCAGGGACTGAGCGAGCGCAGGGTGACGGCCCTTTCCGGCGGCCAGCGCCAGCGAGTGGCGCTCGGTCGCGCGCTGGCAATCAATCCGCAGATCCTGCTGCTCGACGAGCCGCTCTCCAACCTCGACGCACGCATCCGTGAGGAAGTACGACACGAGATCAAGACGCTGCAGCAGGAGCTTGGCATCACCACGGTACACGTCACGCATGACCGGCAGGAAGCAATGGTGATGGCCGACCGCATCGCTATCCTCGATGCCGGGCATGTGGCGCAAATCGGCTCCCCGGACGAGATCTATACCAGGCCAAGCTCGCCTTTCGTCGCTGGCTTCATGGGCGCCACCAACGTCGTGCCGCTGACGGTGACACGTGCCGGGCGGCAGATCGTCATCGCCGAAGGCCCTTTCAATTCTGGCGTTGCTATCGAACAGTCGCGGTCTGTTACCGAAGGCATCGGCCAGATTTCCGCCGGCACCGCGGCGGTGGCTCACTTCCGCAGCGAGCAGGCACGGCTCTGCCCGCCCGATCAACCGCCCGACGGCTGCCTGGTGCTGCGCGGGACGATCACTCAAGTCTCTTATCCAGGGGGCTTTTACCGCTACGCGGTCTGCGTCGGACCTCGGCAATATCTGGTTGACGACCAGCGTCGTCTGGCGATCGGTGACGCAATCGGCATCGCCTTGCCGGCAGCGGCGCTGCATCTCTATCCAGCTCAACACACAAAACAGCTCCAGGGAGGCAGTCATGCAACGAATGACCGTCATATCTGCCGCGCTGGCAGCGTTTGCTTGGGGTATGCCGGCGACGGCACAGCAAGCCGTGACGCTCAACGTCGTCACCGCCGGCGACCAGAACATGGTCGATTACGTCCAGGACTATCTGGGACCGATGTTCGAGAAGCAGCACCCCAGTGTCACCGTCAGGGCGGTCGGCACCGGACCGGGGGATGCCGGCTCGCAAAAGATCTACGAGAAGCTTGAAGCTGAGAAGGCTAACCCCGCCTGGGACATCGATGTCGCGGTCATCCACCAGAAGGCAGCCGGCGAGATGGTCGGCAAAGGCCTGCTCGCCCGCTATTCGGCAGAGATACCGACCGGCAAGCTAGTCACCTCGGAGGCGGCGAAGAACGCGCTCGGCACCGATGTCGGCGGCTACGTCATGCCGATGTTCAATAGCCAGACCGCCATTGCCTACAACACCGCGATGGTCACCGACCCACCAAAAACATACGCCGAGCTGGAAAAATGGGTCCGGGCGAACCCGAAGAAATTCGGTTATAATGGCATCAAGGGCGGCATGTCGGGAGTGGCCTTTATCGTCGGCTGGATCTACGCGCACTCGCCCGACACCGACCAGCTGATCAAGGGGCCGTATGACCCCGACACCAAGAAGAGCTGGGATCCGATCCTCGCCGAACTCGCGGCGTTCAACAGGAATGCCGTGCTGACGCCGGGCAATGCCGGCACGCTCGACATGCTCAATCGCGGCGAGATCGCAATGGGCCCGGTTTGGGTCGACATGTTCTACGACTGGCAGCATGACGGCAAGATCCCGCCAGAGGTCAAGCTGAAGCTGATCGGGCCCGGCATGCCAGGTCAGCCGATGTATTACGTCGTGCCGGCCAAGGCGGCAAACGCCAAGCTCGCCGAGGACTTCATCGCGCTGGCGACCAGCCCCAAGGTTCAGGCCGACGGCATCGTCAAGCGCTTCAACTGGTACCCGGGCATCGACGCGGCCGCAGTCAGGCCGCAGCTCGACGAGGCGAGCTGGAGCAAGCTCTTTGTCGACGTCACACCCGAGGAGCTCGCGATCAAGGGCAAGCCCTTCCCGATCGCCCCATACTTCAACGACATCCTGGAGAGCTACGAGCGCAAAGTGCAATGAGCAACGGTTCAACGCAGAGGGCTCGGAGGATACCCGGAGGACGCTGCGCATGACTGAGAACGAGATTGGCCACACGGTCATCGGCGCAGCGATGAAAGTTCATTCGGTGGTCGGACCGGGCCTACTCGAAAGCGCTTACGAAGCGTGCTTGGCTTACGAATTAGAGAAACAGAATCTACGAATACGCAGACAAGCCTTGCTTCCCATCTGGTATGAGGATTTGGCGATCGATAATGGTTATCGGATCGATCTACTCGTAGAAGACCTCGTCGTGGTCGAATTGAAAGCCGTGGAGGTAATCCTCCCAGTGCATCGCGCCCAGCTGCTGAGTTATCTCCGTTTGGGTCGTTTCAAGCTTGGCTACTTGTTAAACTTCCACGTCGCGCATATGCGTGAGGGAGTGACTAGGCTGGTGAACGGTCTCTGACCTTCTGCGTACTTCGCGCAGCCATGGCGACCTCTGCGTTAAAGTGTTCTAGCCGTGAACAATAAGGCGACCGCGGCGGCGCTGCTGCTGGTCGCGCCGGCAGTGGCGATGGTGCTGGCGTTGTTTGTCTACCCGCTCGGCATGTCGCTCGTATCGGGTTTCACGGCGCCGGACGGACGACCGAGCCTCGACAACTTCGTCAAGGCATTCGAACTCTATGGGACCGATATCGTCTTCACCGTGCTCATAGTCACGGTTTCGACCTTGCTGACCGGTGTGTTTGCCGCGGCGATCGGCGGCTATTTGGTGCTGGGTCCGCACCCCGGCGTGGTGGCGATCCTGAAGAGCCTCTATCGCTGGCCGCTCTTCATTCCGTTCATCGTCGCCGCACAATGCATGCGCACTTTTCTCGCCAAGAACGGCCTCATGAACAACACGCTCGGGGCACTGGGGCTCGTCGATATCGCCAATCTGTCTGGGCTGCTCGACTGGCGCGGCATCATCGTCACTTTCGTGTGGAAGCAGACGCCGTTTGTCGCACTGCTGGTTTCCGATGCGATGGCGGCCCTCGATCGAGCGACCATCGAAGCGGCCGCCAATCTCGGCGCGGGCGGGCTGCGCATCCTGGTCGAAATCATCCTGCCGCAGGTCGGTGGAGTGATGCTCGTCGGGCTCATATTGGCGTTTGTCACGATGCTGTCGGTGTTGTCGGTGCCGATCATGATCAGCGGCGGCTCGCCGACGATGATCGCCGTCGACATGGCCTTTCGTGTCAATTCCTATAGCGACTACGGCGTCGCCAATGCGCTGGGCTTCGTCTCCTATGCGATCGCCGGGCTGGCGGCCTGGATTTATCTGCGGCGTAACGTGGCAAGCGGCGGTACGCCGTGAGAACTGCCCTCGGCTGGTTATTGCGCGGCGGCCTGCTCGGTGGCCTCGCTTTTATGATTTTCGGACCGCTCGCCAACTTGGTGCTGTGGGCTGTGGCAATCCAATGGTATTTCCCCCACAAATTGCCGCTGACCTGGGGCTTCAAATATTGGGGCGAGGTGTTCAAGCCGACCAGCGACGCCGTCGCCGCCCTCGGCACGAGCGTGCTGATCGCTTCCATCACCGTCGTCGTCTGTCTTCTCCTCGCCGTCCCGGCGGGGTTCGCGCTGGGCCGAGCGCTATGCCGGGTCGCCGGTTGATCCTGCTGATCCTGCTGCTGCCGCAGGCGTTCCCGAACCTTGCCGTCTATTTCAATATCGCACGCCTGTTCTACATGGT